>TARA_R110000772_G_scaffold41479_7_pt1 | contig 78860 bp, 77 predicted proteins | sample TARA_R110000772 | Tara Oceans TARA_R110000772 (sample SAMEA4397948) | marine metagenome | biome: Polar Biome; feature: [SRF] surface water layer (ENVO:00010504); material: water (ENVO:00002006), including particulate matter (ENVO:01000060) such as... | depth 5 m | reverse complement strand
GCTGGGTGGGTAGGCCGGTGCCGCCGCCATAACTGGCGCAAATGATGGAGGGCAGTGTCACTGAGTAATACAAATCCCCCGCCGGAGTGAGGTCCATAAAGGCGATGCCGGTATGGGATTCCACGACATTGGCTTCGTCTTGGCCGGTGGCGATAAACATGGAGGCAATGCCGTTTGCCGAGTGTGGGCCGTTGTAGGCTGAACCCGCCAAAATAGCGCCGAGTATTGTGCGTTGGCGCAGGCGTACCATGCGCTCAGGATCTGCGCGCATGAGGTCTTTAAGTACGTCTTTGCTGATGGTGGCTTCGGCCACGACCTTTTTGCCGCGACTGTGTAAAAGGTTCATGTGCGAGTGCTTTTTGTCAGTTTCGATACCGCAGGAGAGCGAGAAGTTTTCAATCATGCCGGGGTAATTACCGAGTATCCATTGGCAGGCTTTGTGGGTGGCCTTGCCGGTCATGTTTTGGCCAGTGGCGTCACCGGTGCTGTAGTTAAAGCGGGTGAATAATTTATTGGCAATGACCCAGCTTTGGATATATTGCAGCTTGCCAATGGCGGTGGTGCTTTCAGCTTGGGCGCGAATGGCTGGAAGTTCTTGCTCAAGCCACTGGGAAAAATGCAGGGCTTCGCGGGCGCTGGCAAATTCAAACAGTGGCGCGCGCTGCATAGATTCGCCCGTTACCGTAACGGTGGCGCCACCAGATTCAGAAATAACGCGCATGCCGCGACTGTACGACGCAATGAGGGTGCCTTCGGTGGTTGCCATGGGCACATAGAAAACCCCTTGGGCGTGCTCACCATTAATTAAATAGGGCCCGGCAACCCCAAGAGGCATTTGCACCACGCCAATAAAGTTTTCGGCATTGCCCTCAACTACCTTTGGATCAATGGAGTAGTGGCCGGTGTGTTTTAGGCTGGCCCCGGTTTCTGCTTCAATAAACTGACGGCGCAGCTTGGCGGCGGCCTGGGAATAATTGTCTTCTTTAAGGCGGGGAATTGGCTTACGTAAGCTCATCGTTATCTCTTATTTTTGTGGGAATGTGAACGGGATAGGTCGGACGAAAAGCGAAAATATCCTGAAGCACGGCGGAGGCTGGAATCTAAGCTGCCGACCTCCGACCTCCGACCTCCGACCTCCGACCTCCGACCTTAAACCTGTGCTGCAACCTTAGTGGTCTCGCCTTCACTGCGCGCAATAATGACCGCTGCGCAGGAGTCGCTAAACACGTTCACCGCGGTGCGCACCATATCGAGAACGCGGTCGGTAACCAATAATAAGCCAATCCCTTCAAGAGGAAGCCCTATTGCACCGAGAATTACCGAGATGGCTACTAAGCTCGCGGCGGGTATACCGGCCACGCCAATGGAGGTGAGCAGGGCAATAATGACCACGGTAAATTGTTGCACCCAGCTTAGGTCAAGCCCGTAAACCTGGGCGATAAACATGGCGGCAACACACTCGTAAAGGGCCGTGCCGTCCATGTTAACGGTGGCGCCAAGGGGTAATACAAAACCACTTACCCGTTTCGATACGCCGGATTTTTCTTGGATGCTCTCGAGAGTCAAGGGCAGGGTTGCGGAGCTAGACGCGGTAGAGAAGGCGGTTAGCATTGCTGGGGTCATGGCCGCAAAATGGGCTTTGGGGTTAACTCTGCCCACGTAACGGAGCAAGAGCGGTAACGCCACAAAGGCGTGAATTAATAAGGCTAATAAGGCCGTAAAGAAAAACAATAGCATGGGTTTGAACGCCGCAAAGCCGGTAGCGGCGACGGTCTTGGCCACTAAACCGAATACCCCGAGTGGGGCAAATTTCATCACCCACATGGTGATTTCGGTCATGATGTCCATCACCCCTTGCCAGAAATGCATAAGGGTGGCGGCGTGTTCGGATTTACTGCGCGCCAGAAAAAAGCCAAATAGCAGGCTAAAAAAGATCAAGCCTAGCATTTGGCCGTTTGCGGCGGCCGCCACGACATTGGTGGGCACCATGCGCACAAACACTTGCACAACATCGGCCATGCCACGTCCTTCGACCTTGGCCAGGGTGTCGCTCAATTCTGGGTCGCTGCTGCTGATGGTGGCGGCAAGGGCTTGGTTGTCACCGCTGCCCGGCGCGATAATATTCACCACGGCTAAACCAATGAGTATGGCAATGAGGCTGCTAGAAGCGTAAAAGAGCAGGGTTTTGCCGCCGAGCTTCTCTAATTTATCACCGCCTACGCCTGCCATGCCGCTAATAATGGACGCCATTACCAGGGGCACAATGAGCATTTTTAAGGCGTTAAGAAAAATGGTGCCAAGAAACTCATATACCGATATAAAAGACAGCCCGCCTATGCCGCCGTCGGCACCGCCGAGTATTCCGGCCAATACCGCAAGAAGAATTGCGATGCCAATTTGCCAGTGCAGTGGAATATTGCGCATGTGCTATTTACTCTTTAATTTTAGTGGCTGAGCGACATAGCGCTTTACTTTAGCACGGCTTCGTCTGACCTCGGAAGTCGGACGGGGCAGTACGACTCAACTTGGGCGTATGGCTGCTTGTGACTTTTCGTCAGGCATCAGACGTCCGATTTCCAACTAATTTTTCACCGCCGTCCCGTAATACATATACCCCGCGATTCGCGGTGCGTCGTCAACATAGCATTGCTCAAGGCTGTCAATTTTAAATCCGCAGCTGGTGATGAGCTCGGGAATGCGGCGGTTGAGGTGGCATCCCCCCGCTAGCTTTTTCCACACCGGGGTGATGCGGTTTTGCCAGTTTTGAATATTGCGGTCCGGCGCAAGGCCGTGCTCACAAAATAGTAATTTGCCACCAGGCTTTAGTACCCGCCGCATTTGCTGCAGGGCCTGCTGCCAGTCGGGGATGGTGCACAGGGTGTAGGTGAGTAATACGGTGTCGACACTATTGTCGTCTAGGGAGATGTCTTCGCCGTTTAAATTGAGCCACTTTACTTTGAGATTGGTGTTTTTAAGGTTTGCGCGGGCCTTTTTACGCATGCCTTCGGAGGGTTCAAGTCCCCAAATAAAGTCGATATTATCGGCTTGATACAGCGCTAAGTTAATACCGCTGCCCATGCCGACCTCCAGTACCACCCCGCTTGCCAGTGGCACGATTTTTTCGCGGAGCGCCATAATTGGCGCCATCGAGCAGGCTTTGTCGATAACAAAGGGGAGTATTTTATTTTCGTAAAAGCCCATATTGTTCTTCCTATTAGGGGGTTTTGACGTATCTCGCAGCCGATATGCGAGTATTCCACAATACCCGAGATTGACAAGTTTTGTTATCAAGGCAAACATGCTGCACAAATAGCAATAAATGCGCTGTTACGCTGACTCTAGGCGACAAATCCTTGGCTGTGGAGTCAGACCGGTTTCTCACATGGGTGAATCAATGAAATATCCTCATATTATTATTCTAGGTCTTATCGCAACACTTGGCGCTTGCGGTGGTTCAACGTCGTCGAGCTCGTCCTCGAGTTCCTCGTCGTCGGCGAGTTATGTTACTGAAGCATTTACAACTAACGCCGCGGCGGATTTAGCGGCGTTTAATATTGCCGGGCCAATGGATATTAACCCGCTGTGCGTGCCGGATACAGCGTCAAATCTGCCATTGCCTGAAGGTCTCTTGGTTTATAAGAAAGATGAGGCGCCAACGCGCCTGGTGGTGTTTGCCCACGGAATCGGCCACACGGTACGCAAAAGTTGGCTGCCCCATATGCTGAGGGAAATTCGCCTTGCACGGACCTTTGAAAATAATCCCGGCAATGTTGCCTTTGTGACGACTGACTACCGCGATAATCTGGGTTTTCCTACTCTGCGTGGTGCCCACGATACGATTGCGGCGACCTTGCACGCCATGAAGAAGTTTCCCAGCATTGAAACCGTTTATATTTTCGGCGTGTCGATGGGTGGCTCAATCTCCGGGACGGCGATAGTGGAATCGACGGCGGTAACGGCCGATGGCAGCTCACTCTACGACTACTGGCTGGACGTAGAGGGCGTGAGCCAGCTGATTGAGACGTATGCTGAAGCGACAGCGGCGGCCTCGATATCGGAAACGGCAGCCCAAGCGCAGGCGGGTATTGAGCGGGAAACTGGCGGCAATCCCCTTATTTGCCCCTTAGCCTATGAGCGGCGCTCGCCAGCCTACCAAGCGGCGGAAATGAAATTGGCTGGTTTGCGGGCCGCGACCGTGGTGCACGCGATAAATGATGGCTTAGTGCCACATAATCAGGGTCGAGTAATGGCCTCGGGTCTGACCACCGCGGGTATTCCTACGCAGTTCTTCACCATTGTGGGTATTCCGCCTTTCCAAGATCCGGGCACAACGGGTACGGGCACCTTAGGTCTAGGTGATTTGGACCCCTATTTAAATTTGGCGGGGCACGGCTCTGAAGCACAGGCTTATCACCCAGTAATGCGGGTGGCCTTTGAAAATATGCGTAAGATGCTCGACGGCACCTACAATGAAACCGTGCCGTATTTTGAATGTGTGATTGATCCAAATATACCGTCTGACAGTTGTCCGGTAGATCAGCTTCAGCCCTAGTTTAGTTGATAAAGAGCGCTGCCTACCGCTCCTTGGCAGCGCGTGTTCAGAATCGACATTGACCGCGTTAAAAAGCAGTGACTATACTCAGTTCTTAATAATGTAGAGCGTTGGCGCAAATTCATGGATGAGAATATACGTTTTCGTGCTTTTGGCATTACTGATATAGGTCAAGTGCGCGAACATAATGAAGATGCTATTGGTCTAGCCATAGACCAAGGCTATATGGTGGTTGCCGACGGTATGGGCGGCCACAACGCGGGCGAGGTCGCCAGCGCCATTGCCATTGATGAAATTGCGCATCACCTGTCTTTTAGTGATTGTCCGGCGCCTAGCGCCGACAACGCTGTGTATTCTCCGCAGACCTTGCATCTTCGCGATGCGGTTATTGTTGCTAATGCGGCGATACTCGACGCTGCGAAACAAGATGATGCCCGTCAAGGCATGGGCACCACGGTGGTGGCCATGCAATTTACGGCTAACCGCGTCGCCATCGCCCATGTTGGGGACTCGCGCTTATACCGGTTTCGCGAGGGGTTTTTGGATCAGCTCACTACCGATCACACCCTGGTGCAGGAATGGCTGACTCGCAAGCTGTATACCGAAGAAGAAGCCCGTAATGCCAAAAACAAAAATGTCATCACCCGCGCGCTTGGTTTGCTTGAGGAACTTGAGGTAGATTTATTAGAAGAACTGGTTCGCAGTCAGGATCTCTATTTGCTGTGTTCCGATGGCTTGAGCGGTATGCTCGATGATACTGAAATCAGTAAGGTGTTAAGCAAACACGGGCAGGAGCCTGAAACCGCCGCAATGTTACTGCTGAAATTGGCAAATATGGCGGGTGGTAAAGATAATATTTCTATTATTATTGTGTGTGTTGATGAGGTGGTCGCCGGACAAGACGATGCGTCAGACGAAACGCTTGACTGGTTCGACTAGGGAAATAGCTCAGTAACGGATTAGAATTATGGCAAAGCTGGTTCTCAGTTTTCAGGGTAGAGTGCTTGAGGATTTTCCCCTCGACAAAGAGCGGGTCACTATTGGTCGGGCGGCCGATAATGATATTTGCATAGAAAACCTTGCCGTGAGTGGTCGTCATGCTGCGGTCGAAACCTTTCAGAATGACAGTTATCTGGTTGATTTAGGCAGTACCAATGGCACCTTGGTTAATGGCAGTCCGGTGACCCGCCATGCCCTGCGCAGTGGCGATTACATCACTATTGGTAAGCATTCACTTACCTATCACGGCCTCCAGCGCACTGCAGAAACAGATGACGAGGTCGAAAAGACCATTGCCATTCGCCCTGCAATGCGCAGCGCCGAAGCCGCGCCAGTAGCCCTACTAGGGTATTTGCGGGTGCAGAATGGTGGGGCCGCTGGTCGGGAAATGGTATTGAGCAAAGCCCAGACCAAATTAGGTAAAGCGGGCTTGCAAGTGGCGGCAATTAGTCGACGCCAGCAAGATTACTACTTGGAGCATATCGAAGGCCAAGATGGTCGCACCCCGACGATTAACGGCGTACAGATTGGTTTGCAGCCGCGTAAATTAGCGCATGGCGACATCTTGGAGATTGCCAATACGCGTTTGGGTTTTGAATTGCGGCCGGCGTAATACCGAGTGAGTTTTCAATAAAATTGTGAACACATAAAAATGGGGGAGCTTTGTGGCTCCCCCATTTTTATGTCGGTGAGTTTAGCCAACGGTGCTAAATTGACCTCGTTTACATCGCGGGGTAAAGTCAAAGCTGAGCCGTTAGACAAAATATTATACGTAGAGCCCCCATTCAGATGTTGATTTTTTTCCTACCAACCAAGCAGTTGGCGCACGCTGTTTTGTGTGTGCTGTGTCTTGCTATGGTTTCAGCGTACACAAGCTATGCTTATGCTGATATTAGTGACACAAGAGCGGAGTTAGAACGTGCTAGCGAACGCGTTGTGCGGGCATGGACTGAGTATGGTGAGTTAACGGGCGATGCACCAAGTGCTGAGCAAATCAAAAATCTACGCACTTATGTTGCTAATGTTGCTGATGATCAAGTGGCAAAAACCCTTGATGACGTAGCAAGTGAGCTCACGTCACTAGAAAAAGAAATTATGTTCTTGAAGATATTGCCAAGCACAAGTAATGAGTCTGGAGGCGCGAGTAATGGCGGTCTGGAAACGCTACGAGGGCAATTTGATGATGTGGGATCGAGGTGTAGTAAGCGGTTTTATAGCGATAAAATGTTCCAAGAAGTATTCAACAGCAGTCCGTGCTCAGAATACACAGAGCGCTTTGACAATGCCATTTACCGCGCCGAGAACGACGCTGACAAAGTCCAAGCTTACCAAGAGGGCATCGCTAGCCTGACGAAAATTTATAGGCAAGTAGCTGACTTGGATACCGCAGAGTTAGGCCGTATTCACGAGAAAGTTAAATCTTTTAATGCCAGGAATGCCAAATTAAAGGCGCTCCTGGAAGAGCGCCAAAGTCTTATGCCGCGCATTAACCCTCTCGTTGAAAAAATGGATGAATATAAAAGCAAGGCCGAATCGTATATTGATGATGCGAGCTCAAATTGCCGGGCCGAGGGCGTTGATTTTGATTGTGGAAATCGATGTCAACGGCGGGTGAGAGACCCTATTTTTGGCACTTATCGCAATGAACCGGATCGGCGATGTTTAGAAAAATGCAATTTTCAAGAACAACGGGCTACCGATGATCTCAATGAGCAAATTGAAGAGTGTATTGATGAGCGGGATTGGGCCAAAGATAAATTAGAAGACATTGAGTTAGATTATAAAAGTATGCAATCACGAGTATTGGCCTTATATGACCAATATGAGTGGGTTAACGATGAAATAGTGTCACTCGCCGATAGCAACAAAAGGGCAGTTGTGGAATTGGATCAGTTCCTAGTTCAATTACTCCCAGAAGTATTTTATGCAATGAATAGTGAGTTTAGCGCTTACGGTGTGAATTCGGTTTCGTATCGATCAGATTAAGGGCGGCATTTCCGCCTGGTTCTAACAGCACAGTATGGAAATAAAAAAACGGCTGCCTTAGTGACAGCCGCTTCAATCAAAAATGCCAAGGCGTTTTAAGCCATGGCATTCATACCAACAAGGCATTTCGCTAGGGCATAATCGCCGGCAACTGCTTTTGCAGGGCCATTTTCTGCTTAGTGCCTTCGCCGGTTAAGGCGAAGCCAAGTAATTCGCCATTCGTGCCGACAAAGCGCGCTACTACATTGACGCCATCTTGTTCGATTTCCCAGCTGCCTTTCGCATCTCGAGGCGCAGGGCTAACCGTGACGGGGCAAGCCGGTGTTTTAATGGTGACCGGCATGGCCGGGTAGCTGACCTCGGTAGCGTCGCCGGTGAGGGTTTTGGCCAAGGCGCGGGCCTGGGCCATGAGTGGGGCAACATAAACCAGAACGTGGCCAGCGACTTCTGCGCAGTCACCCATGGCGTAGACATTGGGCGCACTGGTTTCGAGTAGGCGGTTGGTTGCTATACCTCGGTTTACCGTAATGCCAGCGTCTTGGGCGAGCTTGATTTGCGGACGCACGCCAACGGCGGACAAGACCAAGTCACAGCTAATGGTTTCGCCATTGTTGAGGCTCACTGCCAGTGCATTACCGACTTTATTTACTTCAGTTACCAGCGGCCCAAAATGGAATTTTGCGCCCTTGGCTTCGAGGCCTGCTTGCACGGCTTTTCCGGCGGCTTCGGGTAGTAGGGTAGGAATACAGTAACCGAGTGGGTCGACGGTTTCCGTTTCAATGCCGCCATTGAGCAAGTCGTTGGTAAATTCGCAGCCGATAAGGCCGCCGCCAATAATGCAGACTTTCTTCACGTTGTTTTTTGCTACCGCGGTGCGGAAGTCGTGATAGTCCAGCAAATCATTAACCGAGTAGACGTATTCTAAGGCATCGCCTTTGATGGGCGGCCGGATAACATCGGCGCCCAGTGCCAAGACCAGCTTTTTGTAATGTACTTGGGTAGCTTGGTCACCAATGGTAATGGTTTGGCTGGCGGTGTTGATGGCGGTGACCTTGGTCAGCGTCCACACGCTGGCATTAAGGTCTTCACCCATGCCGCCAGCATCTTTCTGGGCGAGGGCGTCAGCGTCCATATTTTTGGTGAAGCCGGTCGATAGCATTGGCTTAGAATAGGCGCGGCCGTCGTCGGCGCTAATCATGATGATGGGGCTGTCTTTATCGTATTTGCGAATCTCGCGAACCAGGCCGTAGCCAGCCAAACCGGTGCCAATAACCACAATAGCTGCTTCGGCGCTGGCAGAGGCGGGTTCTTCATGATGGGGTAGATCGCTTTCTTCCGACTTTTCAATCATTTCAAAGTCTTCTTTACCCACGCCGCAGTCCGGGCATAGCCAGTCGTCGGGAATGTCCTCCCAGCGTGTGCCTGCGGCGATTCCGGAATCCGGGTCACCCACGGCTTCGTCGTAGACCCAACCGCAGACAATACATTCCCATTTACTCATTTGCTTACATCCCCTAAATACAGTGCTTCTATTGGTCAAGCTTAAATTAAAAAGCCCCTAGATATCATGGTCCATTCGGCCGATATTGGAACTTGCAAGTCGCAGATGAATCACGCATTCTGCCGCCACACACAGTTAATTAGTGCTGCATTTACTGCGGCCGAAGCCAACTATTTTCTTATCCATCTTTCTGGAAGGCCGCTATTGTACGCTTTTCAAGCAAGTCGAATCCAGACCGCTGAGCCATCCTGGCTGAGCTGTAAGCGACGTGCCGTCTCTCATTTACCGGCGAAAGATGCTCGCTGGCTGCTAGATACCGGCTCTTTAACTGCCCACTTGCGCCGAGCTTCGGAGGGGCATTTCCACGTTGAGGTTTTGTCGCAGCGCTGGCAGTTGCCCCGCCTATCTGAGCGTCGTCTATTGAATATGGGCGATCGGGAATGGGGCTTGGTTCGCGAAGTGTTGCTCTGTTGCCGTAATGAACCGTGGGTGTTCGCCCGCAGTGTTATGCCTGCGACCTCCCTCGTTGGGCGTTTGGCGCGCTTGCGCCATCTCGATAATCGGCCACTGGGCCATTTATTGTTTACCGACCCCATGATGTCCCGCGACCCTTACGAGATTTGTCAGTTGCCGGTAGCGGATTTGTCGCTAGGTATAAGCCCTGACTCAGAGAAATTACTGTGGGGACGGCGGTCACGGTTTTTACTGAGCCAACACCCTATTATGGTCAGCGAGATTTTTCTGCCAGCGTTTTGCCCTTGGTAGTCGCTAAGATTGGGGTAATGAGTACTGGTATACTCAATTCAAAGTGCGAGCGAGTGAATTATGCAGCAGTTAATTGCCCAGCTTAAAAAACAATATCCCCACTACCTCGCCTTGATGAGGGTGGATCGACCAATAGGCACCTATCTGGTGCTTTGGCCAACATTGTGGGCCTTGTGGTTGGCAGCGGAAGGCGTGCCAGATTGGCATTTACTGCTTATTTTTATTTTAGGTACTTTTCTTATGCGCTCGGCGGGCTGTGTCATTAATGATTACGCAGACCGAAAAATAGATGCCCATGTCAGTCGTACCAAACTGCGGCCGTTTGCCCAAGGCCTAGTCAGTGAAAAAGAAGCGTTGATCCTTTTTGCCAGCTTGTGTCTGTTGGCTTTTGTGCTGGTGTTGTTCACTAATCAATTGACGGTGTTGTTGTCTTTTGGCGCGGTGCTATTAGCGGCCACCTACCCCTTTATGAAGCGTTATACCCATTTACCCCAGTTGGCTTTGGGCGCTGCTTTTGCCTGGGGTATTCCTATGGCCTTTGCTGCGCAGACCGCTTCGCTGCCGCCTGCGCTGTGGTTGATTTACATTGGGGTGCTGATTTGGACGGTGTGCTACGACACCTTTTACGCGATGGTAGACCGCGAGGATGATCTAAAAATTGGCGTTAAATCCACCGCAATACTGTTTGGTGATGACGATATTACGATCACTGCCATGCTCCAGGTTTGTGTGATTATTGTCATGCTCATGGTTGGCGTACGCTTTGGCATGAGCTTCATATATTACGCCAGTCTTATCGCCGCCAGTGGCCTGTTTATTTACCAGCAACGCCTTATTCGCTACCGTCTGCCCGGTGACTGCTTTAAGGCCTTTTTAAACAATAACTGGGTAGGCGCGGTTATTTTTGCCGGTATTGCGCTCCACTTTATGTTGGCAGCGTGAGACCTTATTGATGGTGGATTTGGAGTTTATTAGCGCCATTGCGGATCTCGGCATAGAGAACTGGAATGCGATAGCGGGCGTTGAGTATCCCTTTACCCGCTATGAATTTCTATCTGCGCTGGAAACCAGCGGCGCGGTGACGGCTGAAAAAGGTTGGAAGCCCCATCACATGGTCGCACGGCGTGAGGGCCGCGTTATTGGCGTGATGCCGATGTATATTAAAACCCATAGTTACGGCGAATACGTTTTCGACTGGTCTTGGGCCGATGCCTATCAGCGCCATGGGCGCTCTTACTACCCTAAATTATTAGCGGCAATCCCCTTTACGCCAGCAACTGGCCCGCGTTTGTGTGTGAGTGACGAGGCCGATCGCGATGCCGTGATGGCGGCCGTAGCGACTGTGCTACCTGCACATGTAAAGGCGCTTGGCGCGTCGTCGGCCCATATCTTGTTTACCAAGCCTGAAGTGTCGATGGCGTGGCAAGAGCAGGGTTTTATGCAGCGGGTTGGTCCTCAGTACCATTGGTATGATCGAGATTACGGCGATTTTGAAGGCTTTTTAGCCAGTTTTAGCTCCCGTAAGCGCAAGACCTTGCGCAAAGAGCGGCGGGTCGTGGCGGAGCAGGGTTTAGATTTGCAGGTTTTAGTGGGCGATGACATCAGCGCCGCGCAGTGGCGTTTCTTTTTCCACTGTTACCAATTAACGTACGCCAAGCGCAGCGGTCACGGTGGTTATTTACCAGAGGCATTCTTTGCCCAGCTAGCCGCGACCATGTCTGAAAATTTAGTGATGGTGGTGGCGAGTCACGGCAATGAGCCAGTGGCGGTGGCACTGAACTTCCGCGATCAGCACACCCTCTATGGTCGTTATTGGGGCTGCGTGCGAGAGTATGAATTTCTGCACTTTGAAACCTGTTATTACCAAGGTATTGAATATTGCCTGCGCGAAGGCTTACGCCATTTTGACCCTGGCGCGCAGGGCGAGCATAAAATTCAGCGGGGATTTACGCCAATACTGACTTACTCAAATCACTTCTTAACCGATGCGGATTTTTCTGAGGCGGTGGCGCGCTTTCTCAATGAGGAAAAACAGCATATTGCCCAGTATTTGCGCGAGGCCAGCGCTATGCTGCCGTTTCGGCGGGGCGACGAATAGGCCCCTGAATACTATGTTGCAAGCGGTTCAGGGGCGGGGGTGGCGCTACTGCTGGGCGTTCTTTAGCACCCGCTCAACATAGAGCAAACACAGTATCGGTAGCACATAGCTCGTGGCGATTTGGGTGAGCAGAACAATCTCTGAAAGCGACCACTGGGCATCGCTGCTGATCCAATAGATGAAAATCGGCATGGCAACAAAAATCAAGGTCGGAAGATAACGCCACAAATAGTAGGCCATGCTGGACGCCGCTTCACTATCGGCACGGCGGTAACAGTAGAAGGTTATTAGCACCACTAAAAAGCCAATGACGAGGACGTAGTTATTGCCGAGCAGATCGCCCAGTAAGTTGAGAATAGCGCCAAATACCATGCTTAGCAGACTGATATTTACCAGTCCCCGCAAATTGCGCAATTTTTGCCGTTCCATATATTGTCCTGTTATTTATCGTCAGTTTTCTACAGTGTAGCTTGCCAAATTAAGCGTTGATGTCTTTGACCAAGAGCCCGTATTTTAGTGCCGCTTCGGGCAGGGGCTGATCTAGCGGGATTTGCACGCGGTGACCGGAACCGGGCGCGGCATTAATGGCCTTGCCATGCTTGTCACTCAGGGTTTTCAACTGGAAGCGAGTATTGCCACCAGGCAGCATTAACTCCAGGGTATCACCGGTTACGAAGCGGTTTTTTACATCGACGGTGATAACCGAATCGCGGGCATCGACGACTTCACCAACAAACTGCTGCTGTTGGGCGTTGTTGAGCCCCATTTCGTAGTTCTGGTATTCCTTCGGCGGGTGGCGGCGATAAAAGCCTTCGGTGTACCCGCGATTGGCTAAGGCATCGAGCTCATCCATTAACTGCATGTCAAAGGGTTTACCGTGGGCGGCATCATCTATGGCGCGGCGGTAGACTTGGGCGGTGCGCGCTACGTAATAATGGGATTTGGTGCGGCCTTCAATTTTTAACGAGTGCACACCCATCGCGGCTAGGCGCTCGACGTGCTGCACCGCCCGTAGATCTTTGGAGTTCATTATATAGGTGCCGTGTTCGTCTTCGTAGGCAGGCATGAACTCGCCGGGGCGCTGAGCCTGCTGTAGTAAGACTGGCTCAGTGACAATGGTGGGCTGTGGTTCTGGCACATAGGTTTGTACTGGCGCGGGCTTATTTACCGCAACAATGTCGCCGGTTTCATCTTCTTTGGCCTCGTGAGCCTGATATTTCCAGCGGCAGGCATTGGTGCAAGCGCCTTGATTGGGGTCGCGGTGGTTCATATAGCCAGACAGCAGGCAGCGGCCTGAGTAGGCAATACACAATGCGCCGTGCACAAAGACTTCTATTTCCATCTCGGGCACGCGCTGGCGAATTTCTTCAATTTCGTCCAGCGCCAGCTCGCGAGACAAAATCACACGTTGAATGCCGTTTTGATGCCAGAATTTAACGGCCGCCCAGTTCACCGCGTTGGCTTGCACGGACAGGTGAATAACTTGCTCGGGCCATTTTTCGCGCACCAACATCATGAGGCCGGGGTCGGCCATAATCAGGGCGTCGGGCCCCATCTCAATTACCGGTTCTAAATCCCGCAAATAACTGCGTATTTTGTCGTTGTGCGGGGAAATATTCGAGGCCAGGTAGAATTTTTTGCCCTGGCCGTGGGCCTCTTCCATACCGCTGCGCAGCGTATCGAGATCTTTAAATTCATTGTTGCGGACGCGCAGGCTATAGCGGGGTTGCCCCGCGTAGACAGCATCTGCGCCATAAGCAAAGGCGTAGCGCATATTGCGAAGGCTGCCGGCGGGGGACAGGAGTTCAGGGATCATGGGCTAGGCTGCCTTGGGGTAAAGAGTGGATACAAGAGGTGTATGGTATCGCAAAGCACTGCTTTCTGCGCTATTGGTGAAAGTGGCCGCGGGGGATACACTCGGTGCTCAGCAGCGAGGTATTGAGTTGTGACGGGGTGTGAGCGTGCAAAAACATAGCTATTGGCAGGGCCTAGCGCTCTTCGCCAGCTTTTTGCCTTTCGCCTGCGATGCGACTGAGGCAAATGGCCATTATTATTTAAAAGCGGGTCTGGGCGGGTCTTGGCCGTCCGGCACGGCCGAGGCTTATGCTAATGGTGTCAGTGACTCGTCTTCTGTGTTGTTTCCAGCATCGCCCAATACCAATAGCTACCCGCTAGATCAATCTGGAGAGGACAACTACCACATCGCGGTGGGGCTGAGCTTTGCCGATGACTGGCGGCTAGAAACCGGGTATTTATCTGAGCGCGGCCGTCTCCGCGGCGGCTCTGCGGCGGAGCCTATAAATGTGGAGCTTGCTCAACACGCATTGAGCGTGTCGCTCTGGCGTGACTTTTCGCTGATGAGCCCACGGCTTCGCCCCTATTTGGGTGCCGGCCTGGGTGGTTTACAGAGTCGGCTTGCGGGGGCGTCTCACCAGCAGTGGACGCTATTTACCGGTGCGGGTGTTGGCCTAGCTTTGACGCCACAGTGGCAGCTTGATATGTCGTATCAGTATACGATTGGCGAAGATGCGCAACTTAAAACTGCCGAAACTAGGTTTACTATTCCGCAAGACGGTGGGCGCTGGCAGATGGGGCTGCGCTATCACTTTGCGCCCACGACAGAGCCCTCGATCAGGGATCGCGATGGCGACGGGATTGCCGACGAGGATGATCGTTGTCCCGAAACGCTGCGAGGTGCGGTTGTTGATATGTATGGCTGCGCCGACAGCGACGCTGATGGGATTATTGATTCACTTGATCGCTGCCCTAATACCCCAGCAGAGAATGAAGTCGATAGTAATGGCTGTATGGACAGCGACAACGATGGCGTCAAAAACAGTGCAGATCAATGCCCCAATAGTGCTCCAGGTGAGCGAGTATTGCGTAATGGCTGTGCGGCGCGGCAGAGCGTTGGCTTGGAAAGTATCCGTTTTGGGCTCGGTGAAACGGAACTAAATGCCGACGCGAAAGTCCGTCTAAGCGAGGTAAGCGCAGTGATGTTAGCCTCACCACACTATCGATTAGCGGTTCAAGGCCACAGCGATGATAGCGGCGATGCTGACGCTAACTATCGTTTGTCCCGGGCGCGGGCGCGGGCAGTGGGAAAGGCGCTAGTTGGTCTGGGTGTGGCCGCCGAGCGTATTGAAATTCAAGCATTTGGCGCTAATATGCCGGTAGCAGATAACAGCACTAGTGCGGGCCGGGCGCTGAATAGGCGGGTTTCGTTAAGGGTGATACGCCCTAAATAAGTAAATTTGGCTCGCCTTTAAATGGCAGTGCTTTACGACGGTGCTTTGCCGGTTTAGCATGCGGGTTTGCGTATTCGTTAATTGTGCACGCAATTTTAATGATAATTTGCACTACTATGGACTAGTATTGCGCAAGTGAGAATGACCCCCTCGTTGAAACTGCTCAGTTTTAATGGGAGGTATAACTTTAATGATCAGGGGATGTTTATGAGTAAGCAATGGAAATCTGCTCTGGCTGCGGGTGTGATATTAGCATCAGCAACCGGCGCGGCAATGGCTGAGGATCAGGAAACTGGCTTCTATGTCGGCGGTAATGCTTTTTACAACGAAGTATTCGATGCCGATGGTACCGCGACGACGACAACTGCGGGCGGCTTTGCCGCTATTCCGCTGATTGGCGATGTACTCAACGGATTGTTGGGTGGCTCCGCGAGTAGCTCTGCCAATCTCGAAACCAGCTATGACAACGACATTAGCTACGGTTTTAGCGTTGGTTATAAATTTGCTAGCCCAGTGCGTATTGAATTTGAATACCGCCAAGGCGAGAACGACGTTGATAAAATTTCAAGTGGCGGTGTATCAACCACTAGCGACAGCAGCCTTGAAGTAACGTCGATGATGGGTAATGTGTGGTATGACTTCGCCGCTGGTGAACGTCTGCGTCCTTACATCGGTTTTGGTTTAGGTATGGCTAACCTCGACATGGGCGATGCCGATGACGACGTTACCATTGGCCAATTGGGTGCTGGTATCACTTACTTCCTGACCCCGCGTTTGGCGCTTGATGCAGGCTATCGCTATAGTGTTGCAGAAGATGCAACCTTCAAGTCAGCGACAATTGAGCAAGAGAACGAATACAGCGCGCAAAGCGTGCAAGTTGGCTTGCGCTATAACTTCTTTGAGGCCCAATACGGCGTAAAAGACAGCGATGGCGACGGCGTTTCTGACGAAACTGATGAGTGCCCAGGCACCCCACGTGGTGTTCAAGTAGACAGCGTTGGCTGCCCGCTCGACGGCGATAACGACGGTGTTGCTGACTATCTTGACCAGTGTCCAAATACCCCAGCTGGCGCTAAAGTTAATGCCAGTGGCTGTCCTTTAGACGGTGACAACGATGGTGTAGCTGATGCCGATGATGCATGTCCTGATACCCCGGCTGGTCAAGCGGTTATGTCTAATGGCTGTGCTAAAGACCAAGCGGTTATTCTGCGCGGTGTAAACTTTGAGCTAAACAGTGCCCAGTTAACCATGAATGCAGAGACCATTCTTAATGGTGTTGCTGAAACACTGGTGAGTTCACCTGGTTTTGACGTTGAGCTACAAGGCCACACCGATAGCACTGGCAGTGACAGCTACAATATGAACCTGTCGCAAAACCGTGCTAAGTCTGTAAAAAGCTACTTGGTTAGCAGTGGTGTTGAAGCGAATCGTTTAACTGCTCGCGGCTACGGTGAAGAGCAGCCTATTGCCAGCAACGACACTAAAGACGGCCGTGCGCAAAACCGTCGTGTAGAGTTGAAGGTTATTGGCGATGGTTCTAGTGATTCAGTAGAGCCAATGATGTATGACGAGCCAATGGTTGAAGAGCCTGCAGTCGAAGAGCCTATGATGGACGAGCCAATGGTTGAAGAAGAGCCAATGGTTGAAGAAGAGCCTATGATGGAAGAAGCTCCTGCGGAAGCTGAGCCATCAGTAGAAGATGAGTACGAGTACGATCCTTCTGCGGAAACTGACTACTAAGCGCATTGTTTGCGATTAATAGCTCATAAAAAACCCGGCCACTGCGCCGGGTTTTTTTATGCCTTAAGTTTTGCATATCGCGGCGCCTATTTGCTGCCTTGTGAGCGCCAAATTAACAGGCGATTATTGGCGGGCATGGCATGATCTGCGTGCAGGTGTAAGCCAATTTTCTCGGCCAAGGCATTAATAGCTTCAAAGTCCCGGATGCCACTCTGAGGATTGCGCTGTTTTAGCCATTGATCAAAACTGGCATTGCTGGCGGCGGTGTATTTTCCCTGATAGTTGAACGGTCCATAAATACAGAGCAGGCCGTCGTCTTTGAGGCTTTTGCGTAAATGGCTAAAAAACAATTCCACTTCGTGCCAGCTCATAATATGTAGGGTATTAGCCGAGTAAATACCATCAAATGGGGGTTGTGGCCAATCTACGTCTCTGGCGTCTAGCGCGACTGGAGGGGCTAAATTGGGGAGCTTGGCGTCGTCGATCCAGGCCTGAATACCCTCTAAATTTTCACGCCGATCACTGCATTGCCAATGAAGCTCGGGCAAATTAGCGGCAAAATGTACCGCGTGTTGGCCCGTGCCGCTGCCAACTTCCAATACCCGTTGCCCGGCGGTAAATAGTGGGGCAAGGATCTCTAAAATAAACGGCTGATTGTTTTCACAAGCCTGTGAAAAGGGTTTGGCTTGACTCATGGTTAAATCCCTTTGAATTATGCTTAAATCATTCCTTGGCGAAGGTTGATAGCCTATCCTCGGCTGTCGCCAAGTGTAACGGCTTTTTCAGGAGTACAACAATGGCTTACTGGCTGATGAAATCTGAGCCTGACACGTTTAGTCTCGACGATCTTCGCAAGCGGCCAAAGGGCACTGAACATTGGGACGGGGTCAGAAACTATCAGGCTCGCAATATGATGCGCGACCAAATGAAAGTGGGTGACAAAGTGTTTTTTTATCACTCCTCTTGCCCGCAACCGGGTATTGCAGGTATTGCCGAAGTGGTACGCGAGGCATACCCCGACAGCAGCGCGCAAAACCCAGAGTCTCGCTATTTTGACCCCAAGGCCAGCCCAGAAAACCCGCGCTGGTATATGGTAGATGTGCGCTTTGAGCGAAAATTTAAGCGCCTGATTCCGCTGGCAGAGCTGAAAGCTGAACCAGCGCTGGGGGAAATGACACTCGTCCAAAAAGGCAGTCGCTTGTCGATTATGCCCGTTACTCCAGAGGAGTGGCGGCAGATTTTAGCGATGGAATAAAGTCTGCTTACTCTTGGCTGTCTCTAAGAAAAACCCATTCTCTGGCAGTCGATTGTTCCGGACAAAAATAATAGCCATCGCTATTGAATTGCTTAAGGTCATCGACATGTTTAATACGGTTTTTAATTACATAGCTGGCCATTAAGCCCCGGGCTTTTTTGGCGTAAAAGCTAATAATTTTGTATTTGCCGTTTTTAAAGTCTTTGAACGTTGGGGTAATAATGTCAGCAGCCAGTGCCTTGGGTTTGATGGCACTAAAGTATTCGTTGGACGCGAGATTCACCAAAACCTGCGACTTAATCTCGGCGAGTTGGTGATTCACCGCCTCGGTAATTGTGGTATCCCAAAATTGATAGAGGTTTTTGCCCGCCTTATTTTCAAATTTGGTGCCCATTTCGAGCCGGTAGGGCTGGATCAAATCAAGTGGGCGCAATAGGCCGTAGAGGCCAGAGAGTATGCGCAAATGTTGCTGGGCAAAGGTGAAATCGCTGGCGCTGAAACTGTCGGCATTAAGGCCAGTGTAGACATCTCCGCGAAAGGCGAGCACAGCCGCCTTGGCATTGTCGGGGCTAAAAGGCAGTTGCCAGTTCATAAAACGCTGGTGATTGAGCTCCCCCAGCTTGGGGCTAATTTTCATTAAGCCGGAGATGTCTTCAGGGTTGAGCGTTTGTAATTGCTCAATTAAAACCTGCGAGCGGTCGAGGAAGTCGGCCTGACTAAACTTTTTTGTGTGCGCAGGGTTTTCAAAGTCCAAGGTCTTGGCTGGGGAAATTAGCAGTAACATGGGGAGTCCTGTGACGATTGATTCAAACCTGCAGTAATGCCTGCCACCAATTGAGCGGGTCGCCGGTCTCGGGGTCGTAGACATTACCGTAGACCCACTTAGCTTGATCGCTATTGGCCCATTTATTGAGTAAGGCTTCAATACTGCTAAAGCCGACGCCAAAATGGATGCTGTAGACCATCGCACGTTCAGTTTTTATGTCCAAGCTGCCGCCGAGTTTTTCTAGTTCGGCAGTGAGCTGAACCTCTAAATCTTCATTGGGCTGACGCAAAAACACCCGCACGCAGAGGTTGCCGCTGTGCTCGAGCAGGGTAAAGCGGCCACGGGCATCCTCATTTATCTTTATGCTATCTAATGCGGCAAGCCCGCGAACAAAGAGAGGGGACTTGAGCAGCCGGTACTCGCTTACGTTGGCGAGCGGCGTGGCGAGAACCTTTTCGAAAATGGGCTGATTATTTGTCGGATGGATGCCAGCAAATAACTCTAATAAGGTCTCTTGGTCGGCGAAGGGGGCCTGATCTGTCATAACACTCTTGAATTCACATAAGCATGGGGGAGCAATGATACCGATTTTACGCGCTTAGATCACGGTATCACTGGACGTCCCCGCGACAGTCTCAGCGGCTAGCGGCGGGCATATTGAACTGAATGCCGATGGGTGGCGGTGTGTAGTGGCCGCTCGGGCGGGGCTCTTGGCTAATACTGAGCAGTTTGAAGCCACCTTCCACATAGAGCACGCCGCGCTCAGTTTGGTCTTTAAAGCTGTTTTCGAGGGCGAGCAGCTTATTGCCGCGATCATTTTTCATGGCACCGGCAAAGCGGCGAAAGAACTGGCGCAGGGCGTCGCTGGCCTCAATAACGGCGGGGCTATCGGTGAGCACGGTGCGGTAGCTGTTGGCGCCATCACTCGCTATATAAAGCCGCCCCTTGAAACCGGCGATATTGCTAAATTCCTTGGTGGGTTTGAGGCTCACGGCGTGGGTGTCGGGAATACTGATGCTCTGACCCTGTTGCGCACTGGCTATGACATCGCCCATATCGTCGACGTTCATGACGATTTGTGCACTGCCTTGGCTAATGATCGCGGTCGCTTGATCGCCGTTAATAATCGAATAGGCCATTTGGCCGCGGTCAACGCGAATATGTTGATCGTCGCGATAACTTAGTACTAAGGTTTCTGGCCCCATCGCGTAGCGGGCGATAACATCGGCGTAAGCAAAGCTAGCAGATGTCGCCAATAAAATACTTAGGATTACAGAACGCATAGATTCTCCTGGTCTAAACTCGCGGCAGCGGCAATAGAATGGCTATAATGAGGCGCTTACTCAGGGATACCGATCAGTGAAACAGTGTGTATTTTTAATCGATTCGTTTACCGAGCGCTTTGGACGCCTTTTGGCGTATTTAATTCCCTTAATGATGTTAGGCACCGCCACCGTGGTTGTGATGCGCTATGGTTTTGGCCAGGGCATGACTGCTTTGCAAGAGTCGGTGAATTATTTGCACGGCACAGTGTTCATGCTGGGCGCGGCCTACACCTTAAAACACGGCGGCCATGTTCGGGTAGATATTTTTTACCATCGTTATTCCGCGCGCACCAAAGCGTGGGTCGATAGTATTGGCTGCATTGTGTTTTTATTGCCCCTCTGTGGACTTATTTTAATCAGCAGCTGGGATTATGCCGCTAATGCCTGGGCAATACGTGAAACCTCGGTAGAACCGGGGGGCTTGCCCTTTGTTTACTTATTAAAATCCTTGTTGCCGCTCATGGCGATTAACTTAGCTTTACAGGGTTTGGCTGAGTTACTGCGCAATGCACTGCTGCTAATCAATCAGGAGGCACCTCGCCATGCTGATTGAGTTGTTACCCATTTTGATGTTTGTCGCGATTTGCCTCGTGCTCATGTTGGGCTATCCGGTGGCCTTTAGCTTGGCGGGCACCGCCATGATCTTTGCCGGTATCGGCATTGTGCTGGGCTATTTCGACGCCTCGTTTTTATCGGCGCTGCCAAACCGTCTGTACGGTACCATTAGCAATGTCACGTTAATTGCGGTCCCGCTTTTTGTATTGATGGGGGTGTTATTAGAAAAAAGTCGCTTGGCCGAGGAGCTGCTCGACAATATGGCGGCCTTGTTTGGTCGCAAACGGGGTGGCTTAGGCTTTTCAGTGATACTGGTTGGGATGCTACTGGCCGCCAGTACCGGTATTGTTGGGGCCACGGTAGTTACCATGGGCTTGATGTCACTGCCGACCATGCTCAATCGCGGTTATGACCCCAAGCTCGCCACGGGCACCATTTGCGCTACCGGCACCCTAGGGCAAATTATTCCGCCGTCCATCGCCTTGGTCTTGCTGGGCGACACCTTATCTAGCGCGTATCAACAGGCGCAATTGGACATGGGCGTGTTTAGCCCAAAGACCTTGTCTGTTGGCGATTTGTTTATTGGCGCCTTGGTGCCCGGCTTACTATTGGTGTGTCTGTACCTGCTGTATATGGGCTTTGTTGCCATTCGTCAGCCAGAGCGGGCGCCCGCCGCTGAAGATTTGAATCCGCCGCCGCTAAGTGCATTGTTAAAGGGGCTGCTGCCTCCGATCGGCCTCATTGTGACCGTATTGGGCTCGATATTAGTCGGTGCAGCAACACCGACCGAAGCGGCGGGGGTGGGTGCACTGGGCGCGGCGCTGATGGCCGCGGTTAAAGGTCAGTTAAGCTGGGCGCGGCTGGGTGAGGTTGCGCGGGAAACCTTAAAAGTCACCTGCATGGTGTTTATGATTTTAATCGGCGCCGCCGTGTTTTCATTGGTGTTTCGCGGTTTTGGCGGCGACGAACTCATCCAACATTTTTTCGATGGTTTACCCGGTGGCGTGATTACCGCGACGCTGATCGTGATGGTGGTGATATTTTTACTGGGCTTTATTCTCGACTTTATCGAAATTACTTTTGTGGTCGTGCCAATTGTGGGGCCGATCCTACTAGCCATGGGCGTTGATCCCATTTGGCTTGGCATTATGATTGCGCTGAATTTGCAAACCTCATTCTTAACACCGCCTTTTGGTTTTTCGCTATTTTATCTGCGCGGAGTGGCGCCGCCGTCGGTGTCGACCGCAGATATTTATCGCGGGGTGGCACCGTATATTGGTTTGCAATTACTAATGTTATTTTTATTGGCGTGGTGGCCGAGCTTGGCTACCTGGTTACCGGCCTTGGTCCGCGGGCAATAAGGGCTTAGCCTGCTATACCCGCGGCTTTAATAATGCTATACACATCATTGACAATGCCCAATGGTGCACGTTAACTATGCGGCATTTAATTTTACCCTAATTTAGAGAGACAATTTTATGCGTGACATCGACGACACGCCCAAGCCTGCCGGTGAACTCGCCCTGCTCACCATCGCCATGCCCGCAGATACGAATGCCAGCGGTGATATTTTTGGTGGTTGGCTAATGTCGCAAATGGATCTTGCCGGTAGTCAAACCGCCGCGCGTCGCGCAGGTGGTCGGGTGGCTACTGTGGCAGTAGACTCCATGGCATTTATGACGCCGGTCAATGTTGGTGCAGCGGTAAGTTGCTACACCGATATCGTTGATGTGGGGCGTAGCTCTATTCGGGTTCGGGTTGAAGTTTGGGTAACCAATAAGCACCAGTACGAGCCCGCTAAAGTGACCGAAGGTGAATTTGTGTTTGTGGCAATAGATGGTAACGGCCGCACTCGGGTTGTTGATTAAAGCCGAACCGCTTTAAAGCAAGATCACAAAATTATCTCGGCCGATAAGCTTACGACAATAATGGAGAATAATAATGTCGATGCTCAATAAGGTCTGTTTAATCACCGGTGCCAGCAGTGGCATTGGTAAAGAAACTGCACTGGCTTTAGCTGCACAGGGCGCTGAATTGTTTCTGTTGTGCCGCAATGCGCAAAAGGGCGAGGCGGTATTGGCCGAAATCGCCGCTCAGTTCCCTGAGTGCCGCGCAACTTTGTTACTCGGCGATCTCGCCAGTCAACAAGATATTCGCCGGGTAGCGCAGAATTTTTTAGACACGGGTAAACCCCTTCACCTGTTGTTGAATAATGCCGGCGTAATGAACACCAAGCGCAAGGTGACCGCAGAAGGCATAGAAGAAACGTTTGCAGTAAATCATTTAGCTTATTTTTTGCTCACCAATTTGTTGTTAGAGCGTATTAAAGAAAGTGCACCGGCGCGTATAGTAAGCGTGGCATCGGAGGCACATGCCTTTGTGAAAGGCGTGCAATTTAATGACATTGAATATAAAACGACACCCTACAAAATATTTAAGGTGTATGGCCATTCAAAACTTTGCAATATTCTTTGGACACGGTCACTTGCGCAAAAACTAGCAGGCACTGGCGTTACGGTGAATTGCGTACACCCCGGAGCGGTGGCCACCCACCTCGGTCATCAGGACAACGCACTGCTTGGCAAGATCGTGGGCGGCATTACTAAATTATTTTTTAAAACCCCAGAGCAAGGTGCAAAAACCTCGATATTTGTGGCGACTTCACCAAGCCTAGACAATGTCAGTGGTGAATATTTTGCTAACTGCAAACCCGGCAAAATAAAACCCTGGGCCAAGGACGATGTAGCCGCAGAGCGCCTCTGGGAGATTAGCGAAAAATACTTAAAAATTGCCTAATTGAAGGTTTGTAACTGCGCGGCGATTAAAGATCCCGCGCATTAATATACGCTTGCTCTGAGATGTGATGATACTCTTTGGCATCTTCCATAAACTGTTTCCAGCTTTGGTAAACTCGGCCGGTGAGTTCGTCAGTTTTAGATAATTCGAGTAAGTAGGCATCTGATACCCGATGTAATTCGCGCAGCACATCGTCGGGTAATTTACGTAGCTGTACCTTATGTTTCCCCACTAACTCTTTTAACGCGGTATTATTGCGCGCGGTGTATTCGTCGAGCATATCGGCATTGGCGTAGCGGGCGGCGGCTTCAACAATGGTTTGCAAATCTTTGGGCAGCGCTTCAAAGGCGTCTTTGTTAATGATTAGTTCTAGAGTTGAACCGGGCTCGTGCCAGCCGGGGTAGTAATAATATTTAGCCACTTCGTGAAAACCAAAGGCCATATCGTTTGATGGTGCTACCCACTCGGTGGCGTCAATAACGCCAGTTTGCAGCGAAGTGTATAGCTCGCCGCCGGGAAGGGTTACTGCGCTGCCGCCGAGGCGATCCCAGACTTCGCCGCCGGAGCCGGGAATACGCATTTTTAGGCCTTTAACATCTTCAATGGAGTTGATTTCTTTATTAAACCAACCCGCCATTTGCACGCCAGTATTACCACCGGCCATGGGAATTATATTGAAAGGCGCATAGGCTTCGCGCCATAGCTCTATGCCGCCGCCGTGATACAGCCAGCCGTTCATTTCTTGGGCTGTCATGCCGAAGGGCACCGCGGTAAAGAAAATTGAGGACGCCAGTTTGCCTTTCCAGTAATAGGCGGCGCCGTGGCCAGCTTGGGCGCTGCCCGCAGATACCGCGTCAAAAACCCCCATGGCGGGCACTAGCTCTCCGGCGCCATACACTTTGATGAGCAGGCGGCCCTGGCTCATGGCGTTGACGATGTTGGCGAATTTTTCCGGTGCAGTGCCTAAACCGGGGAAATTCTTTGGCCAGGTGGTAACCAGCTTCCAGTGAAACACTTGTTGGCCGCTGCTGCTCTTTTGTTGCTCGCTGCGGCTGTGGTCGCGACTGCGCTCGCCAACATAAAGCCAGCTCATGCCGACCAGTGCGGCGAGCAAAACGAGAATAATGAGCGGCGTATAATTATTTTTACTGGGCTTCATGGTCTTCCCTATTTCAAAATCGGTCTTACAAAATTTGAAGATTGGCGTATTGCAGTACCAGCCATTTGCTGCCTTCGTCTTCGAAATTAACTTGCACGCGGGCGCTAGCGCCTTGGCCTTCAAAACTGAGTACTACGCCTGCGCCAAAAATGCTGTGTAAAACGTGTTGACCCAAGGCAATGCCCATTGCCGCTGCCGAGGCTTGTTGCGCCGTGGTTGCGCCGCTTTGAGCGTAACTACTTGGCCGACTAACGGTATTATTAATGCGCACTTCGTCAATGAGTTCATTGGGTATTTCGCGGATAAAACGTGACAAGCTATTAAAGCTTTCTTGGCCGTGCAGACGACGAGACTCCGCGTAGCTTAAGAACAGCTTTTGCTCGGCGCGGGTTATACCGACATAGGCGAGGCGACGTTCTTCTTCCAAACGCTCGGGATCTTCCATCGACATTTTGTGGGGAAAGAGGTTTTCTTCCACGCCCACAATAAACACCGCCGGAAATTCCAAACCCTTGGCCGAGTGCAAAGTCATTAACTGCACGCTGTCTTCGTGTTCGTCGGCCTGCTGGTCTCCGGCGTCCAGCGCGGCGCGGTCGAGAAAGGCGCGCAGGGGTTCGATGTCTTCGTCTTCCGGTTCAAAGGCGGCGGCGGCCGTAATCAGCTCGTGTAAGTTTTCGACCCGCGCTTGACCCTTTTCACCTTTTTCTTTTTCGTGAAAGGCCAGTAGCCCCGAACGATCAATGGCGATGTTGATCTGCTCATCGAGGGGTTTATCCCGACATTGCTCGGCTAAATCCTCAATCAGTGCTAAAAAGCCGCGCAGGGCGTTACCAGCACGAGCGGGGAGCAGGCCATTTTCGATGATGGCCAGTGCGGCACGCCACAACGAGGTTTGATGCTCGCGGGCGTATTCGCGGAGAATTTCTACGGTGCGGGTGCCAATGCCACGGGTGGGAGTGTTAATCACCCGCTCGATGGCGGTATCGTCGTCGCGCAGTTCAACAATGCGCATATAGGCCAGCGCGTTTTTAATTTCTAGGCGGTCGTAAAAGCGCTGACCGCCGTAGATGCGGTAGGGCAGACCGGCGCGAATCAGATATTCTTCCAGTATTCGCGACTGGGCATTGCTGCGGTATAGCACGCCAATATCGCTGCGGCGGTAATCGTCGCGGACCAGCTCGGCAATGCGGTCGGTGAGAAAGCGCGCTTCATCTTGTTCGTTAAAGGCGGCAAACAGCGAGATTTTGTCGCCGTCGCCGTCTTCGGTCCACAGTTCTTTACCGAGGCGCTGGCTGTTATTGGCGATCAGCGCATTGGCGGCTTTGAGGATGGTGGCGGTGGAGCGATAGTTTTGCTCTAGGCGCACCACATGGGTGTTTTCAATGTCTTTGGAGAACTGTTGAATATTCTCAATGCGGGCGCCGCGCCAGCCGTAGATCGACTGGTCGTCATCACCTACTGCGGTCATCGCCATGCCCTTGCTGGCTAGCAAGCGCAGCCAAGCGTATTGCACGGCATTGGTGTCTTGAAACTCGTCAACCAAAACGTGCTTAAAGCGTTGCTGATAATGGTCGAGAATCGCTGGATTGTCGCGCCACAGCTCAAGGGCTCGCAGTAATAGCTCGGCAAAGTCGATCACCCCCTGCTGGCGGCAGATCTCCTCGTAGCGGCGGTAAACCTTGAGCATGGTGGTCAGGTAAAGATCGCCGCCAAAATCGTCGATGTGGGCGGCGCGGCGGCCTTCATCTTTGTGACCATTTATAAAATACTGAGACTGCCGGGGCGGCCAGCGGCTATCGTCGAGCGCTAGCTCGCGATGGATACGCTTGAGCTGGCGGAGTTGGTCGTCGCTGTCCAAAATTTGGAAATTATTGGGTAGCCCAGCTTCTTGGGCGTGGGCCTTGAGCAGGCGGTGAGCTAGGCCGTGAAAGGTGCCTACCCACATACCGTGATTTAAACTACTGCCCAGCAAGCTTTCGATGCGCCCGCGCATCTCCTTGGCGGCCTTATTGGTAAAGGTCACCGCCATAATGCTGTGGGTCGACAGTCCCTCTACCTTGATTTTCCAGGCAATACGGTGGACCAGCACCCGGGTTTTACCGCTGCCAGCCCCGGCAAGTACTAAGGTGCCTGTGCTGTCGGCGGTTACCGCGTCGCGCTGAGCGTCATTGAGTTCGTCAAGAATATAAGATACGTCCATGGCGCCGTATTCTACTGGGATTATCCGCCGCTGGCACCGCTAAAATGGTGATTAGCGGTGAGTGAGTGGCAATATTCGAAGCGAGTTTTATGGCTAAGGGCCTAAATCGATAGGGTGAGGAGGGTATGGCAGGCTTTTGACGCTTTACGATCAGAGTTAATCGTATGCAGAAAAATGCAGAAAGCCCTAGGCATCATGCTCGGATGGGCAGAATACCTAGGACTTTTGTGGCGCAGGTGCCGCTATTTTTGTAGCTCCTTGCTTGTTATAGGTGTAAAGCTTGCTTCCACGAGTACATCGGCAAAATCTTCTTGGCCGGTGGGGCTTTTGCTATCAATTAACACACTAATTGCCGCGCCTTTTACCGGTGCAATGTTGAGGCGCCAAGTGTCGCCAGAGTCATCGGTCTCTGTGTAAGACAGGGTGCCCGCTGAGTTGACCTCCCAGACAAGGGTGGTGACATCATCTTCTCCGAAAGTTACGGTGCCGGTGCCATCTGCATTGAGCTGAACGCTGAAGCTTTCAACAAAGCCCACTTTGTCGTGATAAGACGGCGAGGTCGAGGTGACCTGCCAATTGCCAACTAAGGCGGTTTCATCAAAGCCGACGCCACGATTCACAAGAATATCGACTAAATCGTCACCCTCGCCAACGAGTGTGCTTGTGAACTGTCCTACTCGCGCAAAAAATATTTGATCGCCTTCGTCCACGAACTTTAAGTCGCCCCACCGCTCGGCCGTTAAGCCACTGATGTTGTAACTCAGCTCATCCTTATTGTATAAGCCGCCATCACCGTCGCTATCTACACTGGCAGTGAAGGTGTAGCTGCCCCCATCCACCGTAAACGCACCAAACTCACCCGATAAAGCCTGTGGAGTGAGGTCCTCGTAGCTTTCGAGGTTATTGGTGTGCGCGAGGACGTACTCGGAGTTAGACAGGAAGGTGAGGATATTGAGGTTATCTGCTTCGGGCTCATAGAGTTGCCACGCGCCCTGTATTTCATTGTTCAGATTTTTTACGCGGCTAAACGCGACTGTGCCGCTGTCGGTGTCGGTAAAACTGAGTGTCAGAGTGTCGCCGGTGACGCTGGCCGTTGATACTGAGCTTCCTTCATCGTAAAGGCCGCCAGAATTATCAGATTGGGCGATTAGCGAGGTGCTGAATGCCCCATCCTCCACGTCCCAGGTGTAGTTGCCAAATTCAACTGAACCGGCAGTTTGATCGCCGTCATCGCTGTGTTCATGAATAATGATATAGCGTGATTCGTCAATAAAGGTCAGTACATTGCGCTTACCTTCCCCTTCACTGTATAGCCAGCTGCCGAGAATTTGCGATTGCTGTGCGCGTTGAAAATGCGCTTCAGCCTGGGCTTCGCTGACAAGCTGAATACCGTCTTTGATGGTATCCAGTATCGTTTGGGCTTCGCTGTCGAAGTCGGCGCTTTCTAAATCTAAGGTGCTGCCTTTAAAGGCGTTTTCTGCATCAGCTGAGATCTCAATGCCATTGTCGGGGTTGCCATCGCTGTCTAGCGATTGCAGTAGCTGCAAGATATTGGTGCGAACCTCGCTGTTATCTTGGGCGAGGTCGGTTGGGGTGATTTGCTCATTAGCGCTGATGCTGGGGAACTGTAAGTCGCCAATAGAGAATACAATTGACTCACCCTCGCGGTAGTTGAATTCGCCGAGGGCATTGGTCAGACCCTGCAAGCTATCGGTTTGGTATTTAACACCGTACACCGGGCTATCGGTAAAAATGCCTTGCAGGCTATCATCGGCTGCGGGCGAGCCGCCGCCACCGCTAGAGCCACTTCCACCGCCGCAGGCACTGATAAGAAATATACAGTTCAAACCAAGCAATTTTAACTTCATTGTCGCTACTCCAATAGCCGCACTATTTTTAATAAGATCAAACCCTAAATACACACTTTGTGCAGAGCCTCCCCTAGAGTAAGGCTAGGGCTTATTGCGCGGGGTGACCTCCCCAATATTGGGGGGAAGAGCCGTTTAGCGGCGAGTAGGCGCCAATACTTCTAGGCTGAGTTACAATAAAGGGCCTAAATAACTAAAACTGAGCTGTCGGAGTTAAATTTGCGACCGAGAAATATTATCCGTGCCATGGAAACCTGCAGGGAGCAAATGCGTCGCTCCGAGCGCAAGGTGGCCGACTATATTCTTGAAAACCGCAAAGAAGTCATTCATATGCGGATTGTTGATTTAGCTCAAGAGGCCCATGTTAGTGAGCCAACGGTGGTGCGCTTCTGTCGCGCGATAGGCTGTGACGGCTTTCAGAACTTTAAGGTCGCCCTCGCTCAGCATATTGCCCACAGCCCAGACTACGAAGAATTCAGCTTTGGCGACGAAGACTCCGCCCGCCAGTACACCTTTAAGGTGTTTGATTCCACCATGGAGGCTTTAAAAAAAGTGCGCGACAGCATTGAAGTCAGCCGCATTGAGCAGGCTGTAGCCCTGCTTAGCGCCGCGCGGCGGGTGGAGTTTTACGGCTTTGGCGCCTCGGCGGCGGTAGCCACCGATGCCCAGCACAATCTGTTTCGTCTGCAAATTTCGGCCAGTGTGTATTCTGACCCCCATGTGCAAGCGATGTCGGCCATGTCATTACAGAAAAACGACGTGGTGGTGGCCATCTCCCAGTCGGGCCGCACCCGTGCACTGCTCGATGCGATCAAACTCGCCCAGCAAAGCGGCGCGCCGGTAATCGCCTTGGCGCCCTCGGGCTCACCGGTGGCAATGCTTGCTGATTTAGCTATTGCCATTGATGTCGATAAAGACGACGGCGACTACACGCCGTTGCCGTCACGCCTTGCCCACATGGCGGTGTTGGATATCTTGGCGGTCGGAATTTCTCGTAGCAAGGCGGGCGTTAGAGAGCATTTGAATACTATTGAAAAAGGCCTCCAGGCGTTGCGCACTGATATTGGTAAGTGAGTATTTACTGGCGGGGAGATAAATAGTATGCGGGAGTGCCAGACTTTTTCGAGGCGGAATAGTTCAATTAATTTTCAAAAATAGTGAAAATAATTTTAAAAGCTGTTTAACTGACGGCGTCTAGTATGACGCTGCGGCAAATGATTGCCCAGTATATTGAATTTCAGGGAGTGAAAATTAGGTGCGCGCTCGTCAGTCAGTTTTATCTTCACTTGTGCCGTTTTTGGCACGCCGCCCCCTAGCTATAGTCGCCTTTGGCATTTTAAGTTCGGGCTGTGCTACCTACCAATCTTCAGATTCTACTCAAAATATAGACTTGCGCTATCAGGCTGGGGATTATGCTGTTCTTGCCGAATCTATTGAAAACCAGCTCAAACTTGTCGATTCAGAAACCGGTGAATTGCTAGCAGTCACTCCCAGCAATAACATCTTATTGCATTTAGAGGCAGCCGAAAGCTGGCGTTTAACCGGTAATAAAGAACGCTCGATTGAACATTACGATGTTATCGAAACGCTCTTCAAAGACGAAGATACCGAGGGTTTTGGTAAGAAAATAGCTGAAGGAATTGGCGCAGTCTTGGTTAACGATAGTGTGCGTTCCTATGAACCGCCACCGGCAGAGCGCATACTTACCAATTTTTACAAGGCCTTGAGTTTTTGGTCATCAGGTGAGCTTGATAACGCGCGGGTTGAATTTAATCGTGCCAATGAACGCGCGCGGATAGCCGTTGAAAGCTATCAAAAGATGATAGAAAAAGAACAGGAAAAAAATGAAAAAGACGACGGTGCAAATAAAAATCTTCATTCCGACGGTGTTCAAAAAGCGCTAGCACAAAATTTTCCCAATATTGAGTACTGGGAGGTTTTTGACAGTTTCGTCAATCCAGCCGTTGCCTATATCAATTCAATATTTTTAGCGCATGGCCCCAGTGCTGATGTATCAAAAGCTGAAACCTTAATGCAGCGTGTCAGCGGCATGATTGGCGATAATACGCTTATCAATGAAGATTTACTCAATCTGCGTCAGCATGGTCGCCTAACAAACGGTAAGCCACAGCGCTGGATTATCTTTGAAAGCGGCCTCAGCCCAGTGTACGGCGAAAAGAAATTCTCTATTCCGTGGATAACTCCCAACGCACTTATTCAAGTATCGGTAGCACTTCCCGAGCTCATCGATCGCCCTAGCGGTATGGGTGTAAACGGATTGGCAATTGACAATCAGGCCCTAGAGTTCCTGCCATTTGCGAGAATGGACATGGTCATGCGCACAGAATTTAAAAAACGCTGGCCCGCGACTGTTTCACGTGCGGTGGTATCTGCTGCGACCAAAGCGGTATTACAAGATCAGATGGGACGTAAATTCGGCGTACTAGGAAACCTGGCGGGCACAGTATACGCAAATGCTAGTGCGTCGGCAGATACCCGTGCTTGGCATGCCATGCCTGAACAGTGGTCGTTGGCAAAAGTCTCAGCGCAGCAAGAATCTTCACTACGGATACCCTACGGAAATGGCGAGTACAAAGAAGTCATGCTGCCAGCAAATAAAAATACCTTGATTTATATCAAGCAACCGACACCTCACGCTGCGCCCTTGGTTGAAATGTTCTACTTATAATTAGGAGTATTTGGTGATTAGGATAATAAAGATTTTTATTGCTGTAGTTACGGTTTTTGCACTGCAAGCTTGCGGCGAACTGAAACCACAAGACGCATCGCTACCGGCGTGGGTAGCGCATGTTTCATACAAAGGGCGCTATCTCGACATCTTGGATGTACGCGATTGGTCGAGTGAGCAAAAGGGTATGAAGGTCATGTTGCGAGCAGAATCTATCGCGATGACCGACCTAAGAATTTCATTCAAAGTTAATTGGTATACCGCCGATGGACAGCCTATTCAAACAGTGCTTGGCAAATGGCAGGAGCGTGTTGTTTCGCCTGGGCAGACTATTGAGCTCGTGCAAGTCTCGCCAGGGCCACGCGCCGCTGATTATAGATTTGAAATTATTGAAAAATAAATTGAGGAATTAAAATGAAAAAGTTTATTTCAATGTGTTTTCTGGCCGCAGCGCTCACAGGCTGCGCCAGTGGTGTGCAAATTGTCGACACCAACAATGACACCGCCGAGAGTGTTATGGGTTTAGAATATCGCGATTTTGAAAAAGCCGCTGGCGAGTCTGTCCAGTCTATGTTGGCAACCGGTGCGGTAAATAATCCAAATGGCGGTCGTTACGTGCTTGCCATCAGCCGGATGATAAATGACACCATGCAGCGTATAGACACCGATCAGCTAGTGAAAAAAATTCGCATAGAGCTTCTTAACTCTGGCAAGGTCGTTGTAACTACTGCGGTAGGTTTAAATGGCCCAGAAGATCAGATGACGATGGCTGCCCGTGAATTGCGTGGTAATAGCGAGTTTAATCAAAGTCGAGTTGCTGCCAAAGGTCAGTTGCAGGCGCCAGATTTATCGCTGTCTGGAAAGATCCTTCAGCGCAACCACAATATGTCACGTGGCAAGCAGCAAGTTGAATATTTCTTTCAGTTAACGTTAACCGATATCAATAGCGGATTAGCAATTTGGGAAGGTGAGACGCCAATTATTAAGCGTGGCTCCGCGAACACCGTTAGCTGGTAGGAATTCGATATGTTTAAAGCTAGCATTTTGCGTGCGAGCCTCGCCATCGGCACGTTGATTTGTGCGACCGGTGCCGTAGCGGCCCAGCTAAATATTGACGAAAATACGTCATTATTTGATGCCATTGAAGACTACCAGTTTCAGATGGAGTCGGAGTTATTGGCCAGCGGTAAAAACTATCATATGGCCTATGGCATTGCCGGTATCGCGGGCGCGAAAGGTAGCACGGCATATGTGACCAGCGTGAATACGGCTTACCAATTTGCATTAGCGCAGGCATACGCGCAACTCGCAAGCGAACTCGGTGCCGAGATGATTTCTGCCGAAACCAGTGTCAATGTAACTAGCACGGGTGGTCCAGCGGAAGCATTAGTTGCCGATTGCGAAGAGCGGCATCAAGCGGCCAAGCAAGATGCCGAAGCCAAGGAATCATTTGTTGATGTAGTTAAAGGCGCTATTCGATCTTTATCGAGTAGTGACGAAGAAAAAGCGGTGAAATCGAAGCTAGACTCGGTGATCGAATGCTCGGCTACAACAGATCGACGTTTAATTACTGATGTTGTGTCGCGGGCAGTGAATGATTCATTTTCAGGTGCGCGTATTGTGCAATCTGTTATCCACCAAGGACAGATTGGTGTGATAATCGGATTGTCTGCAGACACTGCTGAGGTCGCCGGTATATTAAGTTCTCAGCAGTCTAGTGCGAAACCAAATCCCGCCGCTAAAACCGAAATACAGCAGTGGGTGCGTACACAGCTCGACGCTCAAGCTGGATCAGTACTGGGCTTAGTTGGCTCGCGCATGACCAAACTGTCAAATGGCGAATGGGCGGTAATTGGCTTTGGCATTGCGCCCGCAAGTGAGCGCACCGCATCGAATGTAATGAATAGTAGCCGAACCCAGTCGGAACGAAAAATTTCAGAGACGAATGCGATTCGTGAATTGGCAAGATTCTCGAATATGGCCATTGCGCATAAGTTAGATCAATCAACCAAAGATGACACTAAGCATTCTGTTAAAAGGCTCATTGAAGGTGGAAACGATACAGTTAGCCAGCTACAGGAAAGTATTGTTATAAGCCAGTTGGAACAAGCCTACAAAACCCAGACTACCTTGCGTTTAAAAGGCGCATCGAAAATATACGCCAAAAAATACAGCGACGATGGCTCGGGCGTCGATTTTTACCTCACAGCGTATGCTTGGAGCCCCAGTATGCTGTCGGCCGCGCAGCAATTTCGCGCGGCCGGTAACGCTGCGTTCGATAAAGGAAAATCTGGCGGTGCGAATATAGGCGCATCTAAGCAAGGAAAAGCCACAGGCAGTGCACGATCCGCACCTGTAATCAGCGAAGATTGGTAAGTGTTATGAGATTTATTAGCAATAAATTAACTCGAGTTTTTACGTTTTTGTTAGTGAGCTTACTGGTCTCGTTATCGCTACACGCTCAGCCAACAGGTACGCGGCAGGTTGAGGTAGAGGCAAGTGGTTACGGCGGAACTCAAGACGAAGCCATACGCTCTGGGCTTGCGGCGGCAGTATCCCAAGTAAACGGCACGTCTTTACAAGCAGATCAGGTTACTGCAAGCAGCAATGTAACTGGCGCTGTGAGTAATAAAGATGGGGTAAAAGAGGACGTTGACGTTACTTTGTCGGCTTCAATGTCAGCCCGCACCCAGACTAGCGGCAATATTCATAGCTATGACGTTCTCTCATTGACCAAAGTTGACTCCGGCTATGAAGCGAAACTTCGTGTTCGTGTTTATCGCTACGATACACCGGCATCTTCTGCGCGGAAGCGGATGGCCCTGCTGCAGACCAAAGCAAAAAATGGAAAGTATTTTGTGTTTCGCAATTACTCTGGGTTGGAACTTGCCGGGTTGATTACCAGCGCTATGGAGCAAGAGCTGGTGCAAACGCGAAAGTTTGCGGTGTTGAGTAGAGAGAATCTTGCTGAAATCGGTGCCGAGCTAAATCTGATTTCTTCTGATGCGACTTCTAGAGAAGAAAAGGCGAAGCTGGGTCGTATGCTGGGCGCAGATTTTTTACTGCTGCCAGAAATTGTTAGTGCCAGTGGCTCAACGCAGAGCAAGACCATTAAGATCACTGGCCAAACAGAAACTTGGTCGTCGGGTGCTATCGCTGTTAGTGTAAAAGTCATTGCCGTTGCCACTGGTGAAGTAAAATACGCAGAGCAGTATCGGGCTGCCACTACGGTAGAGAATAGCCGCGGGCTCGTTGCGAGTGTTTCAAAAAAAGCGGTTACCGATATAGTTGAGCGCATTTATCCCAAGCAAATTATTAAGGTTTCATCCTCTGGGGTGATCATTAATGCCGGTGGCAGATCGGTTTCACTTGGCCAGCGTTACAATGTGTTCCGGTCCGGAGAGGTGCTTTTTGACCCTTATACCGGCGAGTCTTTAGGTTCAGAAGAGACATTGATGGGAAGCATCGTCGTGAGCAAAGTGCTGCCAAAAATGTCTCACGCCACGAAAGTGGCGGGTGGCGAATTTGCGTCGGGAATGATTCTCCGTCCGGCCCCTAGGTCGGTGGTTAAGCCTAAGGCAAGTGTGCAAGTGAAAAAGCCGGTTGCTGGTGTCGCCCTTCCTTTCGATTAGCTGATGCTCAACTTAGCGCTACTGCAATAGTAGTGCTAAGCCCTTAATCTCCTTAAATACTAACCGCCGGTGATGTGGCTGTAAGCGCATAGTGTTACGCGTTACCTTGGTATTAAATTCAGCTCCTAGCGGTGTAAATTAAGCGTTTGCTACGTTACCTCTTCTGCAAGTTTTTAGCCTCGGGTTCCTACAATCGGCCTAGGCTGCCGCCCTGCTGTGGCATGCCTAAATAGCTTGTTATGGTAAACCAGTAAGCCGCCTTGTATATTCCTAAGCTTTAGCTATTCCTTATAAGTGAATGGCACTGAATAAACAGCCTAATTATTGAAGCTTATGAAATGTGATTTTCCGCTGCGAGCTTAATATACCTAATTGATTTTATTGGAAAATATCTAATTTTGGGGCTATTGGGGGCAAGCCTTGAGACGGTGTAGCGCACGGATTTCCATAACCGCGGTCTATAGCGCAAGATACAGGCTAGCTTTTGGTAAGTGATCCAAGATCAATTATTTTGGAGTAGGGTATTAAGTGATAGCGAGGGGAGTCTCCGTTCTACAAAATAGAGCGGCCGTTGGCCGCATATTTTGGCTAATGGCCATGCTATGCCTGCTCGGTGGTTGCGTGAGCTACCAAAACAGCGATTTTGTCCAAAATATCGACCAGCGCTACCAAGCAGGGCAATACCTCGCCGCGGCCGAGGCTATTGAGCAGCAGCTCGGCTTAATGGACCTTAAAACTCGGGAGTTACAGCCGGTTGTGGCCCGCTCCGGCGAAGTATTACTGCATCTTGAGGTGGCCGAAAATTGGCGTTTGGCGGGCAATCCCCGCCGGGCGATTGCCCATTACGACGCCCTAGAGAATCTATTTAAAGACAAAGATGTGCAGGGCGGCGCCCGAAAACTCGGAGAAAATATCGGCGCCGTCTTGGTGAACGACGCGGTGCGCTCCTATGAGCCGCCGCCCGCGGAGCGTATTTTAAGCAATTTTTACAAGGCACTGGCATTTTGGTCATTGGGCGAGAAAGACAATGCCCGGGTGGAATTTAACCGTGCCAATGAGCGGGCACGGATTGCGGTAGAACGCTATCAAGAGATGATTGTCGAAGCGCAACAAGAAAGTGCGGAGGCCAAACGTAACCTGCGCTCACCCGGTGTGCAGAGTGCGTTGCGCCAGAACTTTCCGAATATGGATCAGTGGCAGGTCTACGACAGCTTTGTGAACCCCGCCGTGGCCTATATGAATGCGATGTTTCTCGCGAGTGGTTCGGGTAGTGACATTGGCCAGGCCGAGACCTTATTAGAACGAGTGAATGGGATGGTTGGTGGCCATCCCATTATCGCTGAGGATTTATTGAACTTGCGGCAGCGGGGGCGCTTGAGTACGGGAGCTGCTCAGCGCTGGATAGTGTATGAAAGCGGCTTAAGCCCGGTGTATAGCGAAAAACGCTTTTCGATACCCTGGTTTACCATGAACGCATTTATTCAGGTAACGGTGGCGCTCCCTGAGCTAGTAAACCGATCCAGTCGCAGCAGCGTAAATAGCATGGCGCTGGGCGCACAGGTGGTGGACCTGCAGCCCTTTGCGCGTATGGACAGAGTCATGCAAACCGAGTTTCAAAAGCGCTGGTCGGCAACGGTAACACGGGCAATTGTGTCGGCGGCGAGCAAGGCTGTGCTCCAAGATCGCATGGCTAAAGAAATGGGACCGCTGGGCAATATTGTGGGCATGGTCTACGCCAATGCCAGCGCCTCAGCAGATACCCGTGGCTGGCATGCCATGCCGGAACAGTGGTCTTTAGCAAAAATGCCCGCTAAACAGGCAGTAGATTTACGAATACCTTATGGTAGTGGTTTGGCGACGACAATGAGTTTGCCTGCAGATAAAGATGTGTTGATCTATATTAAGCAGCCGAGCCCAAATGCCGCGCCCTATGTCGAGTTGTTTTATTTATAAAAGGAATCATCGATGACTATATTAAAGCGGATTATGGTGGTTTTTGGACTAGCCCTATTGGTCTCGGCTTGTGCCGGTTTACGGCAGGGAGACAATGCGCCAGCGTGGGCAGCACATGTTAGCTACGACGGTCGTTACCTCGATATTTTGGAACTGCGCGAGTGGCCAGACCGTGAAACCGGTACCAAATTAATGCTGCGGGCTGAGTCCAAGGCCATGACCACAGTGCGGATTTCTTTCCGTGTACTGTGGTATCGGGCAGATGGCCAACCAGTGACAACCGTGTTGGGAAAATGGCAGGAGCGCACTATTGAGCCGGGTCAAACCGTGGAAATTGTGCAGAGCGGGCCGGGGCCAGAAGCCGTTGATTATCGTTTTGAAATTGCCGAAAAATAAAGGGGTAAACACATGAAAAAATTATTTGCAGCCTGCGCTATGGCGCTGGTACTCATGGGCTGTGCCAGCGGTGTGAAAATTGTTGATACCAACAACGACACCGCCGACTCGGTAATGGGCTTGGAATACCGAGATTTTGAAAAGGCAGCCGGTGAAGCTGTACAGTCGATGATTGCCAGTGGGGCGGTGAGCAAGCCCGGTGGCGGTCGCTATGTGCTCGCGATTGGCCGCATGATTAACGACACCATGCAGCGTATTGATACCGATCAATTGGTAAAAAAAATCCGCATTGAATTACTGAATTCTGGCAAGGTCGTAGTGACCACTGCGGTGGCGTTTAATGGCCCCGAAGATGAAATGAGCTATACCGCTAGAGAGTTGCGCGGTAATAGTGAATTCGACCAGAGCCGTATTGCCGCAAAGGGGCAGCTGCAAGCACCAGACTTGTCGCTCACGGGTAAAATTTTGCAGCGCAATCACAGCATGGGCCGTAACAAAACCCAAGTGGAGTACTTCTTTCAGCTAAGCCTAACAGAGATTAAATCTGGTTTAGCTATTTGGGAAGGCGAAACTCCGATTGTAAAGCGTGGCTCCTCTAAGTCGGTAAGCTGGTAAGTTTTGTATTGCTTGTTTGGGCAGTGCTTAGCGAGCGCTAGGCATTCATTTTTTTCGAGTGCTGGGTAACGCGGCACTCGTGACAAAGTGCTGCCGCATACCTTCCCGTCGTTACTGCTTGTCATTGCCAATGTATTCTTTGCTCAATAGATGAAGGCAGCCACAATACCTCCGTGGCTGCCCTTGTTTTCTCCCTCCCGTTATTTTCTTAAGTATTCCTTAAAATTTGATCTTTACGCTACCAGCATGAAATTGCGATGTGAGGGCGAAAAGATGTACTCAATGCAAAGCGCTTCGGTAGAAGCCCGATTAAGCACCACGGCAAATAATTTGCGGCGAGATACCAGTCACGATACGTCGCCGAGACTGTGTGTTATTAGCCGCAATGCACCGGAACGTGCCGAGATTGAGGCGTATATCGCCAAAAAATTTGCGGCGAGTTATGGCGCGACGCTGCGAGAATTTCTGCCCTATTTACTTGTGCTACGTGCAGCCAATGGCTTCGGCGGTGTGCTTGGTATGCGCCGCGCCGCTTATGATACGCCACTATTTTTAGAGCAGTACCTAGAGGCCCCTGCCGAGCTTATTTTGGGCGACTTACTTAGGCGTTCCGTTGCACGCGGCAGTTTGGTGGAGATCGGCAATCTTGTTGCAACATGGCGTGGCAGTAGCCAAATGCTGTTCATTGCACTTGCGGCGCTGATTGTGCAGGTCGGCGCGCAATGGGCGGTGTTTACTGCAACCCCTGAGGTGCAAAAGTTATTAAGTCGTCTCGGGGTAAAGCAGTATGTTTTGGGTAAGGCCGAGGGCAGTAAGCTCGGTGGGCAACTGGCTGATTGGGGAACCTACTATAATAGCTCGCCCTCTCTGGTTGCGGTAAATGCCGTTGACGCGCTGACTATCTTTGCCCGCCAGCCCATGTCGAGCATGTTATTAGCCAGCTGCAAATACCAAATAGAAGCCTGCAGTAGCGATAGCGTTGGCGCTTTATATGACTGATTTAATAAGCGAATTACGCCGTATTGCAAGCGTTTTGGGGGAGCGGCCGGCCTTGTCGGGCGAGCGCGATCAATATGTATATAAAGACTTGATTGCAGTGGTAGATACGCTAGCTGGGGAGCTGAGCGCGCGAGGAATTCGTCGTGCTGCGCTAATGGCTGATAATAGTCCAGCGTGGGTTATTGTCGACCTTGCCTGCTTGCAAGCGGGTATTGCGCTAATTCCCATTCCCGGATTTTTTAGTCAAGCGCAGTTGACCAATGTTTTAGCGAACAGTGCGGCGGATACACTAATCAGTGACCGTCTCAGTAGTGATCCGCAACTGCAGATTGTGTGTGGCAGTGCTGGGGTGGCCACCGCGTTTAATTGTTTGCCAGAGCTTACGGCGTGGCCGCTTGCCGTGGCAGCACACAACACCAGCATGCCTCGTGGCACTGCGAAAATCACCTATACCTCGGGATCAACCGGGGCGCCAAAAGGCGTATGTTTGTCTGCGCCAAATCTATTTGCTACGGCCACGGCGCTGAACGCTGCGCTGTCGACAAGCACCTTGCGACGGCATTTGGCGGTGTTACCTCTGGCCACCTTATTAGAAAATGTGGCTGGCGTGTACGCGGGGCTGCTACGCGGCGCCGAAGTTGTATTACCCGGCTTACAGAGCTTGGGCTGGGCGGGCAGCTCTGGACTTGAGGTAAGCGAATTGGCGAACAACATAAGTCGGTGGCAGCCCGACAGCTTTGTGTCACTGCCCCAGATACTTAAGGACTTGATCGCCCTCGTGGAACGAGACCATTGGCAGCCGCCTGCCAGTTTATTGTTCGTGGCAGTGGGCGGTGCGCGAGTCGCGCCGGAACAAATTGCCCAGGCGCGGGAACTGGGCTTTCCTGTGTATGAAGGATATGGCCTGTCTGAGTGTGGTTCAGTTGTGAGTTTGAACACGCCTGGCGGCGAGCGGCCAGGATCAGCCGGTAAAGTTTTATCTCACTGCGATGTTGAGATTGTCGAGGGCCAGGTGATAGTTAAGGGCAATGTATACCTCGGCTATCTTAACGGCGAGGAGGATCAATTCGCCCAAGCATTAGCTACCGGAGATCTCGGTGAAGTAGATGATAGTGGCTTTCTGTGGCTCAAGGGTCGTAGCAAAAATCTATTGGTGAGCAGCTACGGCCGGAATATATCGCCGGAGTGGCCAGAGAGCGAATTAATGGCTTACGCCGGTGTGACTCAATGTCTGGTGATTGGTGATGCTGAAGCCTATTGCAGCGCCCTGATTTTCATCACACCAGGCTATAGCTACGACGATATTGGCCAATATATTCGCGAGTGCAATCAGCGTTTACCTGATTACGCTCAGCTCAAATGTTGGGCGGCTTTGCCCAAACGTTTGACGGTTGCAGACGGTCTGCTCACGGCGAATGGACGTTTACAAAGAGACGCCATTTTAACTGCCTACCCAGAATTGCTTGCGCACTGTTACCCCAGCATTGTTTATTCACAAGCTGGATCGCAGCGTCATTTTAGATCGTCCGGTCAAACAATTCGTCGATTAGATACTGATACGCAGCGCAGAAGCAATGGAGAACAGCATGACCTTTTATGAGCGTTTACAAGCAGAGACCCAAGCCGACCGTGAGGCCTTGTATCACATCCCATTCCTGCAGCGTGGCGTGGCGGGTGAGTTAAGTTTGCAAGATTACATTGGCTTTTTAAGTCAGGCCTTTCACCATGTTAAACACACCGTACCCTTGTTGATGGCTTGTGGCGGCCGTTTACCAGATAATTACGAGTGGCTGCGAGAGGCAGTGGCGGAATACATAGCAGAAGAGCTTGGCCATCAGGAGTGGATACTTAGCGATATTCGCGCTTGCGGCGGTGACAGTGAATTTGTTCGTCATAGCCTACCCGCGCAGGCGACCGACGTGATGGTGGCCTATGCCTACGACAAAATTAACCGAGTGAATCCAGTGGGCTTTTTTGGCATGGTCCAGGTATTGGAAGGCACCAGTATCGCCATTGCCGACAGCGCGGCGGACGCTATTCAAACGAGTTTGAGTTTGCCCAATAAGGCCTTTAGCTATTTGAAATCCCACGGCGCCTTAGATGTAAGCCATGTCGAGTTCTTTAAAGACTTAATGAACCGTATCAACAATACCGCTGACCAAGCTGAGATTATTCGCAGCGCAAAAGTATTTTACCAGCTCTATGGCGATATCTTTCGTGAGCTGGGGGATACCGCCACGCTATCGAGTGCCGCATAAGATTGGGCAATAAAGCTAAGCGGCTTAACAGGGCGACAACATGACTGTGCTTAAAATTGTAATAACGGGCGCTACCGGTGGAATCGGTAGCGCCATGGCGTTAGCCTTTGCGCAAGCGGGGCATCGTTTGGTATTAGTCGGCAGAAATAGTGACGAGCTGGCCGTGCTTCGAAATCGCTTGGCTCAGCCTGAACGCCATCAAATTATGCTAGCCGATTTAAGTAGCGCCGCAGCTATTACTCGCCTCGCAACTGAATTGGCCGACATCGGGGGCGTGGATGTCCTCATTAACAATGCCGGTGTTGCTGGTTTTGCTTTGCTCCCTGAGGTGCAAGATGATGATCTAGCGCAGATGCTGCAATTAAATTTACTGGCTCCCATGCGCTTGTGCCGTGGCCTATTACCCCTGCTCAGCGTGAGTGCGAATGCCTGTATTATTAATGTTGGATCAAGCTTTGGCAGTATTGGTTACGCCGGTTTTAGTGCCTACTGTGCGAGCAAGTTTGGTTTGCGCGGTTTTACCGAGGCTTTACAACGAGAATTGGCAGACCAAGAAATAGCAGTGCATTACCTTGCCCCACGCGCAGTGCGAACTAAAATGAATAGCGCGGCTGTGGTTGCAATGAACGCAGAGCTGGGTAATCGCGAGGACGAGCCTGAAGTGGTTGCATTAGCCGCTATGCGACTACTTACTGAGCGGCACAGCTGTAACCGTTACCTGGGTTGGCCAGAGAAGTTTTTTGTGCGCTTAAACGGCTTGTTTCCCTGCCTAGTCGCAACGGCACTGAAAAAACAGCTACCGATAATAAAACGCTATGCCAAGCAGCAAGGCGATGCTCCCTTGCGCTAAAGCAGTACGTGTTAGTATGCCAACACCGAATGCGCTACGCTTATTAAAAAGTGAGTTTCAATAATGCGTTTACTGCTTATCGAAGACGATGAAAGTTTAGCCCAAGGTATGTTGACCGCGCTGCGGCGGGCGGGGTATGCCGTTGACCACGCGGCGACTGGCGCCAATGCTCTGCGTTTTTATGAAGCAGGCCAGTTAGATTTAGTAATATTGGATTTGGGCTTGCCAGATATCGACGGTCTTAGTCTGTTGCAGGCGTTGCGCAAAATTCAAGCCGGTATACCTGTTCTTATCCTCACCGCCCGGGACGGTCTTAGCGATAAAATTGCTGGACTGGATGCCGGCGCCGATGACTATCTTACAAAGCCATTTGCTTTTGAAGAACTATTGGCCCGCATCCGCGTGCTGTCGCGGCGCAGCGGGCCACTGCGCGAAGCAGAAATTCATATTGGCAATGTCAGCCTTAATATCGCCAGCCATGAAGTGCAATTGAATGGTGAAGTGCAAAAGGTCTCTCGCCGCGAATTTGCCATTTTACGGGCCTTGGCTGACCGCCCTGGTCAGGTATTTAGTCGTGAGCAATTAGAGGAAAAACTTTATAGTTGGGGCGATGAAGTCAACAGTAATACTGTGGATGTACATGTGCATAACCTCCGCAAAAAATTAGGTCACTCGGTTATCAAGACCATTCGTGGGGTTGGCTTCATTCTCGGTGACAGTGAATGACCTCGCTGCGCCGTTTTTTGATCATTAGTGTGTTGTCGGCACTTATGCTGGTTAATTTTATTGCCGCGCTGCACGGTTATCGCTCAAGTATGCTCGAGGCCGAAAGCCTATTGGATCAAAAGCTAAGCGAAATGGCCGCGCAATTTGCGGCTATGCCATTGCCGAATGAGGAATCGCCACCGTCGGCAGATGATGAGCAAATGGTCTTTCAAATTTTTTCAGGCGAAGGCAAATTACTGTGGCGTTCTGTCCACGCGCCCGCGCAAATTATTAGCGAAGTACCGGGTTTTGGTGAGCATAATTTTAATGATTACCGGTGGCGCACGCTAAGCTATTTAAACCCGAATACGGGGCGACGAGTGGTGGTCGCTGAGCGCGTAGATCAACGCTATCGCTTAGCCGAGAGTGTGATATTAGAATCTATTGTACCAGTGGTTCTGGTATTACCCGTGGCGGGAATATTAATTTGGTTAATCATTGGTCGCGGCTTAAGTAGCCTTGGCGTACTGGCGGGCATTCTGCGCCGAAAACCGACCGACGATTTTGGCGCCATTCGAGTCGATGGTGCACCGGTAGAACTGTTGCCGGTTATTCAATCGGTAAACTCTATGCTAAGTCGCTTGAGCGCCTCGTTTGAACGAGAACGCCGCTTCTCTGCTGATGCCGCACATGAATTACGGACACCCATCAGTGCAATTAAAATGCACCTTCACAATGTGCGCGATGAGCTGCCCAACGGCAGCGATTCTCTGCGCAGCTTGACTAAAGACGTAGACCGCCTTGCACATTTAGTAGAGCAAATGCTATTGCTACACCGCACTACACCAGATCACTACCCAGCAAAATTTGAAAAAATCTCATTGCCAGGCTTAGCTCGCGATGCGATTGCGGAGCGCTATGCCGATTGCGCTGCTAAACAGCAAACCATCGAGTTAGCGGGCGATGCGGTAACAGTGGATGGCGACCGCTTTGCACTCGGGATTTTACTGCAAAACTTGGTCAATAATGCCAGTAAATATACCCAGCAGGGCGGACGCATTGAGTTGCGCACCGAGGTCAAGAGCAGCGAGGTTTGGCTAACCGTTGCAGACAACGGACCGGGGATATCGGCTGAGGCGCAGAGTCGGGTGTTCGAACGTTTTTATCGGCTGGGGGGAGACCGCCACAGCTCGGGAGTGAGCGGCTGTGGTTTAGGCTTATCGATCGTTGAGCATATTGCAGAATTACACGGGGCTAACATCGTCATGGCAACAGGTTTAGAGGGCAGGGGCTTGGCGGTATCGATCGTATTCCCCGCACCGTTGCGCAGTGATAAGGCATTACCGCCTAGCGCTAAATCAAAAAAAGCGCTCGGTCGTAGCGATGAGGGCGAGCAGGTATGAGCAAATTAATGTCGACCTTGAGCCATTCAATCGGCGCTGCGCTATTGTTGTTAGCCGCGACCTCAGTTTGGGCAGAAAAGCCCAGCTTCAACCTGGAAATACGCGAACATTTATTTACGCCCTCAGAATTGCGGGTGCCCGCCAATACCAAAATAAAACTTTGGGTATACAACCGCGATAGCACGCCGGAAGAATTTGAAAGTTACGAGTTGAATCGCGAAAAAGTAATTTTGGGCGGCCAGAAGGCCTTACTATTTATTGGCCCGCTACCGGCGGGAGAGTATCCATTTTTCGGCGAGTTTAATCCCAAGAGTGCTCAAGGCAAGATAATTGCTGAATGAGAATTAAATCGAGTAAGGTAAAATGCTGCTGACTAGCGTCGTCATTATCATTCGTGAAGTACTTGAAGCGGCACTGCTGATAAGTATTCTATTGTCTATGTGCCGACAATTGGGCGTGAGCCAGGCCTGGTTTAAATGGGGGGTATTAGTAGGCTTGCTTGGGTCCGTAGGTTATGGTCAGCAGATGGGCAGTATTTCATCGGCCATGGGTGGCGTGGGCCAAGAGCTGAGTGATGCGGGGATTCAATTATTGATTTATCTCTGCTTACTGTATAGCTGTCAACAATTAGTGTTTTACCTTAATCGTCGTCAGTCACTAAATAGTATTTTATTCGTGGCGATGGCCGTCGCTATTGCCTTGGCAGTGATCCGCGAAGGTTCAGAGATTTATATTTATTTATCAGTCTTTCAAGGTAATCAAGAATCGCGCTTAGGTTTATATAGCGGCGCGGTAATTGGCTTGGGTATCGGCTTTAGTTTTTGCGCCTTATTTTATTATTGGCTGCTGAGTTTTAGTCCGCGTCGCGCCGTATTTTTTGGCAGTATGTTACTTACCCTGGTGGCGGGCGGCATGATTTTACAAGGCTGTAAAATGCTGATTCAGGCGGATTACCTACCCGACGGTCAAGCTTGGGATAGCAGCGGGTTTTTACCCGAAGACGGCCTGCCGGGGCAATTGCTTTACGCCATGGTGGGCTATGAGGCCACTCCCGCACCAGCGCAAGTTGCGATTTATGTATTTGCGATTGCGGTCATGCTTGCCACCTTAACGTTGCGTTATCGCGCGGGTATAAATGCGGCATCGCCAACTAAGCCGGATGAGCAATAATGCTAGGCTCGCGCAAGCTTGAATTAGGCCTGTTGGTATTGGGTTCCTTGACTGGCGCGGTGTTTGCCGACGGTTTGGCTGTAGACAAAATTTACGCGCCCTACGTTAATGTCCTTGAAAAAGAATTGGAATACCGGGTCAGCCGAGCGCAGGGAGGCGTTCAAGAGCCAAATGGCATTGTTATTCAGCGTCTCGGTTTTGGCGCGGCAGTTAGCGACACCCTCGCCCTAGAGGCCTATGTCATCGGTCGCGGCGATGACGATGCTGCAAGCTTCAGTGGTTACGAACTCGAAGCTCGCTGGCAACTCACCGAGCAGGGCGAGTACGCAATAGATTGGGGTGTACTGCTGGAGTACGAAAATAGCCGCGACAGTGATGTGGAAGAACTGGCGACCAAAATCATCGCGCTGCGGGAGTGGCACAGCTATATCTTCACCGCCAATGCTGGATTACTTTACGAAGACAGCGAGGTTAACGGCGACGAGTTTGAAACCAGCTTTTCGGCGCAGGCCCGCTACCGCTATAAACCCTATCTGGAGCCCGCGCTAGAATTTTATGCCGCCGAAGATTATCGCGGCATTGGCCCCGCGCTGGTGGGGATGACTCGCTTAAGCAGCACCAACAGCATTCATTGGGAATTGGGCAGTGTCCTTGGTTTAAATGAAAGCAGTGCTGGTTATACTGTTCGGTTAAATTTGGAATACGAATTTTATTAAGTCGTGTTGGTAACGATACTAGCAATTTAGCTGTGCATTGATGACATTTCGGGCCTGCAGCCTCTATATCCTAATTGTCACTTTGGTTCATCTCTTCTTGTAAGTATTGAAAGTGCGTCTGTCGGTGTGACATAGATATTCGTGCATCATAAAACTTCTTATCTTGGCCCATAGCGACACTTCTACATTCAATGACTCCAGTCATGCTGCTAAGCATTGGATCTGATTGGGGGCGGCGTCACGAGTAAAAATGTATATTTAGTTGTTTGCACAAGTATTTTATGCGTACGGCTGGACGCGCTATGGTGTGCCTTTTATAGTGGCGGTGGGTCTTATATTAATAGAGGTTTGATTATGGCATTAGTTACATTGATATACGTAAGCTCTGCCGTTAGATCGCTTACCGATTCAGATATACAGAAAATTTTAAGAGCTAGTCGCGAAGCCAACGGGAAAAAGCAAATCACAGGTCTGCTGCTATTCAAAGACGGTAATTTTATGCAGGTTCTCGAAGGTGATGCACATGCCGTCGATGAGTTGCATAAGAGAATATCGAGTGATCCACGGCATACGCGCATAATAACCTTATTAAGGTCGCCTATTCATTCCCGAAGGTTTAGTGACTGGAAAATGGGCTTTAAAGATATCGGAAATCTTACGGAAGAAGAGAAAGCTGCTCACAGTGACTATCTGGATCGTCCATTGAGTGATTCTGCTTATTCTTCAAATCCTAACGAGGCGTTTATTTTATTAGAGTCCTTTAAAAATACGGTTCGTTAGTAGTAATAATGCCAAAAAATTTCAGTTTCACCAAAAATATAGTGATTTCGACGTCAATCACTATACTTTAGAGCTAACAAAAAATTCGCTATCGCTTAGACGAACTGTAAGTCGGTGCTGCCGAATAAAGATAGTCAAGTGATTAAATTTAAAACCGTATAGGCAAGATAATGAGCGGTCAAAAGAAGACACTGGATCAAGTTTTAGCAGAACAGCGCGAGTACAATACTAAGCGCGCCAGCGGTTATCGAGAAAAAGCCTTAAAGCTTTACCCCTGGGTTTGCGGGCGGTGCGCGCGTGATTTTGAGCGTAGGAATTTATCTGAGTTAACGGTGCATCACGTCGACCACGATCATGATAACAACCCGCCTGATGGTAGTAATTGGGAACTGTTATGTATTTATTGCCATGACGAGGAGCATACCAAATACGAAAACTTAGTCCGCTATGGCAGTACCACGGAGAAAAAGTCAAAAGCGGCCACATTCAACCCCTTTGCTGATCTCAAGGCAAAGATGGACAACGATAAAAAATAGTCTGGTGGAAAGATTTATGTCAAAGAAAGTCCTTAAATTTGAGTTTGAGAAAGAAACAAAAAACAGTGTTCGCTATAAAGAAATTCCCGACGAAGGAACTGCGCCTATTGTTGGTTCCTTATATATACAAAAGTGGTTTGCGGGTAGTAGTAAAACCATTGAGATTACAATCGACAAAAAAGATTAGTGGCAACTAGCCTGTGACACCTCTTTACAGTAGAAAAAATGAATAAAGGGTTAACGATGGAATATTTTACTGACGCGTTTAAAAAGTATGCCGAGTTTTCCGGCCGGGCAAGTCGACAAGCGTATTGGATGTTTGTGCTGGCTTACTTCCTTATTTATGTTGCCATTTCTGTTGTCGACTATGTGCTGAACACGGTTTGGTTGGCCTCGCTTTTTTCTTTGGTGGTATTGCTGCCAAGTATTAGTATTACCGCGCGGCGGCTTCACGATACGGGCAGGTCGGGGTGGTGGCAGCTAATTTATTTGGTGCCGCTCATAGGTCTCATTGTGATGCTGGTGTTTCTTTGTCAGGCGAGTGATGGCGAAAATGAATACGGCTCTGTTAACGCATCTTAATATGGCGCAGCTTTTTTGGTGAAAGAGGCTTAGCTGGGGGCGGCAGTCAATTAATGGCTTGCCTTAAAGTTCTCTCGTATCGTGTAGCGGAAAAACACCGGAAACGTATTTTTGACGTAAATTTGTTCCTGCATCATGTATTTTGGGCTAATGCCTTGGCTTAAGGCAATGATCACCCCACGGGAGTCTAGGCGGTACACTTGGCCTTCGATTTCTTCGCAGTGTTGGTCGTGAAACCGAATATTGCCCCGCAGCGTTTCACCGATTTGTAGAGGCGCATTCGATTTTGGGGCCAGTAAAATGCCGCGTTCGGAAATTTCTAAAACGCGGTAGGTGGTGTCTTTATCTACGGTGAGCGGCGGTTCGGCGGCCTTGGGGTAGGGCAGCCGGAAGAAGCGGCGCAGGTTTTTAATTTTATCGATCATTCTTTATGTGTAGTCGATGTTTTCGGTGATGTCGACTAAGAGCGCAAGGCTTTTGCAAAAAGGCTTTATACCGAGGCATATACACTGCGCCCCGAAAGCCAGCGTTGGATAAGCGGTTTAACGTTATTTGGGTGGTTTTCGATGATGTGCTGGGCTTGTTCGCGCACCGCGTCGAGCAAATCGTCGTCGCGCTGTAAATCGGCTATTTTAAAACTCATTAAGCCGGTTTGGCGGGTGCCAAGTACTTCGCCGGGACCGCGCAGTGCTAGATCTTGTTCGGCAATAACAAAGCCGTCATTGCTGTCGCGCAGGGCGGCTAAACGCTCGCGACCATTGCGTGACAGCGGCGTTTGGTAAAGCAGTACGCAAAAGCTTTGCTGGCTGCCACGGCCGACGCGCCCGCGCAATTGATGAAGTTGGGCTAGACCAAGACGCTCGGCATTTTCAATGATCATTAGCGAGGCGTTGGGCACGTCTACCCCGACTTCGATTACCGTGGTGGCGACGATTAAATCTAATTCTGCCGCTTTAAAGTCCGCCATGACAGCGGCTTTTTCCTTGGGCTTCATGCGGCCGTGCACTAGACCAATGCGCAATTCTGGCAGGGTTTCTTTTAATAGCTCCCAGCTGGCTTCAGCGGCTTGCGCTTGAAGCTTGTCAGATTCTTCGATCAGGGTGCACACCCAATAGGCCTGCTGGCCGCTGGCGCAAACACCTCGGAGTCTTTCCATTACATCGCCGCGCCGGTCGTTGGCCAGTACCACGGTATTGACTGGGCTGCGGCCCGGTGGCAATTCATCGATGACCGAGGTATCGAGGTCGGCGTAGGCGGTCATCGCCAAGGTCCGTGGAATAGGGGTTGCGGTCATGATGAGCTGATGGGGCTGGCCGACTTGGGCCGCGGCTTTTTGTTTTAGCGCTAGGCGCTGGTGCACACCAAAGCGATGTTGCTCGTCGATGATGACTAAACCGAGTCGGGCGAACTCTACATCGTTTTGGAATAGCGCGTGGGTGCCAACCGCGACATGGGCGCTGTGATCGGCAATAGCGTCGCTTTGCAATTGACGAGCTTTGCCTTTTAATTTGCCGGTAAGCCAGGCCACATTTAAACCGAGGGGCTCAAACCACTGGCTGAAGCTTTGGTAGTGTTGCTCCGCCAAAATTTCAGTGGGCGCCATAATCGCGACCTGGTAGCCGCTGGCGACTGCCCGCAATGCGGCGAGTGCCGCCACGGCAGTTTTGCCGCTGCCAACGTCACCCTGAACCAAACGCAGCATGGGGGTGTGGCTGCGCAAGTCCTTGGCAATTTCCTTGGCTACGCGTTGTTGTGCGCCTGTTAGCGTAAACCCCAAGCCTTTTAAAAATCCGCGCTGTAGTGTTGTTGGGCCGTCGAGGGCCGGGCCGCCACCGCGCTGGGTTTCGCGTCGCAACTCTTGCAGGGCTAAATTATGGGCAAGCAATTCTTCAAAGGCCAGGCGCCGCTGGCTGGGATGCAAGCCTTCTTGTAATTGACTGATCGAGGCGTCAGTCGGCGGATGGTGTAAGTAGCGCAGCGCCTCGGCCAAGGTCCATTGGCTGTTACTAAGGGCATAGGGCAGTGATTTAGTTGGTAACCATTCACTTACTGGGTGGTGGTCTAGATACTGTAGCGCTTGATCGCAGAGCTTGCGCCAACTGGTTTGGGCAAAGCCCTCTGTGCTTGGGTAAATCGGCGTGAGTCGCTCTTCTACAGGTACGGGTTCGTCGCCGCCGAGAACGCGGTATTCGGGGTGGTAAAATTCTAGGCCACCGCTGCCCCGGCGGGGTTCACCAAAGCAACGCAGTCGCGCACCAGGGGTGAGTTGGGCTTTTTGCGCCGCACTAAAATGGAAGAAGCGCAGGGTGGTGGTGCCGCTGCCATCTTGGATTCGGCAGACTAAGCTGCGACGACGGCCGAATACGACATCGGCAACCAGCACTTTACCTTCAATGACGACGTCGGTACTTAATTGCATGGCCCCAATCGGCGTAATACGGGTGCGGTCCTGGTAGCGCAGGGGCAGGTGGAACAGTAAATCTTGTACGGTTTTAATGCCCAGTGCGTCGAGCTTTTCGCGCACCTTGGGGCCCACACCTTTTAAGGTGGCGACACCAAGTTGATGTAGCGCCACGGTGGTAGCCGGATTGCGCTTGTCAGTGGCTTGGCTCATCCGGACTTTTTAATTTTACGTTTTGTTTTGGATGGACTTTGTGAGCTTGGCAGCGAGGTTAGTGCCGCCGCCGAGGCTTTTATAGCGCGGCTAATGACATCCACGGCCTGGTGGCGGGGGAAGCTCGCGCGCCAGGCCAATGCTACGGTGCGGGTTGGCGAGGGATCGACAAAAGGCCGAGTACACAGCACGCCATCGCCATAGGGAGCAACTTGCGCCGCTGACAGCGGCAGTATGGTAATACCAAGCTTGGAGACGACCATGTGCTTTAGGGTTTCGAGTGAGCTGCCTTCGACAACGGACTGGAGTAAGCGATCTCCATTGGCAAAGGTTTGTCGAAGTCCCGGGCAGGCGGCCATGACTTGGTCGCGAAAGCAGTGGCCTTCACCGAGGAGCAGAACATTTTCATTCAGTAAGTCGTCTTGGTGTAGCGCCGTTTTTTGCGCTAAAGGGTGGTCGCAGGGCAGCAGCACAACAAAGGGTTCTTCGTAGAGCGGCTGGGTAACAACGTCGGGTTCATTAAAGGGGAGTGCGACAATAATGGCGTCGAGCTGGGAGGAGCGCAGGCGCTCTCGCAAGACCCCGGTTAAATTCTCCTCAATATATAAAGGCATCTCCGGCGCATACTCGCGAATTAGCGGAATACAGCGCGGGTAAAGATAGGGGCCAACGGTGTGGATTGCGCCAATGGCCAGCGGCGTGCCCAAGGGATCGCGGCCCTGATTGGCGAGCTCGCGAATATGGTCGGCTTGCTCTAGCACATAGCGCGCTTGGCGAATCACTTGTTCGCCCACCGGCGTCGTTTTAATTTGCCCGCGATTGCGCTCAAACAAAGAAATGCCGAGTTCGTCTTCCAGTTTTTTAATGGCCACGCTGAGGGTGGGCTGGCTAACAAAGCATTTTTCTGCCGCCTTGCCGAAATGCCCTGAATCTTTCAGGGCAAGAATGTAGCGCAGTTCGGTAAGCGTCATAAAAATACCTGTGCAATAGTGAAAACGTAATAGTTAATACCTATGACGCTCAATACTACCCTGCCGCGCTGAAAAGGCAATTTATACTTTAACGGAAAAGCCGAGTTTACTCCGCTAGCCGTAGTAAAATTTTGCCGATATGGGCGCCACTTTCCATGCGGGCATGGGCGGCGGCGATATCGGCAAATGGAAAGACCTGATCAATCACCGGTTTTATTGTGCCGTTGCCGTACAGCGGCATAACCTGCTCTTCTAGTTCGGCGGCTATTTGCGCTTTTTGTTCAGCACTTTGGGCGCGCAGGGTTGAGGCGGTTAAGGTCAGGCGTTTCATTAGTACCGGTAAAAAATTCAATTCGGCGGTAAAGCCCGCTTGAAAGGCAATAAAAACGATGCGGCCGTCGGCGGCGGCGAGCTTAATATCTTTTTGCACATAGTCGCCGCCTACCATATCTAGAATTACATCCATGCCGTGGCCGCCAGACGCCTCGGCCAGTACGGTTTCAAAGGCTTCGGTTTTGTAATTGACTGCCTTGAACGCGCCGAGATCTTCACAGGCCGCACATTTTGCTTCGCTACCGGCGGTGGTATAAACCTTGGCGCCCATCGCGGTGGCGAGACGAATGGCAGTTGTGCCAATGCCGCTACTGCCGCCATGAACCAGAAAGTGTTCGCCCGCTTTAAGTTTTGCGCGCTGAAAAACATTGTGCCAAACCGTGAATAAGGTTTCTGGTAGCGCCGCCGCATCGAGTACCGACATGCCATTGGGAACAGCGAGGCATTGGCTGGCGGGGGCTACGGTATAATCGGCGTAGCCGCCACCATTACACAGCGCGCACACCATATCGCCCACGGCCCAGCGGCTGACGTCGCTGCCGACGGCGACAATTTCACCCGATACCTCTAAACCCAGTACAGGGCTGGCGTCTGCTGGTGGTGGATAGAGACCATAGCGCTGCATTAAGTCGGGACGATTGACGCCGGAGCCAATAACGCGAATCAAAACTTCCGTGGCGGCGGGCTCTGGCATCGCCTCATTGGCGAAGCTCAGGTGGTGATCTTCGCTGTTAACGGTAACGATACGTCGCATGATGGGAAGGCTTGCCATGGTCGTCCTCGGGTGCAAAGTGCTAAGCTCTGCAGCGGCGCTCGTAATTGCCGCTAACACCTAGCAGAAAAAAGATGAGAGCCAGTATAGCGAAGACTGCTGGCACTGGGCGAATTGTCGTTTTATTTATTGGAGTTTACGCTGGCGATGGCTGTTGATGGCAAAAGGGAACAAAAAAAGCTGCTCATTGTGGGTTGTGGTGATATTGGCAATGGTTTGGCAGAGTTGTATTTACCCCAGGGGTGGGAGGTGCAAGGTTTACGTCGTAATACTGCCAAATTGGCGCCGGGGATTACGGCATTTGCGGCGGATGTTTGCGATCCTGCGAGTGTGGCAGCTCTTGGCTCGCTGCGGGCAGACTATGTGGTGGTGACCTTAACGCCTGGCGGAAATAAGGCCGAAGCCTATCAAGCCGTATTTGAGCGGGGTTTGGCCAATGTTTTGGCTGCGATCGCGGTGCCACCCAAGCACATATTTTTTGTCTCCAGTACCGGCGTGTACGCGCAGGCCAATCACGACATAATCGATGAAACTAGCGAAACGGCCCCCGACCGATTTTCTGGTCAAAGTCTCTTAAACGCTGAGCAGGCAATAGCCGCTACTGCTTGGCCCCATAGTAATATTCGCTTTGGCGGCATTTACGGCACTGGCCGATTTTTTATGCTGAATAAGGTTTTGGATGGCGACTGCGCGCCGGCAGCGCCGCTGCACTATACCAATCGCATTCACCGCGATGATTGCGTTGGCTTTATCGCCCATTTAATAGATAAAACCGAGGCGGGTGGCAAACTCGAAAACTGTTATGTTGGCGTGGATGATGAGGCTGCGAGTATTCAAGATGTACAGTCCTGGTTGGCTGCACAGTTAGGTGTGACTTACGCGAGCAAGGGCGAGCCGATTGCGCGCACAGGGAGCAAACGCTGTGTGAATCGCCGTCTGCGAGAAAGCGGCTATACATTGAAATACCCGACTTTTCGCGAGGGTTTTGAACCGGTACTACGCGCGTGGCGCGCGAGTACCGCTAAAGATTGACGCTGTAATTAAAGCGCGAGTATGACTTCAACTTCAATCATGGCGCCACGGGGTAGCGCGGCAACTTGAACGCAGGCGCGGGCGGGGTAAGGTTCGGTAAAAAACTTAGCCATTACCTCGTTAACCTGAGCAAACACGCTTAGATCAGTTAAGGAAATATTTACCTTCACCGCGTTATTTAAGCTGCCGCCGCTGGCATCGGCCACGGCCGACAGGTTTTTAAACACCTGGGTCGCCTGCTCAACAATCCCACCGTCAACCATGGTCATGGTTTCTGGGACCAAGGGAATTTGGCCAGACAAATAAACCGTATTGCCCACCTTCACCGCTTGCGAGTAAGTGCCAATAGCCTCTGGGGCGTGGAGGGTGTTGATGTATTCTTTAGTGCTCATGGTGGCTCCTAGTTATTTAGTCGGATGTCGGGAGTCGGGCGTCTGACGAAAAACCAGACCGTGCGGATGCGTCGGACATCAGACCCCAGACGTCCGACTTTCCCTTAATGCCTTTCCCTAGTCACCTTTATCACCGCGGGAATATTCCGTATGCGGCGCATAATATTGGCTAAATGCACTCGCGAACGGACGCCAACAATAAGGTGAATGGTGCTAATTTTGGCATTTTCGTCTTCTACGCTGATTTTTTCTATGCTGCCGTCAGCGCCATTTACGCGGGTTGCTAACACAGCAATAATGCCGCGCTGTTTGGTTAATTCAATTTTCATTTCTACCGAGAAGTCGCGGTCAATATTCTCGGCCCAGCTCAGGGGTACTACTCGGTCGGGCTGGCTGCTAAGTTCAATACTGTTGTGGCAGTTTTCGCAGTGTACTACCACCCCTTTTTCGGAACTGACGATGCCAATAATGTGGTCGCCGGGTATGGGGTAGCAGCAGCGCGCAAAATTAACCAAAAACCCTTCGGTGCCATGGATGACCATGGAGTGGCGGGTTGGCGGTGGCCGCAGGGCGTCGCCGTCGGCAATATTGTCGCGTAAATTTAATAATTGGCGGGCGGTTAAATAGGCAACTCGGTTACCCATGCCAATTTGTTCATAGACATTGTCCGGCGTTTTGGCGTGGGTAGTGTCGACCAGTTGCTGAAGGTATTTGTCTTCGAAGTCGGCAATGTTCTCGTTCATGCTGGCCAGTGCGCGTTCGAGCATACGCTTGCCCAAGGTTAAGGCTTCGTTTTTGCGCTGGTATTTCAGGTGGTGACGAATACCCGTACGGGCCTTGGCTGTGACCACAAAATGCAGCCATGCCGGATTGGGCTGGGCGCCGGGGGTGGTAATCACTTCTACTGTCTGACCGCTTTGCAGGGTTTCTGACAGCGGCGCCAAACGGCGATTGATTCGGCAGGCCACGCAGCTATTGCCGATGTCGCTGTGAACCGCGTAGGCAAAGTCTACGGCAGTGGCGCCTGCGGGCAATTCCATAATGTCGCCGCGCGGGGTAAAGACATAGACCTCGTCGGGGAAGAGATCAATTTTTACATTCTCGATAAATTCTAAGGAGTCGCCAGCGCGCTCCTGCATTTCTAAAAGGCCTTGCACCCATTGGCGAGCGCGGGCATGGCTAGAATTGCGCTTGGGCTCTTGGTCGCTGCTTTTGTACAGCCAATGGGCGGCGATGCCGTTATTGGCCATTTCTTCCATTTCGTGGGTGCGGATCTGAATTTCAATCGGCACGCCTTCCAATCCAAATAACACCGTGTGCAAAGACTGGTAACCATTGGCCTTGGGGATCGCAATATAGTCTTTAAATTGGCCGGGCACTGGCTTGTACAAGCTGTGTACGCAGCCTAGTACTCGGTAGCAGCTGTCGACCGAGTCTACGACTATGCGAAAGGCATAGAGGTCCATAATTTCTTTTAGCGACTTACGCTTATTGCGCATTTTGCTGTAAATACTGAATAGGTGCTTTTCGCGGCCGATGACATTGGCGCTGTGACCTTCTTCGGTAAGGCAGTTCTCGATGCTTTCTTTAATGGTGGTGATGGTTTTTTTACGGTCGCCAAAGCGCGTCGTAATGGCCTTGCGAATGCGTCGGGCCCGCATGGGGTGCATGGACATAAAGCCCAGGTCTTCGAACTCAACCCGAATATTGTGCATGCCCAAGCGTTGGGCAATGGGCGCGTAAATCTCCAGCGTTTCTCTGGCGATACGGCGGCGCTTATCTTGGGGCATGGCCCCGAGGGTGCGCATATTGTGTAGGCGGTCGGCGAGTTTAACCAAGATAACGCGAATATCCTTGGCCATGGCCAAGGCCATTTTCTGGAAGTTCTCGGCTTGTTGCTCGGCTTTAGATTGAAACTCGATACGGGTTAGCTTCGAAACCCCGTCTACTAGCTCGGCGACGACATCGCCAAATTGATCGCTTAAACCCTGTTTGGTGACATGGGTGTCTTCAATGACGTCATGGAGCATCGCCGCCATGAGGCTTTGAACGTCCATGTGCATTTCTGCAAGAATACTGGCAACTGCTAAGGGGTGGGTTACGTATGGCTCACCACTGCGACGGTTTTGACCTTCGTGGGCTTGTTCTGCGTAGTAGTACGCGCGTCGAACCTGATTGACCTGATCGGGCGTCAGGTATTCAGCAAGGGAGATTGCAAGGGCGTCGATTGATCCGGCTGGCTCTTTAACGCCGCTGCTCGGATTGAAAAAACTGTATTGATGCATCGACGCCCCTTTCAGACGCGAATTACAGTGAAGCGGCGCCCAATTCAGCGCCCAGATCGATTTCTGGCTCGTCGTCGTGCTTATTGGCAGCCATGACTTGCTCGCGGGTGATCTTGCCTTCGGCCAGCTCACGCAGTGCAATAACCGTTGGCTTATCGCCCTCTTCTGCAACTAAGGCAGTTTTGCCGCCGGTTGCCAGAGCATGGGCGCGTTTGCTGGCGACCATAACTAATTCAAAGCGATTATCGACGGCTTGTAGGCAGTCTTCAACAGTAATTCGGGCCATGATGTGTTTCCTGCAGACTAAACAAAATCAGCGCACAAATTGCGCGCTGTTAATTACTTGGCAGTCTAACAAAAAGTTGACACTTATGACAGTAGCGCACTAAGCAGTGTGGCATGGCGGTCCTGTTGTTTGTCTAATTGCAAACGACGGGCGCGAATTATGGCCTCTAAGTCGGCCAGTGCGGTGTTGAAGTCATCATTTATGACCACATAATCGCCTTCAACATAGTGAGACATTTCCGCCACGGCAGCGTCCATGCGGCGCTGAATGACACTGTCGTCATCCTGACCGCGACCAGTAAGGCGTTGATTTAAGGCCTCGCGAGAGGGCGGCAGAATAAAAATGGCGACGGTTTCGGGCATTAAGCGGCGCACTTGTTGGGCACCCTGCCAGTCAATTTCCAAAATCACATCTTCGCCACGGGCGAGTTCAGACTCTACCCACTTTTGAGAAGTGCCGTAAAAATTATCAAAAACCTGAGCATGCTCCAAAAAAGCCGTCTCACCCAGCATCTGTTGGAACACCTCGTGGTTGATAAAGTGATAGTTCACCCCATCCTCCTCACCGGGCCGCATCGGCCGCGTGGTGTGAGATACCGACACACTGAACTGGGCCGTGCGCTTGAGTAACTCTGCGACTAAGCTGGTTTTGCCGGCCCCCGAGGGTGCTGAAATGGTATAGAGCGTGCCTTGACTGTGCATAGCGACGGGGTCGTCCTCTGATTGTAGTGCTCGCGGCGGATGGCAGCGCGATAGATAGCGTTTAGATTATACGACCAGTTTAGCAAAGCGTCACGGAAGGGGGAGAATTCTGTGGGTATTACTTAAGCTCGAGAGCTAATTGCTGCGTGGTGGAAATCGCTGGCCTCACTTGTTGAGATCGCGGCCGTATTAAACGCCGAGCTATGTGGTGTGACTCATAGTCCGTAGACCAATAAGTCACATAGACAGAGGATGCAGGTGCTACTTATTAAATTAAGGAATATCTGTGAGCCAAGAAATTTTGACTATGTTTGGTTGTCGTTTACGCCAGTTGCGCGCTAGTCGCGGAATGAGTCAAGAAGAGCTAGGCGCATTGGCAGGACTAGATCGGACTTATATTAGCGGAGTGGAGCGCGGCCTAAGAAATCTAGGTCTTATTAATTTATATAAAATAGCCCAAGCTCTAGAGGTGCCCGCGGATCAGTTGTTGGTCACAGACGGGGCTGTGCGAAATGAGTAATCGATCATTTTATTCTGCTCCGCTTACTGCATTCCTAAACGAAGAGCTTGCAACTATCCTTGGTCGGATAACGCCAAATCATACTCAGAACATTACGCACCAGCAAACTCAAGTCTGGGCCGCTGAAATTAAGGTACTGAAAGATCAGCTAGGGCAATTGCTCGAAAATGATGGTTATATTTTCTTCGAATTTATGATTCCAAGAATGGGTCGCCGCGCTGATGTAGTGATTACTTACGGCGGAATTGTATTTGTCATAGAGTTTAAGTTTGGAGCTGAGAGCTATCATGCAGCGGATGTTCGTCAGGCTCATGATTATGCTTTAGATCTGAAGAATTTTCATACAGATAGCCACGATAAAATTATTATTCCGATTTTGATAGCAACATTAGCACCAGTAAATTCTAGCGATATCGTTCTGACTGAAGATCGGGTAGCCAATCCGGTATTGATGAATGCAGAGTGCATTGGTGAGTTTATAAAAACAGCTACAAGAAAATATCGAGAAATAATTTTCAATGCACAAGAATGGTCGAATAGTGCATATCGCCCAACACCAACTATTGTTGAGGCAGCGAGAGCGCTATACGCAAACCATGATGTTAGCGATATTCTTAAAACAGAAGCGGGAGAAAAAAATCTCGGTGATACCAGCGTGCAAATACTGAATTTAATTAGTGAGGCACGACGCCATAATAAAAAAATAATATGTTTCGTGACAGGTGTTCCTGGGGCGGGGAAAACCTTAGTAGGTTTAGACATAGCAAATAAGCACGCTAGTCATAGTGATGATGAATATTCAGTTTTTCTTAGCGGGAATGGTCCATTGGTTAAAGTACTTCAGGAGGCGCTGGCAGTCGACCGTTATAAACAGGGGGACTTCGCAAAGACGAGGCTCGGCGGCAAACTAGCCAGTTCATCCAGAATATCCATCGTTTTCGTGACGATGCCCTTGAAACTGCCAACCCGCCGGCCGAACGAGTTGCAATCTTTGATGAGGCACAGCGAGCATGGGATCGTGACCAAACTAGCAAGTTCATGCAGAGAAAGCGGGGGAGATTAGATTTCGATGAGTCCGAACCTGAATTTCTTATGTCAATTATGGATCGCCATATTGACTGGGCAGTTATCGTTGCGTTAATAGGCGGCGGTCAAGAAATTAATGTGGGTGAGGCTGGTATGCCGGGCTGGTTTTCGGCGCTTGAAAATAAATATTTGCATTGGGATGCCTACTTCTCAAAAGATTTGTTTAACGGGGATTACGTTGCAAATGGCGTTAGCAGCGAAAAATTGGGTGGGTATAAAGTTATAGATAGCTTGCATCTATCAACTTCAATGAGATCATTTAGAGCTGAGAAATTATCAGACTTTGTTCATTATCTTGTAGCTGGTAACTCACGCAAAGCTGCGGAGATACACAAAGGTATTGAAGCGGACTACCCGATTTTTATTTGCCGAGACTTAATTCGAGCGAAGAGATGGTTGAACAAGCAGGTTCGGGGTACCGAAAGTGCAGGTTTACTGGCCTCTTCAAATGGAATTCGATTAAAAGCTGATGGGATATATGTCAAAAATGTAATTGAGCCAGAGCAATGGTTTTTAAATCCTCCTGACGACATTCGGTCGAGTAATTTTCTTGAGGATGTAGCTACAGAGTTCGATATCCAAGGTTTAGAGCTTGATTGGACGTTGGTTGCGTGGGATGCCGATTTTCGGTTTGGTGATGAAGAGTTTGAGTGCTGGAGATTTCGGGGTACTCGCTGGGAACATCGAAACTCTGTAGTTAGCCAGCAATATTTACAGAACGCTTATCGAGTACTTTTGACTAGGGCGCGGCAAGGAATGATTATCTACCTTCCAAAGGGTTGTGCTGCTGACGGAACACGGCTGCCATCATTTTATGATAAAACATTTAATTACCTTCAGCGGTGCGGGTTGAAGTGCATAGATCAGGTGTAATGAATGGGTTGGAGGTGATAGATATTCTTAGTTTTTAAGATGCCTCCTAGCCACATGCTCCGTGTAATAAAGTGGAAAAACAAGATGCTGTTGTTCTAGTGGGCTTGAACCTTGGGTGCCAGTCAGTTTGATGGTTTTGCTCGGATTGCATTTCTGGATGTAAGACTGGAGTGATTTGGCCCTAGTTCGCTTACCGCTTTTGACTTCGATTGGAATTATGTTTCCCGCTTGGTCTGAGGCAATGAATTCTATTTCCGCACGCGCATCGTTCCAAGAGAAGGTGGGGTCAATTCCCGCTGCGGCAAGTTCTTGCTGTACGAAATTCTCTGCAACATAGCCTTTGTATTCGTAGCCTTGTTGTTTGGTTTCTTTATAACTAACCCCTAGCATGTGATTTAAAAGACCAACATCGATTAGAAATAGTTTAACCAGATTGTCTTTTTTGTATGCCGCCAGTGGGCTGCGAGGGCTGCCTTCAATGGGGTAGTTTTTAAGCACAAGACGGCACTTTTCAAGCCAAGTGATACCGCTTTCCAGTTCGAGGTAGCGTGATTTCCGATCATGTACATTCTTAAACTTGAACCGTTTGACAGACTCATCTAGTACCGACGAAAGTTGTGATGGCACGGCTTTAAAAATTGATTCAATTAGGCTCGCGTCCACTTTTCCTGAGTATTTTCCAAAGTCGCGTGAGTAGCCAGATACGAGATCGGCATGAATTCGGGTGGTGGCAGTAACACGTTCTAAAATACTTTGATCAGCCAATTTAAACCAGGTGTTAACGGCCTCGGGCATACCGCCGGTAAAGTAATAATCCGTTAGCTTGTCAAATAGCTTAGTATGCGCTGCGGTGGAGTTAAGCTCATTGTCAAAAGCCTTAATAAGGGCAGGTTCATTAGACGCGAGCAGAAACTCACGAAAGCTCAGGGGGCGGAGATTGTGCTGTTCTACTTTGCCAACTGGGAAGGTATTTAATAAGCCAATGTTGGAGCCGCTAGCGGCAATAAACAGGTGGGGCGCTTTTTCGGCGAAATACTTCAGTGACGTAACTGCACGCGGGCATTCACCAATCTCATCTAAAATCAGTAGATCTGTTGCAGGATTAAATACTTGCCCAGTGAGAAGTTCGATATTGCTAACGACGTCCTCAGGATTAAGGGACCCGGCAAAGGCGTCCGCCATACTTGGTGACTCAAGAAAGTCGATTCGTAGAACCTGATTAAAGGCTTTGCCGAACAAATGCTGTAGTAGGTAGGTTTTACCTGTCTGTCTGGCGCCATCTATAAGCAGTGGTTTACGCATTTTTTGCGCCTTCCAGCGCAGTAGCTTTTCCAGTAATACGCGATGCATTCAGCTACCCTCGGCTCGGGAAATATCTGAATATTACACTTTAATGCGCATAAAAAAGCAATAATCAACATTTTTATGCGCATTAAAGTGTGGCTGTCAAACGTGTTGAGAAGGAAAGGGTGCTTGGGTAATCTAGCTAAGGCAATGATTTAAAACGGAAAACTTTATTAATATACGTGTTTTAGCCCTATTCTATATTTTGGATCTGTTTATAGGTATATTTCTATAATTCCATAAAAAACAATAAGGTATGATATTTTTAAGTGGCATTTCTCTGGTTATGTCACCATTTCTGTCACCGTTTAAGGTTGGGCTGTTCATATCACGCATTCCTGTCACGGGAGCAGTGTTAAATCGGCTCGCAGAAGAGTCGCTAATAATGACAGGCATTATGTCCGACTTTTAATGTAGCTGCATCCAGAAGTCATATTGAACTTAGAATATGTGATTTTAACTGGAAAAATATTAATTGATCTCTAAAAATGGTAGTTTTCAGTTATCTATAACTTCCTTTTAGAATTCGTGGGGAATCGAATGATTCGCTGCCATTTGGCTCGTCTAATGGGCGAACGCAAAATGCGTATTGCTGATGTCGTCAGTGAAACTGGGCTCAGCCGCAATACAGTAACATTGCTTTATAAAGAAACTGCCCAAAAGGTTGATTTAGATGCTTTGGATAGCAAGAGGCTATATCTTCGTTTCTGATGTCGATCGATAAAAAAATCGAGCTTAATAACCAAATCAACGCTCAGCTCGAATTCTTGGTCAAGCTCATTTACGACTATTGGTTTGTGCAGTTTGACTTTCCCGACGCCAATGGTTTGCCCTATAAATCTTCAGGCGGAAAGATGGTTTATGATGAGGCGCTTAAGCGACACATTCCGTAGGGCTGGGGTGTTGAAGAATTAAACCAGTGTGTGGAGACAATTCTTGATCATCGAGGGAAGACACCAAAAAAATTAGGTGGTAATTGGACTGATAGTGAAAATGGAGTTATAGCTCTATCGGCTAAGTTGGTAAAAGGCGGGAAACTCCGTAATCTTGAAAAAGCAAACAAGGTAGACAGAGCTTTGTTTGATAAATGGATGTCGGCAAAATTGAAAGATGGTGACATCTTGATGACTTCAGAGGCTCCAGCTGGGGAGTTTTACTTTATCCACGGAAAGACTGATTATTGCATGAGTCAAAGATTGTTCGCTATTCGAGCTAATCAGAGATTGTTAGTGCCCAGTTATCTATATTATGAGCTATCAAAAGGACATGGCTACTCTCAAATATTGGGAAGCTTGAGCGGAAGCACGGTATTTGGTATTCGACAAGATGTTCTTAGAACTATAAAAGTCGTAATACCTGATTTTAATCTTCAGCAGCGCTTTGATGAAAGCGTATTACCACAATTAACGCAAATTAAGAATTTTGATCAAGAAAATGTGGAGTTAGAAAAACTCCGAGATTGGCTCCTCCCTATGCTAATGAATGGCCAAGTGACGGTGAAAGATTAAATGCCTAGTCCTGCTAACCCAAAGCTATATCACATAGCGCATGTTGATCGCCTAGCGTCGATTATCGCGACGGGAGGTTTGCTCAGTGATGCGCAAATTGCAGTTCAAGCTGTGGCAGGTAGCATGATTGGCATGAGCCATATAAAGCAGCGCCGGTTGCAGGAGTTAACACTAACTACTCATCCCGATTTGTATGTTGGTCAGTGCGTGCCGTTCTATTTCTGCCCGCGTTCTATTATGTTGTATATAATTAGTCAGGCGAACAGCCCTGATCTGGCTTATAAAGGCGGGCAAGGTCCTATTGTGCATTTACAGGCAGACCTCAATGCTGTTGTTGCGTGGGCAAATCAGCAGCAGCTGCGCTGGGCGTTTACCTTATCCAATGCCGGTTCGCGTTTCTTTGAGGATCGAAATGATTTGGCTAATTTGAACGAGTTAGATTGGCCTGCGATTCAAACTAGGCAGTGGCAGGGATGTAAGGACGGAAAGCAGGCTGAATTCTTGCTGGAGCAGGGCTTCCCTTGGCACCTTGTCGAAGCTATAGGGGTTCGTTCGCAGCCTATTTACCAACAAGTGATGAATGCGCTGTATACGACGCCACACAAGCCTGCTGTGACGATTAAGCCAGAATGGTACTATTAGTGAAGCCGATGAGTAGAAGAGAAGGTTTTAGGTATATATGGGGAGCCGCCAATGATTAAATTTACATCAGGTGACATTTTACGCGCTGATGCAGAGGCGATAGTGAATACCGTGAACTGTGTAGGTGTGATGGGCCGGGGAATAGCACTACAATTCAAAAAAGCATGGCCTGATAACTTTAAGGACTACGCTGCTGCCTGTAAGCAAAATGAAGTAAAGCCGGGTAGCATGTTTATCGTTGAAACCGGTCAACTGGCGAATCCTAAATACATTATTAACTTCCCCACCAAGCGTCATTGGCGGGGTGCCAGTAAAATAGAAGACGTGGAGCTAGGGCTTAATGCTTTATCGCGCGATATTAAGGAGCTAGGCATAAAGTCTATTGCTATTCCGCCACTGGGTAGCGGTTTGGGCGGCTTAGATTGGGGTGATGTACGCCAAGTGATTGAAGCCACATTAAGCGATTTAGGTGATGTCGAGATCTTGGTTTATGAGCCAAATGGTGCGCCAGAGAACGATAAGATGGCGCAAAACCGTAAAGTGCCGAAAATGACCGCAGGCCGCGCGGTGCTCATTGAGTTGATGCAGCGTTATTTATGTGGATTACTTGACCCAACAGTGACGTTATTAGAAGTGCACAAATTGCTTTATTTTATGCAGTCAAGTGGTGAGCCTTTACGACTCGACTATCAAAAAGCCTCCTATGGCCCTTATGCCCAAAATTTAAGGCATGTTCTTAATGCTATTGAAGGGCATTTTGTATCGGGTTATGCCGATGGAGGTGATGCACCGGGTAAGGAGTTGAAGCTTGTCCCCGGTGCGGTAGATGAAGCCGCAGCGTTTTTAAAGCAACACCCAGATAGCCTAGCGCGGTTTGAAAAGGTAGTAGAGCTCGTTGAGGGCTTTGAGTCACCTTTTGGCCTAGAGTTACTTGCTTCTGTACATTGGGTATTAGAGAAAGAACATGCTCAAGGGCCAGCTGATGTTGTACAGAAAATTCATTCTTGGAACGACAGAAAAAAGCAGTTCACTCAACGACAAATTTCCCTCGCTATTCAGACGCTGAGTGCGAAAAACTGGTTGGGCATGGCGAGTTCTTTTCCATCTTAATCGTAGGACGGCTATAGATCTTATTAATCTCAAAAATTAGTAAATATGCAAATAAATCAGTATTTTAGGTGTTTTTGTGATCTAGTTCAGTGTGCTGTGATTACAGCTCCGAAGGTGCTGGCCAATACTAATTGGCTAGTACCTTGTATCTGTCCTGTAATCCCTGTAGCACGATACATCCCCTAGTTGTAAAACACGAAGGTGTCGCAATTGACGGTCATACCCTGCGAGCTGAATACCGTGCTGACATTAGCAGGGGGCAGATAGGTAGGTTTTATTATACGCTTCCTAAAAATAGCGGTATTTCCAGTTGGAATCCTCCGGCGTACAACTGATACTGACGTGTTCCCCTCTAGCAGCAGGTAAGAACGATAACGAACTCTCAGTGACTGTAGTCCAGCGCGTGCTGATCGATATGCTGACTGGCATTCTGTTTTTCACCGCTATGCGCCTGGAGCTGCTGCTCCAGCAACTGTCGGCTATCTGTTACTAGAACAGCCTCCTGACGCGCCCTACTGAGTGAGACATATAAGGCTTTTTGGCTGGACAGGTTGGTTCGGTAGCTTTCCGCATGGTAAAAAACACGTTCGCATGTTTTTCCCTGCGCGGCGTGGACGGTAGAAACATAGTCATGGGTCCAATGATAGCAGCGTGCGGAATTAAGGTGCAACGATAGCTCGCGGCCGCTCTCCAGTCGGATCATAGCAGTTCGAGTGCCGTCATTGATTGATATAACTTCCGCTCTCGTACCGTTGCTGAGACCGCTTTCTCGGTTATTGGTGGTCCAGATGATCCGGTCCCCACGAGATAGACCGGCCTCAAGTGAGGAATATACCTGTGATCGTCCTCCCCACGACGCGGGGTTCCACATAACCTTCTCCCCGTTTTCGCCTGTTAATGTAGCGACATTTAATTCAGGATTAAGTGTCTGAATCGTCCAATAGGAATTTTTTTCTATGCCTTTACGCTTATAGCCCCGGCAGAATTTGACGGTATCTCCCACAGAATAATTGAGAATATCTTTAGCAGAGGTCGTGGTCATATCGATGCGGCTGAAGGAGGTTGCATTACTTTCTTGTTTTGACAGGTCACCGAGCTCCTTTAGCCCCGCCCTGATTGCGCTGGTAAGATGCTGTCGGCCGTTCCGACTGGGTTCTATGATCAATGTTTTTTGTCTTTCATCAATAGGGAGGGCTAGATAGCGCTCTGCCAGGGCTTTATGGCGCATCTTTACGCCACCAGAGATCTCGATGATCTGGCTATTACCTTTACTCAACATATTCAGAGCTTCGACGGCTTGACCTTTAACTGAATGGTTTACGGCGTCAAGTAAGGAGATATCTTTTTGTCGGACGATTTCCTCAAGCTTTAGTGTCGTTATTCCAGATTCCTGGATTTGTCTGAATGCTGCACCGGCGTCAACGGAGCCTAGCTGATACATATCACCTACAAGTACCAGCCTTGCCTTACATCTGTGTGCTTTGCCGATGAGTTTGGCCATATCCCGAGTTGAGATGAGGGAAGCCTCATCAACTAACCAGACCTCGGGCTTTGCTAAGCTGTTATTATGGTCGGTCTTTATAAGGTGGCTGGCTACGGTAACAACATTTTTAAGCTCGGCGCCTTCAGATAATGACGTACAAGCCGAGACTGATGGTGCCATCCCTCTGACAAGGTAGCCCTGATGTTTATAGACGTCGGCTACCAATCTCAGTGCGGTACTGGTTTTTGCCGTGCCTGCGTATCCTTGAACAGCAACTAGCTGATCTTTCGTGGTGAGCAAACCTCTTACTGCTGTCTTCTGGTCCGCGGTCCAGCCGTCGAATCCATCACTCAAGTTTTTGCGTTCAGCTTGTGCCAACCACGCTTCGGCATTTCTTATCGTCAACACTGGGGTGGCATTGAGGCGCATGCATCTGGCGGTCCTGATCATGCCTTCTTCTAGCTTGATCGTCTCGGGAGTGGTAAATGCTTCAACTTGCTGCCATGACTTTGAGGAGCGCCTGTACTCCGCGCATCGATATCCTCCAACGAGTAATGACTCGCGTTCGGCCCACTCAATACCTTTGCATACCTGTTCAGTCGAGATACCATAGCCGACAGCTTGAAAATTCAGTTCATCTCGTAAGCGGTTCTTTGAGAAAACACTGTCCCTTTCCGAGATGGATAAAATTGTATTACGGATTAGATCGTAGATAGTTTCGGTTTGGTCTATTCTGTCTTGCCGCTGCCAGCTTTTTGACTGTGACTTCTGCCTTGACTGGCCTACTATTTGGTCAATATCACAACCAAATTCGCGCGATCTGAGTTGCCATTCCTTGACGAGCTCATCCCTGTCTGATGTTTTCGCTTTCGGTGATCGCGTATCGTGGGAAACTTTTTCTTTCAGGGCCGGCGACGCTTTTTCTCTGGTTAATCCCTGCTCTGATAATGTCTTTTCGATTTCATTAGAGCGTTGGCTGAAGACGCGTAATTGTTCATTCGAAAATCCCGCAATCTCGAAGTTTCCATCTCTCCCCTTGCTAATCTCATAGCCGAGGACTCTGAGTTTTGACGCTAAAGTTTGACGATAAAACAAACCAGCCGCTTTCTGTATGTCGAAGAAAGGCCTGGTCTGGATGCTGCGCCAGTTGCCTTCTGCGGTTTGAGATGCATTTAGAATAACCACGTGGTGATGCTGAAGTGGATCAAGAGAGCGGCTCGTCTCGTGGCGGAATACGGCGCACAATAGATTGTCAGCAGGAATGTTGTCGAATGACTCTGTGCCATCTGGAAAGCGCTTGTGACTTCGGGTGTAAGCCGCCATTTTGGTGATAAAGCTGATCATCTCCTTAATGGATTCCTGGTCAGCCGTTAGAGCGCGCTCATCTCTGCCCACTAATGCTACCAGACTTACCGACTTTGGAGGGGATGTTGTGAAATCTATTCCGGCTTTGTGTTCACGTTTGCCGGCCCGAAACCGCCCGAGCTCTTCGCCGGCAATATTACCGTGAAGGTAACGAATAAGGCGGTCAACTTCGACAGCTGACCCTTCTATGCCGAGACGCCTAGCTCCATCACCGGCCCAGAAAGAATGGCAGGACTCATCTTCCAGGTAGTAATTGGCGTGATCCTGATTCAACAAATAGCGCGCGGCGTAAGGTGCACTTCGGATCGCGGTGGGGTTGCACGTCATAGCACTAGGTAGAAACGTATCGTTCAATCAATTTATTAACTCGCTCCCTGACATCGGCTTGATCCAGATGGAGTCCATCATTATTGACAATTTCGGTTATTAAAACGCGCGTGAATGATGCGCAATGCAGCAGTGCATCAAGGCTTGAATGAATATGATCAAGGCTTTCTGTTGGTGCGGTATTCTGTGTATTCAATGACCTTTCAACTAATAGTTTTATGGCTGCACTCTTGGAGATATCGCGATCTTTTGCAAATTTCTGAATGTCATTATGAAGCGCTTGATGACAGTACATTTGCAAACGCTTTAACTTTCCTGATTTCATAGCGAGTCACTTTTGAGTTGCCTTAGAGTCACCGATTTCGCGAAATAACTCATATATGAGTCATGTTGCTGAATCATCCCATATTCCTATAACTGTCTGATATTTCGAATATTATAGCTCGGCACCTCAGGTGCATGAGGTGTCCTGCTTTTGTAGGCGGGATTACCGCCTCCCAAAGCAAGTAAAAACGGGGTCCCAGCAACGCTGGGGAACGCAGGACTTTGCCGCTCACTCATTAGTTGGCCGTGTTGTATGATTCGTATGTGATGCCTTAATATCTCTGAGCTCTGCATTTGCTTGCTTGACCAGTCGCTCGATGGCTTCTTCAACTAGCTCATTCAGTCGGAAACTGACGCCGTACTTTTCTGCGGATTGTTCTACGTGGGAAATATCACGAATCAGTGCTTGAGATAACATAAAAGCTTTCCGCTTTTTGATTTGTGACTCGGCACTGAAAAATAGTTTTTTGCTGGACATATTGCGTCTCCTAGATTTCATCTAAGTTTATTGAATTTGTTGGATCAGGTTCCCTGTTTAGAGATCCGTCATTCTTGTTCGGTAGAGAAGTTGTTGTCCTGTATTGAAACCGGGTTCTGACTTTTAAATTCTTGGCAATGATGGGGACAACGATTTTCGTCCAGCCAGCAGCGCCAACCTTCAGATAACCGGTTCGGTCTGGCAAGCTCATGATCTCAGCAGGAAGAGAGACATCACGGAGTTCTCGGGTCTGCTCATACCGGCTTTCTCCGCGATGTACCGTTCTGGAAATCTCCTGCTGTCCGATTGTAGCTGCGAGTAGTTTGGCTGTTTCGCTTTCGGGAGACCTGAGGATTAGAGAATTTGAAAAGTTAGAGAGTAATGAGCGTGCGCCGTCTGCGCCAAAGATCTCATTCAGTTGCGAGGCACTTTGCATGCCCGCGATAACTCCGAGGCCATATTTTCGTCCTCGGGACGCGGCCAGGTTCAGGTCGTCGAGAGCACTATTACTAGCAATTTCGTCAACTATCAGCCACGTTCGCTTATTTCTACCTTGGGATGGATCTTTGGCAGACATCAGGGTTCTAATAATGATCCGTGCCCAGCAGCGGCGTAGCGGGCTTGTCAACGACGCTGATATATCCGAGTAGGGCAGCCAGAGATTTTGGCAACTGCTATGACCTTCACAATAAGCTTTCAGTGAAAAACCGCTGTCATTTGTCATTGGATTGAGTTCGCGAAGACATCGTAGATTCGAAGATGCAATTCCTTGGATGGATGCCAGCTGCCTGTCAGCACCGGAGTCGGTGAATCGGGAGGAGGGCGTATCCGCGAGTAGCTCCCGGAGGGTCGCGTTCGGAGTTTTACTTAGTAGTTCAATCAGATCAGCATTAGATGTTTGGCCGTTTTTGAGGCACGTTGCCATCAAATCCGACGTGTATTGCTGCGCGTTTTCATACCATGATGCAGCTTCGCCAGTTTGGTTTGAGATTAGTCCTTCCGAGATCGTCAAACAGTCACTTGGCATGCGAATTTCCGCAAATGGGGACCAATTTACTGATCTCTCATCCTCCGTGGATAAAATAATGTCATTATTTGAGTACAGGTACTTCATCAGGTCGCCGGACGGATCGAAGACAACCAATCTGTCACCTTTTTCGATGAGCTGCTTCATGATTGATAGGATAGCCTGCGTTTTTCCCGAACCAGTTTCTCCGGCCACACAAAACATCATTCCCTCGTTTTTGGTTAGTGGAATTTTGGCTCCGCTTAGGGAAATGAAGTCACGGGATTTGATCGTGGAAATTTTATTTATTTCAGACTTTGATTTCAGCTTGGTTCCTCGGATTACGTTCGTTCCATCAGAGATTTGCTGTACCAAGAAGTAAGTAAGCCCTAGGACGCAGATAGAGCCGAATAAAGCGAGATGTGCAAGATCTAAATCTTCAAAAATGCGGATTGCGGAATTATTTTGACTGGACACGTAAAAGCAGGTGCCTACAATTCCAACATTAGACAGAATCCATAAGCGCCAATGTTCAAAGAAGAGCATGAGTCCGCCGGCATGCATCACCGCAGCAATAACAAAAATATGGAGAGAATTATCCACCGTTAGCCTCACTCTTACTGCTTTCTAGTATTTTATTTAGGTCGTCACGAGTCCACCCCTTAATCTTACCTCGGGCAAAATACCTTGACGGTGGAATGTCACCGTCACGTTCAAAACGCCAGATCGTTGTTCGAGAAACGCCCAGAATTTTCATCAAGTCTGTTATGTGGAAAATTTTTTCTTCCGGCATGGCTAAGAGCCCTCTATCAGCAAGTTACTTATAGTTAAAGACAAGAAACGGAAGAAATATATCGAAAATTGGACTTTTCGAAAGAAAGTCAGATCATGAAAGTCTAACTTCCGAAAAGTGCTGTTTTTTGTTGCTGGTGATCGAGTTTATATGTTAGCGCGAAAAGACAATATGTATCCTTTTTCGTCGTCCGTTAGCTGCATGAAAATCTCTCTTGCGATTTTGGTCACGATGTCGGGAGGGGCAACAGTTGTATTACCAGTAAGCAAAAGGGAAATTGCCGTTTTAACGGAAATCACGTTAAGACTGTATGCATAGTCGGCCAATGCATGAGCGCGAGGTTCTAAGTTCTTTTCCATGATGAGTTTAAACTTTCTAACTATCGCGAAATCGGCAGAAAAATCTTTATCGAGATTAATCAAAAAATATATTTCAGTGAGTAAGAGATCTCGGTTTGACATAAATCTAATCCTTCTTCTAATTTAAATAAGGATTTTTAGGGTCCGATAGAACGTACCAAAAATACAGCAATTTTTGAGGAAAAGTGGAGATTTACAAGAAATTGGTCAGAATTTATTGCTACGATTGAATATAAAGTGTTGTAGGTTTGTGGCGGATGTCTTAAGTGAACTGATTCGCCGATAATCGATTTCCGGGATTAATGAAGATAGTACTTCGTGCTTAATATCGCACTAATCGATACATTTTAAGGAGAGTAAAACCCGATATCTCCTCACTTTTTATTACGCGGATTCAAATTCGAAGTGCATCATCTGATCAGGTAGAAGAAGCGGCCAGCTGAAGGTAAGTTCCCCATTTTTCTCCGGCAAGAGATGAAGTGATGATGGGAACTTACCTATGACCAACGATGCCAGATAGCAACCCTAAAGAAAAGAAAATGCACACAAAGTGAGATAGCCGATATTATTGAGGTGAGCCAGTCAACGGTAAACCGGGAGCTGGCTAGAAACACCGGAGGTAGAGGGTATCGTCATAAACAAGCACACAGGAAAGCTGTTCTGAGGCGCGAAGCGGCGGTTAAGCCGACGAGAATGATGTCAGAAATGATAGCGTCAATTGAATTGAAATTACGCATAGAGTGGAGTCCAGAGCAGATATCCGGCTGGCTACTGACGGATCAAGATCGCTTGATTAGCCATGAAAATATTAAGCTTTATGTATGGGCAAATAAGCAGGCAGGCGGCAACATTTATACGCATTTTCGTCAACAGGGCAAGAAGTATGACAAGCGCCGTAACGGTAAATCGACGCGGGGTCAGATAAAGAACCGCGTGAGCATAGAGGATCGGCCAGGCATTGTTGATGATAAATCGCGGATTGGTGTCTGCACAGGTTAACAGTAAGAGCGCTAAAGCAGTTGCCAAGGCGACAATTAAGCTGCTCAAGCCTTATGTAAAGATTCAGTGCTTAGTATAACGGCCGACAACGGTGAAGAGTTTGCGTCCCATGAACAAATCAGCAAGGCACTCTCAACCGGATTTTACTTTGCGCTCCCTTATAGCTCTTGGGAGCGGGGCTTAAATGAGAACACCAACGGTCTTTTGCGGCAGTATTTCCCGAAAAGTACAGATTTTAAGATAGTGAGCTAAGCGGAAGTGAAACGCGCGGTAAATAGACTAAATTCTCGTCCAAGAAAAAACCCAGGACTCAAAAATTCAGGTGGATTAATGAATGAACATAGGGCTGCGTTAGCAGCTTAAACTTTGATGCACTTCGGATTTGAATCCGCGTTACCTGATTGGCAGAGGCCTTCTTTTGAGTGCAGGTAGACTCAGTCATTCAGTTTTTTCGGAAAGTATCGAAACGATACAGGATTTCAGTGTGCTTGACTCTTCCGGCGGCTATCAGTAGGAATATTTATTATCGGCCAATGTGGAGCTCCAATCGCAGGATCAACATTTGTCGAATTGCATTGAATTTTGAACCATTGGGGAAGATATTTTAAAAATAGACTGATCCTAGATATCTGCCTGTAAATAGTTAATTGAAAAGTGAAAGCACTACACTCGTTGATCATTTACAAATACAAATCCGGGATCAGTATTAAACAAAAATTAATAATTGCTAATCAGACATTGCTTCAGTCTATAAACGAGTCTACTAAATTTATAGACTGGTCTGAAAGCATGGTTGGATTAGCTGTCTTTTTATCCACAAGGAGGCGTTTGATAGCCATGAATTCTTTGGGACTATTAATGCAGTCAGCAGATAGAAGGGTGGAACCTTTAAAATAAAATGCTATAAAACAACGGCCGGTGTTCGGGTCCCCACGTAAAATTACGTTGTCAAAACCTTGGGCGAGCCCTGCAATTTGTAGTTTTAGATCGTATTGATCTGACCAAAACCAAGGCAGGGCGGAATAAGTTTCTAATTTGCCGCATAATGTTTTAGCGGCAATTTTGGCCTGATCGTTGGCGTTTTGGATTGATTCCAATCGCACAGGCTTCCCGTATATAGGGTTGTATTGAATGGTGCAGTCGCCAGCAGCTACGATATTATGGTCATTTGTACGACAGAATTCATCCACCATAATGCCGTCGTTTATATCCAATCCGGCGCCACATGCTAGATTGGTCGCTGGAAGTACGCCTATTCCGATTAAGACAATATCAGCTTTAAAAAAACGGCCGTCATCGAGGTGCACTCCCGTCGCATAATCTGCTCCTTCGATGGCGGTAGCAGATGCATTCGTGATTATAGTGACCCCTTCTTCTTCATGGATACGACTGTAAAACGCGGAGACCTCAGGGGAAGTGACTCTGGCTAGGACTCTAGGCATGGCCTCTAGTATGGTTACATTCATTCCTCTCTTGCGCATCGAGGCAGCAGCTTCTAATCCGATGTAGCCTCCGCCGATAATCACTGCAGATTTATTAGGGGCCATGGATTCTCGAATTTCGCGAGCATCCCGTAGGTCTCGAAGATAACATACTCCTTTAAGGTTGTGGCCGGGAATTGATATTTTCCTGGCGTAGGCTCCGGTGGTGAGCGCTAGCTTGGTGTAATTTATTTCCTCGCCGCTATTAAGGGTGACGTTGCTTTTCTCGCGATCTATTCGTAAAACTTGTTTTCCAAGAAGCAAGTTGATATTGTTTTTTTCGTAAAATTCAGTAGCGCGGATGGGTATGTTAGGCACACTAGATTCACTGCTGAGTACTATCTTTGATAGTGGAGGTCGGTGATATGGAAAATTTTCATCTGAACTTATAATGGTTATATTTCCGTTCCATCCCTCTTGGCGAAGTGAGAAGGCAAGTTGAACAGCTGCGTGGCTGCCCCCGATAACTATACAATGTTGCATTAAATTTAAACCTCAAAAGTTGTAATGCATCTTATTTTTTAAAGAAAATAAATCGGAAATAATGCGCGTCTTCTTGGTGGTGTTAGTTTTATAGCGCTAAGTTAATAAGCCCTGTGTTTAATATTGTTCGCATCGAGTAATCGCCAATAATTACTTAAAATTATGATAAATTTTACTAGCAAAGGGTAATGCAGCGAGACACTAAATCTGTTGATGCCACTGTCGGCGGAGTGGCAGCGGTTAGTCTCGACGTTTATGTGGATATAGCTACGACATCTTCGCGCTATGGCTTTGGTCTGTAAACTTGTCGTAATGTATCGAGCTAAGTTGTACACCATTCTCTGTCAGTGTGGCGATTCCTGCGTCAATCATTCCTGGTGGCCCGCACATATAGGCTTCAGCATTTTCATTCTCAATATTCGGAAATGCATCTAGTATGAATTCCGTCACGAGGCCGCGAGCCCCGTCCCATGTGCTTTCCTTAGGTTCATGTGAGAGGACTGGTAGGAACAAAAAGTCACCGTTCCATTTATCTGATATTTCCTTTATAACATCTAGTTCATATAAGTCTTTTTGAGTTCGAGCGCCGACTAAAAGAGCGCAAGGTCTATTTACATTATTATTAATTGCATCTTTTAATATGCTGAAGATGGGCGCTAGACCACTACCGCCAGCAATGCACAGCATAGGAGAAACACTGTCTCTTAGGTGGAAGTTTCCATGAGGTCCGGTTAAATCTAATATTTCGTTTTGCATGTTTCCAGAAAATAAACGTTCAGTAAATCCGCCGCCGTCTACTTTTCTGATATAAAAAATAACGTCGGAAACGCCAGCGTCTTCTGGAGCGCTGGCAAATGAATAGTTCCTTTCGCGTGCAAGACTTTGAGCTTTAATATTTGCGTATTGGCCGGCAATGAATTTAAGTGGCTGGCTTAGTTTGATGGTGACCTTAGCTATGTCATGTGTAAGTAGTTTGTTTTCGATGATTCGGCCGGTAAAGCTACTAAGATTTGAGGGGGTGGTCTCGTCAAGCTCAACAGATATAATTGTTTTTTCTTGTCGAGGGGTTGACTGGCAAGCCAGGATATAGCCGGAAGATATCTCTTGGCTTGAAAGGGTGTAGCCGAACTCGGAATGTGCTGAAATTTTGCCTTCTAAAAGACGGCATTTACACGATCCGCAGGTTCCTACGGTGCAATTGTGTGGGAAGTTGATTCCGTTTCGTAGTGCGGACTCCAAAATAGTGCTCCCTGGCTCAACAGGGAAGTCCAACTGTTTTCCTTCTAGAAATACAGTTCTTATTTTCTTTTTAAAAAGTGATTTAAAGATTTTCATGAAATTAAATATTCCTTTTAAATATCAAAATATCAAAATAGGCTTTACTGTGGCGCCACTTAAAGAGTCTTTGATAGCTTGATTTATATCGGAAAATTTATATTTTTTGATTAGTTTTTCAAATGGTAGTTTCCCATCCTCATAAAGCTTAATCAGTTCTGGGATGAAGTCGTTAGACACTGCGTCTCCTTCGAGTACGGCTTTGATTCCAACGCCCCGAAGAAGCATGCTCAATAGATTTGAGGGTAGCGTAGCATCAGCTGGAGGGACGCCAATCATGTACAGGGTTCCGTTTGGCATTAATGAATCTACGCCGGTGCCGATGAGGCTGGGTATGCCTGTCGTATCAATTGCGTGCTGCACCCCGCCTTGATGGAGCTGCTGAATATACTCTAGCATATTTGTTACTGTAGCAGGATCAACGACATTCGTGGCTCCGAGTTCCGTTGCTAGCAGGCGTCGGGCGGGATTGGGCTCTACTACCGTCACGACAGTTCCATCTACAGTTTTTGCGCCGAGTAATGCGCTTAATCCAACCGCGCCTCCACCAAAGATAATTAGAGATTCGTTTGGGCGAATTTTCATGGAGTTTAGTACTGTGCCCACTCCTGTCTGTATGCCGCATCCTAAAGGTCCAAGAAGTTCTAGCGGTAAGGACGATGAGACGGGGACGGTGTTTCTTTCGTGCGCTATAGCGTATTGAGCGAAGGAGGATTGACCGAAAAAGTTGGAATAAATGGAATTTTTGAGATCGTGTGCTGGCACACTTTGATCGTCGGGTCTCGATCCGCCGAAATTGTGGGCAAAAAAGTTATAGCAATAGGCTGGTGCGTTTATTCTGCAGTTCGGGCAGGAAGCGCAATAGTCGTAACTAAGTACGACGCTATCTCCAGGTTTAACTTTTGTTACTTTGTCGCCTACGGATTCAACAATACCGGAGCCTTCGTGGCCAAGAACGATCGGAAGTGGGGAGGCGAAACCTTTTTGAACTGCTATATCGGTATGGCATATACCGCAACCTACCAATTTAACTCTTACTTCGTATTCGCGTGGGGCGTCAAGTTCAATTTCCTCTAATACAAAATCTCCGCCTACTTCTCGTACTACGGCTGCTAAGGCTTTTAGGGGGGATGGTTTTAGCATGATAATCTCCTAGGTAAAAACGTATAAGTTTGTGGGTAATTATTCTTGGCTATCTAGGGGCCGGTATCTAATATATATGCCGCCCTGTTATTCACGGGTCGTGTATTGGCTAATAGGTTTGTTCTTAATCTGGGATATAACATAATCCATATTCTTCATACTGTAAAATATTTTGTATAAATATGGTTTCTAAATAGAATTTTAAAATTAAAATAATACACAACTTATTGTAATTATTAATTTTTTTATAAAGTTGTATGAGGATTGCTGTTTTGACTGCAAAATGGTTGACACAGGAGTGTTAGCGTAGTTTACTAGCTTTACCGTATTTATGTACTGTTTAAATAATAATGGTGAGTTAAAGTGGATTATATAAAGTATTGGGTTCCAGTATTGGCGGTGGTCGTTGGTTATTTGGGTATGATTGCTGGCGGGGTGTGGGTGTGGTCAGGTTTTGCAACGCTACCTTTGCTGGCTGTAATGGATTCAATTGCTAGCCATGACCTAAGTGTAAGGAATATGAAGGACGGTATCGGTGCTTTGTTGCCGTTATGGTTGTCCGCGTTAGGCCCGGTTGGGTTATACATTGTTTTTGCTTATCACGTTAGTTTGGGTGACGGTCCGCTGGTTGTGCTGGGTGCAATGTTGACACTTGCATGGCTCAATACCGCTCCCTTGCTCCCTGCTTGCCATGAGCTATTTCACCGAAGGGGCGCCTTCTCGAGAACTCTTGGTAGATACTGCCAGGTCGGTTATTTTGATCCAATGAGGGATATAGCGCATGTAGTTGGTCATCATATAGACGTGGCTACATACGAAGATGGCGATACCTCGAGGAGGGGCGAAACACTTTATTTCTTCGCTTTGGATGCGATGTTTAAGTCTGTTCAGCATTCAATTCGTATGGAGTGCCAAGCAAATGAGGCGGCCGGTCGATCACGGTGGAGTATTGGGAATAGGCTATATAGATCAGTAGCTGCACTGATATTATTTCATCTCGTTATCTACTTTATTGGTGGGGTGTTTGCCTCGGGTGTCGCGTTATGCGCGCAATTGATTGCTAGATTTTTAGTAGAGGCATTCAACTATTTTCAGCATTATGGGGTAGTTCGGATTTCCGGGAAGCCGATTCAGCGACGCCACCTCTGGAACCACCATAAATGGTTTTCTCGCGTTTATACTTTTGAGATAACTAATCACGCAGAGCATCATCTTGATTCCTACAAGGAGTATTACAAATTGGTACCGGATGAGGGGAGTATAAGAATGCCTAGTATATTTATATGCTTCTTTTTAGGGTTAGTTCCTCCGTTGTGGGAAAAATATATCATTCGACCATCTTTGCAGAAATGGGATGACGAATATGCTAGCGAGGATGAGCGCGCTGTGGGGGAAAATGATAACAAGCTGGCAGGATGGTTATAAGTCCGATTATTAGTGCCGGATTCGTAATTTCATATTTTGTTTTCAGAGGGAAATTTTTGTGACGAAAGTTAATAATATAATAAGTAAGTCCAGCAAACTAATTCCAGGTATCGCTGTAGCAGCTACTATAGTCTATTCCGCGAGTTCATTTTCTCAGGTAGCAGATGGGGAAAAGAAAAGGTCGTCGAGCAGGCTGATCGAAGAGGTTATGGTAACAGCGCAAAAAAGAGAAGAAAATCAGCAGGATGTAGCAATCGCTATATCCGCTTTTTCAGGAGATAGGCTGGAAGCTCAGGGCGTGGAGACAACAATAGACCTGCAACTTGTAACACCGAGTTTGACAATGACGACTACCGCCGGCTTTACCTTGATTTATTTGCGCGGAATCGGGTCTTCGGCCTTTATATCCTCTTTTGATCCTTCAGTGGCAACATATGTCGACGGGATTTACGTGCCAATGCAGCAGGGTGCGGTTACTGATCTAGCTGGTATAGAGCGAGTTGAGGTGTTAAAGGGCCCACAAGGAACATTGTTTGGGCGAAATTCGACTGGGGGAGCTATTAGTATTACTTCAAAGACTCCTGGCGATGAGCTCGAGGCCAATCTGTCTGCTGACATAGCGAATTATGACAGTGAAAAATATAAATTTTATGTGGCGGGTCCGATAACTGATACGATCTCTGGAAGCGTTTCGGGGGTAAAGTCCGTCGCCGATTCATATTACACGTTGGTAGATAATGAAGGTAATGAACGCGATGGCCTTCAGGGAGAATCGACAGAAGGTGCGCGGTTGCGCTTTAGATGGTCGCCAAGTGATTGGTTCGAGATGAATGTGGCTGGATATAAAATAGATTTCGGTTCGGGTATGGCGATGTTGGAAGCAAACAACAGTCCATCAGCTATCGGGACTGCCGCGGGTGCCCAGCCAGCAGATGACTATGAAACAAATGTAAGCTCGCCACCTCGCGCGTTAAGTAGTGTAACGACTAAATATTTAGATCTATTTGCAGAGCTCCCATTGTTTGACCTCAAGATGATCTACGGGGATCAAGATGTGCAGACGGACGAGATCGTATGGGATTTTGATGGGGGAAATGTAGATGCACTTTCGTTTACAACGTTTAATTTGCCGAATCAGCTTGAAACGTTGGAGTTACAATTTTTATCAAATGAAAGCACTCCAAGTTGGATGTCTTGGGTGGCTGGTCTTTACTTTCTTAAACAGCATTCGGGGTACGACCCCTTTATACTCACAGCTGCCGGTGCGGGCGGGGAGCGACCTGGCGGGGCGCT
>TARA_R110000772_G_scaffold67332_1_pt1 | contig 79212 bp, 71 predicted proteins | sample TARA_R110000772 | Tara Oceans TARA_R110000772 (sample SAMEA4397948) | marine metagenome | biome: Polar Biome; feature: [SRF] surface water layer (ENVO:00010504); material: water (ENVO:00002006), including particulate matter (ENVO:01000060) such as... | depth 5 m | reverse complement strand
GTTGGCGACGGGGCAACACGGGTGCGAATTGTCATGGTAATGTCTCTTTTAATAAGTGAGATGGTAAAGTTATTTATGCTGCTACTTTGTTTATATAAGCAATAATATCGTTTGATTCGTATAGCCAAGTTACTTGGCCATTTTGCTCGATGCGCAGACAAGGCACTTTAACTTTTCCGCCTTGTTCTAGCAGTTCTTGGCGATATTGCTCATTACTTTTTGCATCACGCGTTTCTATTTTAAGGCCTTCGCGCTTAATAGCACGGCGCACTTTTACACAAAACGGGCATGCTTTAAATTGATAAAGCTTAAATTGTGCGGTTTGCTGATCAAGCTGCTGTTGCACTTCTGGAGCACGTTTTTTACTACGTGGCGTAAATACAAAATTAAAGAATAAAATTATACTTCCTAATAACCAACGAACTAATTTCATTAACTGCACTCTATTTACAACAAATTTAAGGTGCCAGATTTTAACACAAAAATAGCAGCAAAAAAGCTCAAATATACTCAGCCAGTATATTTGAGCTTTGTAAGCTCAACCTCGGGTCAGGTTAATTATTTAGCTACAAAAATGGGAGCTTATTTATTCAGCTATACTGCTTTTTATTACAGTAAAATTAAGTCATCGCGATGCAGTACTTCTGCCCCGCCATCGTAATCAAGTAATTCACCTATTTGCTTAGAGTGCGCGCCTTTAATTTTATTAACTTCGCTGCTGCTAAAGCGGGTTAACCCACGAGCAATAAGTTGTTTGTCGCTATTTATTACACTTATTAGATCGCCGCGCTCAAATGCCCCCAACGCATTGGTCACGCCTTTAGCAAGTAAGCTTGCACCTTTAGTTTGCAGCGCGGTTATTGCACCGGCATCAATAACAATTTGCCCGCTACTTTTAGGTCCAGCGAGTAACCACTTTTTACGCCCTTCTTTTGGCGCAGTGAGCTTTAAAAAACGTGTGCCGGGCAGTTGCTCGCTCATACATTTTAAAATGACATTTTTACCCGCACCTTTGGCAATTATAACCTCAACCCCAGCACGCCTTGCAATGTCGGCTGCTTGCAGTTTGGTTGCCATACCGCCGGTGCCCAAGTTTGTGCCACTACCACCAGCAAGCTGGCGCAATTCGTCGTTAATATCACTCACTTCACCAATTAATGTGGCATCGGCATTAGTGCGCGGATCGCTGGTAAATAATCCTTCTTGATCGGTAAGCAATAACAGCTTATTGGCATTAGCTAAAATAGCCACCAACGCTGATAAATTATCGTTATCACCTACTTTTATTTCACTAGTAGCAACCGCATCATTTTCGTTAATGATGGGCACTACGTCGTAGTTTAATAATGCATTTAGTGTATCGCGGGCATTTAAATAGCGCTCTCTGTCGTTAACATCGGCGCGGGTTAACAGCATTTGCCCTACGTTTACACCATACAAAGCAAACAAGCTTTGCCAAATATGAATGAGCTGGCCTTGACCAACTGCTGCTAGCATTTGCTTATCTATTACGCTGCGGCCACAGGGCTTTAGTAATTGCTCTCGTCCGGCCGCCACGGCTCCGCTCGAAACTAAAATAACGTGATGCCCTTGCTTTTTAAGCTCACAACATTGGCGCACTAGTTCAACCATATGCGCTTTATCTAGCTTATCGGTGCCGCCAGTCAGTACGCTTGTACCTAGCTTTACAACGATTACCTGATCCCTTTGCATTTATTTTTACTACTGAATAATTAAAGATGAATTTATTTATACCAGCTGGGTATTTTTCAACAAGTAAAATATATTCATGCTAGGATCTGATTTTATTCAATTGTGTAAATTACCTGCTATGCCTGCCAGTTTATGTTTAATTATTGCCACCTTTTTATGGGGTAGTTCCTTTATTGCACTTAAGTATGCCATTGCTATTTACGACCCCGCTTTGGTGATATTTTTACGCATGCTAACCACATTATTTTTATCGCTGTGCTTATGGCGCTATGTAATACGCTTTGAATACAGAGTTGGTGACTGGAAGTATTTAATTGCTATGTCGCTGGCTGAGCCGTGCTTGTACTTTTTATTTGAAGGCCATGCAATGGAATATACCTCGGCATCGCAGGCGGGGGTAATTGTGTCGTGCTTGCCTATTATTATTGCTGTACTGGCTTTTTTTATGCTTAAAGAATACATCAGTAAATCTATTATTATTGGCTTTACTTTTTGTATTGGTGGCAGCATTTTGCTCACTGTGCTTTCACCAAACTCCGAGCAAGCGCCTAACCCATTATTAGGTAATTTTTTAGAACTTATGGCCATGGTATGTGCGGCGTTTTATACCGTTTGCATTAAACACTTAGCGAGTCGTTATTCACCGTTAACGCTTATAGCGCTGCAAGGCATTAGTGGCAGTTTATTTTTTGCACCGTTTTTGCTTTTTATCGACCTACCAAGCGAAAATCAACACAATATAACCGCTTTATTAAGTATTTTATATTTAGGCTCGTTTGTTACTTTAGGCGGTTATGGTATGTATAACTACGCTATTAGTAAGGTATCGGTATTAACCGCAGCGGCTTATTCAAATTTAATTCCTATATTTACGCTGATTCTTTCGGCCATCATTTTAAATGAAGTGCTTAACTTGTGGCAGTGGCTGAGTATATTTGTGGTATTTGTTGGCGTAATGATCAGCCAACGTCATCAAGAATTAGTGGTTGATATCCCCAGCGCCGAGTCGGGCGAGGATATTTCCACCGATCTTACTACCTCCGATATCATATCGGCCGAAACCAATAGCCTAAATTCGGTTCCCGATGCTAACGCGTCAAAAGGGTAGCACGTTAGTAAATACAATTGTGCAGTGTGTAAAAATGTGTTTTCTGACTCATGAATTACCTCGCTGCCGGTTACTTTATAATGCTGCAAGGTGCCATTTTGTAATTGCAGGGTAAACTTCTCTCCCACTTTAACGTGCTGTAAAAAAGCAAAGTGAGTGTCGTTATGCCCTGCAATGAGTGCCCCAGCTTGTTTGCTACCAAGCTCTGCTGCGGGTAAAAAGTGGCTGGGCGCAAAAGCTAAATTACGCCCGCTAGCACCTGCTAATACGGTGAGTTTTTCATTATGCGCCGGCCAATTTAATTGTGCGGTTACATAACTATCGGCGTAAAACCATGGCTTAACTTTTGCTTCAGGCGTTTTAAGAGCCTGCTGCCAGGCCTGTTCAATTAGTAATTGCGCCAGCCATGCTTTGCCTTGCATGTAAGCGCCATGACCAAATAACCCCAAACCAAGTATTAATAGCCCCGCGCTTAGCCACTTTTTCATTTAAAACGCCTTACTAGCACAAACCCACTTAACAATAAAATTCCTAATATTATATGTACTTTGCTTTGCCCATCGGTTTGTGGCAAACGCATTGCCATACCCTGAGGAACTGCGTTAGTAGCATTAGCTGTTTGTTCTGCTATTGGATTGATTTGTGTTTTCTCTATTGCTATAAAAGCCGTAAATGGGCTGAGTAATTGATGAGTAAGCGCCAATTGTTGCACTTCGTCTTTAACTGCATTTTGTGAGTTATAGAGCAGCAACGACTTAATTTTTTGACGAGCCCACAGCTTAGCAATTCCTTTAGCATTTGAGCCTGCTTGTATGTTCAGGTTAATACTAATAGGCCCTTGTGCAGTTTGCCCGTTTAATATTACATTACTGGCATTATTGAGCTTTATAGCCACCATTATTGGCTCATTAAAATAGAGATCTGGCAGTGGCGAAGGCCAAAAGTCTAGGCTATTACCGTTTTCATCGCTTAGCGCTAAATTAGTAATTGCAGGATGTGCGAGCTTATCAAATAACTGCTGCATTTTAGGTTGCACCTCGCTAGTGCTGCCTATAAAAGTAAACGAGCCCTTGCCTACATCTGCCGCACGGCGCATAAAAAAGCTATTGGGGGCGCTGCCAATACCAACTGTAAATAAGCGGCTATCGCCTAATTTAGCTTGAATACTTTTAAACAGTGCATCTTCGTTGCTTACGCTACCATCGGTTAAAAATATTACTTGGCGTACAAAACCATCAAACTGCGAACCATCTAAAACGGCATCAAGTGCGCCTTGTATTTCTGTACCGCCGTCGGCTTGTAACCCATATATAAAGCGCTCTGCGCGGCGTAAATTAAAGCCACTTGCAACTAAAGGTTTATCGCTCATTAGGGTTACTACATTATCAAACCCTATAATGTTAAAACTGTCGTTACTGTCTAGCAGCGATAGCGCATAAAACAATGCGTTTTTAGCTTGCTCCATAGACTGCCCATGCATAGAGCCCGAAGTATCGACTACAAATACTGTTTCGCGGGCTAATCGCTGCGTTGCTATAAAGTTATCTGCAGGCGGCATTAGCATAGCGAGCCCGTAGCGCTCGCCATTTTCAAACTGCTCGGTAAAAAATGCAGCTTGGGCTTGCTCTTTTTGCAGTGGTTTAAACTCCAGCACAAAGTCGCGGTTTAGCGCATTTTGCTCATTTAACTCTATTGAGTATTGTCCAAATGCAGTGTTTTGAATATTTACATTATGAAATTTAGAATTTATATCTACCAGCTCTAAACCTACGTCTATATCTAAGTTTAAATTAAACTGACTACTTGGCTTATCGTCATTTTTTTGCGTGCTATAAACTGGGCTTAGCCAACCATGTGGTAGCGAGTTAGTTGGTTTTTGGCTTTCTTTATTTATGTCAATTTCACCTTGGGTTACATGATAACGCGGTGTGATTGTGCCCGGAAAGCGCACTGTAAAGGTGCCGCTGCTGTAATCAATTATTTCTTGATATTCCAGCTCAATAATAACCTGCTCCCCAGGGGCTATATTAGCTACGTTTGTAATAAACATATTAGCGCGTTGCTGGCGTACTAGTGCTGCTTGCTTGCCGGCCTGTTTGGCTTCTGCGTATTTTTTTTCGGCCGCCACTTTTTTATCAATTTGGCCCTTAATTACTCGCTCGCCAATACGCATGGTCATAGCATGTACTGCGCTTTCATCGGGCAGCGGAAACACATAACGCGCATTAACAGCAAACGGGTTTTGGTTTTGATAAGTTTGTTTAACTACAACATGATTTATAAGTCCGGTTAATGTCATATTTGCATCACTTTTTAATATTATTGCAGGGCCTACTTGTGCGCCACTGCTATCAAAAAGTTCTAACTTGGGAGAGTGTGCGTGGCTTTTAAAGCTCGTTAACATCACCAGTATACCCAGTGTAAAAAGGCTTACCCATTTAAGGGTAAGCACTTTGCTTGGTTTACTCAAAAAAAACATAAAATCACTCCATCGAAGGCTTTAATTTAATTACTTGCTGTTTGGCTATTTACAGGATTTATTAAACGAGTAGTAAGGGTTACCCGCCGATCAAACGTGTTGTCTTCTACTGTGTTAGTTTTAGCAAGTGTTTGCTGCTCACCAAATGCTTGCGTGCTTAAGCGCGTGTGACTTACGCCCTGTTTTATTAAATAGCTTTGCACCGCATTTACACGTGCTTTTGAAAGTAAAAGGTTGGCTTGTTCATCACCGCGTTGATCGGCAAACCCACTTAAATCGAGCGCTAACTGTGGCTGGTTTTTTAAAAGCGTAACGAGTTGGTCTAACTGCAATGCAAAATGTGGCGCAATAACACGTGAGCCGGTTTTAAACTGTACTGTCATGGCAAGTAAATTATTAATTTGCGATTGTGTTAACTGCTCATTTTGATTAGCAAGCACTTCGATTTGTTGCTCTAACTGGCTGTTATGGCTAAGCAGGTGTTGGTAGTCGTTGGTTTTTTCTGTCATTACAATTATTGCACGCTGTTGCTGGGCAATTTTGTTATCAGCAACTTTTGCATCGCCTATTAAACCACCAGCAAATGCTCCCACAAAAGCACCAATAGGGCCGCCTACTACACCACCTATAATAGCGCCCGCTCCTAAGCCTATTGCGGTTTCGGTGTGCGCTTCTTTTGTAGCCGTATTATTAGAGGTTGATGCTAATGCGGGACCGCAAAAAACGGCCGCTAGGGTTAGCGCTATTAATGTCTTCTTCATGATTGATCCTTAAACTTACTTTTTAATTTATGATGTTTTGTTTTGATGGGTGTATTAAAACAAGCTCAAGTGGCAACAAAGGGGAGCAAAAATGGCAAACCACTGAGCAATTGTGGCAAAAAAAAGGCAATTGCCTTTTTAAGCGTACTTAGCTTAAAAACTTCGTTATAGTGCGTTGGTAATAAAGAGGATAAACCCAGAAATGAAAAAAATAGCCATCATTGAAGATGAACCCGCCATTCGCGAAAACTACACTGAAATGCTCAGCGCACAAGGTTATCAGGTAACTGGGTATGCAAATCGTAGTAGCGCAGAAGCGGCGTTTAAAAATGCCCTGCCCGATTTAGCCATTGTTGATATTGGCTTAGGTAATGAAATAGATGGTGGTTTTTTGCTGTGCCAAACATTGCGATCACTGTCTAAAACGCTGCCTATTATTTTTTTAACCGCTCGCGATAGCGAAATAGACACTGTATGCGGCCTACGTATGGGCGCCGACGATTACCTCACAAAAGATATTAGTTTGGCTCATTTAGCGGCGCGTATTGGTGCGCTATTTCGTCGTATGGAAGCACTTAAACAACCTGCCGACGAAAATGCACTTATAACTCGTGGGCCGCTAACGCTCGACACACAGCGCATGCAGGTGTTTTGGCAACAACTATTAGTTGATTTAACAGTAACCGAATTTTGGATGTTGCACTCCCTCGCACAGCGCCCCGGACATGTTAAAAGCCGTAATGAATTAATGAGTGATGCTAAAATTTATGTAGACGACAGCACCATAACTTCACACGTAAAACGTATTCGTAAAAAATTTATAGCACTCGATAGTAACTTTGACTGCATAGATACAGTGTATGGCATGGGCTACAGGTGGGAGCAAATTTAATGTTGCGATTTGGCCTACGTAGTAAGTTTATTTTACTTTCTTGCTTTTTATTTTTATTGCCCTGGTTGGGCTACGAATATGTGTGGGAAATGGAAAAGTTTTTACGCCAAGGCCAAGAAAAAACCTTAGTAGGCACTACCCGTGCCCTCGCCACTGCCCTGCATGAACGCCCTGCATTATTTGATCAGCAAACTAGTTTTTTAGATCAAGTTGTAAAGGGCCGCGATCTATACGCGTACAACCTTAAAAATCCTATTCAACTCGATGGTAAGCTCACAGATTGGGAGAGCTATCAGGCATTATTTTGGCAATACGACAAACGCTACTTACAAAAAACCGACAACAAGCATCAAGCCAGCGATCTGTCGTTTGAGCACATGGTAGGAAAGTTTGATAATTACCTTTATGCACTGTTTAAAGTAACTGATAACCAACTCGTTTATCGGCCAAAAAACAGTTTAAGTATTACTAATAACGACCATTTAAAAATTGGCTTAAAAACACCTGATGGGCAGTTTAACCGCTATATTATTGCGCCACGGCAAGATGGCTGGGTAAACGCTTTTAATGCAGATAGCAAAGTACCCTTTACAAAAATTCAGGGCTATTTTAGCAGTACGGCGGCTGGCTACAATATTGAGCTACGCTTTCCTATTAGTATGCTTGGCAATAAGCTTGGCTTTGCCATTGTTGATGTAGATAACAAAGAGCCCTTGTTAGAACCTAAAATAATGTCGACCTCAAATTTAAATAACCCCAGCGATTTAGGTTCAGTACTTGTGCCCTCTCCCGAAATTAATCGTATTTTAAAAGGCATGGGCCACAGTGGCAGCCGTATTTGGGTGGTTGATAAGCATCATAGAGTATTAGCACAATCGGGCTCGATTCATCATGCCGATGGCGTATGGGCTGACGGCCTTGCCAATCAAGCTCCTGAAACTTGGTGGCAACAGTTTGAGCAAAACTACTTGCATCCCCTTTATTATAAAATTTTAACACGCCCCGAAAACGAATTTTTAGATACTCTGCACGACGTAGCAGCTATGCAAGGTAGTCATTTAGCCAAAGCACTAAAAGGCCAGCCTGCATCATCGTGGCGATTAACCCCCGACAGTAAAGCCGTTATTTTATCGGCTGCTTACCCTATTTGGATCCAAGATAAAGTAATTGGCGCGGTAATAGCCGAGGAAACTACCAATGGCGTACGTACACTGCGTAATAAATCGCTCGAAAAATTATTTAACGTTATTTTAGCCGTGATGCTTATTGGCACTGTAACCTTATTCTTTTTTGCTTCTCGAATATCGAGCCGTATTAGGCGTTTGCGCGATACTGCAGAGCAAGCTATAGATGCACAAGGGCGAGTTACTGGCAGTATTAATTACAGCGATGCTAATGACGAAATTGGCGATCTATCACGTAGTTTTGCTAATATAGTCAGCCGCCTTGGTGGCTATACTAACTATTTAGAAAATATGTCGTCGCGGTTATCGCACGAGCTGCGTACACCTGTTGCGGTAGTACGCTCATCGCTCGAAAATCTGCAAATGCAACCACAAAGCGAGTTGAGCCAAAAGTACTTAGATCGCGCCAGTGAAGGCGTTGAACGCTTAGGTAAAATTATTACCACCATGAGCGAAGCCACTCGCTTAGAGCAAAGTATTCAAAGCAATGAGCCTGAGCCATTCGACTTACAAAAAGTAATAAGTGGCTGCATGCAGGGCTACCAGCTTACTTACCCTAAGCAGCTGTTTACACTTGATATATGCCAAACTGCGCTTCCTATGCAAGGCGCACCAGAGTTTATAGCGCAACTGCTCGATAAGTTAATTAATAATGCAATTGAATTTAGCCACGCAGAAAAGCCAATTAGTGTTAGCTTAAAGCAAAACGACAGTGCAGCAATTTTAACCGTAGGGAATTATGGTCCATTATTACCTGCAGGTTTAACTGAGCATATTTTTGATTCTATGGTGTCGGTGCGTAGCCAGCAAATGCAGCAACAGCCACATTTAGGATTAGGACTCTATATTGTAAGGTTGGTGTGCGACTACCATAATGCCAGTGTAACCGCTAAAAACAATCAACAGGGCGATGGCGTAGTGTTTACTGTAAGCCTGCCATTAGTTAAGTAAAAGTGGGTTGTAATTTACTTAACTAATACTCGCCACTGGGTTGGCTTTTTTTGGGTTACAATTTAGTAAGAGTTAAAATGTAACTGTTCACTTTTAATTCAGTGGCAAGACCCTAACCTAGCGCTAATCACCCTAAGCTAAGGTTTAATCATGCACCCACTATTAGAGCAAGAAGAGCTAGATTTTATATTTGAATTATATAGGCCAACAACAAGCACTAAACCTGTAAGCGAGCAGAGCCAAAACCGCAACTATAAAAAAGTAACGCAGCGCCAGTGCAATAAAGATAACAGCACATCAAGTTACTTAATTTAATTACTTTTAATGCCCTACTCACTGTGCCTGTTTTTCTCGTGTTAAAAACGCTTTTACACAGTTTATTTCCGCTTGTTTAACTTCCTCGCCTATTTCTGGGCCTTTTTTGCCGCTGTTAAGTGCAGCTTGTACCACTTGTTTTTTATCTAGCTTTAATAGTTCTGCATGAATAGCACGCAGCTTAGCTGCTTGCGGGTAAGGTTTATCTACGAGTGTTTCGCCGCGCCCTTGTGCATCGCATTGGCATGCTTGAGTAAAAGCAATAAAACGTTGTGGATGAACCAAGGCGTTTAAATTAGTCACAATTAACTTATGAACCGTTTCGGGCCTTAATTGCTCTAATGTATGACAAAGAGTGTGATTATCGCTAGTAAGTACGCCAATATCGCGAAAGCAATTAGGTATTTTTAAACGTTCACAAAACTGTTCAACTACAGCAACCCCATCTCGTTCATGGCCACGTAAATTACCGCGTTTTTTAAAACTGATCGCTTTACCAAAGTCGTGAGTTAATGCAGCAAAACGCGTTGCTAAATCAAAATTCAAATCGGCTGCACGCCTAAGTACTAACATGGTATGCACAAACACATCACCCTCGGGGTGATGTTGTTTAGGTTGCGGCACATTAACCATTTTCTCAAGTTCGGGAAAAATCCCTAAGCCTTGCAACGCTTGAAAATAAAGTTCGGGATGCTTTTCACCCAGGGCTTTTTCGGTCTCTAACCATACTCGCTCTGGCACTAAATGATTAAGCTCGCCTTGCTGCTTAAGCTGTTGCATTAGTGCATAAGTGCTTGGATGTATACGCCACTCGCTGCCAAAACGGGCTAAAAAGCGAGCTATACGCAACACCCGCACTGGGTCTTCTACAAATGCATCTGTTGTATGGCGCAGTATTTTATCTTTAAGGTCTTGTTGGCCGTTAAATGGGTCAATTATATTGTCGTTAGCATCGAGCGCCATAGAGTTTATAGTTAAATCACGTCTGGCTAAGTCTTCCTCTAGAGTCACATCTGGGCTGGCATCAACCACAAAACCGGTATAGCCTTTACCACTTTTTCGCTCAGTGCGCCCAAGTGCATATTCTTCTTTGGTTTTTGGGTGTAAGTAAACCGGAAAGTCGCTACCTATTGGCACAAAGCCTAACGCTTCCATTGTCTGTGGCGTTTCGCCAATAACAACATAATCGTTGTCATTTGATGCTCTTTTTAGCAGTAAATCACGCACTGCACCACCAACTAGGTAAACCTGCTCCAATGCTTTATCCACGTAACCTCCAAAAACAAATACCAAAACTGCAATTAATGGTACTAATTATACCCAAAACCATATTAAAAGTCTGAGTAGTTTGACCTACCGCTAACTTGCTCATTACAATAGCGCTTTATTTTTAGCTAAAGTCATAACAACAATGAAAAAGCACTCTGCAAAAAAAGAACTCATGCTACTGCCTATATTACTGGTGGTTATTTTAATGTGTGTGGTGGGGCACTTTTTTATGCAAGCAGATTATCAAGACAGTAACATGATTGAATACATGTTAGCAGCGCTACCATTTGCAATGTTTGGCTTAGTGGTTGTAGCCTTTAAAATGGCGGCTAAAAGCGAAAAAAAAGAACAAAACGAGCAGGATTCTTAATCCTGCGTTATGTGTTTAAAGTACATGATAACCAAACCAATCAGGTTTAATTTTTTGTGCTTGCCCACTTGGGGTCAGTTTTATACTAAGCTGGCTGTCGAGTAAATCTATTGCAAAGCAATCGTCTACGTCGTGTAAATCATCTTTATGAATATGGCTAAAGCCAGCGAGTAAATCGTTTTTAGCGCGCTGTTTGGCCTCTTGACTACTGCTTGCTACATACAGTGCAAAGTCGTGTTGCTCAGCCATTAAATCGCTTCTGTAGGCGCCTAAGTTTACAAAGTAAAGCTGTTTAGTTTGCTCAACGGGCGTGTCGCTTACTGTAACTTTATAACCATCTATGTGGTTAATTGCCATGTAGCTATCCATATGCACGCTGTTTTTGTCGCCCACCCATTGGCTTTTTAATTTAGTATAGGTTTGCTCAATGTTTTGCCCAACTACAAAACGAATGTCGTGCATTTCTATATGACAGCCCTGAATTCGCCCACCTAAATACACCATAAATAACTGCATGTTTAGTTCCTATAAATTGGTTATTTAAGCTAAATTATCAACATCTATATTGTGCTTTTTAATCAGTTTATAAAAATCTGAACGGTTACGTTTAGCTAGTTTTGCGCCTTCGGCGACATTTCCACCAGCCATTTTAAGGGTGTTTATTACGTAGTCGCGTTCAAATTCTTTTTTAGCGTCGTTTAGCGACAATGGCTCTACATTTTTTTCGTTGCTATTTAATGCACTTAGCACTAAATGCTCTGAAATAACTTCGCTTGGGGTAAGTGCTACAACTTGCTCTACCACGTTTTGAAGTTGGCGAATATTACCTGGCCAGTCGTAACGCACGAGTGCGTGCATGGCGTCGTTGGCAAAGTGTTTTTCGCTTTGCTTCATTCGCTTTGCAATACTGGCGCTAAAGTATTGTGCAAGTAGACTTATATCTTCGCGACGCTCGCACAAAGGAGGGAGTTTTAAATTAACCACGTTTAAGCGGTAGTATAAATCCTCCCTAAACTGCTGATTTATAATCGCTTCGGGGAGGTTTTTATGAGTTGCCGATACAATGCGAACATCTATGGCTATTTCTTCTTGAAAGCCGACTGGACGTATGGTTTTTTCTTGCAATACGCGCAGTAACTTAACTTGTAAATTAAGCGGCATATCACCTATTTCATCTAAAAATAAGGTGCCTCCCTCAGCTTGTTGAAACAGTCCTTGGTGATCTTTTATTGCCCCAGTAAACGAACCTTTTTTATGACCAAATAATTCTGACTCTAGCAGTTCACCCGGTACTGCGCCGCAGTTTATCGCTACAAATGGGCCTTTACTTACATGGCTATGCTGATGAATAGCTTGAGCTAATAACTCTTTACCCGTACCACTGGCTCCCGATATTAATACGTTAACTTGCGTTGGCCCTAGCAGTTTAACTTGCTCTAGCAAATGTAGCATAGCGCCGCTACGGGTAACTATATTGCTAGTGGGTATTATTTCATCGGCATTTACGCCGTGTATTTCTATCGCTTTTGCTAAGCTGTCGAATAACTCGTCTTTATCTATTGGTTTGGTAATAAATGCAAAAATGCCTTGTTTGGTAGCCTCTACCGCATCAGGAATAGAGCCATGCGCTGTCATCATAATAACGGGCAATGCCGGATAGCGGCTTTGCAATTGGCGGTGCAGTGCCATGCCATCCATTTCGTCCATGCGCAGGTCGGTTACTACGGCATCGAACACTTGGCTTTTTAATATTTGTAACGCAGTTAGGCCGCTCTCGCAGGTGGTAACCTCGTAGCCTTTTGATTCGATACGAATAGCAAGCAATTTTAATAAGCTGGCATCGTCATCCACTAATAATACTTTTGCACCTTGCGGTTTTATTGCTGGCATAACTACTGCTCCTTAGTTTCTTCGCGTAATAACAGTTGCTGCTCTATGGTTGCTAATGACGAGAGCGTTTGTTGCATTTTATTATTAAGTGCTTGCTGCTCTTTTTTAGCATTTATTTGTAGTGTTACTTGTTGTTTTTGTAGCCATAAATACTGTTTTATATCGTCTGGCCAATAGTAAGCTTGGTCAAGTTTAAGTAACTTACTCATTACCGTATTAGGATCGCTACTAGTGTTTAAACACATAAATTGAAAAAAGTTTTTTAGTTCTTTTTCGCCAACAAAATCTTTGTTATCTGGGGTTAACTTAAAACCACCACATTTATTAGCATGCCAGGCTATTACTTGCTCCGCAGGGGGATACATAGGATCGCTTTTAGGCCGAGGCTTTGGGCTTGGCTGGCTGTTTTTATCGCTCGTTACTTTAGTTTGAGTTTGCGCCACTGGGCTATCAACCACTTGCTGTTGGGGGTTATTAGTTTTGCACCCCGATAAAATGATGGCACTGCCACACACACATAAAATAGCCATTAAACGCGAGGTCATGCTAGTTAACTCCTTGATTTGTTATTATGGGAAGCGTAATTAAAAATCGACAACCTTGGGGTTCATTTTGCTCTATTAATAATTGTCCGTTTAATTGCTCTACTGACTCTTTAACAATAGTTAAGCCTAAGCCACTGCCTTGTAGCGTAACATTTTTGCTATGCTTACCTTGATAAAATGCGCTAAAAACATGTGCTTTTTCGTGCTCTTTAATTCCGCATCCCTCGTCGCTTATCGCCATTTTTAGCTTACTGTGCTCAAAGGTTAACGCTATAGATACTGCCTGCCCGTGTTGTGAAAACTTTAAGCCATTAGAAATTAATTGCACTAAAATCATTTCAATTAACTCCCCAGGTAACGCAAGCGCCTTATTAGGTAAGTTGTTATGCCAAATAAGGGTTTGCTCTCGGGCTGTTAGGCGGTGCTCAAAATGACTATTAATTTTATTAATTAAATGATTAAACTCAACCTCACTTACGCTGTCTTTACTAGTACGAATCGCGTTATAACTAAGTAGGCTGTCAATCATAGTACGAAGGCGCACCATAGACTGGCTAATAAGCTCAAGTACAGCGCGTTGCTCTTTAGTTATAGGGCCAACTATTTCATCGCTGAGCAAGTCGGTGCCCTCGACCATTGAGGCTAGAGGTGTTTTAAGTTCGTGGGTAACGTGGCGTAAAAAGGTGTCTTTTTGCTGCTCAAGTATATGTAACTGAGCTTGCACCCATTGTAATTTATTACCTAATTCAACTAGCTCTGCTGAGCCTTGCACGGCTATTTTTTGTTGCCAGTCACCTTGCCCTAATTTACCAATAATTTTAGTCAAGCTTTTTAAGCGGCCACTTATACGCCACAAAAAACCGCCTCCTACTAAGAGTGTTAGCGGAATTAGCGCCACCAGCCAGTTAATAAATGAAGTTTGTAACTGCGCTATTTCTTTTTGATTATTAGTAATTTGGGTTTCGCTTTTATCGCGTAACCATAAGGTAAGTTCGGCGAGTAAATCGCTAATAGGTAAAAACAAGGCTACCTGCTGTTGTTTTTGTTCAACAAGTTGAGTGTGTGCTAGTTGCAGAGTATTCGTTAAACGCTGCCATTGTGCGGTGTGACTTTTACTGGGCGCTATACGTGTAAGATCTTCAATACTTTGTAGCGATGCTTGCCACTTATCAACTATGAGCGTATCGAGTGACTCACTTTTTAGTACCCAATTTTGCCGAGTAGCGCGCTCTAAACTATTGAGTTCTTGTTTTAAAATATTAAACGATTTAGTTACTTGGTAGTTATTACTAACAATTTGCTGAGTTACAGCTAACTGCTTATTAAGCGCATTTAAAAATACAATAACCACTAACGATAAGGGTAATAACGACAGCAGCATACTCATTACAAACTGGCTAATTAAATTAGGGCGCCAATTAAGTATTGCTTTGTATTTTTCAGCCATCACTGCTGGCATTGCATCCATCCTTTAGTAACTTTAAACAGCCTATTATTAAGCGTTTAAGTTATACACTAGCTGAATCAATTTACATATCTGTTATTCGTACTGTAAAGCCGCCTGTTGCCAAACAGCAACAACTCAACTCTTTGATTTATATTGCTTCTTTATTTATAAGCCAAATTTCGTTGCAAAAAACACACAGATACCTGTAAAACTTGCTTAACCTATAACACCAAAAACCATAAGCAACTGAATTTAAACGGTAAAAATAATTGGCATCGTTTTTGTAATAGTTAATCTAAGTTTATCTTATAAGGAAATGACCATGAGTAATCGCTTTTTAATTATTATGCCAATCGTTGCGCTAGGCTTTTTGAGCGCTAACGCGCTGGCAATGGATGTACAAGCTACTTTTAATGAACTTGATAAAGACAGTAACGGTACTCTCAGCGAAGCTGAAGCTGGTGAGGACGCCGTACTTCATGAAAACTTTTCACAAATAGATACTGATCAAAATGGTCAGCTGTCGCTAGATGAGTTTAAACAGTTTATTAAGTAACTAACCTAGTAACCAAAGGAGTTTTTTATGAAACAGCTTATAGCCGCATTTTCGTTACTGTTTTTAGTTATTAGTGCTACTGCCCTGGCTTCATCGTTTAATGCTCGTTTTGCTTTTTTAGATAAAAATATGGATGGAAAAATATCTATTACCGAAGCCAAAAAAGATAAAGAAGTAATGAAACAGTTTTCTGATTTAGATGTAAATAACGATGAAATGATCTCTAAAAAAGAGTTTGAGGCGTTTAAGCCTTAAGTTTAAATTCAAGTTTGGTCTTGTAAAATTAACTAAAAGTATTTGCTATAACCCCTGAGGGAGTGTGTAAATGGATTTAATGTTGGGCGTTAAATTATGGCAAGTACTTTATTTTATTACGAATGACATTAAAATGAGCTTTGCGAAGGAGCACCATGAAGATACGCGCTTGTTTAGTTAGTTGCTTATTATTACTAAGCTTTAATTCATTAGCACTTGATGTAAAGCAACGTTTTGATCACCTTGATACAGATCAAAGCGGCTATTTAATTCACCATGAGCTTGAGGCTCAACCGCACTTACTAAACAACTTTAGCAAATGGGATAAAAACCAAGATAATAAAATTTCATTGGTTGAATTTAAAAATTATCTTACGAATAACCTCTACTGAGTAATTTATGAAAAATATAAGCTATATAGCGCTCGTTGCGCTTAGTGTTTGTAGCACACTAAGCTTTGCCAGCAGCAATAACATTGCCAAGCAATTTGAAAAATTTGATCGTAACCAAAACGGCTTATTAAGCCGAGCAGAAACAGCCAGTGACCCTGCCCTATGGTCTCGTTTTGCAAGTTACGATAAAGACAAAGACGGCCACCTTTCTTTAAGCGAATTTACACTTTATGCAAGTCAGTAATTAATTTACCAATAAATTAACTGGCTTACTCTGCACAAATAACAATCCAACCACCTCAAGTGGTTGGTATTATAAAAGTGAGTTTGTTATGTTAAAGCCATTAACAATAAAAATAAGCTCACTATGCCACTCAAAAAAATAATCAAACCATTGCTACTCGCTTGCCTTTGCGCAGGCTCAAGCCTTGCGGTTGCGCAAACTAAAGTTATTTACAACGCCAACGGCTACACACCTTTGTACAAAGGTGAAGTGCAGCAGTTTTCTACTTTAGTTATAAAAAACGGTAAAGTAGTTAAACTTGGCGGCGATACGCTAAAAAATAGCTTTCCTGATGCCAAGCTTATTGACGCTCATGGCAATACGCTATTACCGGGTTTAATTGACGCACACGGTCACATTATTGGTTTAGGTAATAACCTGTCACAATTAGATTTACGCGGTGCGCTTTCTATTGATGAAGTTACTAATAAACTCAAGGTATTTGCAAATAACAAACAAGGTTGGATTATTGGCCGTGGCTGGAATCAAGAGCTGTGGCAAAAAAAGCAGTTTCCTACCGCTGCCGATTTAGACAAAGTAGTGAGCGATCGCCCTATTGTACTATCGAGAATTGATGGCCACGCTATTTGGGTAAATAGCAAAGCCCTAGAGCTTGCGGGCATTACTGCAAACACCCAATCGCCAGAAGGCGGCGAAATTATTAAAGACGAATTTGGCAATCCTACTGGTATATTTGTAGATAAAGCAGAATCGTTAATTAAACAATTTATGCCAAAACCATCAAAACAAACTCTTAGTGACTCTTTAGATGCTGCCGGTAATCATTTATTAAGTTTAGGGATTACCTCAACCCATGATGCGGGTATAGATAAAACCACTTGGGAGTTATACAAAGAACGCGGTGAACTAGGCAATTTACCACTGCGTATTGTGGCAATGCTCAGTGGCGCGAGTCCTGATTTAAAAACCATGTTAAAAGCAGGTCGATACCAAGATGCCAACGACTTTATGTCTATTCGCAGCGTTAAGGTTTATGCTGATGGCGCATTAGGTTCGCGTGGCGCGGCGCTAATTGAGGATTATGCCGACAGAAAAAACCACCATGGCTTAATGCTCGAAACCCAGCAAAAACTAGAAGAGCTATTTACGCTTAGTTTTAAAAGCGGTTTTAGTGCCAACACCCATGCAATTGGTGACAAAGCTAACCACATCGTACTAGATGCTTATAAAAATGTATTTAAAGCAACCGGTGGAATTTTACTACGTAACCGTATGGAGCATGCACAAATAGTAACGCTTGATGATATTAAGCGCTTTAAAACATTAAAAATTATTCCTTCAATGCAACCAGTGCATGCCACCTCTGATATGCACATGGCAGAGCAACGCTTAAGCGAAAAGCAATTAGCGGGTGCTTATGCATGGCAAACCTTTTTAAAACAAGGGTCAGTGATTGCAGCAGGATCTGACTACCCAATAGAATTGGCAAATCCTTTTGATGGCTTGTATGCAACAATTACTCGTATGGATCACAACCAACAACCAACCCAGGGCTGGCGCGCTAGCGAAGTATTAAGCCGTGAAGACGCACTGCGTGCTTTTACCCTAGGCGGCGCTTATGCAGCGCATCAAGAGTTTAAAGTGGGTAGTTTAGAGCAAGGAAAGTGGGCCGACTTTATTTTAATAGATAAAGATTATTTTAAAGCCCCGGTTGATGAACTATATAAAATAAACGTATTACAAACATGGATTGCAGGCAAACTTCGTTACGAAAAAGAGGCTGTGACTGCGCAATAAACTGAATACAAACTGAAAATAACAAATTAATGATAAAATTTAATTAAAGTAATCAAAAAGTGTGTCGATAAAGTGGGGTATTTAAAAATCCCCTTATGTTTCAGGAAGAAAACATGTTATCTAAAAAAATATCTCTTACTTTATCGGCACTTTTTACCCTTTCACTTTCAGCTTGTTCTAGTCACCCTGTTTACAATGGTCACGCTCCTCATAATGACTATTCTCATAACAAAAGGCACGTTCAAAATGACTCGCCTCGCGTGAGTAACTGGCAGTTTCCAGAAAAAAATTACCGCCCAATAAATAGCAGTAAATTACTTAGTAATTACACCGAACAATTAGCCATGAAGCTAATTGAAAATATGAATTACATAAATAGTAATACCCCTATTGCCATTACTTCTTTTGTAAATTTAGATGATAACCTACAAACAACTAATATTTTTGGTAACCATTTAGCTGAGAGTTTTATTACTGAACTACAAGAGTTTGGATTATCTGTTGTAGATTACAAACACACAGGTACTGTACATGTAACCCCAAATGGCGACTTTTCATTTAGTCGTAATGGTCGAGAAATTAAAGGCTACCCGCATATTGAATACACTTTAACTGGCACACTTACTTATACCAATCGCGGTGTTATTGTAAACGCACGTATTATTGGCGCTAAGTCAAAGGTAGTGGTGTCTTCGGCTAAAGGATTTGTGCCTAGTTTTGTGGTTGAGTCGTTATATCCCACTCGCCGCGTTGACGGCATAGCGCTTGACGCAATCTTATAAAAACCAAAAAGGATTAGCTTAGGCTAATCCTTTTTAGGCTCTGGCTGTTTATTACGGTATAATTTAATAATATGATACGCGTTTACAAACGCGAGTAAGCCGTTAGTAAAGGCAACGGGTACTGCACCAATAGCTAAGCCATAAATAGTAAAGGCGATACACCCAAATAAATTATACCAACGCAGCTTTACCACGTCGGTCATTGTTAACGATGCAACCAGTAAAGCAGATGCTATATAACCTAAATATTCCCAACTCAATTGTTCTCTCCTAGGCTTTAGGTTAGCATTGCATATTAAACTTTAGTACATTGAATCTGTACAGCAACGTAACAGCTAAATAAAAGTTAACCTATAAATGGCTTAAAACTCTGTTGGTTATCAGCAGCTATACTGCTCAAATAATTAGTCCAACAGTGCCAGCCCATTATATTAGCAGCACCTGACATGTTAATTAATTTAACATAATTTCTTAGAGCTTTGATGCTATCGCCATTAAGGTGCAATAAATAGGACAATTGTCCGAAGAGTATGATTGATGTTTCAATACCATTTTTCCAGTTATCTTGTTGAACAACTACTTACCTTTGCCGGTAGTAGTTATCAGCAATCAAAAAAAGAAATATTAATACAACAAGACCAGCCTTTAACTAAGTTGGTACTTGTGCGCAGCGGAACTGTGTCGTTTAGTTACGATGTAGGTAACGGACGACGCCTGCTGCTTGGTCAACTCGATTGCAATAACACCCTCATTGGTGAAATAGAAGCGCTCAATAATAACCCCTGTATTTATACAGTAACCTGTTTTAGCGATGTAACTTATAATTTAATTGAGTTAAAGCATTGGCGTGCGTTATTACTTGAAAAACCTGAGCTGAGTTTATACACAGCACAAACTATAGCGGCTAAATTTCAAGAAAATCAAAAAATAAACCTAGATAAATTATTACTGCCACTGAGCTATAACATAGCTAAAGACTGCCTACTAAGAGCCGAGAACAACAACCCTACACTGTTGCGTGCGTATCCTACGGTAAATGCCGAAGCAGAACGTTTTGCAACCACTGAGCGCGCTTACAGGCGCGTTGTAACAGAACTCGTAGAAAAAAGCTTAGTACAAAGAAGTACCCAAGGTTTATTAGCAGTAGATATACCGCGCCTAAGCCAATATGTAGATAGCTTTGCGCAATTGTAATTTATTACATCAGGTTACATAGGTTGAAACGTTAAGTTTTATCCATAAAAAAAGGCCTTAATGGCCTTTTTTTTATTTATGCAGGTTGATTATTTTTCTAGCAAAATGTCATGTATTTTTGCTAGGTCTGATTTGCCAGCAATAATTTCATCCGGTGTTAAACCCGATAACTCATGCGGAAACACTAGCCATTCTTCAGACTCATGAATATAGTAATCTGGCTTCATGTCTACTTTAGAGTTTTTAGGCTTGTAGTAAGGGCATGCAATGCGAATATCGCGCGGTAAGTTTAAACGCATTAGCTCTGAAAGCTTTTCTTTTAATGCAAAAATACTGCGGCCAGAGTCAAACACATCATCAACAATAAGTAATGAGTCACCTGCATTAGCATTTTCTACAATGTAGTGTAAACCATGTACTTTTATCTCTTTAGATTGCTTTCCAATGCCATAATAAGACGATGTACGTACCGCAATGTGATCGGTTTCAATGCCTTTGTAATCGTAAAATTCTTGCACTGCAATACCTATGGGTGCACCACCTCGCCAAATACCAATAATGAAATCTGGACGAAAGCCATCATTATACACTTGCGCTGCTACGCGAAATGAATCTTCAAGTAATTGTTGAGCCGTGATATAGCACTTATCTGACATAGTTAGGATCCCAGTGGTGAGTACAACATTTGAGCGCAGCTTAGATTAAAGCTGTAAATGAAACGTTCAAACATCTAAGGCGAGGGATTTTACCGTAATTTAAATCAAAATGCTTGTTTGCAGCACAAAAAAATAGGCACCAAACGGTGCCTATTATAGTTTTTTAATAAACTAACTCTGCAAATATTACGCTTTTTCTAACAAGGTGCGAGCAACAGTACGCATGCCTTGTGTGGTAGCGCCTGCAGCCCATTGGTTAGTGCTGCTCATATTAAATGCAGCTGCCAGATCAATATGCACCCAGCCTTTGCCATCATTTGCTACAAAGCGCGATAAGAAACCAGCCGCATTTGATGCACCACCATAACCACCGCCTTTTTGCGCACGGCTGTTAGCTGTATCGGCATAAGCCGATGGGCAGTTTTGCTGATGCCACTTTTCAAGTGGTAATGGCCACGCTGCTTCCATTTCTTGAGAAGCAAAGTCTTCAACTTCACGTACTAGCTCTTTATCAAGTGCAAACAAAGCATTGTACTCTTGGCCAACAGCAACTAGCGCAGCGCCGGTTAGTGTTGCAGCATCAATAATTAATGGCGCACCACTCTCACCTGCGGCCATTAAGCCGTCAGCTAATACTAAACGCCCTTCAGCATCAGTATTTACAATTTCAACTGTAGTGCCATTTTTATACGTTAAAATGTCACCTAATTTATAAGCATGGCCAGAAATTAAGTTTTCTGCACAGCATAAAAACAGCTTAATACGTTTTTCAATACCGCGATTAATAGCCAGTGCCAAACCAGCCGTTACTGTAGCAGCACCGCCCATATCGCACTTCATGCCTAGCATACCTTCGCTTGACTTAATTGAGTAACCGCCTGAGTCAAACGTAATCCCTTTACCTACAAGCGCAGCGCTTACTGGCGCATTTGCGTCGCCTGTTGGGTTGTAATCAAGCTCAAGTAAAACTGGCGGGCGAACACTACCACGGCCAACAGCATGAATACCGATCCACTGTTGCTCTAATAATGCATCGCCTTTAATAATTTGGTAGCTCACATGCTCAGGCGCTAACGATTGAATAAATTCAGCGGCTTTTTCAGCAAGGCTTTCTGGGTAAATGTCATCGGCAGTACCGTTAACCATTTCGCGAGCCCAAATAGCTGAGGTTTTTAAGTTACCTAGCTCTTTAATATCTGACTGTGCATTGTCAACAAAGGTAACGCCATTTAACGATTTAGGCGTTACAAACCCTTGATAAAACGCCCACTGGCTTTCGGTACACCAAGTATCGCCAGTTAGTTCAACAGCTTTTACGCCTTGAGTAGCAATAGTACGCGCTGCTTTTTGAACATTTTTTAATGTTTCTTGCTCAGATAAATGAACGGTTGCCCCGTGTTCATTAAAAGATAACGACGCGTTTTCGCCCCAATGGCTTGGTGCTGACTGCTCGCTTAGTTGAACAACAAATTTTTCACTCATGTTAGAATATCCTTGCACTTAAATGTGCCACCGAGTTTACTATAGAGCGCTTGAGTTCCCAACAGCTTGAGATAAATAACATAAATTACGCTACGGAAGTTATTATGAAGTACCAACCTGCCCTGCAATCAGCCACCTTATTAAAACGCTATAAACGTTTTTTAGCTGATTTACAGCTCAGTGATGGCTCAGAGTTTACCGCCCATTGTGCCAATACAGGTAAAATGACTGGCTGCGCTGAACCCGGTTTTAATGCTTTTTACTCCACCAGTACTAATAGCAAACGCAAATACCCGCAATCGTTAGAGCTCACCCAAAATAGCTTATCGCAACTTATTTGCGTTAATACCGCAGTGGCAAATAAAGTGGTTGCTGAAGCTATAAATGCCAATCTTATTAGTGAGCTTAGCAATTATGAGCAATTACAAAGCGAAGTTAAATATGGCAACGAAAACAGCCGTATCGACTTTTTACTAACCAGCGATGAGCGTCCTAATTGCTACGTTGAAGTTAAATCGGTAACGCTATTAAGCCAAGATAACCCCCGCAGTGGCCAAGGCTACTTTCCTGATGCACCAACTCTGCGCGGGCAAAAACATATTCGCGAATTAATAGAGATGGTAGAGCAAGGTCATCGTGCAGTATTACTTTTTGCTGTACTGCACCAGGGAATAAACCAGGTAAGCGCTGCTGCTCATATAGACAATAAATATGCACAGTTACTAAATGAGGCAATTAACCAAGGCGTTGAGGTATTAGCATATAAAGCAGATATTTCTACCAACGAAATCATCTTAAAAGAGAAGCTCCCTTTTATATAATCATCATTTAATACAAAGTGTTGTAATTAGGTTTTGGTAAATACAAATATAAAGCAGCGGTAATGGGCTAAATATATAAAGTAAACTTTAAGTAACACCTTGTTTTTTAAATTTTAGCCCACATATATAGGCAAGTTTAGAAACCGATAGTGCGATTAAAAAAAGTACAAATATTACTTATCATACTTTTAAATCAATAAACGTGGTTACAGCTAATTCGATTAATTAAAAATAAATTTGCCTAGGGTATAAGATTCTGTTATTTATACCGCCGGCTAATGCTGAGGCATTAAATTAAGGATTTAGGAGAGAGTTATGCCAAACCAAAATAGATTAGGATTATTGGCTCAAGCCGGTTTAGAACCATACCAAGAAAAACCAGGTGAAGAGTATATGAATGAAGCACAACGTGTTCATTTTAAAACAATTTTAGAAACTTGGCGTAACGATTTACGCAACGAAGTTGATCGTACTAAATCGTATATGCAAGATGAAGCTGCTAACTTTCCTGATCCAGTTGACCGTGCTGCGCAAGAAGAAGAGTTCTCTTTAGAACTGCGTACTCGTGACCGCGAACGTAAACTGATCAAAAAAATTGAAAAAACAATCAACTTAATTAAAGAAGATGATTTTGGTTTTTGTGAGTCTTGTGGTATCGAAATTGGTATTCGCCGCTTAGAAGCGCGCCCGACTGCTGATTTATGCGTAGACTGTAAAACACTTGCAGAAATTAAAGAAAAGCAATCTGGACGTGGCTAATTAACTTATATTAATTAGTTATGTTTACTACAGCCGTTATTACGCCAACGCGTAAATACTGCGGTCGCTTTGCACCGTCTCCTTCTGGGCCATTACATTTTGGCTCATTAGTAGCGGCTGTAGGTAGCTATCTTGATGCTAAAGCTAACCAAGGAAAATGGTTAGTTCGCATCGAAGATATAGACACCACTCGCGTTGTAAAAGGCGCCGACACCGACATTCTAAATACCTTACAAGCCTATTCTCTGCACTGGGATGAAAACGTCGTTTATCAAACACAACGTTTAGATTTATACCAAGATGTTGTTAACTCTTTACACAATAAAAACCTTATTTATGCCTGTAATTGCTCGCGCAAACAAATTAAAGCTATTGGCGGAATTTACCAAGGTCATTGTAAAAAACTGCACCAAGATATAACCCACAGTGCCCTGCGCCTTAGCCAAAGCTTTGCCACCAACCAATTTAACGATTTAATTCAAGGCGACATAAACGTTAATAACGCCTTTGCTGCTGAAGATTACATAATAAAGCGCAGCGATGGTTTATTTGCCTACCAACTTGTCGTGGTAATTGACGATATAGACCAAGGGATCACACGCATTGTTAGAGGGGCTGACCTAATTGAGCCTACCGTTCGTCAGATCAGTTTGTTTAAACAACTTAATAGCCCAGTCCCCCAATTTGCTCATTTACCCTTAGCGGTTGCAAAGCCAGGCTTTAAGCTCTCAAAGCAAAATTATGCACCAGCAATTTGTAAGCAAAACCCTAAACCGGTACTTATCGATGTGTTCGCGTTTTTAGGCCTAGCAGTCCATAACCAGCTTATGGACTTAAATATTGAGCAACTACTTGCATGGGGGGTAAATAACTTTAGCTTAAATCAAGTGCCAAACCTTGCTGAAATTCAAATTTAGCAGCCCACAACTCCCCGCGCGCAATAATTTAGACCTTTAAGTAAATAAAAATCGCTAAAAATGGCTTAATTTCAGTGCAGCAACTTAATTTTTAAACCTTGCTGGTATATGATAGCCGCCTAAATATATGCTATTTACATTAATCAGCCAGTAATAGGTTATAACACCTACATTTGCTGTAATTTTGATTGCAATGGCAAGTCAATCAACACCTTCTAGGAGACAGACTATTATTTCCAAGCTTTTTCAATTTTGTCGACAAATAATCGGCCCAAATGCCAGTGCCGAAAACACGGCAATAAGCAGCGAACCGCTAGTGATCTCACGAGGTGAACATGGTATTTCTCGTAAACAATTTAGCCCAAATGCAATCAAAGTTTTATACCGTTTAAAAGACGGTGGTTTTGACGCCTACCTAGTTGGTGGTTGTATTCGCGATGTATTGTTAGGTCAACAGCCAAAAGATTTTGACGTGGTAACAAATGCCACGCCAGAACAAGTTAAAAAGTTATTTAGAAACTGTCGTTTAATTGGCCGCCGCTTTCGTTTAGCTCACATTGTATTTGGTCGTGAAATAATAGAAGTAGCTACCATGCGCGGGCACCACGAAGCGCCAGAGGACAAAAACCAAATAAGCCAATCGAGTGAGCAAGGACAATTGCTACGCGACAACGTATTTGGCAGTATTGAGGAAGACGCAGAACGCCGTGACTTTTCAATCAATGCACTTTATTACTCAATTAACGATTTTTGTATTTACGATTACGCCAATGGTTTAGCCGCAATAAAAGCTAAACAAATTGAGCTAATTGGCGATCCAGAAACGCGTTACCGTGAAGATCCGGTGCGCATGCTACGTGCGGTACGCTTTGCCACTAAGCTAGATATGAAAATTGCACCAAACAGCGAAAAGCCGATGACTGCTTTAGCAAGTTTGCTAGATAACATTCCACCGGCGCGTTTGTTTGAAGAAATACTCAAACTGTTTTTAAACGGCAAAGCACAAGCTAACTACTTAATGCTGCGCAAATACGGCCTATTTAACTCACTGTTTCCAGAGCTAAACCGTATTTTAGATAATAACCCGGGCGGGCTTGAAGCCACTTTTATTGAAAACATGTTTAAAAATACAGACGATCGTATTAACGCAGATAAAAAAGTAACCCCTGCGTATGTATTTGCTGCGCTACTTTGGTTTCCGCTATTAGAGCGCACCAAAACAGTACAAAATGAAGAGCAGCTCTCTGAATACGATGCATTTTCGCAAGCAATTAATAGTGTACTTAGCGATAACGCCCAGCACATAGCTGTTCCTAAACGCTTTACTTTAGGCGCACGCGACATTTGGCATATACAGCATCGTTTAGATAAACGTGCCGGCCAACGTGCATACAGATTAACGCAGCAACCTCGCTTTAAAGCCGCATACGACTTTTTATTAATGCGTGTAGAGGCAGGAGAAACACAACATAGCGAGCTTGCTCAGTGGTGGACACAATATTTGAGCCTAGATATTAATGGCCAAAAAGAAATGGTAAGAACCTTGGGTCAGCCTGCGGGGCCAAAACCACGCAGACGCGCTCGCCGTCGTACACCTAAAAAGCCAACAGAGTAACTTCTATGCACTGTGTTTATTTAGGTTTGGGTGCCAATTTAAACTCACCAAAAAAGCAGCTTGATAACGCTATTGCCGCGCTTAAAAAGCTGCCAGATTGTGAATTTATAAGTGTTTCGCATTACTATGCGAGTAAGCCCATGGGCCCACAAGACCAACCTGACTATATTAACGCCGTTGCCTGCATAAACACTACGCTTAGCCCTGAAAAGCTGCTTGATTTAACCCAAGCAATTGAGCTTGAGCATGGCCGTGTTAGAAAAGCCGAGCGTTGGGGGCCACGTACTTTAGATATAGATATGTTATTGTTTGACGCACAAACAATTAATACCGAGCGCCTTATAGTGCCTCATTATGGTTTAACTGAACGTGAGTTTGTTGTGTATCCACTGCTAGAACTTGCGCCAAAACTTATTTTACCCAGCGGCATTGCACTACACACTATTGCAAATACATTACCGCTTAACAATTTACAACAATTACCACAGTAATTAACTAAGGCTTATGCCGGTGAGAAAATTATGTCTAAAATAACAGTTTCAACTTTAAATAAAATGAAAGCAGAAAAAAATAAAATTACTGCTTTAACAGCTTATGATGCCAGTTTTGCTAAGTTATTTCATGATAACGGCGTTGAAGTTATTTTAGTTGGCGACTCTTTGGGTATGGTATTACAAGGCGGCGACGATACACTTGGCGTAACTAATCAAGATATTGCCTATCACACTCGTTGCGTACGTGCGGGTAGCCGTGAGCTGTTTGTAATTGCTGATATGCCGTTTATGACTTATTCGAGCCCCAATGACACCTGTAAAAATGCCGCTGAGCTAATGCGTGCTGGTGCTAACATGGTTAAGTTAGAAGGGGGTGAATGGCTTTTTGAGAGCATTGAAGCCCTAACTCAACAAGGTATTCCTGTGTGTGGTCATTTAGGCCTAACGCCGCAGTCGGTACATGTGTTTGGTGGTTTTAAAGTACAAGGGCGTGCAGAAGAGCAAGCACTAAAAATAATTGCCGATGCTAAAGCCCTTGAAGCGGCTGGCGCACAATTATTAGTACTGGAATGCATTCCAAGCGCACTGGCAAAACGCGTTACCGACTCATTAACTATTCCTACTATTGGCATTGGCGCGGGTAATACTACCGATGGTCAAATATTAGTAATGCACGACTTAGTAGGTATTTCTGCTGGGTTTATTCCTAAATTTTCGAAAAACTTTTTACTCGAAACAGGCAATATGCCTGAAGCCGTTAAAAAGTATTGTACCGATGTAAAAAGCGGTGCCTTTCCAAGTGCCGAACACGAGTTTAAATAATGCAGTCAATTACTGAAATTAAATCATTACGTAGCCAAATTAAAGCATGGCGCCAAGCCGGATTAAGCATTGCCCTAGTACCCACTATGGGCAACTTGCACTTAGGCCACTTTTCGTTAGTCGAAAAAGCAAAAATGATAGCCGATAAAGTCGTAGTAAGCATTTTTGTTAACCCTATGCAATTTGGCGCTAATGAAGATTTAGACAATTACCCTCGTACCCTTGATGAGGACAAGCATGGCTTAGCCGACCTTGAAACTGATATTGTATTTACGCCAAGTGTAGAGACTATTTATCCTAATGGTTTAGCTGCACAAAGCTTTGTAGATGTACCTGATATTTCATTAGGTTATTGTGGTGGTTCACGCCCAGGGCACTTTAGAGGTGTGGCAACAGTTGTTACTAAACTCTTTAATTTAGTGCAGCCAGATTACGCTTGTTTTGGCGAAAAAGACTTTCAGCAGCTACAAGTAATTAAAACTATGGCTCGCGACTTATCGATTCCGGTTGAAGTTATTGGTGTATCAACTATGCGTGAAGTCTCTGGGCTTGCTATGAGTTCGCGTAATGGTTACTTATCGAATGAGCAAAAAGACAGTGCCACCGCACTTTTTAAAGTGCTTAATAACTGCGCTGAGCAACTTAAAAGTGGTAATACAGACTTTGCTACGCTGGAAGAAACAGCCAAACAAAGTTTACAGCAAGCTGGATTAAAACCAGACTATTTTTCGATAGCTCAACGAGATACGTTAAAAGCTGCTACACTCGATGATAACAAATTTGTTATTTTAGCCGCGGCCTATTTAGGCAGTGTTAGATTAATCGATAACCTTCAGGTTGAAGTTTAATATAACCGCGACTTTCATTTAAGGATAAGCATGCATACTTTAATAAAAATGAGCGCAGTAGCCCTTACATTTATGCTATTAGCAGGTTGTCAGAATAACGCTGGAAATCCAGAGTTAAATCAATGTGCACAACAAAACTATCAATGCGAAAGTAGTTGTGAGCAACAATCAACTGGCGAAGGTTTAAAGCAGCAAGTATGCTCAGCTAAGTGTGTTGAGAGCTATAATCAGTGTAAAGCACAAGCCGAAAACTTAGGTAACATATAAGTATTAGGCTTGTACCTGAACAGTAAATATAAAAAAACCGCTCAATGAGCGGTTTTTTATTGCGTATAATTTAGTGACTTAATTTAAGCCTAACTTTTTAAGCTCAACTTCAGCTAATTTGGCTGAAAGCGGTACATAACCGTCTTTTTCTACAATTTTTTGCCCATCTTTCGACAATACCATTTTTAAAAATTCAGCTTCAATTGGTGCTAATGGTTTATTCGGGTGCTTGTTCACGTAAAGGTATAAAAAGCGCGACAGCGGATACTTACCTTGTGCTACATTTTCAAGCGTTGCATCAACAAAGTGGCTGCCTTTTTTGGCCAGTGGAACTGTGCGTACACCAGAGGTTTTATAGCCAATTCCTGAGTAGCCAATCGCGTTCAATGAAGATGAAATAGACTGCACTACAGATGCTGAACCCGGTTGCTCATTTACGTTATTACGAAAGTCGCCTTTACACAGTGCTTTCTTTTTAAAGTAACCATAAGTGCCTGATACCGAGTTACGCCCATACAATTGAATATCTTTAGCAGCCCATTCTCCAGTTAAACCTACGTCACTCCAGCGGTTAACTTGCTGCGTTGCACCGCACTTACGAGTAGATGAAAAAATAGCATCTATTTCATCAATACGTAGCCCTTCTATAGGGTTGTCTTTGTGTACAAATACCGCAAGTGCATCGATGGCAACCCGTACTTCTGTGGGTTTATAACCATGGCGTTTTTCGAATGCTTCAACTTCTTTTGATTTCATTTTACGGCTCATTGGCCCTAAATTTGCTGTGCCTTCGGTTAATGCCGGTGGCGCAGTTGATGAGCCAGCTGCTTGTATTTGAATATTTATATTTGGATAAATACGTTTATATTCTTCAGCCCAAAATGTCATCATGTTCGCTAATGTGTCTGAACCTACCGATGAAAAGTTCCCTGAAACACCACTAATTTTTTGATACTCAGGTAGTGCGTTATCCAAAGCGACTGCTTGTGCAGATACAAACGTTGTAACAGCCACACCCATTGCGGCAACTAAGTTTTTAAATTTCATGTGGGGTTCTCCAATTTGTTCGTCCCATTTTTTAACTGTGTTCACTGTAAATTGTGTAGATGACAGTGATATTACCCTTAAATGACACTTTTATGACTTGCCACTTGTTTGTACTGTGCTGCTCATAGGTACTATTTTATTACTTGAAAAATCAAAAGAAAAACACGAACCTTGACCCAAAACACTACTAATATTTAACTGGCTATTGTGGCGAGTTAATACGTGCTTGGTAATTGCGAGCCCAAGGCCTGAACCACCTGTAGTGCGACTGCGCGCTTTATCTACCCGGTAAAAGCGCTCCGTTAAACGATTTATATGCTCAGGCGCAATACCATCACCATTATCGGTTACGCTAAAGCAAGCTCGATCGTTTTGACGCTGCCAACATATTGTTATTTTCCCGCCTGGTTTAGTGTAATGAATGGCGTTAAAAACTAAATTAGAGAATGCACTGCGCAGTTCATCTGCTGATCCGCTAATATCTAAGGAAGTATCAATATTAAAAATAAGCTGATGCTTTTTTTGCTGATTAATTGAGTTAGCTTCTGTTTGAATATAGTTAAGTAGTAAGGGTACATTAACCGCTTTATCGTTATTTTGCTTACGCGCACCTTCTATACGCGATAGTGATAGCAGCTGAGTAACTAAACTGTCCATGCGTTTGCATTGCTCAAGCATAGTATTTTGGGCTTTATTCCACATTGCGGGCGGTGGCATCATGTCGCTATCCATCATCTCAAGATAGCCTGTAACCACCGTGAGCGGGGTTCGCAGTTCATGCGACACATTGGCAACAAAGTCTTTGCGCATTTGTTCTAGTTGCTTTAAGCGGGTTACATCGCGTACTACTACCATTAACTGTGTGCTGGCATAGGGCATAACTCTAAACTCAAGTATTTGCTCTATGTTATGACCACTTTCAAGCTCCAGTGGCTCGGTAAATTGGGCGCGGTGCATATACTTAGCAAATTTAGGTTCACGAATTAAGTTATCCAGACGCTGCCCTTGATCTGTAGGCCACTGCAAGCCTAATACTTTTAATGCCAGTTGATTACACCAATAAATGCTTAAATCATTTTGCAGCACTATCACCGCATCAGGAATGGCTTCAGCACCATCACGAAAGCGATGAATTAATGCCGATAGTTCATTACGCTTTTTACGATTACGATGCTGCAGCTGATAAATACCTTCGAATACCTGCTCCCATGCGCCCTCTCCTTCGGGCGGGTTAAAGCTTTGTTGATTAAGCAACCAATCACTTAAACGATAAAGTTGGTAGTAGTGCCAAATAAGTAGCGAAAATGAGCCTAAAAATAACAATAAAAATGGGGCACCTACTAACAGGCCTATTAGCAGTAAAGGTATAAAATAGATAAACAGCCGTTTAACTAAGGTGCGTTTATTAATAACTCTATACATACACTGTTACCTTAAAGTCGCTATCCATTGGTACTTAGTTAAGCTGCAAGTACATTATAATTTACTTGAAAAGCGATAACCTGCTCCGCGTACCGTTTGCACTAAGCGGTCATGCCCTAAGGGTGAAATAGCTTTACGTAAGCGGCGAATGTGTACATCAACCGTACGGTCCTCAACGTATACGTTAGTACCCCAAACTTGATCAAGTAATTGCTCACGGCTATATACGCGCTCGGTGTGGGTCATAAAAAAGTGTAGTAATCTAAATTCGGTAGGCCCCATATCAAGCTCACTGCCACCTGAGGTAACGCGGTGCGAAATAGGATCAAGACGCAGGCCATGTACGTCAATTGCTTCTTCTAATGAGGTGGGCGACACACGACGTATAACCGCTTTAATGCGGGCCATGAGTTCTTTGGGCGAAAATGGCTTAGTAACATAGTCATCGGCACCTACTTCTAGGCCGCGTACTTTGTCTTCTTCTTCGCCACGAGCGGTGAGCATAATAATGGGAATAGCGCGCGTGTATTCATTTTGTTTAAACTTTTTAGCAATTTGAATTCCGCTACCCCCAGGTAACATCCAATCGAGTAGCACCATATCTGGGTATGGCTCTACCATTGCCGCAATAGCAGAGTCGTAATCTTCTGCTTCAATTGCCTGAAATCCATTTTGTTCTAAAACAAAAACCAACATTTCTCTGATCGGTGCTTCATCATCAACGACTAATACTTTACGTGACATTCCATTTATCTCTTAGCTATCGAATTTGTTTTCATTATTATGACTAAGTATGACACTTTTATGAAAACCTAGCGCGTAAGTTAAAATATAACAGTAAAAAAACACAAAATAGTGACAAAATAAATATTTACACGCAATTATAGCGATAAAGCAAAGCGTATAGCAGGATCATTATTTTACTAACATTGTGTGTTAAAGCAGCCAACTTTGTTCACTTAAATAGCATACGCTAACCTAGTAATACAATTATGATCTGCATTGTGATGATCTTAAATTAAAAGATCAGAGTTTTATTAAGCAGATCCGTTTTGGGATCACTATTATACCCAGTGAAATAGCTAAGCTGATGATTGTTTGTACTATTCTTTTATTTAATAATGAATTTAAGTGTCAACTAGGGCTAAAATACCCGTTTACTTAGTAAAGTAATGATCTCAAACTGATCACGTTAGTAATTCAGTGATCCTAATTACCTGCTGTTAGTAAGATATTGATCCCTAAACGGCATAAAAAAAGCCAGTGACAATGCAACTGGCTTTAGTAAAAAGTCTAAAATGATCAATTATTTAATGCGTGGGTCTAGCTCGCCGCTTAAATACTTAAGATGCATTTCATCTAATGAAATTGGTTTAATTTTGCTAGCTTGGCCTGCTGTACCAAACGACTCATAACGCGAAATACAAATATCGGTCATGGCTTGAGTTGCTGCCGCTAAAAATTTACGCGGATCGAAGTTTGCCGGATTAAGCGCCAAATGGCGACGCACCGCACCGGTAGATGCTAAACGTAAGTCTGTATCAATATTAACTTTACGTACGCCAAACTTAATCCCTTCAATAATTTGCTCTACTGGCACACCGTAAGTTTCTGGAATTTCGCCACCGTACTGATTAATTATTTCTAACCATTCTTGTGGAACCGATGATGAGCCATGCATTACTAAGTGAGTATTTGGAATACGTGCATGAATTGCTTTAATACGATCAATCGCTAAAATATCATCCGTTGGTGGACGAGTAAATTTATACGCACCGTGCGATGTACCACAAGCAATTGCCAGCGCATCAACATGGGTTTTATTTACAAAGTCAGCCGCTTCTTCTGGATTAGTTAGCATTTGCTCAGTGGTTAATTTACCCTCTGCGCCAATCCCATCTTCTTCGCCTGCTTCACCTGTTTCAAGCGAACCTAAAACACCCAGTTCGCCTTCAACAGAAACACCACACGCATGTGCCATTTCTACAGTTTTACGGGTTACTTCTACGTTGTATTCGTAGCTTGAAGGTGTTTTACCATCGCTCAATAATGAGCCGTCCATCATTACTGATGAAAACCCAAGTTGAATTGAACGCTGACATACACCCGGTGATGTACCGTGATCTTGATGCATAACCACTGGAATATGTGGCCACTCTTCAACCGCTGCTAAAATCATATGACGAATAAATGGGGCACCAGCATAAGCACGTGCGCCTGCAGAACCTTGCACAATTACAGGGCTATTGGTTTTGTCAGCCGCTTCCATTATTGCGCGCATTTGCTCTTGGTTGTTAACGTTAAAAGCAGGTACGCCATAACCATGCTCAGCGGCATGATCCAGAAGTTGTCGCATACTGATTAAAGCCATTGGGTTTTCTCCAATTTTTTGATAGCAGTTCTCTGCCATCTAGTTTGAACGGATGTGTTAGTTTGGCGCAATCACTGCGCCACGAATTAGTACTGATAAACAGTAACTAACGCGTAAAAATCAATTATTAAATTAGGGTGAGAGGTATTTAATAATTAATTATTGCGGATGAAGTAACCTCCATCCGCTTACGCCTAAATAAAATAAATTACTTAGCGCGCGATTCTAGCATTTCAACTGCTGGTAGCTTTTTGCCTTCTAAAAACTCTAAAAACGCACCACCACCAGTAGAAATATACGATATTTTATCGCTAATGCCGTACTTATCAATTGCCGCTAAGGTGTCGCCACCGCCTGCAATCGAAAACGCATTTGAATTAGCAATAGCTTGGGCAATAGCACGAGTACCGTTACCAAATTGGTCAAACTCAAACACGCCAACAGGGCCATTCCATACTACAGTACCTGCATTAGCAATTATTTTTGCCAGCTTGTTTGCTGTATCTGGGCCAATATCAAAAATCATATCGTCGCTGGTAACTTCACTTACATCTTTAAGTGTTGCTACTGCTGAGTCTGAAAACTCATTACCTACAACAACATCAGTCGGTACTGGAATTTCACCATTGTTAGCAACAGCCGCTGCGCATAAGCGATTCGCTTCATCCATTAAATCAGCTTCGTAAAGCGATTTACCAACAGGATAACCCGCCGCCGCAATAAAGGTATTAGCAATACCGCCACCGGTTACTAGCTGATCAACAATTTTTGATAGTGAATCAAGCACTGTTAATTTAGTAGACACTTTTGAACCACCCACAATCGCCACTAATGGGCGAGCTGGGTTATCAAGTGCTTTGCCAAGAGCTTCAAGCTCTGCCGATAATAATGGCCCTGCACACGCAACATCTGCAAATAAACCTACGCCATGGGTAGAGGCTTGCGCGCGATGCGCCGTACCAAATGCATCCATTACGTAAACATCACATAATGCTGCAAGTTGTTTAGATAGCGCTTCGTCGTTATTTTTTTCGCCTTTGTTAAAGCGTACGTTCTCAAATACCACCACTTCGTTATCAGCAAGTTCAACACCGTTTAGGTAGTCTTTTTCTAAACGTACTGTTTGCTCTAGGGCATCGTTTAAGTAATTAACGACAGGAGCAAGAGAAAACTCTTCGTCATATTCCCCTTCCGTAGGGCGGCCAAGGTGTGACATAACCATTACTTTTGCGCCTTTTTCAAGGGCTAACTTAATTGTTGGTAGCGCCGCACGAATACGCGCATCTGACGTCACTTTACCTGCTTTAACGGGTACATTTAAATCTTCACGAATTAATACACGCTTGCCGTTTAAATCTAAATCTGCCATTTTTATGACCGACATGAACATCTCCTTAGTTAACGATACTAAACCCAATAAAAGGCGGTTATTTTATATTAGTTATTTTTTCTAACGCGACCATTGCACGCGCAGTGTCGAGCATTCGATTAGCAAAACCCCACTCGTTATCGCACCAAACTAGTAACTTTATCAGTCGTTTATGACTAACTCGTGTTTGGGTACCATCTATAATACAAGAATGTGGATCATGATTAAAATCAATCGATACTAGTGGCTCTGCGGTGTAACTTAAAATGCCTTCAAGGCGATCTTTAGCTTGTGCTTTAAGCGCGCTATTTACTGCATTTAAATCTACATCGGTATTAACCGTTACACTTAAATCCATAGCCGTTACGTTAATAGTAGGCACGCGTACAGCAATGGCTTCAAAGCGGCCTTTAAATTTAGGTAAAATACGGTCTATACCGCGGGCTAGTTTTGTATCAACTGGAATAATAGATTGGCTGGCTGCGCGTGTACGGCGTAAATCGTGGTGGTAGGCATCAATTACCGGCTGATCGTTCATCGAGGCATGTATTGTGGTAATAGCACCCGATTCAATACCAAATGCATCATCTAACACTTTAATAACCGGCACTACACAGTTAGTAGTACACGAACCATTAGAGACGATAGTGTGCTCTGGTTTTAGCTCATCGTCGTTAATACCATAAACAATAGTGGCATCAACATCGTTATCAGCTGGATGCGAAAACAACACTTTTTTAGCGCCTGCGGTTAAATGTAGCTGTGCATGTTCGCGCGAGTGATAAACCCCAGTACATTCAAGTACTACGTCTACACCTAAGGTTTTCCAAGGTAATTCCGCCGGATTTGGCTCACAGAAAAGAGCAATAGCATCGCCTGCTACGCTAATGGTGTCCTCACCAAGCTTTACAGGAAAAGAGAAACGACCATGAGAGGTGTCGTATTTTAATAAGTGAGCAATAGCTTCAGGGTCAGCAAGTTCGTTAATCGCAACAATTTTTATCTCGTTGCTCAAACCTGATTCGTATAACGCGCGGACAATATTTCGACCAATACGACCAAAACCATTAATTGCAAGTTTGATTGCCATGAAATATAAAATCCACTCTTTTTGCGTGCAGATAAAGGCAATGTGCCTTTTAGATGGCGGTATTGTAATCGACCTTGAGCTTTATTATAAGAGGGAGCGATTAGAAACTTTAAATAAATGATAAGTTAAATATGTAACTCGCGGCCATTCGTTGTCAGAACTTTGCTTAATAAATTGCTCCCAGAGCAAAACAACGCCTGCCATTTTCACGCTAGCAATAACGCTACTATAAACAAAGCTAGTCGCCGTTAGTAACCAACCAGCAAAACCCTATAGATTTAAGTCACTGTTAAATATAGCATTATTAATTTTTCAATCGCTATTTTATTTTAATACAAAAAACTTTAACTGCATATTTTGACGCTACAGCTGGATACTTATCCATTTAGTATCTACTGCGCATAAGTAAAAAATGTCCCCCTGCCACTCTGGTTGTTTTTTGAACAATGTTGACTATTATATAATTACTGCTACGCACATTCGCTTAAGCAACACTTTAAGGAGCAAGGTTATGAACAGTAGTCATGTTTCACTCTCCAACAGGTTAGTTTTACATCAGTTTCTAGCCATTTTTATTGCTATATGCGCATTTAATACCAACGCACAGCAAACCAAATCAGAAAAAAATGAATTGGCACGCATGCAAGCACAATTGAATGCTGAGGTTATGTCTAGACCCTTTTTGGCTGAAAAGCCTGAAGAGGTCGATGCTTATATAAAAAGTATGCTAGAGAAAAATATTAAACCTGAAGAATACAAAGGCACTTATTGGCGTAACGGCTATACCTGTCGAGATCTACTCAGATATAACTGGACTCAGTATCGTAATTGTCGTTACTACTACCGTTATCACGGCCGGTATTATTAGAGTAATGATTTTAGTTAATCTGTCTGATCCATAAATTCAAATTAGAAGGAAATTACTATGATAATGCATCAAATATATATTGTACTGTTTGCTGTTTTTACGCTTTTTATTTCGGGTTGTGGAGCAATTCATACCTCAATAGCTAAAAAAGATTTGGATGTACAAACCAAGCTCAGTACTTCTATCTTTGTTGATCCTGTTCCATCACAACAGAGAAAAATTTATATGGAGGTTCGATCTGCAGTAATGGAATTTGATCGTAATGTGTTTAGACAATCCCTGATCACTCAAATAGAGAGTAGTGGTAATGGCTATCAAATTGTCGATAGCCCTAGTGATGCGCAATACAGTATGAGTGTTTTTGTACGTAACTTAGAAAAGGCCTCTCCTACAGCAGCTGAAAACTATTTAAGCAGGGGTTACGAAGGCGTTGCTGCAGGTTCTGCAGTAGCATTTGCATCTGGTAGTGGATATCGCGGGGCCGCAGCCGGTGGCATAATTGGTGGCTTAGTTTCAACTGCCACAAATGCGTTTGTTAAAGACGTAACCTATCTTTTGGTGGCCGATATTCAAATAAAAGAGCGAGCTCGTAGTGGCGTAATAGTGCGTCGTGATTCAAAGACCAATACTAAAATATCTGACGATGGCGCAACAACTCAAACTTACTCAGAAGCAACTGATCAAAAAGAATACCGAACCCGTGTGGTCACCACGGCTAATAAAGCAAATTTAGAACTTGAGGAGGCCCAGCCACTTATGTTTGAAAAAACAGCCTACGCAATGGCTTCTTTTTTCTAATAATAATAACTAAAAGTACGGCATTATAGTGCCGTGCTTTTATTTTACTTCTTGATTATCTAATCTTAATTACTCTCTAATCTCTAGGCATTTTCAAAACAAATGTAACTACAAAATAAAACTGGCACCCAATAATTTAAATTATTGATGATAAAGTAAATAATAATTAATTATTGCCTTAAGGGTAGCCCCTAAGGCTTATATAACAGTTATTTATCACCTAAATACTCTGCCATTATTTGTTCAATTTTTTGATCTTCTGCAAGCCTTAATAAAACTAAGTTAACGTCGTTAACTAGTTTACTGTCGGCTCTAAATGCGAAGCCGTAACCTTGCTTATAATACTCCGCACTTGGAATATGAATATTCTCTGCTTTATGTTTATTTTTATAAAACAACAATTGTGGACGGTCAAAAACAACGCCATCAACACTTTTATCTTTTAGTCTTTCCATGGCTTGGCTTAGGTTATTTACCAATACTTTTTGGCCTTGATGTTCTTCAATAAAGCCTATAGCTGGCGAGCCTGCTGATGCTGCAATTTTTTTACCTGGAAATTGTTCAACTTGTGTAATAGTAGAACTGCTAAAGCTTGATACGGTAAGAGTACTGGCAATACCTGCAATCATTGATGTAGCAAAAATTAATGAAATAATCATCCAACAACCAGCTACAACTCGGCCTTTTAAGCTCACCGGTGCCATGTCGCCATAACCTGTTGTACTCATAGTCACTATGGCTAGCCACATACCGTTAGCTATCCCTCTTTTTGGATCTGCAGGAAACTGCTCTGGAGAATGTTTGCGCTCAGCAAGCCAAAAGAGCAGCCCAACAATGGCTAGTAAAGATAAAAATATGGCAACAGCAATTAGTAATTGCATGCTAAAAAAGGGTTTTATTTTACCCCAAATACTGGCATTTTCATCGCGCGAGGCAATAGTAAGACTCGATTGGTAATAAGGCTGAGAAAACAGAAACTTTTCCACTCGCTCCGAGGTAATACTAATCGGCCCAGCAAGTAAATCAACTTCGCCTTGCTGCAAAGCGGTAAGTGCCTCATCAACCGTAGTAAAATATTTATATTGGTATTCCCAATTTTTTTTATCGGCTATATTTTCCCAAATTGTAAGTGAAATCCCCTCTAGTGAATTATTTTGGGGATTGTGTATAACAAAGGGAGCATCCCCCGCTACACCAACGGTCAAACCTGTCTCTGGCAAAGCACTTTGAGCATGCACCGATAAGGTTAAAATTGCCATAAGGCTTAAAGCGCCTACACGTAATGAATTTAATATTTTTGTTAGCATAAAAACTCAATTGTTTGGGGTGATGTGAATAGCTTATAAGCTCACAAACATACTAATAGAATATGTATAAGGTTACGAAAGTGTAAAATAGTTTCAAGCTAAGGTCAAAAATAGCTTGATTTAGCGCTTAATTTTCAGATGGTAGCCTTAGCTTTCAGATAAAAATAAAAGCCAAGTACGGTGTTTAAAATGCATAAACACTTTTTATTAAAGAGGTTAAGAGTGCATAAAGTAGTGATTTAAATCGTAGCAAATAAAGCTAGCAACTAAACAAGCTCCCTCACTTTTAATCCTCTGCCACTACTTATTTGATGGCACTGCGCCAAAAATAACTCTGCTGTGGCTTGTGCGTCGGTAAGTGCGTGATGACAATGATAACTAGGCAGTTCGTAGCGATTACGACATTCGTTTAACGTTAAATCATCTTGCTTTATTTCGACGCCTTGATGTTGCAGGCGCTTTTTTTCTATTTGTAAGGTGCAGAGTATTAGTTTTGGCCGCGTAGTAATATTGGCATTTTTAAGCGCTGGTTTTAAAAAACCCCAGTCGAGCATGGCATTATGAAACACTAAAATACAGTCATTAAAGTGCTCACTAAGGTGCTCTAAAATACTATGTAAACTTTGCCCTGCAGCTACATTATCATTATTAATGCCGTGATAAACTGGGCTTTGTGCCAAGTTTTTAACCTCTTTATTAATTAAATGCTGCGACTGACTCATTTTTATACATTGATTTTCTATAACCACCCAAGCTAGCGACACTATTTCGTGCTGCTTGGCGTCAAGCCCAGTTAGCTCTAAGTCAATCACTAGGTAGCGCTGCTTTAAAGCAGCATGTGCCAGTAGCTGTCGCCTTTTAAAATAACGGGTAATTAAGCGCTTAACCATAATGTTTATTACTCGCTTTGTGCGCCGCTTTTTTATAAGCAGCCATGCTATAAGCTACCACGGGCAAATTTAAACACAGCGGCTTGCTGCGCTTGTTTTACCAGATAAAATGCTTCTTTTAGTTGGTGGCGCTCTAAAGAGTTTAATTGGTCGGGGTTAATACAATTACTGGGCAGCCCTTCTTGATTTATTTGCGTGCTTAATCGCAGCTGGGTTAAAAAACGCCAGCAATCTTTTAGGTTATAAATATCTTCTTTGCTGAGTAAAGTGTGTTTTAACAATGCGTCTAAACGCTCTTGGGTATTGGCACGGCGAATCCCCGCTCTTAATGCATATAAACGCACTATGTCGTTAATTATTACTACGCCACGTTTTTTTAAGTCGATATATTTATAGTTTTTTTCTGTTTTTTCGGTTTTAAAATTATTAAACAAGCCTATAGGCACGCTGTTTGAGTCAATGTCGTTGGCCATGGCGGCGTAAAATAATTCGTTGCGTGACATGTGCGTAAGTTGCTCATAAAACTTACTATAAAGTGTGTGTGAGCCTTCGATAAAGCGTAAATCAAAAAATATTTTACAGTTGAGCATGGCTTGAGGGGTTGGGCTGCTTATCCATTTAAAAAAGCGCTCGCGCCAGTCACTAATACTCATTCGGCACAACTCGCTACTGGCCATTATATTGCCAGGGCAACGTCTAATGCCGCACTCTACTAAGTTTTCGCAAACATATTCCCCCATGCCTTTAAAGTAGGCTAACTCATCGTCATTTAAACCATCGGGTAATAATAAGCCATTATCTTGATCTGAATGTAGGGTTTGTTCTTCACGGGCTTGGGAGCCAAAACAAATAAAACTAAAACTACTTGGTGCTACTCCATGTTCTTGTTGATACAAATAAATTAGCCGCGAGGTGAGTGCATCGGTTAGGCCACTGAGTAATTTGCCAATTAGCGATATGTCGTCAATATTATACGAAAAGCCGCGCAGCAACTCTGGGATCTCTTTGGCGTAGCGTTTTAAATCGACAATAGCGCGCGCTTTATAAATACGACCTATAAGTTGTACCGGGTCGCTTTTTTGCTGGCGTAATAAATCGGTACTGGTGATCATTCCCAAAGGTTTGTGGTTTTCGTCAAGTACCGGAATATGATGAATATTATGTTTAAGCATTAGGTGCAGCGCTGAAAAAACTCGGTTATTTTCAAAAATAAACTTGGGCTTTGCCGTCATTATGCTGCTTACGCTTTGCTGTGGATCAACTTCATCTGCCAGTACCCGATTACGTAAGTCGCGGTCGGTTACTACCCCAACTAAGTGCGCATCTTGGGTGATCATAATAGATGACACACCATACTCTTGCATTTGTTTTGCCGCGTGGCGAATACTCGAATCTGGCGTTAAAGTAATGGCTTTTCGAGTCATTAATTCCGATATTTTTCTCTCCGACCAGCTTTCAGTTTTACTTTTATAATGTGATGAGAGTAAGCGGTTTGCATGAGCGCGAACAAAATATTGCTCAAACGGTTTATATTCACGGCGCAAATAATCAAACGGCTCCTGAGGCAGCATATACACTATGCCCTCTTTTTGTACTTCCAACCTGTTTTGCATCGCCTCACCGGTTAATAACGATGGAAAACCAAAATAATCACCTTGTGCTAAACGCGTAACTATATCGCCTTTACTATCCACTAAATCGTATAAGCCTGAGCGAATTAAAAATAACTTAGGATGCTCACTTTGCAGCCATTGTGCTTGGTTTTCACGGTTGAGGTAAGCAATATCAAGGTGCTTTACAAAATAACTGCAAGCACTCGCCTCAAGCATGCTAAACGGGGCCTGCATAGTTACAAATTGGGTTATATCTTGCTGCTCTGCACTCATAGTTACGCTCGTTAAGTGATTTATATAAGGTTTAATGTAATCATTTATTAAACAAATAAAAAGCCCGACTTAAGTCGGGCTTTTGGTACTTTTATTGCCTGTTAAGCAAATAGATTTAGTGATCGTGAGCTTCACTAGATCCTTTAGGATTACGAATACCTTCAACCAACTGCTGAATTTCCAGTGGTGTCGGTTTAGTAAATTTAAGTACTATTGCAGCAACTGCAAAGTTAATTATCATACCTACTAAGCCAATACCTTCAGGCGAAATACCTAAAAACCAATGCTCGGCACTATTAAGCTCTGGGCTAACAAACTTAAAGTAAATAATATAGCCAGCGGTAAAACCAATACCCGTTACCATACCAGCAATTGCGCCTTCTCTGTTCATTGCTTTAGAGAATATACCCATAATAATAGCTGGGAAGAAACTCGCTGCCGCTAAGCCGAAGGCAAATGCAACCACCGATGCCACAAACCCTGGCGGGTTAATCCCAAAGTAGGCGGATATAACAATAGCGACCATGGCAGCTAACCTCGCTGCGAGTAACTCTTGCTTATCGCTAATATTGGGCTTAAGGGTTCGCTTGAGTAAATCGTGCGATACGGAGGTAGAAATAACTAACAGTAAACCTGCGGTTGTTGATAATGCTGCTGCAATACCACCGGCAGCAACTAGGGCAATAACCCAAGCTGGTAAGTTAGCAATTTCGGGATTAGCAAGTACCATAATATCGCGGTCAACATCTACTTCATTAGCACTGTTTGGATCGTCAATGCTGCCTGAAGTGTAAAACATTTTGCCATCACCATTTTTATCATTAAAGGTAATTAAGCCGGTACGTTCCCAGTTTTTGATCCACGTTGGTGCTTGTGCATACTCAGTACCGCTACCATCTTTACCGTTAATTGTATCAACCATGTTTACGCGAGCAAATGCAGCAACTGCTGGTGCTGTAGTATAAACAATAGCAATAAACACTAAGGTCCATGCCGCTGATATACGCGTATCTTTAACACGAGGTACAGTGAAAAAGCGAACAATTACATGTGGTAAACCTGCAGTACCCACCATTAATGCACCGGTAATAGCAAATACATCAATCATGCTCTTAGAGCCTTCGGTATACTGAGAAAAGCCCAATTGCGAACTTATGCCATCTAGCTTATCAAGCACATAAGCACCTTCTCCGCCAATTAGTGTGGCACCAAAACCAGTTTGTGGCAGGAAGTGACCTGTCATCATCATAGAGATAAAAATGGCCGGTACTAAGTAAGCAAATACCAGCACACAATACTGTGCAACCTGCGTATAAGTAATACCTTTCATACCACCTAAAACAGCATAAAAGAATACAATAACCATACCTATGTATACACCGGTTTCAATTTCTACTTCTAAAAAGCGGGAAAAAACCACGCCTACGCCACGCATTTGCCCTGCAATGTAGGTAAAACAAATGAATATGGCACAAAAAATAGCAACTAAACGCGCTGTACGTGAGTAGTAACGGTCGCCAATAAAGTCTGGCACAGTAAACTTGCCGAATTTACGTAAGTAAGGCGCTAAACACATGGCAAGTAATACATAACCACCTGTCCACCCCATTAAGTAAACGCCGCCGTCGTAACCCGCAAACGAAATAATACCCGCCATTGAAATAAACGACGCCGCGCTCATCCAATCGGCAGCGGTTGCCATACCATTAGCTAAGGGAGGTACGCCGCCACCCGCTACATAAAACTCTTTAGTTGAACCCGCTCGGGCCCAAATTGCAATGCCGATATAAAGCGCGAAGCTTAAACCAACAATTAAAAACGTGAGTGTTTGAACATCCATTGCTTAGCTCCTATTCGTCTACGCCATATTTTTTATCTAACGTATTCATTTTGACTACGTACACAAAAATCAAAGCCACAAAGGTATAAATTGAACCTTGCTGGGAGAACCAGAAGCCAAGTTTAAACCCAAAAAAACGTACTTCATTAAGTACATCAACCAGTAATATGCCAAAACCAAATGACACGACAAACCACACTGCTAATAATTTAAATAACAGTGAAATATTTTCCGCCCAATAAGCTTTTGCTTGTTCTTCATCTTTAAAAGCCATTTTTATTTTCCCCTTTAAGCATCACTAAAAAGTAATGAGTGGTTTATTTTTCATCTACCAATTTAGCAACGCAATGCAAATATTGAATTGCGACCATAGTCGTAACAGCCCGTTAACTTTTAAGTAAAAAATCAGCATTTAGCAGATGTTAAAATTAAAAATCATTACTTTTCAGCTATTTAAAAATTTAATTAGAGAAGGTTTGTTAATATTTTGCGAGGATTTAGATTACATGCGACATTAGTCTTATACTGTATTGCTATAATTTAATGTTTATAAATAGTAATTAAAAACAATAACTTAAACTTATAAATAAATATCGCACCCACACTTAATTCAAGCTCTGGTATTGTGTATAGTCCATGCTAGTTGAGTGCATATTCAAAAAGGTTTAATAAATACATGACTGCCGTACTAATTTTTGTTGCTTTGAGCTATATAGGGGTGCTGTTTTGGCTCGCAAGTTGGGGCGATAAAACCACGCCTTTGGCTAAGCGTATTAGTCACCACCCTTTTGTGTATGCATTTTCACTGGGTATTTATTGTACATCTTGGACCTACTACGGCTCGGTAGGAACTGCAGCCACAAGCAGTTGGAGTTTTTTGCCAATATTACTAGGCCCCGCATTATTATTTTTTTTCGGCCAAGGCTTTTTACGTAAATTAGTTTTAGTGAGTAAAAAGCAAAATATTACTACCATTGCCGACTTTATTTCTGCCCGTTATGGCAAGCGCCAAACCACCGCTATTATGGTGACTTTAATCGCGCTATTAGCGACTATTCCGTATATTGCGCTGCAATTAAAAGCGCTCAGTTCGAGCTTTTTACTGCTACAAACAAGTAATAAAATATCTGGAGATATAGTCGCCCTGTCGGCAACCTTAATTATGGCGTTATTTGCGATATTTTTTGGCACTCGAAAAGTTGATGTCACTGAATATCGTTCAGGGCTAATGCTTGCTGTAGCGTTTGAATCTCTCATAAAATTAATTGCACTCATGGCTGTAGCTGGGCTGGCTGTGTATTCTTTATTTAACTTACCTGAGTCTTATGCTATTCAAGTAGACGAGCCTTTGTGGACACACTGGGCCGACTTTGACTTTTTTAGTTTTAACTTTATTGGCCAGTCATTAATGGCTGCGGCGGCTATTATTTGCCTACCGCGTCAGTTTCATGTAACCGTGGTCGACAATCAAGACAAGCGTCATTTATTTACCGCGCGCTGGGCGTTTCCACTGTACTTATTACTTACCGCAGCAATGATTTTTCCAATAGCAACTGCCGCTATTCACCCAGAAATAGGCCGTAGCTTTTCACCCGACAGCTTTGTGTTAGCCCTGCCAATGCTGCACTATAATGCCTTTTTAACCACCTTCGTTTTTATTGGTGGCTTGTCGGCTGCCACTGCTATGATAGTGGTAGCAACACTCACTTTAAGTACTATGATTTCAAACGATGTAGTACTGCCCCTAATACTGCGTCGCAAATTTAAACGCAACTTAATAACCACCAGCTATAGATCGAGAATACTATTAGTACGACGCTTTGCTATTGCCGGTATTTTAACCTTGGCTTATTTTTATCAGCATTGGTTTGGTCACGGAAGTGCATTAGCGAGCATGGGCTTGGTGGCATTTTCGTTAGTAACCCAATTATTACCCGCTATTGTAGGTGGTTTATATTGGCGAAAAGGCCATGCTTATGGCGTTTATGCGGGCTTACTTGCAGGCTTTATATGCTGGGTGCTGTTTTTAATGCTGCCTATTTTAGATGCTGGCAACACGCTAAATAACGAGCTACAACAAACCCTTATGACCCGCGGCACGCTGATTGCGTTATTTGCTAACATAGGTTGTTATATTAGCTTTTCGTTAGGGGCTGAGGAGCGATTAATTGATAAAATTCAGGCTGCTGCATTTGTTAACCCAAAAGATCAGACTATTTTATCAAAGCGTTTAAATAAAGATGTTAAAGCCACAGTATACGACTTTAAAATACTGCTACAGACCTTTTTAGGTATTCAGCGCAGCCAGCAAGTATTAGCCAATTATGCCCTAGCCCATCATTTAAGTGACAACAACGCGCACCCCAAACCTGAGTTTATTGCTTATTGCGAACGTGCGTTAACCGGTGTGCTTGGTGCATCGTCGGCTCAGGCATTAGTGCACACTGTATCGTCTGGTAAGCGCATGGCATTTGAAGAAGTGGTTAACTTTTTTGATGAAACCACCCAAGCACTGCAGTTTAACCAAAACTTATTGTTTACCTCGCTTGAAAACTTAAGCCATGGTCTTTCTGTGGTCGACAAAGATTTAAAACTTGTTGCTTGGAATAAACGCTATAGCGAAATGTTTAATTACCCTGAAGGCTTTTTAGAAGTGAGCCAACCGGTAGAAGACATAATACGTTACAACGCAGAGCGTGGTGAATGTGGTCCAGGCGAAATAGAACGCCATGTAGATAAGCGGGTTCGTCATTTAAAAAATGGCACCTCGCATCATTTTATTCGCCACCGCCGCAACGGCCAAGTGTACGAAATGATAGGTAACCCTTTGCCTGATGGCGGCTTTGTTACCAGCTTTTCAGACATAACAACACATATTAATACTCAAAATGCGCTGGAAGAAATTAATATCGATTTAGAAAACCGCATCGAGGCGCGTACTCAAGAAGTACAAACCATTAATAAAGACCTTCAAGCGCAAATAGATAGCCGAGTTCAAACTGAGCAGGCGCTAACTTTAGCCAAACGTGAGGCCGAAAAAGCCAACGACAGTAAAACCCGCTTTTTAGCACTGGCGAGCCACGATATTTTACAGCCATTAAATGCCGCGCGCTTATACCTTGCCGCCATTGACGAAAAGCAGCTCAATAGCACTAATCAAAATAATCTGGATAAGCTAGGAGACAGCCTAGACTCTACCGTGCATTTAATGTCGGCTCTGCTCGAAATAGCCAAGTTAGAACAAGGCGCAATGGCGCCTACACCACGCCACTTTTGTATTGACGATATTTTGCAACCGCTTAAAAGCGAGTCGAGTATTTTACTCAGTGTAAAAGGGTTATCGTTCAAAGTGCTTTCTAACCAACAAATAGTGCACAGCGATATTACTTATTTACGACGCATTATCCAAAACCTGCTCTCTAATGCAATTAAGTACACACAAAGCGGTAAAGTTTTAATTGCCTGTAGAAACCGTAAACATAGCCTGCGCATAGAAGTATGGGATACAGGACAAGGGATCAGTGAAGCAGAGCAAGCTAAAATTTTTAATGACTTCTACCGGGTTGAGGCTGGCGACAATAAAGGCATAGGCTTAGGTCTAGGAGTAGTAAAAAGAATGGCTGACTTACTCAGCTTACCGCTTGATGTATGCTCAGTGCCTAATAAAGGCAGCCGCTTTAGTATTGAAGTACCTTATGGTGATGCAAAATTTGTACAGCATAAAAATATTGCTAATAGTGTAATGGAAAACCGCGCCGCCATTAATATTGTTGCCGTTGACGACGATCCTGCCAATCTAGCTGCCATGGCAAGCTTACTCAACAAATGGCAAGCCAATTACACCTTATTTGATAACGTTGAACAGGTGCTTGCGCACGCTAATGAGCACAGCGCACCCGATGTGATTTTAATGGATTACCAGTTAGGTAATGATTGCGACGGCATAACACTTATAAAAACCCTGAGAGATATTTGGCAACACCAAGTCCCTGCTATCTTAATAACAGCGGTGCGCGATGAGGAGCTTAAACTAGAAACTAAAGCGGCTAATATTCATTATCTAAGTAAGCCTATTAAACCGGGCAAACTAAAAGCGCTGCTAAATCACAGTACTTAAAAATTATACCCAGCCTGTTAGTAATAGCGGGCTGGGTTTTCCTTTACTTTATTTTATAAAGGCTTAAGCAAGGTTAGCGCGGCTTCTCAGCTTTTGAAACAACCAGCTAAGCCCGACTAAAGATAACCCTAATCCAATAAACGATATCGCTTTTAGTAAACCTGTTAAGTTTGCCATATCGATTAAAAATACTTTTAAAATAACCGCGGCCAATAAGCCTAAACCTACTTTTTGTATTAGTAGCTGATTTTTAAGATGGCCCACAATAACCGTACTTGCTCCCAGTACTAGCCAAATAATAGAATAGCTGTAAAGCTCAGCGTTACCTACCCCCTTAGATAAGTAAATATACGCCCCTTGCCAATATTGACGAATTAAACTGTTAATTGCCAAGAAGGTAAATATTCCCGCAATTGCGAGAACTATTGCAATTACCTTAGTATTTATAGCTTTGCTATTTATAGTTTTAAGTAACCTTGCTAACCACAAAGTTAACCCTGCAGGTACTAACCATAATAACAATAACCAGTTAAATATTGGCGTTGTACCAATATCTATTGCACTCAATAACGGATTGTCGTCAACTAAGGTTTTTAGTGCAAACACACCAGCTAAGCCCGCCAATGCAAAGCCACCAATGCGATACAGTTTTGCTAAACTCCCTGCTATTCGCGCGCGATATAAATACACACAACCTAACCCAAGCCAGTTACAAACCAGTAATACTTGCTCGTAAAAACTCAATGAATCAAATTGTGGATAATGCCCTACTAGCTGATAACTGGTTTCGGTGGTAATAAATAATGCCAAGCAATGCAGCGCTGCACCTTCTAGCCATAACTGCATTTTTGATGTGTTAAAACATCTTGCTGCAACATAAAATAGCACCATACACAGCGGGTACACCACTATACTCCAGTGCAAACCAAAAATAGTAAGAGCCTCGTAACTTGGTGTCCAAGGTGAGAAAGTTAGTCGCAATAATAATGCTGCCACCAGTGCTTTAATAGGCCAATGTGGCATAGGTATGCTGTGGCGTTTGATCAGCAAGCTAATCAATAACACTTGAATAGCCAGCGCTATGGTTAAGCCACTGTCGTTTAATAGCATAGTAATCGCGAGCGTAATATTAGCATTTGCTGCTATCCAGTAGGTAAAACGCTGATACAAACTAGCACTGTGCTGCGCACTTTTTATTAAAACAGCACTACCAACAAGTAATATAACTGCCCAAAGCGGATACGCTGTACTTAACGCTGAATTAGGAATAAGTGCGTATAACGTGGCTATCATTAAAAATAAACTAAATGCGCCGGTAATATGAAATGCCAAGCGCTTAGGAAACTTACGACCAAAATAAAGGCCATAAGCAGTCAAAGTAAAACCTAGTATTAAACCTAGTCCATATTCTTGTTTAAATATAAACAAGGCATCATCAAAATCAAAAGTTTGCTGGGTACTGACTAAAACGATAAAGGCTATTACTAAACACACAGCTTGCCATAAATCCCAGCGGCTATTTTTTAATACTAAAAACAGCATTAGCACTAAAGTTATTAAGCTAAATATCTGAAACTGCGCGTCGAACCTATGCAATAGCATCATCAAAATAAACGGTGCGGTAAACACTAACATTAACGGGTGATCGGGCAGTACATTAATTAAACGCTTTAAGCTGTGCGGGCGAAACTCAATTAGTGTAAACCTTACCCCTAAACGAGGGATAGCTACGAGGCCAATAATACTGGCGACTGCATAAACACCCAGTAACCAAATGGTGCTGCTTTCGAGTAAAACAAAACCCGCTAAGTACCAAAAAACATGCCCAGCCCAGAGTAAATACCACAGCCAAATACGCTGTACTTGGTGCGCCACTATGGCGGCAAATAAACTAACAAAGCCAACATACATAAATAAAGAAAATAAATTAACGCTATTACTACTAACCCAAATAGGCACGCTGTAGGCACCAATAATGCCCAAAACAGCAAGTAAAGGGCCAAACTTAATTGCCATAACGCTTGCACTTAAAGCTATAATCGCCAATAGCACAAATGCAACAGTGGAGCTAAGCATGGCGTAGTTACTGTAAGCAAGTAAGGCTAACGCAAAGCAGGTAATAAAGCCGCCACTAGCAAGGGCTGCCGGAATATAGTTATTAAACCCTTCAAATATAATACGTTTATAATGTAAATACCCAGCAGCTGCTATTAAACCAAGGCCAAATAATGCACCTAAACTCAACCGCATAACGGGTGAAAGTAACCCAGCTTCTAAGCTGTATTTTGCTAAAAAAATACCGCCAAACGCAAGCGCTATCGCGCCTATCCAGGTCATCCAGTTTTCTTCAAGTCCTGCACGTAATTTATTAAATAATGTATTTAAAACGCTAGGTTTTTTAGGGAAGGTATTTGTTTTAGCTGTTTTAGTAACTGCAGCTTCATTGCCGCTTATAGCCGCAGTTTTTACCTGCGTTGAAACAGTTGCTGGTGTGCTTACTTGGGGTTGTGGTTGCGCTTGTGGTGGCGCTTGCTTACTAGCAAGCGGTGTTAATTGCTCTTGTTGCTGGAGTAAACTATTAACTTTAGCTGTTAACTGCACAACTTGTTGCCTTAAACTTTTAAGCTGTGTAAGTGCAATAAACCCGCAAATAGCGCCTGCTATTATCGCTAATATAAATAGCCCTACTAACCCAATCAACTCATCCATGGCATGCTCTTATTATTTTATTTAATATAAATTAGCGGTATTAAATTACCGTCGTTAACCACCATATACCGATTACAAAAACAGTTAAAGTAATCATAGCTTTAGTTTTATGTTTACTAATAAGTTGCTCGGCTTTATTACCGGCGTAATACACAACTACCGCTAAAGCAAAATATCGTATAGCACGCGAAATTGCGCTGGCTAATAAAAATAACCCGAGGGAATATTTAGTCGCCCCCGCTGCCAGCATGGCTATTTGAAATGGAATAGGCACTATGCCTAGCGTTATTACAAACCAAAAGCCTTGATTGTGCATTTGTTGTTTAACATTTTCAAACTGCTCGGGGCTTGAGAAACTATTAATAACCCAATCGCCAACGGCATCAAATAAGTAATAACCCAGCGCATAACCAAATAACGCCCCCACAATACATCCCAAAGTGGCCATTAAAGCAATAAGCCATAATTTTTCTCGACGTGCTTGCATTAAGGGTACTAAAACAGCTTCAAGCGGAATAGGGACTATGGTCGACTCTAAAAACGACGCCACGGTAATGCCACTGAGCATATGTTTAGATTCAATAAAATTACGTGTTTTTTGTTTAAGCTTTTTTTGAATCGCCATAATAACTCCCTTTCATTGTGAATAAAACGCGATTTCAGATGCTTTATCATTACATACTTAAGTTAATCTAGACTGAAAATATACACCGTTAGTTATAAAACACTTTAATTATTAACAAATTGGTAATAGCTACGGCGATCTTTTATTATTGAGTTATATCATTGAATTTACTTATCACAGTAGTTATTAATTTATGCAAAGTGCGCGTTTTATTCCCTTTAGAAAGCAAGATATTGTTGATATGTGTAGCGAAGAGCTTAAAAGCAGTACACAAAAAACATCGTTTAAACAATTTTGTGATTTACTAGCTAGCCTCATTCATTACGATTACCATACGGTACTTGAGTCACTTAAAAACAACTACGCCCCTTTTGATCCCAACAGTGACACACGATCTTTAGCCCCCGTATCGGCGGATCAAAAAGCGCAGTGCCAACATGAGTTTGCTAAAGACTTTGCCAAGGTACTTAACGCCGCTAATTTTGAAGTAATCACCAATGAAGACTTACAAGACGCATTAAACGAAGAATCACTATTTAAGGTGCGCCTTGAAGTTGAATTTGACGACTTTGAAGAAGTGGTATTTTATCGCCGTGGCGAGTCGCAGCTCACTGAAACGATTACCAGCTTTTGGGGCTTGCGTAAAAAGCCGCTGCATTTTACTAATTACGATCGTGTTGCGGTGTTTATTCGCTTTAAAGATAGCGCTTATTTTGAAGCTAAAAACAAAACACCACTGGGATTTGAGCCAAGTTCAACCATAGTAAAGCTATTTCAAAATGTGCCTAAGGCCGATCTCGAAATGCTATTTCCTAATAGCGAAGTACGCATGCGCCCTATTGATAAGGTCATTATTGGATCGTCTGCTTTAGTTGGCGGTGCAGTGGTACTTATTACTAAATTGGGCGCATCAATCGTATTATTGCTTGCTCTGTTTGCTTTTTGGGGTGGTTTTAGAAGTGAAGCTGTAGAAATGACCCAACAACACTTTATTACCTTTGCTATCGGTATGGGCGTGTTTGGCAGCTTTATTTTTAAAGAATGGAGTAAGTTTAAAAACCGCAAAATAAAATTTATGAAAGCCCTAAGTGATAACCTCTACTTTAAAAACCTCGATAACAACGCGGGCGTATTTCACACGCTTATTGATGCCGCCGAAGAAGAAGACATAAAAGAAGCCTTGCTGGCGTATACCTTTTTACTAAAATCTGAAAGCGGATTAAGCGCACAAATGCTTGATCAGAAAATAGAGAATTGGTTTAAAAGCAAATACCAGTGCGTTCTTGATTTTGAAATTAGCGACGCGCTTGAAAAGCTGGTACGTATGCGTTTGGTAACGTGTAGTAACGAAATAGAGGGTAATGAAGTGTATAGCGCGCTGAGTTTAGAACACGCAAAAACCATTTTAGATAAGCGCTGGGATAATCTTTTTCAATATAATTAATGTAGTATTTTTACTAAATAATACTCAAAAAAAGCAGCTGAAACTTCAGCTGCTTTTACGTTATATATTAAGCAGCAACTAGCTAAGCTGCTTGATACTTATTAAACTTTGCATGCACTAACTTATAAAGCGCAGGCAAAATTAACAGCGTAAGTAAAGTTGATGAAATAATACCGCCAACCACTACCGTTGCTAAAGGTTTTTGCACTTCAGAACCCGTCCCCGAATTAAGCGCCATAGGTATAAAGCCTAAGCTCGCCACCAGTGCCGTCATTAATACCGGGCGTAAACGTTGTAATGCGCCATCATTTATTGCATCTATTAAGTTAAGTCCGTCATCTCGTAACTGCTTAATAAACGACAGCATAACCACACCATTTAATACCGCTACGCCACTTAAGGCAATAAAGCCAACTCCTGCTGAAATTGAAAGCGGCATATCGCGCAGCAATAACGCAAGCACACCACCCGTTAATGCCAGTGGCACGCCACTAAATATAATTAACGAATCTCGAAGCGATCCAAAGGCACTATAAAGTAAGCCAAATATAAGCAATAAAGTGACTGGCACAACTAAAGACAATCGTTTACTTGCCGATTGCAATTGCTCAAACGTGCCGCCGTATTCAAGCCAATAGCCGCTTGGTAAATTAAGTTCAGCGCTCATACTTGCTTGCGCATCACTAACAAAGCTTGCTAAATCGCGCCCCTCTACATTAGCGGTTACCACTACATTACGCTTACCACTTTCGCGGTTTATTTGGTTAGGGCCTTTTTCAATACTGATAGTTGCCACTTCGCCTAGCGGCACAAATGCAAGTTCTGGGTTACTATTTTGTGGCAAAGAAACAGGTAAACGGGCAAGTGCTGATACATCACTCGACCAACGTTTATCTAGACGCACCAATAACGAAAAACGTTTATCGCCTTCGTAAATTAGCCCTGTTTGCACCCCACCAACAGCGGCGGCAAGTGTTTGTTGAATATCGTTTACGCTTAAACCTAATAACGCCATGTGGTCGCGCATTGGCGTTACAGAAAGCGTTGGCAGCCCTTCCATTTGCTCTAAACGTACATCGGTAGCACCTGCAACATTACGCATTAAGCCTGTCGCTTTTTCGCCAAACTCTTTAAGTACACTTAAGTCGTCACCGTAAATACGCAGTGCTACATCGGCGCGTACACCTGCAATTAACTCGTTAAAGCGCATTTCTATTGGCTGTGTAAATTCGTAATTATTACCGGGCACATCATTAACACGAGTACGAATTTGTTTAACCAACTCTTCTTTAGTTAATTTAGGATTTGGCCATTGCTCTTGAGGTTTTAACATTAAAAAAGTATCGGCTACGCTTGGCGGCATAGGGTCACTTGCTACGTCAGCAGTACCAATTTTTGAAAACACGTTAGCGACTTCGGGTTGCTTTAAAATGGCTTGTTCAAGCTCTTTTTGCATTTGTACCGATTGCTCAATACCGGTGCCAGTAATGCGCAGCGCATGCATAGCAATATCGCCCTCATCTAGTTGCGGTAAAAATTCTGCGCCCATATTTTTAACTTTAAAACCAAGCACTAATACTAATACAGTGGCAATACCCACCATAAGCCACGGTAATTTAAGCGATATACCTAGTAATGGTTTATACACTTTTTTAACGCCGCGCATAACTGCGTTTTCGGTTTCATTAACCTTACCACGAACAAATACCGCAATAGCAGCAGGTACAAAGGTAATGCCAAATATAAGTGCACCTATTAATGCAGCGACTACGGTAAACGCCATTGGCTGAAACATTTTGCCCTCAACGCCGCTTAGTGCAAATAAAGGCAAGTAAACCAGCATAATAATTACAATACCAAATACAGCCGGTGTAAATACCTCTTTGGTGGCTGCAGTCACTACATTTAAACGCTCGTTTAAGGTAAGTAGCCTGCCATGTTTATGCTGAGCCACACCGAGTTGGCGCAGGCAGTTTTCGACTACAATTACAGCGCCATCAACAATTAAACCAAAGTCGATTGCACCTAGGCTCATTAAGTTACCCGATACGCGATTACCCACCATGCCTGTAATGGCAAACAACATACTTAGCGGAATTACCATTGCCGTAATAAGTGCGCCTGTTACATTCCCCAGTAGTAATAGCAAAATAACTATCACTAAAACGGCACCTTCAAACAGGTTGGTTTGCACCGTTGCTATGGTTTTATCTACAAGAGTAGTACGGTCGTAAACCGCTTCAACAATAACGCCTGCGGGTAAGCTCTTTTGTACATCAACTAACTTATCAGCCATGGCTTTTGCCACTACCCGGCTGTTTTCGCCAATTAGCATCATGGCACTGCCGAGCACGGTTTCTTCACCGTTATACGTAGCTGCGCCGGTTCTAAGCTCTTTCCCTAAATGCACGTTAGCCACATCTTTAATGCGTACAGGTGCATCATCGCGCTTAGCAATAACGGTATTGGCTATGTCTTCTACCGTTTTAAGTTGCCCTGGCGAGCGTACTAAATATTGCCCATCAAAGCGCTCAATATAGCCAGCACCTCGGTTACTGTTATTAACCTCAAGTGCACTAATCACATCGCTAATAGTAAGCTTATAGGCAATGAGTTTTTCGGGTACTGGCGCTACTTGATATTGACGCTCAAAACCACCTTGACTGTTTATTTCGGTTACGCCTTTTACTTTTAAAAGCTGCGGACGAATAACCCAATCTTGCAAAGTACGTAAGTCTTCGGCGTTGTAAGGCGTGCCATCGTCTTTTAACGCGTTAGGCGCGGCGTGCACACTATAAGTAAATATTTCGCCTAAACCACTGGCAATAGGACCCAAGTTTGGCTCTACGTTATTAGGCAGGTCGGAGCGAATACTTTGAATACGCTCACCAATTTGCTGACGCGCCCAATAAATATCTGTGCCTTCATTAAAAATTACTGTTACTTGCGACAATCCATAACGCGAAAGCGAGCGGGTGTAATCAAGCTTAGGTATGCCCGCCATGGCGGTTTCTACCAAATAGGTAATGCGTTGCTCTACCTCTAATGGCGTAAAGCCCTGTGCTTTGGTATTAATTTGTACTTGCACGTTAGTTATATCGGGTACTGCGTCTACCGCTAAGTTTTGAATGTTGTATACACCAAATCCAGCAAATAAAAATGTGAGCGCAAGCACCAGCATGCGGCGTTTAACCGCAAAAGAAACTATCCAATTAATCATGGTGCCTCCTAGTGAGCGTGGCTTGCGCCGCTTTTTAAAATATCGGCTTTAATTACATAACTATTGTCTGTTACGTATTCGCTACCGGGGCTTAAACCTGTAAGTACTTCTACCCATTCGCTATTTTTTGCACCTAAGGTAACGGGGCGCACTTCAAACATATTACTTTTGCGAACAAACACACTTGGCTTGCCGTTAAACTCTTGAATAGCTTGTGGTTTTACACGCACACTGGCATTTATTTTAGCCACACTTACATCGCTGTTTACGTGCATGCCTGGGCGCCAATGCCCGTCTGGGTTATTAAGCTCTATACGTGCTCGCGCTATGTGTCCACCGGTCATCATTGGTGCTATAAAAAACACTTTGCCTTGTGTGTTTAAATGGTGATGTAAGTCGTACACTTTAGCGCTTTGCCCTATGGCTAGCTTTTCAATGTTTTCAGGAAAAGCCGACAGCTCAACCCATACTTTATCAAGGTTAGCTACTTGCATAAGTGCGCTGGTGTTTGCAAGCTCACCACGCTTTAAATATTGCTCGGTTACAACGCCGCTAATTGAGCTTTTAATGGTGTAGTTTTGCAGTGTTTCGCGGTTAGTGATACTTACAAGCGCCTCGCCTTTTTTAACACTTTGCCCAATACTTACAAAAATATCGCTGATCAATCCTGTATATGGCGCCATTACTTCTACTGTGCCGTGCTGCGTTGGTGCAATAACGCCAAAAAGCGTATCGGTAATATCAACTTCACCACTTTGTGCAAGCTCGGTTTTAATGCCTGCGCGCTCAATAGCTCGCTCTGTTAGCGTGGTTCGTCCTTCGTGTTGCTCGTAGTCGTAGCTAATACTCTCGCCTTTATAATTAGCAGTAACGGCAAGTACAAATGAATGCGGTTCGTTAATTGATTGCGTACTTACGAGGTAGTCGCCCTCAGTTGTGAACTGTATATTTTGCGGGGCTTCAACTAATCGTTTTAAACTCATTGTTATATTTAAATCGTTTATATCAATTGGCTTACTTTGCTTGTAACCGTATATACGCAGCTCAACATTACCGGCAAACTCTTGTAATTTAAGCTCAAGGTTTAACTTAGGATCAGTTAATAAAAAACCACCGTGTGGACCTTGCTTTTGCTCTTGTTGCTCAGTTTCTCCATGCTCTGCTGATGCAAGTACACTGGTGCTTAACACGCTGCCAGCAAGTGAAAGTGATACTAATAATGCAATTATATTTTTATTCATGATTGGTAAGTCTCAATTAAAGATTGGCCAGTTAAACGCTCAAGGGTAAGTAGCACTTGGTACAGCTCTGCGTGGGTTGCAATGAGTGCACGTTTAGAGTCAAAGTGTGCTTGTTGGGCATCGAGCAGCTGCAACACCGAAATTTGCCCGCCTTTATAGCTGTTTAAGCTTTGCTCAATCAATGTTTGTGTCTGAGGAATTATTTGCTTATTTAATAACGTAGCTTGATTTGCTACCCCTTGATAATAAGCATACAGAGTACGTACTTGCTGGCGTAACTGAACTCGCAACTGCCCTTGCTGCTGGTTTAAAAGCGCAAGTTCACTTGCTGCTGCAGCAATATTACCGCTATTAGCATTACTGATTTGCAGTGGCATAGAAAACGAAAACAACAAAGAACTCGAATCACTTTGTTGGTTATAGCGCACACCACCACCAACATTTATATCACTTTGCCCATTGGCTTTTTGCAGCGCTAAGTTAGCCGTTTGCTGTATATATTGCTGCTGTAGTAAGGCAAATTCAGGTGCTAAATTTACCGCATCTAAAAGCGCTTGCTGTGATTTAAGTGGTGTGATGACGTTAATATTTCCCGCTAAAAGTGCACTACTTTGCTCATCAACCCAAAGTTCACTAAGTAATAAACGCGCGCGCTCAAACTCACTTGTTAGCTTTACCTGCTCAAGCTCTACTTGGCTAAGTGCATAACGCATACGACTTACATCGGCTTGCGATACAGCTCCAGCATTCGCTCTTTGCTCAATTGTTTTGAGCGCCTGTGTTACAACGCTTTTTCGCTCACCATTTAATGCCAATAAGGTTTGAAATTTAAGTGCGCTATAATAACGCTCTGCGGTAGTAGCTAATAACGCTAAACGAGTATTTTGATACTGTATAGCCTGCGCTTTAATATTTGCAGTAGCAAAACCTACTCGACTTTGGCGTTTATCGCCCAACTCAATAAGTTGGCTAAGCCCGAGCGTTATTTCAGCGCCTTTTACGCCACGCGCATCATTGGTGCCTAACACGTTTTCAACTGCAACACTAAGCACAGGGTTTGGCGAAAGTGTGGCTTGTGATTTAAGCGCGCTCAATATTTTTTGATGATAGGGGTAGCGTTTTAATATCGGATTTTGTTGCTCGGTATTACTCAGCGCTTGCTTAAGCGTGAGTATATTTTCACTGGCACTAACATTAGCCAGCGCATTAAATACCGGCAGCACGCAAAGTAGTGCCACCAGCATAATTGGTTTTTTATTCATATAGCTTGTCCGTTTTTTAACAAACAGGGTTAACTTACAAAATAATTTAAAATTAAAAATCGCAATGTAAATTTGTAAGCAACCTAAATATGCATATAACACAGCCTATATAGCGTCTAAACGCAGGCAGTAAAATGCACCATATTTTATTAAGGTAAATTAAAACTAGCTAAGTGAAATAGGAGGGCGCGACATAGGTGGATAAATTAATCCACAATAGCGTACAGGTAACGCGGGGTTACTCTGCTCAGGGCTGATTGAATGATTTACTGTACTGTAATAGCCACTATGACAATGTTGGTGGGCATGAATTTCGGCAGAGGCTTGAGCCTCATTTTGGCTACCATCGGCAGTTATATTACTTTGTAACTGCGCGCTGGTTATGTGATCCACGTCTTCTTGTAAATGATACGCAGCACCATCACAGCTAATAAAGCTGTGTACAAGTACTAAAAGTATCACTATTAAAAAATGCTTTGAATGCATTGTCTGCCTACAAACTCTAAAAAGAAGTCCCTTCTAAATACTTGAATATAAAAGAAGTCAGCAGCATAATAAACCTTCTAGTTACTGGAAGGTCAATATGCAAATCAAGCAACTTGCTCACTTAGTTAATATTAATGCAAAAACAATTCGCTATTACGAACAAATAAACCTTATTCCTGCTCCAAAAAGAGAGAGCAACGGCTATAGAACCTACACCCAAGCAGATACAGAGCGTCTTATTTTTATTCGACGCTGTCGCGATTTACAAATTCCAATAGACGATATTAAAACTCTACTTGTTGCGCAATCATACGGCGATAAATCGTGTGTTGAGGTTGACGATATTATCGAAAACCAATTAATTAAAGTACGAGCGGCACAAAAAGAACTTAAAAAGCTCGAGGTATCGTTAGCCAGCTTATTAACTAACTGCACCGCAAATACTATAAACGACTGCCAAATAATAAAAGAATTAAATAGTTAATACATATAAAAAAACCGCTAACCTGTAAGGCTAGCGGTTTTTATTAATAACACTTTAAATTAAGCGACTGCTTGTTCTAAAATTTCACGACTTTCTTTTAGCGTGATTGCTTGGTTTTCACCAAGGGCAAGCATGCCATGCGCTTCAAGTTTGCCAATAATATTGTCAATCGCTGCTGCTTTATCTTCACCATGTTCAGTAAGCTGCGTAGCTACATCAAGGCTATGGTAAAACGCTTCAATTGCTTGAATTGTTAGCTCTGCTAAATCGTCTGATTGTGCAAGGCCAAATACGTTTTTACCCATTTGCTCAAGTTTTGCTTTTTTAACTGCAAATTGATTGCGTAGTAAAGAAGGCTGAACTATTGCAAGCGAACGTGCATGGTCAACACCGTATGCCGCTGTAAGTTCGTGACCAATCATGTGGGTTGCCCAATCTTGCGATACGCCAGAACCAATCAAACCGTTTAATGCTTGATTCGCTGACCACATAAGATTTGCACGCCATGCGTCATCTTGGTTTTCAAAGTTATCGCCAAGTACTTTAAGTGCTTTAAGCAATGCTTCAGCGTAACCATCTTGTACTAATGCACCTTCAGGGAACGTTAAGTACTGCTCACAGGTATGCACCCATGCGTCTACTAAACCATTTACAAGTTGACGCTGTGGTAATGTTTTCATTACATCAGGGTCCATAATCGCAAATTTAGGTTGTACTGCTGGTGACATAAACGGGAGTTTTTGTTTTGTAGCAGCTTTGCTTACTACTGAGCCTTGGTTAGACTCTGAGCCAGTAGCTGGTAATGTAAGTACTGCACCAATTGGTAATGCGCTAGTTACTTTATGCTTACCAGTAGGAATATCCCAGCCTTCGCCATCGTATACTGCTGAAGCTGCAATGTATTTAACGCCGTCAATTACTGAGCCGCCGCCAACACCTAGTACAAAGTCGATGTCTTGTTCTTTACAGATTTTTACTGCTTGATCTAGTACTTCAATTGTTGGGTTAGCGCCAACGCCCGAAAACTCTACCCAATCAAAACCTTCAAGTGCTGCTGCAACTTGGTCGTATACGCCGTTCTTTTTAATTGATCCGCCGCCGTACACAACTAGTACTTTTTGATCTTTTGCGATCAAATCAGTTAGTGAGGCTATTTGTTGTTGGCCAAATTGAATTAGTGTTGGATTTACGTAGCTAAATTTCATTATTTTATCCTAGGGTGACGATTAAATATGGTTCAACTTACTTAGTTACTAACTAAGTAAATTTTCAATGAGTGCATATTACTGGCAAAACAAACATAAAAAAAGCCCAATAACGCGCAAAAGCTTGCCTAAAACTATCAACATTGTTATTTTACGTAAAAGTCAGCCATGTAAAGATGCTTTTATGTCCACCATTGCCAATATGTTGCAGCAGTACGCAGAACAAAATCAGTTACTCAGTTTTGAAGGCACGATGGAAACCATTATTACTGGGGTTTATTTTCATCGCGCCAGTAAAAGCTCGCCGCGACAGCCGCTTATTTATAACTCTGGGATTATTGTGGTCGGGCAAGGGCATAAAGTAATTCATTTTACAGATCATAAAATACAATATGGTGCGGGGGATTATTTAGTATTGGGCGTTCCTGTACCGCTAGAGTGCGAAGCCTTTACTGATGGCGACTTACCAGTGCTTGGGATTGCTGTTGATATTAACCCTGCGTTATTGCACAAACTCGTTAACCAAATGACTGAGCATAAACAATTTGCTCTGCCACCAACATGCGGGCAAATGAGTGGCGTGCAATCGGCTAAACTCGATAACGCAATGGAGCTGGTAACTAAGCGTTTATTAACCGTGTTAAATAACCCACTTGAAGCACAAGTATTTGGCGAAGATATAGTAAAAGAATTAGTATACCGTGTACTTTGCGGCCCCCAAGGACATACCTTGTTTGGCCTTGCTATGCACGACGGCCACTATGCACGTATAGCGCGCACACTGTCTATTATGCATAGTAATTATGCCAACCCCATCACAGTAGAAGGGTTAGCAGAGGACGTAAATATGAGCATTTCGTCGTTTCATCGCGCCTTTAAACAAGTGACTTTTGAGTCGCCGTTACAATATTTAAAAAAGCTGCGTTTAGCCAAAGCAAAAGCACTTATAACCGCCAGTGGCAGCAAAGCCAACGAAGCCGCATTAAAAGTAGGCTATACCAGCCCATCGCAATTTAGCCGAGAATTTAAACGCCACTTTAATAAAACACCAAAAGAAATGTTACTCTAAGCAAACCGCTAAAGCTGCGTTTTAGCGGTATTAAAAGCAACCGGATTAACGTATTTACGGTTTATAAAATGGCTAAAAATAAGCGTAAACAACACCGAGCTAATAGTTGCCACTGTATAAACTTGCCAAATTAAAATATCGTATTTTAATAGCAATGCAATGGCGGCAAAAAATATACACCCACCTAATGAGCCAATAATACCGCCGTTTAGTATTTTAAACGCTGAGTCTTTTTTATCACTGATATACGCTATGCTGCCCATTACCGCTAAAATAACCGGAAAAGTAGAAAGCAACCCACTCCATGCCGAGCCAATATGCTCAGAAATAAAGGTAACCAACATAATAAAACTAGTTACTAACACTATTTTTATTGGCAGCTCCCATTTTGAATTTAAAGGCTTTGCATCTATCGCTACTTTTAATTTTGTAGTAGCAAAAGTTAAAGCCAATAAAGTACTAATAGAGAACAAGCACGCTACAAAAATATTAACCGGTAAAAATAATGTCAGTATGCTAAATAAACACCACACACTCAGCGCTATTAACAACGACTTTGCTAAGCCACACTTATACGAAACCGCCATATACACAAAGCAAAATAAACCAATACCACTCATGCCATATAAAGCGCCCACCGCTGAGTTAGCTGCAAACAGTTTTCCTTGCTCTATAGCAATAAAATATGAAATAGGCCCAGAGGTGATTGGCAGGCCAGGAATAATACCGCTTATAAAACTACCAAACTTTTTTTGCGCGTAAGAAATAAAGAGCAGTAATAGCGGGGCAACCATTAATTTAACTAACATGACTAATAATAAAAGATGAGTAATGGCGCAAATTCTACTCACTTAGTTAATACAGTCAATCAATATTGAGTTGAATTTAAATCATCTCATCAGGGCGTATTTATCTTTTTATGACTAATTTATAGCTACTTTTTAATAACTTAAAATTATTTACTCAATTGAGAATGAATTGGCATTACAATTAAGCAGCTAAAAATCAAAGGTTGTAATAATTGGTAATATAATAATTGCACTTTGGTATGTTAAGTTGGTTTTAAATACGTTACAGTCATGTGCAACAATGTAAATATTTAACTTTATACTGAGGTACTAATGAATAAAAATAACATTACACATCTTATTAAGCCCGGCGCTTTAATTGCCCTCACTACCTCTTTGGTTATTGGTTGTGTTAGCCAACAACCAAAAAGCACTGAGCAACAAGCTAACCCATTAGTACCCGCCTCTAAATTTGATTTATCTCATTGGAAAATTAATGTACCGGTTGATTTAGATAACGACGGTAAAATTGATGAAATAGATGTTAAAAAAATTCAGACTTACTCACATCCTGATTTTTTCTATCTGGATGATAAAGGTTACATGGTATTCACCTCGCCAAACAAAGCACTCACCAGTGCCAATTCTACCAATACACGCAGTGAATTTAGGCAAATGCTCCGCGGAGCAAATACCAAAATAAAAACCAAAAGTCCTAAAAACAATTTTGCTCTTGCTGTACACCCACTATCGGATCGATTTGGCTCTATTGGTGGCAAAATGGAAGCAACGCTAAAAGTAGATCATGTTGCATTACGTGCTACTGATCCAAGTAAAAATGCGGCCTACTCTGTTGTTGTAGGGCAAATTCACGCAGGTAAAGATCAGGCGCTTATTGACACTAAGCTTGGCTATGGCTGGGGCAACGAGCCACTAAAAATATATTATAAAAAGTGGCCTGGACATAAAACGGGATCGGTTTTTTGGAACTACGAGCGTAACCTACCAAAAACAGATCCTAACCGTACTGATATAGCTTATCCTGTTTGGGGTAACACATGGGAAAACCCTAACGAGCCAGGCAATGCTGGTATCGCGTTAGGTGAAGAGTTTAGTTACACAGTAAATGTGTATAAAAATGTGATGCACCTAACATTTAGCACAGCAGGCAAAAACGATGTTAGCTACTCTATTAACTTAGGTAATAACGTAGATGCGTATGGCAACGTCGACGAAAAAGATCACCCGCATGGGTATGCGGCTGATTGGCACTACTTTAAAGCTGGCGCGTATAACCAATGTAGTACCAAAAATGCTAAAGGCATTTGGTATCCGGGCTGTTTAGGTACGGGCGACTGGGCTACAGATAAACAAAACGGTGACTATGCACAAGTGAGCTTTAGTAAACTTGTATTAAGCCCCGCTAGTCCACAATAAAGGTAACTAAATTATTACTGCCCCGCTTGTTTGCCTTATTAAATAAAGTAAACAAACGGGATAAGGGTCTGTTGATCTTTCAAGGTTGAATTTGCAGCAGTATGTTTGGTATTTAGGCAAGGCAGAGCCTATGTGGTGTGGTTATTCCCCATAAATAGGCGATAACGTAGCATTAATGCCAAACATGCGCTGCCCGAAGGGTTCTGCCTAGGGGCGATTGACTCTTTGTTGCTCAGTTTTTACTTAGCCCACTAGGTTACAAATCTCGCGCCGTGATTAAATCGCCCCTAGTTTGAACAAATTTAACTGTAAAGGTCAACAGACCCTAACTTTTCTTAAATAAAACCTCGGGGTTAACCATGGTTTTCATTTCGAGTACGTTACCGTTAGGATCTTCTATAAAAAATGTTTCTTGTTCAAACTCATCACCTATAAAACGACGATATGGCTTATCTAAATACTCCAAGCCCGCGCTTTCAATACGTTGCTTTAACGCATTAAATTCGTTTTCAGATAAATGAATGCCAAAATGTGGTACGGCAACTGCGCCCATATCAACATCATGACGAACTGTAGGTAGGCGCTCAACACTTTGGTGCAGTGTTAACTCGTTACCCCAAAAATCAATATCTATCCAGCGTCCTTGCTCGCTATTTCCGGTTTTACAGCCAAGCACATCACAATAAAAAGTTTTAGCTATATTTAAATCACCAGCCGGAATAGCCAGATGTAAACAGTTAGACATAAATTACCCTTGATAATAGCTTTTAATAAATTAAACAGTCAGCATTATACATGCTTTGTAATTTATAGAACATTAACGAGTATATTTTAGCATTTACAGCCCTTACAACTATTAGGCTAATAAAATGATTAAATTCTGACACCTACTATTTTTGGCAATTAGCTATTATTAGTTATGCTATAAAATTCTAGCTTTGAGCTATCAAACATAAAAGTGTTACTTTATTATACGCACGCTATAAGGTACTAATTTGCGCGCTATGATTAAATTTTTATTATTAAAGTCCATCACATTTTTTGCCGGCTGTATGTCGTGCTTTGTAATGCATACAACCTTTGCATTACCGCTTGTTATATCTGCAGCATTAACCGGGCTAGTTGGCTCGTTTATTCCTTTTCCTAAGCTTTATCAAAACCACCCTTATGCGGCCATATATGCAGGTAGCTTTGCCGGTATGTGCTCAACTAGCTTAATTACCAGCTATTGGGAAGTGGCAATAATCTCAATTATTGGCGCAACGCTATACACCCTTACCTTAAATGCATTTGCTGGTTTTGGTGGCCGATTAGGCAGCGTAGCCTTTGCAAGTGTTGCTTTGTATTCTTTAGCTAAAGGCTTAGTGTAATGAGTATTGAATATTCTATATTAGCTTTGATAGGCGCTTTTTTAACATTTTATTTAGCCAAGCATAGTCGTTTTGATGGTATTAGAGCTTCTGCGGCCTTATCTATAGTTACTTACTTAATTTTTTACTGGCTTAACCTTGATCCTGAGTTATACAGCGTTGTGTTTTTTGGTGGTACTTTTATTGGTATGAGCGCCCCACACCGCTTTGGCATATATACGCTTGCCAGCTCCGCTGTTATATTTTCGTTATTATTTGAGTACTTAGTACCCATACTCGACGGCTACGGCGGTGCTTTAGGTGTGAGTGCATTTTTGTCGGTATGTATTTGTCACTTATTCATTATATTAGGTGCACCACGCAGTAAAAACATTTCCTTTCGACGTGTTAAATAAGCAGTTAATTGGAACTTGTAGGGTAACCAAATATCACTTTTAGCTTTGCCGTTACCCCTTTTGCTTTAAATGCACTTTTTACTAAATAAGCCCATTGATGAAAAGTTATGGTCAGTGGGTTGTTACTATTTAACTGCCCAACAATACCGTACTTACACGGTTTATCGGCTTTTTCCTCGGCGTAAGTGCCAAATAACTTATCCCAAATAATGAGTACACCGGCAAAATTTTTATCTAAGTAGCCGGGGTTAATAGCATGATGTACTCGATGATGCGATGGGGTGTTAAATACCTTTTCAAACCAGCCTAGTGTATTTACCGTTTGGGTATGCACAAAAAACTGATAGGCCAAATTAAGCGCCACTACGGTAAATACACTCAGCGGATCAAAGCCGATTAATATCATTGGCAACCAAAATAACCACATACCCGCAAGCGGATACATTAAGCTTTGCCTAAATGCGGTTGAAAAGTTCATTTTAGTTGAACTGTGATGCACCACATGGGCAGCCCATAACCAATGAATATGGTGCGACGCTTTATGAAACCAATAATACAAAAAGTCTTGTAGTAAAAATGCGCCAAATATCGTCAGCACCGACAGTTCAATATCAAATAACCTATATTGATGCAGCCAATAAAAAAATGGCATTAGCACAATTAAAGCAATTGCATCGGCGCCTTGGTGCATAAGCGCCAGTGCTGTATTCGCCAAGCTGTCTTTTATGTCGTAATAACGCCGATATTTAATAAATTCATAACTTACAAAAATAATAAATACAGGACTAAGGGCAAGTAAAATTATTTCTATGCTCATGATATGTTGCCCTTAAAGTTGGCTTTTAGTTTATTAAGCGCTTGTGCTATATCTTTTTTAATAAAAAATTTAACCACTAGGCTTGGCAGCCACCACGGTGTTTTACAGCGTATGTTATAGGTAACTTCGGTGCTTGTTGGGGCATTGTCACTAACGCAAAAATAAATATCGCCACGGTGCTCTGCAACTGGTTTATTACCTATTATTTGATAACTAATATGATTGCTATCGGCGCTAATTATACGCTCTTCAAAGCGAACCCCTGCCATTATAACTTGCCTAATAGCACCTTTACCGCCAATAATTTCGCCTTCATTTTGCTTTTTTAACAGGACAAATTTAGCATTAAAAAAACGCTCTAATTGCGCATGATCAAGCAAAGCGTCTCTGACTTGTAGAGGCGTTGCTGCAATCTTTTGTTTTAAGGTTATTTGTATCATTTTTATATAATAAGTATTTTCATAATGCCCTACCATATAAAATTTTTTCGTGGCAAACTTGCTGTTACACGACCATTTTTTAGCTTTAGGCGACAAATGAGCACGCTTGCCGATCATTATTTTTCAAGCTGTATTGATTACCTTGAAACACTTGGACTTAATAGCCAAGCTGTTTTGTCGGCTATTAACTTTAATGAATACAGTAATAAGCAAGCTCAGCAACTCGCGCCACGCATTAGCTTAAACAGTTACAACGCACTGCTAAATTATGCTCAGCAAACTCTAAACGAGCCTTTGTTTGGCTTTAAGCTTGGTCAGCAAATTCGAACTGCCGACTTTGGCATATTGGGTTACTTAATTGAATCGAGTAATAACTTAGCCAGCGCTATTACCGCACTGCTTAACTACGACAGTTTAGTTGCAGATATTGGAAGAGCAGAGTTTGAACAGCAAGGTGAGTTGGCAATTATTCGTTGGCTACCTAATGCTAACTGTAGCCCACAGGTTATTTTACGTAATATGACCGCTTGGGTAAGTGTTATTCGACAACTATTAAATCCACAGCTATCGCCCAGTACTATTTATTTTACCCAAGCTTTTACCAGCAATGAAAAAACAGTACTCACATACTGGTTTAACTGCCCCGTTAAAACTAACGCACAGTATAACCAAGTGGTATTTCCGAGCAGTTATTTAGCACTGCCATTTAAAACCGACAATACGCAAATTAATTTAGTGCTTAAACAGGTTTCTGAGCAGCAACTTTCACGCTTTAAAAGCCAGCAGTTACTAACCGAAAAAATTAGCCAGTTATTTATGGCTAAAAATGACTTAATCGACTGCAGTTTAATACGCACAGCAGGCGCACTAAACATGACCCCGCGCACCTTACAACGTCATTTAAAGCGCGAACAAATATCGTTTGCCGACTTACTTGAGCAAGAGCGTAAAAGGCGCGTAATACTGTGTATTGGCAAAGAGCCATTAAGTAACATAGCAATTAAACTTGGCTTTAATGACCAAAGTTCATTTAATCGTGCTTTTAAACGCTGGTATAACTGCACCCCACTGCAATATATAAAAAACACTACCTAAAAACATTGGCTAAAAATCAAACGTTACTTAACTCTTTAATTCAAAATAGGTAATAAAAAGCCGCGGTTAAATTTAACCACGGCTTTTTATTCGCTTACTCGTGCGCTTAATAATACGCTTACTTTCCTATCGCTTCTTTAGCAAACAAATGCTTTATTGGGCCTAAGTTATCAACCATTGAAAGCCCAACTCCACGAATTAGTTTTTTAATTGGGTTAGCACCGGCAAATAACTCTTTTAAAGAGTACATCATGGCAATGTGTTTTTGCGCATCGAGTTTACGGGTGCGCTCGTAATCACGTAAAGTACGCGTGCTGGCAAATTCTTTATTATCACTTGTTAGTAACTCAATTAAATAAGCGGCATCTTTTAGGCCTAGGTTCATCCCCAAGCCTGCAAGCGGATGAATCGTATGTGCAGCATCGCCAATTAATACGACTTTACCTGCAACCCATTGCTGGGCATAACGCATTTTAAGTGGAAATGCAGCGCGTACACTTTGCACTTCACACAAACCACATTGGCCATCTATTGCCGCCATAATGGCTTTGTTAAACTGGTTGTCGTCCATTGCTAATAGCTCTTCACAATGCGTTGGGTTTGTAGACCACACAATTGAATGGGTGTTGGCATCGCTCAACGGTAAAAATGCTAATGGCCCGCTTGGTAAAAACACTTGGCGTGCGGTATTGGCGTGTGGCTCTTGGGTTTTAACTGTAGCCACCAATGCATGGTGGTCGTAGTCTTTAAAGCTCAGCGCCATATTAAACTGCTTTCGAATTGCCGAATTTGCACCATCGGCGGCCACCAGCAGCTTTGCAATGATTGGCTCACCACTTTTTAAAGTAACAAATACATCCGATTCGCTTTGGTGTATTTGCTGATAACAAGTGTCGAACATCAGCGTAGCATTTGGCTGCTGCTCCAGCTCCTTTACAAGCGCGTAGCAAATAATATCGTTTTCAACTATATGACCTAAATGATCAAGCTCTAGTTGCTCACTATTAAAAGCTATTTTGCCAAAGCTGTCGGCATCGCGCACATCCATATGGGTATAGGCACTAGCACGCAAAGCAACTATGTGTGGCCATACGTTTAATTGTTCAAGCAAGGTTTGACTCGCAATACTCAACGCACTTACGCGCATGCCGTATTTATCGGTTGGCGGTGTTTGCTTTGGCGCAGCGTCAAGTACGACTACGCTTATACCCGCTTTTGCCAACCCAAGCGCTAAGGTAAGCCCTACACTGCCACCACCTACAATACATACCTGTACTTGTTTCATAAACCTTGACCTTGTTTAACTTGCCCCATTAACTGCTTAGCTAATGGCGCTTTTAAAGAGGGGAATAAATCCATCGAAAACAACCCAATACTACGGCCAAATGCCAGTATGCGTGATGAATTTGAAAAAAGCCTTACTAAACCATCTGTTAGGGTCATCACGTTATTTATATCAGCGCTGCGCTGCTGGGCATACTCGCGAGTAAATGCATAACTGCCTAAGTCATTTGGGCTCTGGGCAATTAAGTTACTAAGTACTTGTACATCTCGCAGGCCTAGATTAAACCCTTGCCCTGCAATGGGATGAATTGCATGCGCAGCATTACCTATTACTACCGTGCGGTGCGCAATAAGCGATTCTACTTGCCCATACACTAAGGGGTAATTAGCACGCATACCCACTTTAGTAAATTGACCACCGCGATAACCAAAGGCACTTTGTAGTGCGCTTATAAAGTCGTCTTCACTTTGTGCCATGTGCTGCTCAACGTGCTGTTGCTGCATACACCACACCAGTGAATAGCGGTTGTTGCTCATAGGTAATAGCGCCATGGGGCCATGTTGCGTAAATCGCTCAAAAGCATGGTTATTATGCCCACCAGCTACTTCTATATTGGCAATAATAGCCCCTTGCTCATAAGCTTGAGTGTTAAACTTAAGTCCAAATAAGCTACGAGTTGGCGACTGTGCACCGTCGGCAATAACTAACAGCTTGGCGGCTATTTGCTCGCCACTTTGCAAAGTAACTATATTATTATGTAATTGCTGCTCAATGGCACTTACGCTATCAGGGCAATATAAACTGATATTTATTTGAGCGTTTAATAATTGATGTAACGAGCGGCCAAACGGGTTTACTTCAACCACATAACCAAGGGCATCTTTAGCAAACTCTTCACAGTTAATATCTGCTTTACCAAAATGGTGACGATCAGACACACTTACTTTTTTAATTGCTGTAGCGTACGGTGAATTTAACGCAAATAAATTTAAGCCTTGCAAGTACTCTACCGACTGCTGAGCAAGTGCTATGCTTCTATCATCAAAGCTTGGGTGATAGTCATTACTTACTTCATTAGCCTCAACAACAGCAATACTAAGCGCGGGATTTATTTTAGCCACACTTAACGCACAGCTAGCACCGGCTAAACCGCCACCAATAACAACAACATCAAACTGCTTAGGCACTTTTTTCTCCTAGTCTTATGCGCTTTTATTGCTTTGCATAAGTGCTTCTATATCGCTTATGGTTTTTGGCGCACTTAGGGTGAGGTTTTCATAACCACTTGGGGTTACTAATAAGTTATCTTCAATGCGAATACCAATACCTCGGTATTTTTGCGGTGCATTTGAATCTTCGCTGATATAAAGCCCTGGCTCTATGGTCAGTACCATACCCGGCTCAAATGCACGCTCAGCGTTATTTAATTTGTAGTCGCCAACATCATGTACATCTAAACCAAGCCAATGTCCAAGCCCGTGCATGTAATATTCTTTACACGCACCTTTTGCCATTAGCTCGTCAAAGTCGCCGGTTAAAATACCCAAATCTAGTAGACCTTGGGTCATTACTGCCATTGCTAAAGCATTAGCATGCGACATATAACCGCCGGGTTTAATTTCTGCAAACGCCACTTCTTGCGCTTTAAGAACAATATTATATAACGCGGCTTGCTCGGGGCTAAATTTACCATTCACTGGAAATGTACGTGTAATATCAGCAGCGTAGCCTTGTAGCTCGCAACCTGAATCTATTAACACTAGATCGCCACTTTTAAGGGCGTCGCTGTTTTGGGTGTAATGTAAAATATTAGCATTGTCGCCACTACCAACAATAGTGCCATACGCTGGGTGCCGCGCACCATGCATTGCATAATAATGATGTAGCTCTGCTTCTAATTGATACTCGGTTGCACCGCTATGGGCAAAACACATTGCTCTAACATGGCCTTGCGCGCTAATTTCGCAGCCTGCGCGCATAATGTTTATTTCACTTGGTGATTTAAATAAACGCATTTCGTGAATTAACAAACGAATATCTTTAATGGTACTTGGCGCTGTGTCACCTTTTTTAGGGGCGCTGCGCAGAGTATTAAGCAAAGAGAAAACACGCCCATCAAAAGCCGAATATGCACCTTGCGCATAATATAAAACCGCTTTGCCATTGAGCAAATTAAATAACTGTTCACTCAACTCACTTAATTCATGGGTTGCATCAAACAAATATTCGTTTTTTGCTTTTTCAAAGCCTATTCTACGGCCATGCCATACTTCGGCTAGTTTATCTTTATTAAGGCAAAATAATGTACTGGGGGTATCGCTATTTGGAGCAAGTACAAGTACGGCATCGGGCTCATTAAAACCAGTTAAGTAAAAAAAGTCACTGTCTTGCCTAAATGCATAGTGAGTGTCGCGGCTGCGCGTAACTTCGCTCGCCGCAGGTATAATTGCCACACTGTTACTATCCATTTTTGCAAGCAGACGCTCACGACGTGCTTTAAACTCTGACTTTTGTATTTCAACCATGTGCAACAAACCCGTTTAACTTAAACTATTAATGAAGTGTTTTTTTAGTGCTAGCAGTACTTTGATCTTTACCTAACTCTGCAAAGCAAAGTAATGCCGACACACGCACATACTCAATCACTTCATGTAGTGCTTGGCTGTCTTCTTCAGTTTCTTCAAAGGTAGTATCAAGGCGAGTAATTTCGCTAAAATCGGTAATAACTTCTTTTACATCGGCTGATAATTTACCGTAATCTTTTTGCTTTAAACCAAAGCCAAGCATAAAACCTGCAACCCAAGAAACCAAACCATTAGCCTGATCTATAAGTGTTTCATCGTCGCTGGGTAAAAACAAATCAAACGCAAACTCTTCATCATTAAAACTAGCAACGACCTGCTTATAAATGCTGCCAAAAAACTGTTTTAAATTATTACTAAACGAATCACCATCGTTAAACACATCGCTTAACAGCCCTAGGTATTCTTTGTCGTCAATCGTTAACCCACAAGCTAATAAACCACTAATTACACCGTGCGCTTCGGCCGGTGATACAAATATTTCGTTTTTTTCTAATAATAATTGGGCTTCTTCGTAATCTGGTAAATCGCTCATTGTCATATCTTCATTTTGCTAGTTAAGGCAATGCTACCACTCGATAAAAAGCAACTCCAATAAATTCTATAATCAAAGCGCTTAAGGGGCACTATTAAACACTTTAATAGCAGCAGCTATTTACTGCTGCGGTATGACTTTATTAAGCTCAGTATATAAAAAACATATTTATGGTTAAAAAGCACACTCATAAGTAAATAACTAGTAACAAGAGCATAATAACCACGCAAACAAAATAATATTTTGCTTTTGGGGTTTAAGCTTTCGATTATGTCTTATATACTGGATTTGTTCCCTGGGGTGCTGGAGCTTGGTTAAGTCCCTGAGCCGATAAATTTTATACCAGGGTTTCTGTTCGTATACTATTGTGCAAGCTCGGCATGTACCGAGAAGCCTACGGTAAACCGCAGATTCCCGCCCTGAAACCTCAAGGTTTCAGGACTGACACCAACACCACACTTTGGGGAACACCTTCTTATTTTTATAATCCCTCTTATTATTTATTTGTCTTTTTTGTTATAACTTTCTAAATTATTTTTATAATCTTTGGCAAAAAAAAGCTGCAAGTAATTCCTTACTTACAGCTAAACTCTAAATGCTTACACTTATTTACTTAAACCAACCCTGAAAACGCTCCATAAGCATATAGTTTACCGGTACCAGCAATAAGGTAATGAAGGTGGCGAATATAATTCCAAAACCTAAGCTTACAGCCATAGGGATTAAAAATTGCGCTTGAGTCGCTTTTTCAAATAATAACGGCATTAACCCTATAAAGGTGGTTAAGCTAGTTAGCATAACTGGGCGAAAACGTGACGCGCCGGCAAGTTTAACTACCTCAATTAATTCAATCCCTTCTGTGCGTTTTTTATTAATATAGTCAACTAATACCAGCGAGTCATTAACCACTACGCCAATTAATGCTAGCATGCCAAGCAAGCTCATAATGGTTAATTCCATTCCCATGATCCAATGCCCTACTACAGCGCCTATCATGCCAAAGGGTATAACACTCATTACTATTAATGGCTGTAAATACGATTTAAACGGTATCGCTAATAGCGCATAAATAATAAAAAATACAAATACTAACGCCCAAGCAAGTGAACCAAACGACTCTCTTTGCTCTTTTGCTTCTCCTTCTAATGCATAATCAACTCCTGGGTATTGCTGCATTAGCTCATCCAAATACTGGGATAAATCAGCTTGGAGTATGGTCATGTTAGTGTTGCTTTTTTCTATATCGGCGGTCACATTTAAAGTACGGTAACGATCGATTCGATTGATAGTAGACGGGCTTTGCCCTGTAATTAAAATAGCCACATGCGATAAAGGCACTGAGCCACCGGCAGGTGTGTTTATGAGTATATTTTGTAAGTCGGCTACCGAGCGTCTTTCATCAATAGGCAAACGTACCATTACGCGCACATCGTCTCGCCCACGTTGGATCCTTTGTACTTGCGAGCCAAAAAACGAGTTACGCACTTGCCCTGCTACATTTACTCTATTTAAACCCAGCGCTAAGCCTTGCTCTGTAAGCTCTATTTGTAACTCTTCTTTACCATCAGACATACTATCGGCAATATCGAATACAGTTGGGTAGGTCGATAAACGTGTTTTAATATGATCTGCCACGTCTTGTAAAACCTTTAACGATGTACCGCTAAGCTGCACATCTATTGGATCTGAACTACGACCTATTTCGGCTCTAAAGGTGAGACTTTCAGCGCCGGGAATAACGCCAATTAATTCGCGCCATTCACTGGCAAGCTCGCGTGAGCCTATATCTGAATCACGTTTTTCAGCTGGGGTAATTTCAAAGCGTACTCCGCCTGAGTTAGATACTCCGCCGCGCCCGCCCGTTGTTGCTAAAATATTTAAAATAACGCTCTCCCCCGTATCAGGGTCACGGTATTTTTCTTGTAATTGCTGCGCCTTTTGCGACATGTCAATCACGTACTTATTAGTTACTTCAAACGGCGTGCCAGCAGGCAGGGTTAAGTTTACCCGTACGGTTTCGCTGGGAATACGTGGAAAAAATACAAACTTAGTCCAACCACTGGTGATCATAGTTAAAATAATTAAAAACACGCCAACAAATAAGCTCACCGTTGCCAGTTTATGGCGCAGAGCTAAATTAAGAATAGGTTGATAATATTTTAAAATCGCACTTTCAAAGCCATCAGCAAAACGTTGCTGTAGCAGATCAAACTTTGATTGCTTACTTTTTTGGTGACGTAGCTTTATATATTTTAAATGTGCAGGTAAAACAAATTTAGATTCAATTAAAGAAAACAATAATACCGGAATAACCACCACCGGAATTTGTGCAAATAATGCCCCGCGTGCACCTTCAATAAAGGCTAATGGCAAAAAGGCCGCTACCGTGGTTAATACACCAAAAGTCACTGGCGTTGCTACTTCTTGGGTACCTAATATGGCAGCTTGTTCGCCCGATTCGGCTGTTTTTAAATGGGTGTAAACGTTCTCTCCGGTGACTATGGCATCATCAACCACAATACCGAGTACTAAAATAAAACCAAACAAGCTCATTACATTAAGCGTTACGCCAAAAATAGGCATAGCAATAAATGCCCCCATGAACGACACCGGAATACCAATAAACACCCAAAATGCGATAGCTGGGCGTAAAAATAAGGTTAGCAGTGCCAGCACTAAAATACCGCCTTGCAAGGCGTTAGTGGTGAGTGTGGCAATACGGCTTTTAACTAGCTCTGAGTCGTCATCCCAATAACTTAATGCAAAACCTTGCGGCAATGAAGGTTGCTGGGCATTTATATAAGCTTTTACTTCATCGGCAACAGTAATTGCACTTTGTGGGCCTATTCGGTATACGTCGATAAAAGCGGCTTGTTTTCCGTTAAAACGTGTACGCACTGGGGTTTCTTCAAAGCCGTCATTAATTGTAGCTATATCACCTAAGCGAATAATAGTACCGTCGCTTTGGTTTTTAACCACTATGCTGGCAAATTCATCTTTTCGGTATGCTTGTCCTTTTGAGCTAATAAGTACATCGCCACCTTGGGTTTTTAAGTTACCCGCAGAAATGTCTGAGCTTGAGTTAGCAACCGCATTAGAAATTTGCGCCAGTGTTAAGTCATATTGGCGCAATGTATCTTGGCTTACTTCAATAGCCAGTTCGTAGTCGCGCACGCCACTTAACTCAACCTGCGTTACACTGGGTAAACGTAATATTTGATCGCGTACTTGCTCTGCATACTCGCGAGTTTCTTTTTCGCCATAATCACTAGATACAGTTACCGCTATAACCTCTCGTTTTCGCTCAGCTAGAGCAACGATGGGTTTTTCAGCATCTCCAGGAAAGGTATTAATAGCATCAACACGGCTTTTTATATCAGCGAGCAACTCTCGAGGATCGTAGCCGCTTTCCACTTCAACAGTGACAGAGCCCGAACCTTCAGATGAGCGGCTAAATATTTGCTTTATACCTTCTAAATCTTGTACAGACTCCTCTATACGTATAGTGACACCTTGCTCAACATCCTCTGGCGTCGCGCCACGTAAACTAACCTGAATGCTGATCATATCGGTTTCAAACGAAGGAAATACTTCTATCGGTATTTTCGTCGATAAACTAAACAGCCCAGACAGCAACAAAGTTACTAACAATAAATTGGCAGCAACATGGTTTTTGGTAAACCAAGCAATCATGGCTTATCTCCTTGCTTTGCTGCGCGACGTTTTTTTACTAGCTCTGCAACACTAATGCCTTGCTCTTTTGCTTGTTGTGCTAATTGCTCTGCTGTTGGGCGTTGCTTCATACTTTGTGGTTTAGTCGCTTTATTATCTTCGCCTAAAATATTCACTTGTGTACCCGAACTAACTTGCCCCAGTGGCGTAATAACAAGCTTATCACCTGCTTTTAAGCCGGTTTTTATCATTGCAAAAGCGGCATTTTGCCATGCAAGCGTTATATCTTTACGCTTTAATACTCCCTGCTCAACAATATAAACGTAAGACCCCTGATAAATAGTGCTATTTGCAATAATAAGTGCATCAGAAACTGTTTTTCCGGTGATCTGCGCTTTAACGTATTGCCCTATTTTTATTGGGTATTGATTACTTTGTGTTGCTTTATAAGGGTCATTAATTTTAGCAACCACGTAGAGTTGCTGTGCACTTTCATCAATAGCACCTTCGGTACGCGCCAACTGCCCTTGCCATGTTTGCTCACCAACTAAATCAGAGCTAAATTTAATCACGGATCCGGCCTGGTTTTTAGCACCGTCGCGGTACTGCTCAGGTAAATTAATAAAAGGTAGGTCTTTGTTTTTTATTGGCAACCGAATCTCTACGCTGTCTATTGCGTAAATAGTAGCGAGCTGAGTATTGTTGCTAACAACTTGGCCTAAATCTACATTACGACTAAGTACTCGTCCTGCAAAAGGCGCTATTATTTGGGTACGTTCTAAGTTTAACTTGGCTTTTTCAAGTGTTGCTTGCGCCGATAATACTTGTGCTTGTGCTGCAGCTAATTGTGGCTCACGTAGCACCAAGCTACTTGCAGGTTTATCATTACCTAAACGCTGCCAATCTGTAATAGCCTGCTGCCCGCGGGCTTGTTCTTCTAAAAGGCCTTGCTTTGCTGTTAATAAGTTAGCCTGTGCCGATTTAACCTCTGCTTGATAGTCTCTATCGTCGAGTTGGATTAGTAGCGCACCTTTTTTAAAAAAACCACCTTCTCTAAAGTCATCACTTATATTTATAATTAAACCCGATGCTTGAGCAACTAATAAGCTTTGTGTACGTGGTTTTACTGTGCCGTAGCTGTCTACCATCACTTGATAATTTTGCGGCTGCAACATTTGAACTGCTACGTTAATTGATGCTTTTGGTGGTGCACCAAAGCGATTAGCTTCTGGCGGGTTACCTTTAATAAACATGACGATTAAAATAGTGGCAATAATAACCGCGATTGGAATAATAATTTTTGCTGTTTTAGTTTTCATTGCTATTACTCTGTAGTTCGGTTGAAGTGTTTGCAAAATCGCCACCAAGGGCAAGGTGTAAATTAACTCGGTTTGCTATCAATTGATTTTTAATACTAATTAAGGAGCTTTGAGCATCGAACGAGCGTCCTTGTGCATCAAGCACTGTAGTGTAGCTAACCAAGCCACTTTGATATTGCTCAAACGATAATTGCTCGGCAGCAAGGGCATTTTCTTGTGCTTCTAGCGTGCTTGTATATTGCGCTTTAAGTGATTGCTGTAGCGTAATCGCATTTTCTACGTCGCTAAAAGCATCGTAAAGTGTTTGTAAATACTGCTGCTCTTGTTTTTGGCTATTTAAACGCGCAATTTCTTCATTCGCTTTTAACCGGCCGCCATTAAAAATAGGCGCTGAAATACTGCCAAGTAATGACCATGCTAGGCTAGATGGCGAAAACAAATCACTTACTCTATCAGTAGTATCACTTAAACTTGCCGTTAAATTTAAACTTGGAAAACGTTGCTTATGGGCATAAGCCAAGTTTGCATCACTTGCTAAAAGCTGATACCAATTTGCACGTAATGTTGGCTTTCGGGTAATTAACTCTGAGGGTAAACCTAGTGGAATGTCAGTATTGATAACTGGTAGGTCATTATTTGCCGAGATAATTCCTTTCGGATAATCTCCCAATAAACGCTCAAGTACTCTTGCTGTAGTTAATAAGCTAGCTTGCTGAGTAGCAATACGTGAACGCTCATTATTTAGCTCGTTGCGAGCTAAATAAACATCGAGAGCTTCGTTTAATCCTTGACGATAACCTGACTCTATAATATCAAGATTTTGCAAAGCATTGGCTTCACGGCGCTTATATAAATCAAGTAATTGCTTTGCGGTTACTACATCAAACCAGCCCTTTACTACATCGGCAACTAGCTGTTGTTTGGCTTGTTCAAAGCGCGCCTGTTGCGCTAAGTAGTTTAAATTAGCTTGGCGATTAGAATCTGACAGCTTGCCCCATAAATCAACTTCGTAACCTAAATTCAAGCTCACTGAACTTGCATTATTATAACTAATTGGGCGGTTATTTTTACTGCGGCTAGTACGCGCAGATAAGTCCAGAGTTGGCCACAACGCAGCGCCCGACACAATTAACTGCTGCTTTTGGATCGCTACATCGTAACTACTTTGTAAAAGCTGCTGGTTATTTTTAAGTGCCTGCTCCACAAGCTTATTCAGCTGTGGATTTTGTAATTGTGTAAGCCATTGCTGCTGTACGTGTAATACCGGCGCAGAGGTTTTTTGTTGCCATTGCTGCGGTACATTGTTAGGTGCTTGTTCGCGCTGCTGTGAATTTATATTGCTCGCACAGCCGCTGAGCAGCACAATACTGAGTGCCAATAAAGTTGGCTGGTATTGTTGCCAAATCATAATTAAACCTGAATTACTGCTATTTATAATGTAATTCAAGCACTTTGAACTAAAACGCTCAACTTACTTTACATAACATTACATAATTAGCCATAAACTATCGGATAACTATTTATACTCTATTTCGACATTAATGATCATTAAGAAAGTTGAAAGTAACTATAAGTGGTTTGTATCACTAAGGGGGTTGCTAAGTAGTGTACTGATAAGCTTAAAATTAGTCTGGAACAATTTTAAGCTGTATGGGATGCAGGGAAAAATAATCTTTATAAACAAAAAAACCTCACAAATGTGAGGTTTTTTAATAAATGGTGCCTCGACGCGGAATCGAACCACGGACACGAGGATTTTCAATCCTCTGCTCTACCGACTGAGCTATCGAGGCACATAAACTGTGCAAGTTAACTAAATATTCTAAGCTAACTTTTTACTAAACTGATTTAGTAAATAAATGGTGCCGACTAACCGAGTCGACGGGTAACTTGAACAGACTA
>TARA_R110000772_G_scaffold267933_1_pt1 | contig 79417 bp, 78 predicted proteins | sample TARA_R110000772 | Tara Oceans TARA_R110000772 (sample SAMEA4397948) | marine metagenome | biome: Polar Biome; feature: [SRF] surface water layer (ENVO:00010504); material: water (ENVO:00002006), including particulate matter (ENVO:01000060) such as... | depth 5 m | reverse complement strand
CGGACCGAAGCCCGCCGCACGCCCCAAGTTTCCCAGGGAGGATTCCTGAATGGATGGAATGCCGGTTCGGGGCATCATGAACATCCGCTTGTGGCGCCGCAGGTGACGCACTTCATGCAGGTGCCGTTGCGCACCAGGGTGAAGTTGCCGCAGTCGCCGCAGGAGTCGCCTTCATATCCCTTCATGCGGGCTTCGCGGATCTGGTCCAGTTTGCTGTCTGTCTGGGTGATCACGCTGGTCTCGATCTCCAGGACCGTCTCGGTGCTTTCCGCCCGTTGCACGGTGACGCCGACGCCGTTGCCGCCGCCGTTGCTGCCGCTGGTGCGCACGGCGCCCGCGGTCGAGCCGGACTGTTCACCGCCGAAGCGCCCGCCCTGCACGACCATGAACTGCTTGGAACGCACATAGCCGCGGCTGGTCAGCTGCGCCACGGCCTCCATCATGCCGGACTTCTCGGCGTTATCCGGAAGGTCGCCTTCGTCGGAACCGTCGCCCACGGTATCGGGCAGCAGGTCCGCCGGTTCGACATGGGCGAGGTCGTTGCGGTCCAGGTACGACACCGCCAGTTCGCGGAAGATGTAGTCGAGGATCGACGTCGCCATTTTGATGGTGTCGTTGCCGGTGACCATGCCCGAGGGCTCGAAGCGGGTGAAGGTGAAGGCCTCCACGTATTCTTCAAGCGGCACGCCGTACTGCAGGCCGATGGAGATGGCGATGGCGAAGTTGTTCATCAGCGAGCGGAAGGCGGCCCCTTCCTTGTGCATGTCGATGAAGATTTCCGCCAGCTTGCCGTCGCTGTATTCGCCGGTGTGCAGGTAGACCTTGTGATCGCCGATCGACGCCTTCTGGATATAGCCTTTGCGCCGGTTGGGCGGGCGGCGGCGTTCCTGGGCGCGTTCGACGATGCGCTCGACGATGCGTTCGGCGACGATCTCGGCCCTGGAGGCATTGGCCGGCGCGGCGGCCACGGCCTCTTCCAAAGTTTCCTCGGCATCGACGTCGTCCAGCAGGGCCGATTGCAGCGGCTGCGACAGCTTGGAGCCGTCGCGGTACAACGCGTTGGCTTTCAGCCCCAGTTTCCAGGACAGCATGTAGGCGTCGTTGCATTCCTTGACCGAGGCTGAGTTCGGCATGTTGATGGTCTTGGAAATGGCGCCCGAGATGAAGGGCTGCGCCGCCGCCATCATGCGGATGTGGCTTTCGACGGAAAGGTAGCGTTTGCCGATCTTGCCGCAGGGGTTGGCGCAGTCGAACACGGACAGGTGCTCGGCCTTCAAGTGAGGCGCGCCCTCCAGCGTCATGGCGCCGCAGATATAGGTGTTGGCGGCCTCGACCTCGGCCTTGGAGAAGCCGAGGTAGGCGAGCATGTCGAAGCTCATGTCGTCGAGCTTGTCGGCTGGAATGCCCAGGCCCTCGCGGCAGAAGGCATCGCCCAGGTTCCACTTGTTGAACACGAATTTGATATCGAAGGCTTCGCCGAGAGATTTTTCAAGTTTCTTCAGAACGTTATCCGTGAAACCTTTGATTTTCAATGTTTCTGCATTGATCCCCGGCGCCCCTTCCAAGGTGCCGTGGCCGACCGCGTAGTTGATCATGTCGGTGATCTCGTCGGCCGTGTAGCCCATGCCCGACAGCGCCTTCGGCACCATGCGGTTGATGATCTTGAAGTAGCCGCCGCCGGCCAGCTTCTTGAACTTGACCAGGGCGAAGTCGGGCTCGATCCCCGTGGTGTCGCAATCCATGACCAGGCCGATGGTGCCCGTGGGCGCGATCACCGTGGTCTGGGCATTGCGGTAGCCATGGGCCTCGCCGCCTTCAAGCGCGAGGTCCCAGGCCTTGGCCGCGGCCTTGGACAGTTCCGCATCTGGGCAGTCGCCCGCGATCAGCGGCACGGGGGCCACTTCCAGGCCTTCGTAGCCGGTCTTGTCGCCATGGGCCGCGCGGCGGTGGTTGCGGATGACCCGCAGCATGGCGTCGGCGTTCTTTTCGTAGCCGGGGAAGGTGCCCAGCTCCGCCGCCATCTCGGCCGAGGTGGCGTAGCAGGTGCCGGTCATCAATGCCGTGACGGCGCCGCAGATGGCCCGGCCTTCGACGGAATCATAGGACAGCCCGGCATTCATCAGGTAGCCGCCGATGTTGGCATAGCCCAGGCCCAGGGTCCGGAACTCGTAGGACAGTTGGGCGATTTCCTTGGACGGGAACTGAGCCATGAGCACCGAAATCTCAAGCGTCACGGTCCACAGGCGCACCGCGTGCTCGAACCCGGTGACATCGAAGGTGCCGTCCTTCTGAGAGAAGGTGATCAGGTTCAAGGACGCCAGATTGCAGGCCGTGTCGTCCAGGAACATGTATTCGGAGCAGGGGTTAGAGGCATTGATGCGGCCCGAATTGGGACAGGTGTGCCATTCGTTGATGGTGGTGTCGTACTGCAGGCCCGGATCGGCGCAGGCCCAGGCCGAATAGCCGATCTGCTCCCACAGGTCGCGGGCCTGGATGCGCTTGTGCACCTTGCCGTCCGTGCGGCGGATCAATTCCCATTCGCCGTCGTCGAGAACGGCCTGGATGAATTCGTTGGTCAGGCGCACCGAATTGTTGGAGTTCTGCCCCGACACGGTCACGTAGGCTTCCGAATCCCAATCCGTGTCGTAGGTCGGGAATTCGATATCCGTATATCCCTGGCGGGCGAAGTGGATCACTCGCTGGACGTAATTGTCAGGGATCATGGCTTGGCGGCATTCCCGGATGGCGGCCTTGAGCGCCGGGTTCTTGCGCGGGTCGAAGCAATCCTCGGCGGAGCAGTCTTCGCCGTCGGCTTCCATATTCTGACAAGCGGCCAGGACCTGGGTCAGGTGCTTCTTGGCGAGGCGCGAGCCGGACACCAGCGCGGCGACCTTCTGCTCTTCCTGAACCTTCCAGTTGATGTACTTCTCGATGTCCGGATGATCGACGTCGACGACGACCATCTTGGCCGCGCGGCGCGTGGTGCCGCCGGATTTGATGGCGCCGGCAGCCCGGTCGCCGATCTTGAGGAAGCTCATCAGGCCCGACGACTTGCCGCCGCCCGACAGGGCTTCGTTCTCGCCGCGCAGGGCCGAGAAGTTGGACCCGGTGCCCGAGCCGTACTTGAACAGCCGTGCCTCGCGGACCCAAAGGTCCATGATCCCGCCGTCGCTTACCAGGTCGTCGTTGACGCCTTGGATGAAACAGGCATGGGGCTGCGGGTGCTCGTAAGCGGAATTGGAGGCGACCAGCTTGCCGGTCTCGAAATCAACGTAATGATGCCCCTGGGCCGGGCCGTCGATGCCATAGGCCCAATGCAGGCCCGTGTTGAACCACTGGGGCGAGTTGGGCGCGGCCATCTGCTTGGCCAGCATGAAGCGCATTTCATCGAAATAAGTCCGGGCGTCGGCTTCGGAATCGAAATAGCCGCCTTTCCAGCCCCAATAGGTCCAGGTCCCGGCCAGACGGTCGAACACCTGCTTGGCGCTGGTTTCGCCGGACGACCGCTTGTCCTTGGGCAGCTTCTTGAGGGCGGCGGCATCGGGCTCGGAACGCCACAGCCACGACGGGACCGAATTCTCCTCGACCTTCTTCAGCTTCGCCGGCACGCCCGCCTTGCGGAAGTACTTCTGCGCCAGCACGTCCGAGGCGACCTGCGACCACGCGTCGGGCACTTCGATGTCCGCCTGCGCGAACACCACGGAGCCGTCCGGGTTTCGGATTTCGCTGGATGCCCGGCGAAACTTGATTACCGCGTAAGGTGACTGGTCCTGTTTCGTAAAATGCCGCTTGATCTGCATGGCTACCCCGTCTGCGCTTCCTTAATGGTCCCTGTCATTTCCGGCCCTGTTGCTGGCCGGCGGGCCCAACAACAGACCCGGGTCGCTTCTTTGCCGCTGGCTCGGAAGGCTTTCGCTTCCTGAAACTACATAGTGTATTTGCCCAGGCGTGAAGGACGCTAAATGTAGCCAACGGCTTTGGGACCAGCAACAGGATTATTTCAACATTTAGGGGTTATGTTACGAATAAATTACTTGATTTTGTGGAACCTCCTGGAAAACCGGGAGTTATGCCTTAGGTCATAGTCGGGGCCGCCCTATATATTGCGGGCGGTGGTCGGTAAAGGCGGTCAAGCGGACTGGACCTCGCGCCCGCATGGTGCCATATTCCCGCGGTACATCAGGCGGATATGAGGCCCCATGGACATCGGAACGCTGCTGCATACCTGGATTCACGGCAAGCTCGTCGGCACCGACGAGTTCGGCAACCGTTATTACAAGAACAAGGGCGGGTCGCTGTATGGCCGCGAACGCCGCTGGGTTCTGTACAAGGGCCGCAAGGAAGCCTCCAAGGTGCCGCCGGAATGGCATTCCTGGCTGCACCACACCTCTGCCGAGCCGCTGACCGAAAGCGCCACCCGGGCGCGGCCGTGGCAGAAGGAACACGTTCCCAACCTGACGGGGACGGCCGGTGCCTATCGCCCCGCGGGCCACGATTTCAAGGGGGGCACCCGCGCCCATGCCACGGGCGACTACGAAGCCTGGAAGCCGGAATGATTTGCGGCTCCCTGGCTGGGGCGCTGCGATGACGGTCGGATACCGATGACACTCGAAACAAAGGAACAGATGATCGGCGCTTTGGCGCTTGTCGTGCTTCTGGCGGTTCTCGGTTTCATGAACCAAAGCCGCGACGTGACCTCCGGCGCGGACGGACGAATCCGGGTCGATGCCCTGTTCGGCCGCGTCGATGGCATCGCCCCCGGTGCCGAAGTCCGCATGGGCGGCGTTCGAATCGGCAAGGTCACGGCCCAGCGCCTGGACGACAAGTTCCGCGCCGTGCTGACCCTCAATCTGACCGACGGCGTGATGGTGCCGAATGATTCGTCGGCCTCGGTGCAGACCGACGGCCTGTTCGGCGGCAAATATATCGTTTTGGAGCCGGGCGCATCGGAACAGGGCCTGAAAACCGGCGATCTGATCGCCATCACCCAGGATGCCCAGGTCGTTAGCGACATTCTGAATCTGATCATTTCCCAGGGCCGGGCCGCCATGGAAGAGCGCCGGGCCGCCGCCGAAACGGCGGCTGGACAGACGAAATAAGGGGCGGAGAGACCGGACATGGGACGTAATGCAATCGAAACGGTCCTGGGCGGCGTCGTGCTGATCGTTGCCGGGGTGTTCCTTTTCTTCGCCTTCAACGTGGCCCAGGTGAAGGCCGTCACGGGCTATGAGATCAAGGCGCATTTCCTCAAGATCGGCGGCCTGTCGAATGGCAGCGACGTGCGCATCAACGGCATCAAGGTCGGCACCGTTCTCGACCGCGCGCTCGATCCGCAGACGTTCGAGGCCGTTGTCACCATGTCGATCCGCCCGGACGTGAAACTGCCCAAGGACACGGTGGCGACGATCGGCTCCGAAGGCATCTTGGGCGGAAAATACATCCGCCTGAAGCCGGGGCAGGCTTCGGAAATGCTGCCCGCGGGCGGGCGCATCGCCAAGGTCGAAGACTTTAAATCCCTCGAGGATCAGGTCGGCGAGATCATCTTCCTGGCTACGGGCGGGAAATAGGCCGCGATGCGGCTGTTCCTGATTGCCCTGATCGGCGTCCTCACCGCCTTTCCGGCGGGGGCGGCCCCTATGAACAAGGTCATCCTGCAGGGCCTGGACAAGGTCACGGCGCGGGTCTCGACCCTGGAAACCCGAGTCGGCGAGGTCGTGCGTTTCGGCACGCTTGAGATCATCGCCCGCAGCTGCGACAAGCGCCCGCCGGAAGAGCCGCCGGAAAGCGCGGCCTTCCTCGATATTTGGGAAATCCGCCCCGGAGAGCCGGCGGTCAGCCTGTTCCGCGGCTGGATGTTCGCCTCCAGCCCGGCGCTCAACGCGCTGGAACATCCCGTCTACGATATCTGGGTGCTCGATTGCGCCGAACCGGCGGATGCCGCCCCGCCTAAATAGCGTTCCCCTACCTTTGACCCCGCCTTGCAGGACGCCGGTGAGTCCCCGTCGTGCCGGGCCGAGGGGGCAGGGCCGCCGACCCCGCCCTCTGCCGGAATTGCCATACGCCGCAGGGGATGATTGCCCAGAACCTTGCGGGCATGCCGACAGACACATTGCCGCAGTGCGGCGGTTCCGTTCGGGGGAACAAGTCCATCCGGTGATGGCATCCCTCTCGCGATCCTTCCCTGATGCCGAAATCACGAAGCTGGCCGCGTATTTTTCCGCGCTCGGCCCGGTCGGGACGCAGCGCGCGGCGGAAAAGCCGACGGAACAGGCGAAACAGGTCAGCGCGAAGGCCGCCAACGCCGCAGTAGAAGATGGACGGCGATCGGCGTGGCGATTGAGGTCGCCAGCGCAACCAGGGCAATCCCCGAAAAGACCCCGGCCGGCATGGCCCAATCGCCCAGGTCGCGTGCCTGCTGACCGATCACCATGGCCATTTCGGCGCGTGGCACCATGCTGACCCCGATCAGCAGCGCGCCGGCACCGGACGTCGTCATCAAGGCCGGCAGCCCGGCCCCGGCGATCTTGCCGCCGACGGCCACGGCGAGCAACGCCCCGCCGAACGCCAGTGCCATGCCCAGGGACCCGGGATCGATGCGGAAGCCGATGGCGATGAAAAAGAACGGCACGAAAAAGGCCTGGATTTGCACGAAGCCCGTTTCGATGCGCACGACGTCCGGATTGCGGCTGAAGATCAGGCCCGCGAAGAAGGCGCCGATGGCGATGGAAAAGCCCAACAGAGAGGCGACGGCGGCGACGCAGAGCCCGATGCCCAGGAGGATCATCGCCGCATGGGGGTTGCCCAGGCGGGTCAGGACGGCGGCAAGGCGGTGCTGGTTGGTCCAGGCGACGGCCAGGCACAGCCCGCCGAGCGCCGCCGCCTTGACCAGCAGAATCAGCGAAATTTCCGATATATGGGTGGCCAGACTGCCGCCGTTCCCCGAATGGACCAGGGGGGCGACGGCCACGGCCATGGCCATGAAGATGACCGCCGACAGGTCATCCAGTTCCGCCACGTCGATCAGGGTTTCGCCGTCGGGGGTGTCGAGGGCGCCGGCCTCGCGCCACAGTTCCGTGGTCACGGCGACGCTGGTCGCCGTCATGGCGATGGCCGTGAACATGCTGGGCACGGGGCCCAGGTCGAACATCTGATGACAGAGCAGGAACGCGGGCACGCCGCTGAGCGTGACGTTGCCGAGCCAGATGGGCGCCGCCCGGGGCAGCTTCGCGACAAGGCCGTGCAGGTTGCTGTCGAGCCCGATGCGGAACAGCAGGATGAACACGCCCGTCTCGGCAAGGAATTCCAGCAGGTGGCGGCCCGTCCCGGATATGAAGGCCATCTGTCCGTCGGCCACGCGGAGGGCGAATCCCAGCGCGATGAAACCGGCCAGGGCGGGCAGGCCGACCTTCTCGAACCAGATGCGCGTGAACACCGCCGCGACGATCAGGATGCCCAGCATCAATTCGAAGATGGAAATGGATTGATGGTCGATCATGGCCGTATTCCGTTGATCAGCGTCCCAATCTATTCCAGGTCGTCCAAAACGTCATGTACCGCATCCGCCAGCAGGGGCGCGAGGGTGACCGTGTTGGTTTCGTGCGGCACGGAATCGGCGGATTCGATCGCACCGACACCGGCTGCCTTCAGCATGGCAAGGACCGATGGCGGGCCCAGCATGTGCACGGCCGTCACATCGACCGATGCGGCCCCCGCGGCCCGAAGCAGGCGCGCGCTTTCGGCAAGCGTCGCGCCGCTGGAGATCACATCGTCGACCAAGACGGCCGGCCGTCCGGCAACCCGTTCGATTCCCGAAATCTCGATCGTCACGTCACGGTCGCCCGTGCGCAGCTTGCACCCGATCAGAACATCAAGCCCCAGGGGCACGGCGACGGCCTCGACCCATTGCCGGGATTCGCTGTCCGGGCCGACGATGATGGCATCCCCCGCCAAGCCTTTGTCCCGCAGGCGTGTGGCCAGCAAGTTCGTCGCCGAGACCGCTACCGCCCGCGCCGTGGGAAACACCGCCGCAAGGGAGCTTGTCCGGTGCAGGTGCGGATCGACAGTGACGACGCCGTCGATCAGGCCGTCCAGGAAGCGGCCGATGATGCGTTGGCTTACGGCCTCGCCGGCGTGAAACGCCGCGTCCTGGCGCATGTAGCATAGATAGGGCGCGACCAGGACAAGACGCTGCGCGCCGGCGTCGCGCAGCGTCGAGGCGGCGAGCATCAGTTCCACGAGCTTCGCGTTGGGGTCGTCGAGGGAGCGGTAGAGGATCACCGTGTCGGCCGCGTCGCCGACGCGGACAAGGCTTTCCCCGTCGGGAAAACGGCGTGCTGCGATCCCGGAGAACGGAATCGTCAGTGCCGCGGCGAGACGGCGGGCCTGGGGCGCCGATTCCGGGAATCCTTGAAGCGTGAGCGCGGCCGCCGTCATGTCGGCCCGATGGTATAGCCGTTGTTTTCAGCCGCGTCGTTCGTCGCGAAACCGAAGTCGGCGGCCACGCAGGCGTAGATGCGGTAGATCGGCTCCCCTTTGGTTACCCGGTCACCGGTCTTTTTCAGAAGGTCGACGCCCGCGCCTTTGTCCAAGGGGGCGCCGGCAAGGCGGGCGATGCGGCCCAGACGATAGCAGTCGATACCTTGGATCACGCCGTCGGCCGGGGCGCAGACATCCTCCACCAGTTCGCCGAGCTGGTGGTTGGTCTTGCTTGGGCCCTGGGCCTTGATGATCCGCTCCATGGCATCGAGCGCCTGCCCGGAATTGAGAATTTCGCAGGCCCGCGCATGGCCGCTGCCGCCCCGCAGTTCGGGGTCGAAGTCGAGCATCCGACCGGCCAGCAGCAGCGCGTGGTCGCGAAGGTCCTGCGGTGCCCCCGGGTCGTTGCGCAGCACCGCCATGACGTCGCGCGCTTCAAGGACAGGGCCGATTCCTCGCCCGATGGGTTGCGCGCCGTCGCTGAACACCACATCGATAATCAGGCCGACCTTGTCGCCGACGTATTCGAACATCTTGCGCAGGCGGACGGCGTCGGCATGGCTGCGCACCTTGGCGGTGGGGCCCACGGGAATGTCGATGACCAGATGGGTCGAACCCGCGGCCATTTTCTTGGAAATGATCGAAGCGACCATCTGTTCGGGTGTGTCGATGCGCAGCGGCCGTTCGACGGAAATCAGGATGTCGTCGGCTGGCGACAAATTGACGTGACCGCCCCATACCAGACAACCCTTCTCGCGCTCGACCACGGCGCGCATCTGGGTGATTGACAGATTGACCTCGGCCAGGACCTCCATGGTGTCGGCGGTGCCGGCGGGCGAGGTGATGGCACGGGACGACGTCTTGGGCACCGGCAGGCCGTGGGCCGCGACGATGGGGACGACGATCATCGAAGTGCGGTTGCCAGGAATGCCGCCGATGCAGTGCTTGTCGATGATGATGGGGGCTTCCCATTCCAGTTTGTTGCCGACCTTGGCCATGGCCTCGGTCAAATCCAGCATCTCGGCCGTCGTGCTGAAACTGGCCGCCGAGATCAGAAAGGCCGCGATCTCCATGGGCGAATAGCGGTAGGCGGTGATGTCGGCGATGATCGCCTCGATCTCCGATTTCGACAGCGTGTGACCGTTGATCTTTGCGCGGATTGATTCCAGGCTTCGGGGTTGGGGCGCCTGGGCGATGCGGACCATTTCCCCTTCGGGCAGGCCAAGCCGCCGGAAAGCCTGTTCTCCCAATCCCAGTTCGTCCGGCGCAACCATGCCGCAGTCGTCGCAGATGATCAGGTTGGCCAGGATCTGCTTGCCGTCGGAAACCACCTCGATCTTGCGGAGCGCCTGGAAATCCTCGGCGCGGTAGAGCGAGCAGGACCGCGACAGCAGAGCCACGTTCTCGGGATGGGTGTCGATGGCGATTCGTTTTATTCTGAGCATCCCGTCCCCCTTGAACGCGGTGGCTTGCAGCGGCGCGTTCGAACCCCCCTACTTTTTCATCTTAGGGGGCCGCAAGCAACCGGGTGAGGGGCCGCCGCCGACGGTTCTAAAATGTCGCCAGGCGGGTTTTCGGGTCCAACATTTCACTGGCGATGACCGGCGGCTTGGCGACGCCGACGTCGGGTGTCAGGGCGTCGGGACCGAGTTTCCGGTTCGGCAGGAAGATGGCGCAGACGCTCACCGTGCCGCCCTTTGTCTTGAGGCCGGCAAGCAGGGACAGCACGGTCATGCCCGTCGGCGTGACGATTTTACTTGCGGCGGCGGGCGGTTGTCTGAGCGCGATCTCGCCGGCCGGACCGCATAGCATCAGGTGCACGGTCTTGCCCTGCTTGGCGATCTGGTTGGACAAGACCAGGGCCATGGCCTGAGTTTCCGTATCGGGCGAAGTCAGGATGATCAGGGCCTTGTCGACGGGGGCGTCGGCGTTTGCGTTGGGCGCGAGGGCGGTGAGGGCGACGATGGCGCCGGCGATGGTCTTGCGTATATGCATGCTGGTTACTCCGTTATCGTTGGCGGGCAGGAACAGGCAATCACGGCAGCCCGTACATCTTTTCTTTGTTGAGCTTATAGCTCCACGGCAGCCCGGAATTCTTCCAGCCGTCCTTCAGGCGCCAGTTCTTATGGGGGCCGTCCTTCAGGGTGCCGCCCTCGAACCCGTCGACGACGACATAAACCTTTTCAAATCCCAGGCCATCGAGTGCCTTGGCCGACGGCGCGCCGCGCTCGCCGCCCGATCGGCACATGAGGATCACAGGCGTGGCCTTGCTTAGGCCGCGGTTTTCAAGCGCGCGGGCGACCGCGGCGGCGAAATCCAGGTTCTTCTTCATCAGGAACACGGACTTCTTCTCGTTCCACTTGCTGCGGTCGGACAGCAAGTATGGCACGTTCAGGTCCACCATGTCGGTGAAGCCGGTGAACATGATCTCGATGGGGTCTCGGACATCGACGAACAAAACCTTGCCGCCTTCGGCCGCCTTCATGTCGTAGGCTTCCTTGGAGGTCAGGTAGAGACCCCACGGCGTCTGCTTGGCCGCATCCTTAGGCGCAGGCGCGGCCTGAACGGTCGCCGGCGCGGCCATTGTTAGGGCCACGGCGCCCGCCATCACCAACCGCATTGCACGTTTCAACATCTTTCACTCCTTCGCAAAGGCACCACCGCCGTAATCGACCGTATGTCGATGGACCGTGTCGTGCTTCGCATAACACTAGACCCGCCGCCGGCCATTGATCTGTGACAAAGTTACGGCGATACGTTGACCGTCAGCAGACGGAAGTGCTGCGGGTGGGGGGCGTTGGGGCAGAGGAGGGTCAGCGGCCGCTGGCGATCGCCTCAATCTCTTGCATCACCCGGTCAGGCGGCGGGTTAAGAGGGAAGCGAGCCTGATAGTCGAGGGCCGATTCCAAACGCTTTTGATAGTCGCGGGCGGGGATTTCCTCGCAGCCGAAGGTCTTCAGGTGGTCGGTCACGAACTGGGTGTCGAGCAGGCGGAAGCCACCCAGGCGCAGGCGCGCGACCAGATGGGCGAGGGCGACTTTGGACGCGTTGGTCGTGCGCGAAAACATGCTTTCGCCGAAGAACGCCCCCCTGAGCGCCACCCCGTAGAGCCCGCCGGCCAGTTCGCCGTCCTTCCAGGTTTCGATGGAATGGGCAAAGCCCAGGTTGTGCAGTTCGATGACGGCGGTGCGGATCGGCTCGTTGATCCAGGTGTCCTTGCGCCCCGGCCCGGGGGCGGCGCATGCGTCGAGTACCCGTTCGAACGCCGAGTTGGCGCGCACGATGAATTCGCCCCGGCGCAGCACCTTGTGCAGGCTTTTCGAGATGTGGAAGGCGTCCAGCGGCAGCACGCCGCGCTGCTTGGGATCGACCCAGAAGACCTGCGGGTCGTCGCGGCTTTCGGCCATGGGAAAGATGCCGGCGGCATAGGCGCGCAGCAGAAGTTCGGCGGGCAGGCTTTCCTGGGTTTGATCGCGCCGGCTCATGAAGCCCTCCCGGCGGGGATGTCAGGCGCCGTCCTTGTCCGCCGCCATGAGGGTTTCAAGCCAGTGGATGTCATAGGAGCCGTCGACGAAATCCCGTTCGCCGATGATGCGCTGCTGCAGCGGTATGCCCGTCGAGATGCCATCGATCACAAATTCCTCAAGCGCCCGTCGCAGGCGCATCAGGCATTCGTTCCGTGACGCGCCATGAACGATCAGCTTTGCGATCATGCTATCGTAGTGGGGCGGCACTGTGTAGCCGGAATAAAGGGCGGAATCGACGCGCACGCCCAGGCCGCCCGGCGCATGATAGACACCGACCTTGCCCGGCGAGGGCGCGAAGGTCACGGGGTCTTCCGCGTTGATCCGGCATTCGATGGCATGGCCGCGCAGGACGACGTCTTCCTGGGTCATGGACAGCTTGGCCCCCTGGGCGACACGGATCATCTCACGCACGATGTCGATGCCGGTGATCGCCTCGGTGATCGGGTGTTCGACCTGCAGGCGGGTGTTCATCTCGATGAAGTAGAACTTTCCGTCCTCGTACAGGTATTCGACCGTGCCGGCGCTTTGATAGCCCAGCTTGGAAATGGCGTTGACCGTGATCTCGCCGATCTCGGCCCGCTGCGCCGCATTGAGGGCCGGCGAGGGGGCTTCTTCCAGGACTTTCTGATGCCTGCGTTGCAGGGAGCAGTCGCGCTCGCCCAGATGCACCACGTTGCCGTGCATGTCGGCCATGATCTGGATTTCGATGTGGCGCGGCTTGTCCAGGTATTTTTCCATGTAGACGGCGCCGTTGCCGAAAGCGGCGCTGGCCTCGCTCTGGGCTACCTTGACCAGGTCTTCCAGGTCCTCTTCCCGGCGCACCACCTGCATGCCGCGCCCGCCGCCGCCGGCGGCGGCCTTGATCAGCACGGGATAGCCGATGTCCTTGGCGACCAAGGCCACGTCCCTGATGTTGTCGATGGCGCCGTCCGATCCGGGCACCACGGGAATGCCGGCGGCCTTGGCGGCGGCCTTGGCCTGGACCTTGTCGCCCATCAGCCGGATGTGATCGGCCGAAGGGCCGATGAAGGTGAAGCCGTGTTCGGCGACCATCTGGGCGAAATCGGCGTTTTCCGAGAGGAAGCCATAGCCGGGATGGATGGCGTCGGCCCCGGAAATCGCGGCGGCCGACAACACGGCCTGGATAGACAGATAGCTGTCCTTGGCCGACGGTGGGCCGATGCACACGCTTTCGTCGGCGAAGCGCACGTGCATGGCGTCGGTGTCGGCGGTGGAATGGACGGCGACCGTGGAAATGCCCATTTCGCGGCAGGCGCGCAGAATGCGCAGCGCGATTTCCCCCCGGTTGGCGATCAGGACCTTTTCGAACAAGGCCTGCCTCCTATTCGAGAATCAGGAGGGGTTCGCCGAACTCGACGGGGGTGCCGCTGGTCACCAGGACCCGCTTCACCGTGCCGGCGCGGGGGGCGGTGATCTGGTTGAACACCTTCATGGCCTCGACCAGCAGCAGAGTGTCGCCTTCCTTCACCGTGTCGCCTTCCTTGACGAAATCGGGGCTTTCAGGATCGGGCGAGGTATAGACCACGCCGACCATGGGCGAGGTGATGGCGCCGGCGGGCACGCCCTGTTCGGCGGCGGGGGCTTCGGCGGCGGGGGCGATGGCCATTGGTGTCGCGGCCATGGCGGTGGCCCCCTTGGACACGCGCAGCGACCAGTCGTCGTGAGTATATTCGATTTCCGTCAGGCCCGTCTCTTCCAGGAGACTGGCCAGCTTGCGGACGGCGTCCGCGTCGATGTCGGTCGCTTTGGGGCTTCTTGCCATGGTCCCTTACCCGTTGTTTTTCAGTCGTTTTGCCAGCGCGTCGAGCGCCAGCTCGTACCCCTGTCCGCCGAGACCGCAAATCATGCCGTCGGCGGCCTTGGACACGAATGAATGATGCCGGAACTCTTCACGTCTGTGAATGTTGGAAAGGTGCACCTCTATGATCGGCATGTCGATGGCCGAAAGGGCATCGAGAATCGCGACCGAGGTATGGGTGTAGGCGCCGGCGTTGATGACGATCCCGGCGTGCGCCTTGGGCGCGTCCTGGATCCAGGTCACCAGTTCGCCCTCGTCGTTGGATTGGCGGAAATCCACGTCGAGGCCCAGGTTCGTGCCGTGCGCCCGGCAGGCGGCTTCGATGGTCGCCAGCGTCTCGCGCCCGTAGATGTCGGGCTCGCGCGTGCCCAGCAGGTTCAGGTTCGGGCCGTTGAGGATGAGGATCGTTGCTGTCATGGTTCCGTTCCGGGTGCGTGTCGCCCCCCAGGTCGCGTTCCGTCATATGGTAGCGGGCTTATAGCACGCGCCATGATGTGAGAAACATCCCGTTTCACCTCATCCGGGCGTTGAAAGCGGCTGGTCGCGGCCCCATAATCCCTGTAAAGCCCCCCGGACAAAGGCCTGTACAGGCTTCAACAACGGCGCGAACAACGGCCCCGAGGATAATTTCTTCATGCAAGTTCAGATCAACGGCGAAACCCATTCCCTGGATGCCCCCCTGTCGGTGGCGCAGCTTCTGACCCGAATCGGCCTGGACCCGGCCAAGGTCGCGGTCGAACGCAATCTGGAAATCGTGCCCAAATCCGGCTACGGCCGGATCGGCGTGGAAGACGGCGACCGCCTGGAAATCGTGCATTTCATCGGCGGCGGCGCCCCGGATTCGGCGCCGGCGCCCGAGGACGAGGACATTCTGGAAGTCGCCGGGCACAAATTCCGCTCGCGTCTCATCATCGGCACCGGCAAGTACAAGGATTATGACCTGAACCGCCAGGCCGCCGAGGCGGCGGAGGCGGAGATGATCACGGTTGCCGTCCGGCGCGTGAACCTGACGGACCCCAATCAGCCGCTGCTGGTCGACTATCTGGATCCCAAGAAATACACCTACCTGCCCAACACGGCGGGTTGCTTCACCACCGACGACGCCGTGCGCACCTTGCGTCTGGCGCGCGAAGCCGGCGGCTGGACCCTGGTGAAGCTGGAAATCCTAGGCGAACAGCGCACTCTGTACCCGATGATGCCGGAAACCATCGAGGCGACCCGGGCGCTGACGGAAGAAGGCTTCCAGGTCATGGCCTATTGCTCCGACGATCCGATCCTGTGCAAGCGGGTGGAGGAGGCGGGGGCGGTCTCCATCATGCCGCTGGGCGCGCCCATCGGCTCGGGCCTGGGCATCCAAAATCCGGTTAACATTCGTCTGATCAAGGAACAGTCCGAGGTCCCGGTGATCGTTGATGCCGGCGTCGGCACGGCATCGGACGCCGCGATCGCCATGGAACTGGGCTGCGATGGCGTGTTGATGAACACGGCCATCGCCGAGGCCAAGGACCCGGTGATGATGGCCCGCGCCATGAAGCACGCGGTGAAGGCCGGGCGCATGGCCTATCTGGCCGGACGCATGCCGCGCAAGATGTACGCCGACCCGTCGTCGCCGCTGTCCGGGCTGATCTAAGCGAACCGTACCACACCGCACAAAAAGGAAGGGGCAGGCCGCTCGTGCTACCTGCCCCCTTGATCGGTGCGCGCCGCTTGGGCCGGCGCGGAAACCCGATTACTTCTTCGCAGCCTTCTTGGCGTCGGCTTGGGCCTTCATGCAGGCTTTCTTCTCGGCCTTGTCGGTCAACTTGGCGCAGGGATTTTCCTTCTTGTCGGCGGCCAGGACGGCGGTCGACGCGGCGGAGAAGCCCAGGGCCAGGACGAATGCCAGGACGGCGGCGGAAAGAACGGACCGTTTCATGATTTGGATGTTCCTCGATTAAGGGTTGGTGGAATGGCCACACTATCGAAGAGGCGATGGCTCCCTAACATCGAAAAATTTGAATGCGTTCCATCGACAAAGGCGATGCGACGGCGCTAATTCACGTGACGCCACCAAGTCTTTTCATTGATCGAGAACACCGGCTGGTAGTGGCGGATTGAGTCGGCCTTCACCACGGCCTGAATCTGGTTGTCGAGGACCAGCGGGATGCGCTGGCCCGCCTTGTTCTGCATGTAAACGACAAGGATGGCGTGGCCGACCTTCAGGTTCAGGTCCTTGACCGCGACGACGCGCAGGTCCTGCTCATCCCACCCCAGAAAGCGCAACGACAGGTACTTCATGATCGCGTAGTCCTCGCAATCGCCGAACCGCGCCATGAATTCGTAGGGTGTTGCCCAATAGTCGCTGACGCCCCAGTTGTCGTTGTCCATGACGTATTTGGCCAGGTTCATGCGGGCGTTGATGAGGCGGACCTGATCGAGAAGGGGCTTTTCCTTCACTTGCTTGAGGAATTGGATCCAATCCCCGTCGCCGCAGATATTCATTTCGCCGGGACCGGGGCCGCAGACCAGCGGCTGCTTGCTTTTCCGTGTGCTGGCGAACCGGGCCAGGGCATCGGTCCATTTCGTGAAGGCCTTGAGGTCGTTGGACGGCAGTTCCTTGGTGTTGAAGAAACTGGGGCCCGCCGTGGCCGCATGGGCCGCGGGGGCCATGCCCGACAACATGGCGGCGGTGCCCGCGGCAAGCGCCGAGGCACGCATCAGGCCGATGATCTTGCATATCAATGAAATAGCGTCACCTGTCCGTGAAGCCGTTTCAATCCGGGCGTGCCGCCGGTGACACCGGCGGCGGCCATGGGTCGGCGAACGTCACGGGAGGACGGTAGGATCGAGTCCGTCAGGCGTCAATCCGCCGAACGGCATAGGCCCGGGGCATGCCTGGGGCCGGGGAGGCGCTTTTAGAAATTCTTGAGGAAGGCCGGAACCTGGTCGCTTTGCCCGAACACGACGTCCTTGTCGTCCATCGTGCCCGCGTCGTTGCGTTGGTCCGAGCGGCTTTTGCGGGCGCGGCTTGGTTTCGCGGCCGGTTCCTCGGCGGCGGGCGCGGGGGCTTCCGCCTTGGGGGCGTCCTGGGCCGGTTCTGCGTTTGCGGCGGGCTCGGCCGCGGCATCGGGCGCCGGTTCGGCGGCCTTGGCGTCGGCGGGGGCCGGCTTGCGGCTCCGGCCCCGATCACGTCCTCGGCCTCGGCCACGCTCGCCGCGTTCTTCTTTTTCCGGGACGCTGGTGGCGTCATCGCTGCTGCCACTGCCGCCGGTGCTGCTCATCGCGTCGCGTTCGATGGGCCGGCCCATCAGCTTTTCGATGGCGTCCACGTATTTGCCGTCGGACGGCACGGCGATGGAGATCGCCACGCCTTTGTGCCCGGCGCGGCCGGTGCGGCCGATGCGGTGCACATAGTCGTCGGCATGGGTCGGCACGTCGAAGTTGAAGACATGGCTCATCAGCGGAATGTCGAGCCCGCGCGCCGCCACGTCGGAACACACCAGCAGGGTCACGTCGCCGCTCTTGAACTTCGCCAGGGTCTCCATGCGCACGGATTGCACCATGTCGCCGTGCAGGCGCGCCGCCGTGTTGTAGCCGTGGCGTTCCAGCGATTTGTAGACCACGTCGACATCGCGTTTGCGGTTGCAGAAGATGATGGCGTTCTTGGGCTGTTCGCGCTCGATCAGCTTGCGCAGAACCTCGCGCTTGCGCTTGGCGATGGAGGCCTGGTCGCGTCCGGCGCCGGTCACCATGACCAAGCCCTGGGCGATGGTTTCCGCCGCCGTCGCCGGCTTGGACACCGTGATTTCCTTGGGATTGATCAGGAAACGGTCGGCCAGGCGCTTGATTTCCGGCGGCATGGTCGCCGAGAACAGCAGCGTCGTGCGCATCTGCGGCAGCTTGGAGACGATCTTCTCGACATCGGGGATAAAGCCCATGTCGAGCATGCGGTCGGCTTCGTCGATCACCAGGATCTTCACGTCGCGCAGCAACAGGTGGCCGCGGTCGAACACGTCCATCAGGCGGCCCGGCGTGGCGATCAGCACATCGACGCCCTTTTCCAGGCGCTTGATCTGCTCGCTCATGTTCTCGCCGCCGATCAGCAGCGCATGGTTCAGCTTGTGGTACTTGCCGTAGATTTCGAAGTTGTCGGCGACCTGGGCGGCCAGTTCGCGGGTCGGCTCCAGGATCAGCGAGCGCGGCATGCGCGCCTTGGCCCGGCCCGAGGCCAGGATTTCGATCATCGGCAGGGTGAAGGATGCCGTCTTGCCCGTGCCCGTCTGGGCGCAGCCCAGAATATCGCGGCCCATCAGCACCTGAGGAATGGCCTGGGCCTGAATGGGGGTGGGATCGGTGTAGCCCGCGTCGAAAATCGCTTTGAGGAGTTCGTCGCTGAGGCCGAGGTCTGAAAAGGACATATTGCTCCACTTCGGGAGTTGCGCCGCCCGGGCTGGGTGGTCACCTTATGGGGGCTTGGATTTTGGCCCTTGGAGACTTCCCCGGGCCGTGTGAGCGGGATATTAGGTATTCCCGACCCGAAGTCAATGATAAGCGGGGGTTGGGCGGCGGATTTCTGCCAACCGCTACCGATTTGTCACGGTCCCCGAAGGAGGTTTCATGTCTGATCGAACGCCGCTTCTGTTCATGCCGGGGCTGCTGTGTGACGCGGCGTTATGGGGCCATCAGTTGGCGACCCTGACCGACGTCGCCGACATGACCGTCGCCGACATGACCCGGGACGACAGCATCGACGCCATGGCCCGGCGCGCGTTGGACGCGGCCCCGGGCCGGTTCGCGCTGTGTGGGTTGTCCATGGGCGGCTACGCGGCCCAGGCGATCATGCGTCTTGCGCCGGAGCGGGTGACCCGCCTGGCCCTGCTCGACACCGCCCCCGGCCCGGACACGCCGGAACGCACGGCGGGCCGTCGCGATCTGATGGCGCGGGCGGCTGCCGGCGATCTGGAGGGCGTCATCGACCACCACATGACGGGGTTCATTGCCGCAAACCGCCAGGACGACGGGGAGTTGACGGCCGTCGTCCGTGCCTCGGCCCGCAATGTCGGGGTGGAGGCTTACCGGCGCCAGCAGACGGCCATCATCGAGCGCCCGGACAACCGGCCCAATCTGTCCGCGATTTCCTGCCCGACCCTGGTTCTGTGCGGGCGGCTTGACGTCATGACGCCGCCTTCGGTGCATGAAGAAATGGCGTCGGCCATTCCCGGTGCTAAACTGGTGGTCGTCGAGAACTGCGGCCATCTTGCGCCCCTGGAACGGCCCGAGGCGGTCAGCGCGGTGCTGCGCTATTGGCTCGCCGAATAAGGAAGAACAGATGCTGATAAAGCCCGAACTGTCCTGTCTGGTCGTCATCGACATCCAGGACAAGCTGGCCCCCGCCATGCAGTCGCCGGCCAGGGTCATTCGCAATACGGCACTGCTGATGCGCGCGGCCGACCGCATGGGCGTGCCCGTTCTGATGACGGAACAGTATCCCAAGGGGCTGGGCCATATCGTGCCGCAGCTGCAGGGCATCGCGCCCCAGGCCCAGGTGTTCGAGAAGATTCATTTCTCCTGCATGAACGAGGAACCGTTCCAGCGGGCGTTCGAAGCCACGGGCCGCCGCCAAGTGGTCATCACGGGGATGGAGGCGCATATCTGCGTCATGCAGACGGGCGTCGACCTGATGGACAAGGGGTATGAGATCTTCGTCGTCACCGACGCCACGGCGTCGCGCAGCCTGGAAAGCGAAAAGGCCTGCCTGGATCGCCTGGGCGCCGCCGGGGCCGGCATCGTGACCACGGAAATGGTCATCTATGAATGGCTGGGCCGGGCCGGAACGGAGGCCTTCAAGGAAATGCTTCCGTTCATCAAACAATCTTGAATATCAAATAATTGAAACAAAAACCTAAGGTGAATTCTGAATGACTTCCCTGCGCCAGCCCGGCGGTGTGATCCTGCCCTTCAAGGACAAGCATCCGCAGATCGACCAAACCGCCTTCATCGCCGAAAACGCCATCATTATCGGCGATGTGACCATCGGGACCAAGTCGTCGATCTGGTATTCCTGCGTGCTGCGCGGCGACATGAACTACATCCGTATCGGTAACGATACGAATATTCAGGACGGCACGATCGTGCATGTCGATTCCAAGGGCTATCCGACGATCCTGGGCGATCGGGTCACGGTCGGACATATGGCGCTGCTGCACGCCTGCACGTTGAAGGACGACGCCATGATCGGCATGCAGGCCTGCGTGATGGACGGTGCGGTGGTCGGTGAGGGATCGTTGATCGCCGCCGGTGCCCTGGTCACGCCAGGCAAGCAGATCGGCCCCCGCGAGGTCTGGGCCGGGCGGCCGGCCAAATTTCTGCGCAAGGTTGGGCCGGACGACCAGAAGATGCTCGACTACATCTGGCCCGTGTACGACGACCTGAGCGCCGAATACCGCATGGCGGGCCACGACCTGCGCGCCCTAAGTCGCAACCGCCGCATCCCCCCGAGCGACTGAGGGATAGTCCATGGCAGCCCCGCAGCCGGATAGGGACACGGACCTGCTTGCCGCCGCGCAAGGCGGCGACCGGCGCGCTATCGCCAAGCTTCTGTCTCTGGCCGAGACCACGGGCAACGCCGCCCCGAAAACCGGGGCATCCGACAGCGATCTGATGGCGCGCGTCTATCAGGCGGCGGGGGCGGCCCATGTGGTCGGCGTCACGGGCCCCCCGGGGGCGGGCAAGTCGTCCCTGGTCAACGCCCTGGTCAAGGACCTGCGCAAACGGGGTCTGACCGTCGGCGTCATCGCCATCGACCCGTCGAGCCCGTTTTCCGGCGGCGCCATTCTGGGCGACCGGGTGCGCATGGGCGACCACGGCGGCGATGACGGCGTGTTCATCCGATCCCTGGCGACCCAGGGGGCCATGGGCGGGCTGGCCCGCCCGGCCCTGGATTCCGTCGATGTGCTGGACGCCTGCGGGTTCCAGGTCGTGGTGATCGAGACTGTGGGCGTCGGTCAGGACGAGGTCGATGTCGCGACCGCTGCCCACACGGTTGTCGTCGCCTCGCCGCCGGGCTTGGGCGACGGAGTCCAGGCCATGAAGGCGGGGATTCTCGAAATCGCCGACATCCACGTGGTGACCAAGGCCGACCGCGCCGACGCGGACCAGACCGCCGCCGACCTGACGGGGGCCCAGGATCTGGGCCTGACCGGCCGTCAGGGGCAGGGGGCGCCGGCGACCGGCTGGCGCGTGCCGGTCATCGCGACCAGCGCCAACACGGGCAAGGGGGTGGCCGATCTGGCCCAGGCCGTACTCGACCACGGCGCACATCTGGCCGCCAGCGGCGAGGACAAGGCGCGGCGTCGGCGCATCGCGCTGATGCGCCTTGAATCGGCGGCCCTTGACCACATGCGCCGGGAATTCAAGCGCCTGGCCCCGGACATGGCCGATCTGGTCGATGATTTGGCCGAGCGCCGGGCGGCCCCGCGCGCCGCAGCCAGATTGTTGGTGGAAAAAGCCCTGAAGCCCCGATAGCGGGGATTATTTCACGACCAGGATCAGCCCGCTGACCGCCGCGATGGTCAGGATCGCGATGCGCAGGCGGTCCCGGTTGACGTAGCGCCGGGTCACCGGGGCGAGGGCCAAGCCGATCGCCACGCCGGGCAGCAACACGACGGTGCGGCCGATTTCCGGGGCGCCGAACGCCCCGATCAGCACTTGGGCCGCCACCGCCGACAGGTAGGCGGCGGTGAAATAGGCGCCCAGCATGGCGCGGGCGACCCGGGGGGCGGCGTTCTGAAAGGCGAGGGAGATGGCCGGACCGTGGAGGCCCGCCATCGTTCCCATGATGCCTGAGACACCGGCGGCGGCCAGCAGGCCACGGCCTTTGACCACGGCCGTCTTGGCCATGATGCTGACGCCGACGGCCAGCAGGATCATCACCCCGAACAGGCGTTGCAGGTTCATCCCCTGGACAGCCTGCAAGGCAACGGCGCCGGCCACCGTGCCCGCCGCCAGGCCGATCAGGCAGGTCATGAGCATGCGGCGGTCGATGGCATCGCGCTCGCCATAGGCCGTCAGGGCCGCCAGCACGACCCCCGCCAACAGCATGGGGCCGGGCACGAAGGCCGGGTCAAGCAGGGCCAAAACCGGCGCCGCGAGGAGGGCGAAGCCTAGGCCGAGGGCCGTCTGAAACGCGCAACCGAAGGCCATGGCGCTGATCGCGATCAGGATCGTCGAAAGGGTCAGTCCGTCAAATGTCATGACGGCATCGTAGCGCCTTTATCCTCGGTGCGATGCCCCGATCACGATGCGGCGCAGGTAATCCGGCTCGGGCACGCCGGGCTTCAGGCGATCATCGGCGATGGGCTCTCCGACCATCGTGGTGATCGGCACCACCCCGGCCCAGACGTCGAGGTCGTAATCGGGCTCGTCATCAAGGGGGCCGCCCGTGCGCACCTTGGCCGACCCTTCGTCGATGGCGAGCGCGCAGATGGTGGTGCCCTTCAGTTCCTGGTCCGTGGTCTCGCGCAGTTCCTCCCAGCGGCCCGGTGTCAGGCGGTCCGTGAAATCCTTCAAGGTGGCCAATTTCTCGGCCGGATCCTCGATCTTCACCGCCTGGCCGAACAGGGTCACGCCCCGGTAATTGACGGAATGGTGGAAGCCGGAGCGCGCCATGACCAGGCCGTCCAGATGCGAGACGGTAAAGCACACGGGCACGCCGCCGGTCACCGTGCGCAGCATGCGGCTGGCCGCCGAGCCGTGCCAGTACACCCGGTCGCCGTGCCGCCAGTAGCAGGTCGCGGTGACATAGGGTGCTGCGTCGATGACGTAGCCGACATGGCACATCAGGCCCGCGTCCAGGATTGCATCCACCGTGGCGCGGTCGTAGGCGGCGCGCTTGGGCACCCGTTTGACCTTGGAGCGTTCGGTGATCCGGAGATCGGGGGAGGATGTCATGGGTCGGTTCCTTCCGTCTGTCACGCCATCTTGCCAGCAGTGGTTTAATCCCGCCTTGTCGGCGGTGGCGGTCTCCCTGTACCGTGCAACTTGGTTCTTAAAAAAGAGCCATAAATTTTATTCTGATGGAGCCATTTAAATGCCCCCTTCGGGCCGTGTGAAACTGGGCCGGGATTCCCAACTGATCGACCTGGACTTGGACAGGTCCGGCGGACAGCCGCTGAACGAACAGCTTTACAAGGGGATCAAGAGCCTGATTCTGGCGGGCGTGCTGCGCTCGGGCGCGCGCCTGCCGGCCAGCCGTATCCTCGCCCGTGAGCTGGAGATTTCCCGCAACACGGTGCTGGCGGCCTATGATCAGCTTCTGGCCGAGGGCTTCACCGAAGCCCGGCCGGGCGCGGGCACGCGGGTGTCGGCGGACCTGCCGGACCTGTCCGGCGACCTGCGCGCCGCCGGTCCGCTGCCCGCGGATGCCACGGCACCGCCGCCCTTGCCGGCGCGGGTGCTCGATCTGATATCCCGACATTCGCCCGGGCCGGGGACGCATCGTCCGTTCCTTCCGGGCCTTCCCGATGTCGCCGCCTTTCCCTTCGATGAATGGGGCCGCGCCGTGGGCCGTTTCTGGCGGCGTCCGCCCCTGGCTCTGTTGGAAGACCGGGACGGCCGTGGCCACGGGCCCCTGCGCCGCGCCATCGCTGGCTATCTGGTCGCCGTGCGGGGGGCGAAATGCACCGCCGATCAGGTCATCATCACCTCGGGCGCGCAGCAGGGAATCGATCTTTGCGTGCGCGTGTTGTTGGAACCGGGCGCGCCTGTGGTCATGGAAAACCCGGGATACCGGGGCCTGATCTCGGCTTTTTCCTCGGCCGGCGCCAAGGTCGTGCAGGCGCCCGTGGACAGCGAGGGGTTGGACATGGCCCGCGCCCGCCGGCTCGCCCCGCATCCGCGCCTGCTGGCGGTGACGCCGTCGCATCAGTTTCCCCTGGGCTCGACCATGTCCCTGGCGCGCCGTCTTGACCTGTTGGCCTGGGCGCGGGATGCCGGGTTCTGGGTGCTGGAAGACGACTACGACAGCGAATACCGCTACCGTGGCCGGCCGCTGGCCGCACTCCAAGGATTGGATGGTGGCGACCGGGTGATCTACGTTGGCACCTTTTCCAAGGTCATGTTTCCGGCCCTGCGCCTGGGCTATCTGGTGGTGCCGGAACCGCTGATCGATGCCTTCGTCCGCCTGCGCGGCGCCGTCGATGACTTTCCCGCCCTGGCCATGCAGCCGGTTCTGGCCGATTTCATGGAGTCAGGCCGTTTCGGCGCCCATGTCCGACGGATGCGTCAGATTTACGGTGAGCGGCAGGCGGTTTTGCTGGACGAGATGATCAGGCGGTTTGACGGACTGTTCGACCTGCCTGACGATGACGCGGGCATGCAATTGACCGTCACCCTGGCGCCCGATGGGCCGGGCGGAAACCTGGCGGACGGGTCCATCACCCGTGAAGCGGCGGCCTTCGACATTACCGCGCGCGCGTTGTCTGGCTACTACACCGGGCTCGGACGCCGCCACGGGCTGGTCCTGGGATATACGGCCTATCCCGCCGATGCATTGAAACGCGCGGCGGGCCTATTGGAACAGGCGGTCGGCCGGGCGCTGGCGGGCGGTCAGGAAACCCGGATCTTGACATAGGTGCCGGGCGCGTCGTCCAGGGCCGGCAGCTTGCCGTCGCCGGGGATGCGCGCGGGCACCGTTTTCTTGCCCGCCTGTTTCTTGACCCAGGCGTCCCAATCCGGCCACCAGGACCCTTCGTGCTGCGTGGCCTTCGCCAACCAGGCGTCTGGGTCTTTCGGCGTCTGGGCATTGGTCCAATAGCAGTATTTGTTGGCGGACGGCGGGTTGATGACACCGGCGATATGGCCCGAGGCCGACAGCACGAAGCGGATCGGGCCTTTGTATATCTGCGTCGCCGCATAGGTCGCCTTCCAAGGCGCGATATGGTCCTCGCGGGTCGAAATCATGTAGGCCGGTACGTCGACCCGGGTCAGGTCGATGGGCGTGCCCCCCAGGGAGATACCGCCCGGCGTGGCCAGTTTGTTTTCCAGGTACATGTTGCGCAGGTAGAACGCATGCATGGCCGCCGGCATGCGGGTTGAATCCGAATTCCAGAACAACAGATCGAAGGGGAAGGGATCCTTGCCCAGCAGGTAGTTATTGACCACGAAGGACCAGATCAGATCGTTGGCCCGCAGCATGTTGAAGGTGGTCGCCATCTCCGATCCTTCAAGGTAGCCGCGTTCGTTCATCTTGGCTTCCATGTTGGCCAGCTGCGTCTCGTCGACGAACACGGACAGGTCACCGGCCTCGGCGAAATCGACCATGGTGGTGAAGAAGGTCGCGGATGTGACGCGGTCCTTCCACTTTTCGCCCTTCTGCGCCGCCATCCAGGCCAGCGTCGCTGCCGTCAGGGTGCCGCCCAGGCAATAGCCGATGATGTTGATGGCGCGTTCGCCGGTTGCCTGTTCGATGGCCTCCATGGCGGCAAGCGGGCCTTCGAGCATGTAGTCGTCGTAGGTTTTCCGGGCCAGCTTGGCGTCCGGGTTGACCCAGGAGATGACGAACACCGTGTGCCCCTGCGCCGACGCCCAACGGATGAACGAGTTTTCCGACCGTAGGTCGAGGATATAGAATTTGTTGATCCACGGCGGCACGATCAGCAGCGGCGTCTGCGAAACCTTGTCGGTCAGGGGGTCGAACTGGATCAGTTCGATCAGGTCGTTGCGGTAGATGACCTTGCCCTTGGCGGTGGCGACGTTCTTGCCGATCTCGAACGCCTCCATGTCGGTCATGCGGATCGCCAGCTTGCCGTCGCCGCGTTCCAGGTCTTCCAAAAGATTGTTAAGTCCGTTGACGAGATTTTCGCCCTTGCTTTCGACCGTTGCGCGCAGGGCTTCCGGATTGGTCATCAGAAAGTTGGTCGGCGACAGGGCGTTGACGAATTGGCGGGTGTAGAAGTTGACCTTGTGCTGGGTCTTGCGATCCAGGCCTTCAACGTCATGGACCGTCGATTCCAGCCACTTCGCGGTCAGCAGGTAAGACTGCTTGATGAAGTCGAACACCTGATTTTCGGACCAGGCCTCGTCGCGGAACCGCCGGTCGTCGCGCGCGGGCTCGGCCACGGGCTCGGCCTCCGCGCCCATCAAGCGCCGGGCCGCAGATTGCCACAGCTCCATGTAGCCCTGCCAAAGGGACAGGCCCGATTCCATCATTTTCTGGGGATTGGCCATCATGTGGCGCGTCATTTCGACGAAGGCCTCACCGATGTTCAGGGGATCGACGTCCGGCGCCTGGATTTCGTTGCTATGCCGGGTCAGCCAGTCGTTGACGAGGCGCTGGCTGCGTTCCGCAATCTCGATGAAGGGATTTGCGGACTCGGGTGTATCCTCTTTAGGTGTCGGGCCGCTGGGCTTCTTACTCATTGGGCACTGCGTCCTTTGCTCCGACTAGGCGATTGAGGCAAAATATGATACCGGATTGCGAAGAAGCCGGGGTGGCGTGAAGCCGTTGTTGTGCAAACGACATCTCCGGCATCGAAAATCCTGGGCTTGGGCGGTGTCCGCCGTCTCTGTCGGTTGGCGGGGTTGTAAACCGGCATATTAGGAAATTCAAGGTGGGGAGCCCCTCGAAAGAACATATCATCAGCGTTCGGGGGCTGAATTTAAGGGAAGGGAGTATTGCGGCACATGGGCGTGATCAAGGAGGACGTTGTTCAGTTTCAGGCTGGCCTGCATCGGGGCCTGTTGCGGTCCGTGCCGATGGCTGCCGTCATGGCGGTCCTCTTGACCGGCTGTTCGTCGGTGCCCGACGCCGTTAACCCGGCCGAATGGTACAAAAGTACGGTCGACCTGTTCTCCGGCGACAAGGCTGCCGGCGATCCCGAGGAAGAGGCGCGCCGTCAGCGCGAGCAGCAGGTCGCGGAAGCCGCCGGCCAGGAACAGTCGTCCAAGGAATTCCCCAAGGTGTCTGACGTGACCAAGCAGCAGGAAAGCCGCAACCTGGGCCTCGCCGCCGACCCGGACCGTCCGCGTTATGCCCCCGCCATCACCCGCCAGGACCAGAGCGCCGCCGCCGATCCGGTGCGCCCGGCTGCCGCCCCCGCGGCGCCGCCCGCCCCGACGCCGATGGCCGAAAAGCCGGCATCCGGGGCCCCCAAGGCCCCCACGACCGCCGAGGGACCCAAGCTGACCCAACCCAAGGAAACGCTGACCCCGCCCGCCGGCGAGGAGCAACTGGCGACCACGGTGCCGGGCGTGCCGCAATTCACGATCCCGACCCAAGCTGAACAGGAAGCCGAATTCTCCGGGTTCCAGAACCGGATGCAAAAGCGGTTGGCCGAAATTCTCGCCGCTGCCGGGGAAGAGCCCAAGTTCGTGCGTCCCTCGGGCATGCCGTCCGGCGTCGGCGTCGGCGAAACGATGGTGATTTCCGGCGACGGCGTCATCGAGCCGGGGATGACCGAACTTCCGGCCACCGTCATGGAAGGGGCTTCCGTGGCGGGCACCGCCCAGTCGCAGCCGCTGCCGCCGGGGGCGACCCGGGTCGCGACCATCGTGTTCCCCAACGGTTCGTCCAAGCTGTCGGTGCGTGACCGCCAGATCCTGGCCCAGGTCGTTGCCCTGCAGAAGGAGCGGGGGGGCACCCTGCACGTGGTCGGCCATTCTTCCTCGCGGACGCGCAACCTGAGCCCGGAAAAACACCGCCTGGTGAACTACAAGATGTCCGCGGAACGGGCCAAGATGGTGGCCAAGGAACTGGTCCGGCGCGGCGCGAATCGCCGCACGGTCGCGACGGCGGCCCTGTCCGACACGCAGCCGCTGTACCAGGAAATCATGCCGAACGGCGAGGCCGGGAACCGGCGCGCGGAAATCTTTTTGACGCGCTGAGGCTTTTGCCGCTAAAGGAATGCCGCCGGTCTGGGGCCGGAACGCGCCGCAGAGCGCGCGTTCGCGCCCGGCATGGCTGTTGTATCCGCACCCGCTCTGGCACATGATGAAGCCGCGATGAAACAGGAATTCCACCGTATCCGCCGTCTCCCGCCCTATGTGTTCGCGGAAGTGAACGCCATGAAGGCGCGCGCCCGCGCCAACGGCGAGGACATCATTGATTTCGGCATGGGCAATCCGGACCTGCCGACGCCGCAGCACATCGTCGACAAGATGGTCGAGGCGGCGCAGGACCCGAAAACCCACCGCTATTCCAATTCGCGCGGCATTCCCGGCCTGCGCAAGGCGCTGTCGGCCTATTATGAACGCCGCTTCAACGTCACCGTCGATCCGGAACACGAAGCCATCGTGACCCTGGGATCGAAGGAAGGCCTCGCCAACCTGTCGGCCGCCATCACCAGCCCCGGCGACGTGATCCTGGTGCCGAACCCGAGCTATCCGATCCATCAGTTCGGCTTCATCATCAACGGCGCCGCCGTGCGCAACATTCCGGTCAAGGCCGACGAAGACTTCTTCCGCGCCCTGGAGCGCGCCGTGCAGCACAGCGTGCCCAAGCCGACGGCGATCGTCCTCAACTACCCGAATAATCCGACGGCGGAGCTTTGCACCCTGGCGTTCTACGAACAGGTTGTCGATTTCTGCCGCTTCCACGAAATCTACATCCTGTCGGATCTGGCCTATTCGGAAGTCTATTTCGACAACAATCCGCCGCCGTCGATTTTGCAGATTCAAAAGGCCTGGGACGTTGCCGTCGAATTCACGTCGATGAGCAAGACCTATTCGATGCCCGGTTGGCGTATCGGCTTTGCGGCCGGCAACCGGGAGCTGATTTCCGCCCTGGCGCGGGTCAAATCCTATCTCGATTACGGCGCCTTCACGCCGATCCAGGTGGCCGCCGCCGCCGCGCTGAACGGGCCGCAGGACTGCGTCGACGAGATGCGCGCGGTCTACAAGGAACGCCGCGACGTGCTGATCTCCGGGCTGGCGTCCGCCGGCTGGGACGTACCGGCGCCGCCGGCGACCATGTTCGCCTGGGCTCCGATCCCCGAAGACATGGCCCATCTCGGTTCGCTTGAGTTCTCCAAGCTTTTGTTGTCAGAGGCCCAGGTCGCGGTCGCGCCCGGCGTCGGCTTCGGTGAACACGGTGACGGCTTCGTGCGCATCGCGGTGGTGGAAAACGTGCATCGGACGCGCCAAGCGCTCCGCGCCATCAAATCCTTCCTGCAACGCTACCGCGCCGGCAATCTGGACAATCTGGACTCTGGCAGGCGGGCCCTCGGCGGATGACGGCGCCATTGCGCGTAGGCATTGCCGGGCTCGGCACTGTCGGCGCGGGCACGGTCCGGGTCCTGGCCACCCATCGGGACGAGATTTCCCGCCGGGCCGGCCGCGCCATCGACATCGTTGCCGTTTCCGCCCGTGATCCCAAAAAGGACCGTGGCGTCGATCTGTCCGGGGTGTCCTGGACCGACGACCCCCTGGCGCTGGCCGCCGATCCCGCCGTGGACGTGGTGGTCGAACTGATCGGCGGGTCCGACGGCGTCGCCCGGGATTTGTGCGCGGCGGCCCTGGCCAACGGCAAGCACGTCGTTACCGCCAACAAGGCGCTGATCGCCCATCATGGTCAGGCGCTGGCCGCCGCCGCCGAGAAATCGGGTGTGGCGCTGGCCTTCGAGGCGGCCGTGGCGGGCGGCATTCCAATCTTGAAAGGGCTGCGCGAAGGGCTGGCGGCCAACGCCATTTCCCGCGTTTACGGCATCCTCAACGGCACCTGCAATTACATCCTGACGGAAATGCGCGACACCGGGCGCGAGTTCGACGAGGTGCTGGCCGAGGCCCAAGCCGAAGGCTATGCCGAGGCCGATCCCAGTTTCGACATCGACGGCGTCGATGCCGCGCACAAGCTGGCGATCCTGGCGGCCCTGGCGTTCGGCACCCAGGTCGATTTCAAATCGGTCCATGTCGAGGGTATCCGCCATGTTTCGCCGGTCGATCTGGCCTTCGCCAAGGAACTGGGCTTCGGCATCAAGCTTTTGGGCATCGCCACGGAAACGGCGGCGGGGATCGAGCAGCGGGTGCATCCCTGCATGGTGCCGCTGGACGCCCCGATCAACCACGTCGGCGGGGTGTTCAACGCCGTCGTCGCCGAGGGCGATTTCGTCGACCGCGTGCTGATGCAGGGACGTGGGGCCGGGGCGGGGCCGACGGCCTCCGCCGTGGTCGCCGACATCATCGACATCGCGCGCGGCAACATGGTGCCGGGCTTCGCCAGCCCGGCGGCGGATTTGGCCGCCCCCCGGCCCGTGTCCATGGCGGCACACAAGGGCTGCTACTACATGCGGTTCGAGGTCGTGGACAAGCCGGGCGTGTTCGCCGGCATCGCCCAGGCCTTGGGCGCGCATAACGTGTCCATGGAATCGATCATCCAGCGCGGCCGCGATCCCGGAGAGCGCGTGCCGGTGGTGATGACCACCCACGACACCCTGGAATCGGACATGACCGAAGCGGTCGCCGCCATCGCCGCCCTTGACGCCGTGGTCATGACGCCGCGTATCATTCGCATCGAAGATCTGTAGTCCGAATAAAAGAGTGATGAGGATTCGTCCGTGACCGATGCCGTGACCGACCGCAACCTGGCCCTTGAGGCTGTCCGCGTGACCGAGGCCGCCGCCGTGGCGGCCATGGCCCATCTGGGCGGCGGCGACGAGCGCGCCGCCGACGAGGCCGCCGTAAAGGCCATGATGGACAGTCTGGACACCCTGATGGTGGACGGCACCGTGCGCATGGGCGAGGGCGAGGAAGGCGAGGTCGAAGATCTGTATACGGGCCAGAAGCTCGGCACCGGCGGTGCGCCCAAGGCTGACGTCGCCGTACTGGCGCTCGAGGGCAAGTCGATCATCGCGCGCGGTGGTTACAACGCGTTGTCGGTCATCGCCCTGGCCCAGGACGGGGGCTTTCTCTCCGTGCCTAATCTCTACATGGAAAAGATCGCCGTCGGCCCGGGCCTGCCCAAGAACATTGTCGATCTGGACGCCGACCCGGCGGACAACCTGGCGGCGCTCGCCAAGGCCAAGAAGCTCAAGGTGTCGGATTTGGTGGTTTGTATGCTCGACCGGCCGCGCCACGCGCAGATCGTCGCCAAGGTGCGGGAGGCGGGGGCACGTATTCGCCTGATCCTCGACGGCGACGTGTCCGGCGTGGTCGCCACGGCCCTGCCGGGATCGGGCGTCGATATCTTCCTGGGCAGCGGCCGGGCGACCCAGGGCGTGCTGGCCGCCGCCGCGTTGCGCGGCCTGGGCGGACAGATGCAGAGCCGCCTGATCGTGCGCAACGACGACGAGACGGCGCGCCTGCGCAAGGCCGGGGTCGATGACCCGGCCCGCAAGTACGACATGACCGACATGGCGTCCGGCAACGTCACCTTCGCCGCCACCGGCGTGACCACGGGGCCCATGCTGTCCGGCGTTCAGTTTCCCGGTCGCGGCATGGCGACCACCCATTCGCTCGTCGTGCGCTCCAAGACGCTGACGCTGCGCTATATCGAAGGACACCATCATGTGTCCAAGCTCTCTCGCAGGTCCTGACATCGGGACAGCGGGTCATCCGCGGCATGACGGGGCCGAAACGGCCCGGGTTCTCGGCGTCGCGCGCTCGCTGACCGGGCGGCAATGGCTGGAACGGCCCGTCGACCCGCGCACCGTGCAGACCTTCGTTCAACGATGGGAACTTTCCGAACTGACGGCCCGCGTGCTGGCCGGGCGCGGCATCGGCGTGGATGACGTGCCGGGCTTTCTGGCGCCGACCTTGCGCGATCTGCTGCCCGATCCGGACCGATTCCTCGATATGGGACCGGGGGCCGAGCGCCTGGCCGGCGCCATCATGCAGAACGAATGCATCGGCATTTTCGGCGACTACGACGTGGACGGGGCGACCTCGTCGGCGCTGTTGAGCCGCTTCGTGCGTGCCGTGGGTGGACGCACGGCGGTCCATATCCCCGACCGCATCAAGGAAGGCTACGGCCCCAATACGGCGGCCATCCTGGGATTGAAGGACAATCACGGAGCCTCCGTCGTGGTCACGGTGGATTGCGGCACGCTGGCCTTCGGGCCCCTGGCCGCCGCCCGTGATGCCGGCATCGACGTGGTCGTGGTCGACCACCACACGGCCGAGGCCGATCTGCCCAAGGCCGAGGCCGTCATCAACCCCAACCGCCTGGACGAGACGGCCGGATACGGCCAGTTGGCGGCCGTCGGCGTGACGTTCCTTCTGGTCGTCGCCATCAACAGGGTGCTGCGCGGGGCCGGCTGGTACACATCGCGGTCCGAACCTGATTTGCTGCAATGGCTCGACATGGTTGCCCTGGGCACGGTCTGTGATGTGGTGCCTTTGACAGGAATTAACCGCGCTTTGGTTACGCAAGGTATGAAGATCATGGCCGGGCGGCGAAACCTGGGCCTGCGGGCGCTTGCCGACGTGGCCGGGGTGGACGAGGCGCCGACCGCTTATCACTTGGGGTTCGTCATGGGACCGCGGGTCAACGCCGGCGGGCGGGTCGGCGAATCGGACCTGGGATACCGGCTGATGACCACGGAGCATGAGGACGAGGCCTGGCATCTGGCGCGCAAGCTGGATGCCTTCAACCGTGACCGCCAGACCATCGAGGGGGCGGTGCTGCAAGGTGCCATGGCGCAGCTTGAGGACGCCGGCGGCGGCAGCACCAATGCCATGGGGGCCGTGGCCTTGGCCCATGGCGACGGCTGGCATCCGGGGGTCATCGGCATCGTCGCGAGCCGCCTGAAGGAACGCTACAATCGGCCCGCCTGCGTCGTTGCCTTTAACGGCGGCGACGGCGATCTCGGCGTCGGCTCTGGCCGCTCGGTCAAGGGCGTGGACCTGGGCGCCGCCATCATCGCCGCGCGCCAGGCGGGCCTGATCGTCAAGGGCGGCGGCCATGCCATGGCGGCCGGATTTACCGTGGCGCGCGACCGTCTGGCGGCGTTCCGCGCCTTTCTCGATGACCGGGTGGCCGCCCATGTGGCCGAGGGCGGTATCCTGCCGACGCTCTATCTCGACGGCGGTCTCCGCCCCGACGGGGCGACCGAGGCCCTGGTCGAGGAAATCGCCCTGTTGGGCCCCTTTGGGGCCGGCAATCCTGAGCCGCGCTTCGTCATGCCGCACGTGCGCCTGACCTATGCCGACCGGGTCGGTGAGAATCACGTGAAGTGTTCTGTCGCGAAGGACGCCCGAGGGGCGCTTGAAGGCATTGCATTTCGGGCCCTCGATTCCGATCTCGGGCCGGCTTTGCTGAACCATGACGGACGCCTGATGCACCTGGCGGGACGCCTGCGTTTCAACAACTGGAACGGCCGAACCACGGTGCAATTCCAGATCGAGGACGCCCAGCCGGCGGGCGGATGACGATTATTGAAAAAGTCTCCTTGATTTTGCGTCTTGGGCCGTATACCAAGTGCGCCTTCGGGCCATGGGCCACAGCGTCCCCATCGTCTAGCCCGGCCTAGGACACCTCCCTTTCACGGAGGAGACAGGGGTTCGAATCCCCTTGGGGACGCCAATTTTCTATCGATAAATCCGACACGTAATTCATTGCACCGGACCCGGTTTCCGGTTGCAATGGCGTGTGGGAAGAGGCACCGCCCGTTTGGCGGTGGTTGGGAGTGAGTTTTGTGAACGACGCGTTCAGCGCCGAGGAGTTGCCCGTCGATCCATCGGCGTTTACGGGCGATTTTGCCTGGCTTCACGGCTATTGGGCGGCGCGCGCGGGGGCCAACGGCATGCCTGCCTGGGCCGATATCCGGCTCGTCGAGTTTCCCGCCACGATTTTACCCTGGTTGGTCGTCATGGACGTGGTCGCGGACCACCGCGGCTTCGTGTTCCGCTATTGGGGCACGGAGCGCACCAACTTGCAGGGCGCCGACATGACAGGAAAATCGGTGAAGGAATTGAAGATTCCCGGTCTTGCCGCCGCCATGTTGCACCAGAACGAACGCGCCGTCGCGGCGCGGGGGGCCGTTCTCTACCTCAACCGCTTCACGGCCCCCTCGGGCCTGACCGTGCAATATGAGGCGCTTCGCCTGCCGGTGACGGACGGCGGGGAGTGCGTGGGCAAGGTGCTGGCCCTGAGCCGCTATATCGAGGACAACGAGGCCATATTTCTGAATGAGGACGAGGGGCCTCGGCCCGTTTGAGCGGCCCGGCCCGGCGGGGCAAAATCCCTGGTATCGGCGGCGGGGGTCTGGCATACGTTCTTAGCCGGCCGGCTCCCCGATAATGAAAACAACCAAGAGGGACACCATGGGTAGCGAAAGACTGACACTCGCCCATTTCCTGTACGAAGACGTCCGCAACGAACCGCAGGCGACGGGCGAGCTTGCCTCGCTGATCAACGACATCGCGGCGGCCTGCAAGGCCGTGGCCAGTCTGGTCAACCATGGCGACCTCGCGGGCAACCTGGGCGGTGCTGTCGGTCAGAACATTCAGGACGAGACCCAGAAGGAACTGGACGTCCTGGCCAACGACACCTTCCTCGCCTGGACCCGCCGCGGCGGGCAGCTGACGGCCCTGGCGTCCGAGGAGATGGAAGACCCCTACATCATCCCCATGGACGAGCCGCGCGGCAAATACCTCCTGGTGTTCGATCCGCTGGACGGATCGTCCAACATCGAAATCAACGGCCCCGTGGGCACGATCTTCTCCATCCTGCGTTCGCCCGATCCCACACGTCTGGCGACCAAGGAAGATTTCCTGCAGCCGGGCCGCAATCAGATCGCCGCCGGCTACGTGCTTTATTCCGCGTCCACGACCATGCTGCTGACGCTTGAGGGCAAGGGGGTCACCAAGTTCACCCTGGACCCCAACGTCGGCGAATTCGTGCTGGTCGAACGCGACATCCAGGTGCCGGTTCAAGCCAAGGAATTCGCCATCAACGCGTCGAACCAGCGGTTCTGGGACGCGCCGGTCGCCCGCTATGTCGGGGAATGCCTGGCGGGCAAGACCGGCCCCCGCGGCCGCGACTTCAACATGCGCTGGGTCGCCGCCATGGTCGCCGACGTGCACCGCGCGATTTCGCGCGGCGGGGTGTTCATGTATCCGGTCGACGCGAAATGCCGGGAAAAGGGCGGGCGCCTGCGCCTGCTCTACGAAGCCTCGCCCATGGCCATGATCATCGAGCATGCCGGCGGGCGGGCGACGACGGGCCTGTGCCCGATTCTCGACGTCCTGCCGACGGAGATCCACCAGCGCATTCCGGTGATGATGGGCTCGGCCGAGGAAGTTGAAATCCTCGAACGCTATCACGCCGAGACGGAGACGGACGTCACCGCCGCCCCCGCCAGCCGCGCCGGCGCGGCGGAGTAGGGACGCCGTTACCACCCAAAGCGTCATGGCCGGGCCTAGACCCGGCCATCCACGTTCCGGTCAAGCCGATGCCGAGAGGCGGTAAGCCGTGGATGCCCGTGTCAAGCACGGGCATGACGGTACAAGGGCGTGGTTTGGTGGACTTCAGACGGCGAATGCAGTCGGGATCAGAACTCGTCCTTCACCTGATTGATCAGCTGGTGCAAGCCTGCCGCCGGCTTGGGCTGTTCATGCTGCCCGCCGTGGACCTGGGCGTAGTATTCCAGCATATGGTGGAATTCTTCGGTGATATGGCCCTCGGCGATGGCATCCGGGTCCGTATGCTGCGCGACAAAGGCGGAAAAGTTGGCCGCCGCGTGGCGCAGGCCTTCGGCGATGACCTCGGGCGGCAGGCCGCTTTCCAGGCGCGTGTTGGCGACATTGATGATCTGGTTGGCGATCTGCACGCTCAGCGTATGGTCGTCGTCGCCGTGATCATGGCCGTGGTCGTGGCCGCAATCGGGGCCGTGGACATGTCCATGGTGATGATGCCCACCGTGATGATGCCCATCGTGATGATGATCGTGATCGTCGTGGTCGGCCATGGCTTTGTCCCTTCGTCTTTGTCGCCCCGCAGCATGTGCGGCCTGCTATAGCACATCACCGGGGGCGCGGGGACTCCGTTCCGCATGATTGGGCCGACCCCGGTTCATATTGCAATGTGCTGAGATAAGGCAGTACCTTCGACGCAACGAAACGCGCACCGGAACGGGCGAGGAAACAGGCATGAGCGCGGACACCGGATCCTACCGGCTGATTACCCGGCCCGATTTCGACGGCGTCGTGTGCGGCGCCCTGTTCATGGAGCAGGACATGATCGACACGGTCATGTTCGCCCATCCCCGCGACATGCAGCACGGCCGGATCGAGGTTTCCCGCGAGGACATCACCACCAACCTGCCCTACGTGCCGGGCGTGCATCTGTGTTTCGATCATCATGTGTCGGAATCGGAACGCGTCGGCCCCATGGAAAACCACATCATCGACCCCAAGGCGCCCTCGGCGGCGCGGGTCGTCTATGACCATTACGGCGGCAGGGACACCTTTCCCCTGATAGACCCGGCGCTGATCGACGCGGTCGATAAGGCCGACGCGGCCCGGTTCACGGAAGAGGAAATTCTCGCCCCCGACGGCTATACGCTGCTCAACTTCATCCTCGACGGCCGCACGGGGCTGTCGCGCCTGCGCGACTTCGCGATTTCCGAAGAACAGCTGATGATCGACATGATGACCTATTGCCGCCATCACCCGGTCGACGAGATATTGCAGATTCCTGACGTGGCGGAACGCGTGCGCACCTACATCCTGAACGAGGAATTCGCCGAGCTGCAGATCAAGCGCTGCGCCGAGGTCACGGACAACGTGGTCAAGGTCGACCTGCGCGGCGAGGACACGCTCTACACGGTCAATCGCTTCCTGGTCTATGCGCTCTATCCCGACTGCGACGTCTCGCTTCATCTGACCAATCTGCCGGACCGCGGCCTGGTCGAAATCGCCGTGGGCAAGTCGATCCTCAACCGGGGCAACAAGACCAACATCGGCTCCATGCTGCTGCAGTACGGCGGCGGCGGCCATGCCGCCGTCGGCACCTGCCAGGTCGAACCGGACCACGCCGACCGCGTGGCCCGGGAAATCGTCGCCGCCGTGCGCGGCAAGTAATCCAATCCATTCACCGTCAAGCACCAGAAACGTTAGGGAGTTCCCATGACCGCGCCGTTCCAGATCGACCGCATCGACCATTTCGTCCTCACCGTCGCCGACGTGGACAAGACCTGTGAGTTCTATGCGACGGCGCTGGGCATGACGCGCGACGATTTCGAGGCCCGGCCCGGCGATGTGCGCTCGGCCCTCGTCTTCGGGCGCAACAAGATCAACCTGCACCCGTTCCCAAGCCCCTTCGAGCCCAAGGGCGTGAATCCGGTGACCGGGGCGGGGGACTTCTGCCTGATCACCGAAACCCCCATCGCCGACGTCATGGCGCATCTGGAAAGCGTCGGCGTCGAGATCGAAGTCAAACCGTCGAAGCGCACGGGTGCGATGGGCGAGTTGCACTCCATCTACTTCCGCGATCCGGACGGTAATCTGGTGGAAGTGTCCAACTACGTGTGAGTGGGCTACCGCTCTAATACATCATGACCGGGCTTGACCCGGCCAGCCACGCAGAGCCCCCCGGGTTAAGCCGGGGGTGACGGGTTGATTGTGGGCAGGGGGGAAGAGACTCAGCCGGCGAGCGCCCTGTCTAAATCCCTTATCAAATCCTCCGCTGTTTCCAAGCCGACCGACAGCCGCACCACGTCCGGCCCGGCACCGGCGGCGATTTGTTGGTCTTCCGTCAACTGCCGGTGGGTGGTCGAGGCGGGGTGGATGATGAGCGAGCGCGTGTCGCCGACGTTGGCGAGGTGAGAGAACAGCTCCACCGTCTCCACGCATTTGATTCCGGCCTGATAGCCGCCCTTGAGCCCGAAGGTGAACACGGACCCGGCGCCCTTGGGCAGGTACTTTTGCGCCAGGGCATGCCAGGGGCTGGATTTCAGCCCCGCGTAGGACACCCAGGCAACAGCCGGATGGCCTTCGAGGAATTCCGCCACGGTCTGCGCGTTCTGAACGTGGCGGTCCATGCGCAGCGCCAGGGTTTCGGTGCCGGTGATGGTCAGGAAGGCGTTCATCGGCGCCATGGCGGGGCCGAAATCGCGCAGCGCCACGGCCCGCGCCTTCATGGTGAAGCCAAAGTCGCCGAAGGTCTCGTAGAAGGTGAGGCCGTGATAGGCCGGGTCGGGCGTGCACATGCCGGGGAACCTGCCGGATGCCGCCCAGTCGAATTTTCCCGATTCGATCACCGCCCCGCCCATGGAATTGGCATGGCCCGACAGGAACTTGGTCGTCGAATGAACGACGATGTCCGCACCCCAGTCGAACGGCCGCAGCAGGTAGGGCGTCGCCAGCGTGTTGTCGACGATGAGCGGGATGCCCGCCCCATGGGCGATCTCGGCGACCGGCTCCAGATCGACGACCTGGCCGCCCGGGTTGGCCAAGGCTTCGAGGAAGATGCATTTGGCGTCCGGATGGTCGGCGAGGGCGCGCCGGAAGGCGTCCGGCGTCGGATCGACGAAATGACAGGTCCAGCCGAGTTTCTTGAACGAATGGCCGAACTGGGTGATGGATCCGCCGTAGAGGTTCTTCGACGCGATGAAGCTGTCGCCCGGTTCCAGCAGCGTGAACATGGTGAGGAACTGCGCCGCATGGCCCGAGGCGGCGCAGACGGCGGCGCGTCCGCCTTCCAGATTGGCAAGGCGTTCCTCCAGCACCGACACGGTCGGGTTGGTCAGGCGCGAATAGATGAAGCCGAAGGTCTGCAGGTTGAACAGGTCGGCGGCGTGTTCAGCACTTTCGAACACATAGGACGTGTTCTGATGGATCGGCGTGACCCGCGCCCCGGTTTCCGCGTCGGGGCGGGCACCGGCGTGGATGGAGCGGGTCTCGAAGCCGAATTCGGGCGGGCCGGCGGATTTGTCCTTGCTGTCGGTCATGGCGTCAACGCTTCGGCCGCTTGGCGGAGATGACGCCGGAATTGACGCCGCACCAGCCCAGTTCGCCGAACAGCCGCCCGTATTCGATCTTGGGGCAGCGGTCCATGATGACGGTCAGGCCGGCGGCTTCCGCCCGCGCCGCCGCCGCGTCGTCGCGCACGCCCAGTTGCAGCCAGATCACCTTGATGCTCTTTTCGTCCTTCAATTCGATGGCGCGGTCGACGATGCCGCCCGCGTCCTTGGACGCGCGGAACACGTCGACCATGTCGATGGGACCGGGCACGTCGCCCAGTTCGGCATAGGTCATCTGCTCCCAGATCTCCTTGCCCGCGTGGCCCGGGTTGATGGGGATCACGGTGTAGCCCTTGCCCAGCAGGTACTTTATGGCGAAGTTGGACGGCCTGACCCAATTGGGGGAGGCACCGACCATGGCGATGGTGCGCACGTCCTTCAGCACGCCCGCGACCAGGGCGTCGTCGTAATGCAACGGCGGGGCGGGGGCGTCGGCGGGTTGGCTCACGGCGTGTCGTCCTCCGTATTGTTGGACAGGTCCTGCCATGCGGGCATGGGCTGTTTTTCCAGGAAGGCGGCGACGCCGCCCTGGGCGTCCGGGTGCAGCATGTTCTGAATAATGGTTTCGGTCGCCAGATCGTAGGCGGCGTCCAGGCCTTCCTCGATCTGCCTGTAGAACAGCTCCTTGCCGAACTGGATGGCGCGGGGGGATTTGTCGGCGATGGCGCGGGCGAGCTCTTCCGTGGCGCGGTCGAGCCTGTCCGCCGACACCACCCGGTTGACCAGGCCGTATTGGCGCGCCGTCTCGGCATCGATGAAATCGCCGGTATAAAGCAGCTCCAGGGCCTGCTTGCGCGGCAGGTTGCGGGTCACGGCGACCATGGGCGTGGAACAGAACAGCCCCAGGTTGATGCCCGAGGTCGCGAAGCGCACGCCCTCGGCGGCGACGGCGAGATCGCATTGCGCGACCAACTGACAGCCCGCCGCCGTGGCGACGCCGTGGACCCGGGCGATCACCGGCTGCGGAATGCGGGTGAGGGAGACCATCATGCGCGAGCACTGCTTGAACAGGGCTTCGAGCGGCGCACGTCCTTCCATGGCCTTCATTTCCTGCAAGTCGTGCCCGGCGCAGAAGGCGCGGCCGTTGGCGGCGATGACCACGACCTTGACGGTGCGGTCGTCCATCAGGGCGTCCAACTGGTCCTGGATTGCGCCCATCAATTCGCTCGACAGCGCGTTGAACTTGTCCGGCCGGTTGAGGGTCAGGGTCGCGATGCCGTCGCGGTCGTCGCGCAGAAGCACGGCCTCGTTGGCACCCTTGTCGGCAGCGTCGGTCATGAGCGATGTTTCCTCCGCCTTTGTTTCTAAGGCCCGGCGACCGGGGATGGCAAGCGAGACCGGCGTGCGACGGCCCCTCAATTGACGTTTACGTTAACGTAAATTACGGTCGCGTCTCATTCAATTCAGCCCGGAGCCCGCGCCTTGCCGGAAATCACCGCAGAAGAGTTCAACCGCATCCTGGAACAGGAAATCCCCTTCGCCCATGAGGTCGGCATGCGCGCGGACGATATCGGGGAGGGCACGGCGGTGTTGCGGATGCCGGCGAGCGCGCGGCAACTGCGTCCCGGCGGCACCGTGTCGGGCCCGGCCATGATGGCCCTGGCCGATGCCGCCATGTACGCGGCCCTGTTGGGCCGGATCGGGCCCGTGAAATTGGCCGTCACCACCAGTTTCAACGCCAACTTTCTGCACCGGCCGGAGCCCGCCGACCTGATCGCCGAGGCCTCGGTCCTGAAACTCGGCAAGCGCCTGGCGGTGATCGAGGTGACCGTGCATTCCGAGGGCTTCGATGCTGCCGTGGCGCATATGACCGGGACCTATTCGATCCCACCGCAAGGTTGATGTGCAAAAATTACGGTATTATAATACCGCACTTGTAAGCAACGGAAAATGTTGCGCTATTCCGCTTGACTTCCCGCTCTTGTGTGGCATATTCCGCCGCCTTCGGCCCTCTCTGCGCGCGTTTTGCCTGGGGACCGGGCCGCGAAAGCTTTTAAGGAACGTGAACCGATGAAAACCTATTCCGCGAAACCGACGGATGTCGAAAAGGGTTGGTTCGTCGTCGATGCCGAAGGTCTTGTCCTCGGTCGTCTGGCGTCGGTCATCGCCTCTCGCCTGCGCGGCAAGCACAAGCCGATGTACACCCCGCATATCGATTGCGGCGACCACATCATCGTCATCAACGCCGGCAAGGTGCGCCTGACCGGCAACAAGTTGGCGGACAAGAAATACCATTACCACACGGGCCATCCGGGCGGCATCAAGACCCGCACGGCCGGCGGCATCCTGGGCGGTGCCCATCCCGAGCGCGTCGTCATGAAGGCCGTCGAGCGGATGATCAGCCGCAACCCGCTGGGCCGCGAGCAGATGCGCAAGCTGCATGTCTATGCCGGCGCCGAGCATCCCCATGCCGGCCAGCAGCCGCAGGTTCTGGACGTTGCGTCCATGAACCCGAAGAACAAAAGGAGCGCCTAATCCATGTCCGAAGATGTGAAAACGCTTGAGGACCTCAAGGAACTGACGGGTGCTCCGGACGTCGACGACGCGGGCCCTGCCGAGCCGGTGATTGACGAGCACGGCCGTTCCTACGCCACGGGCCGCCGCAAGGACGCCGTCGCCCGCGTGTGGATCAAGCCGGGACCGGGCAAGATCACCGTCAACGGCCGGGATGTGACGACCTATTTCGCGCGCCCCGTGCTGCAGATGATGATCAAGCAGCCGTTCGAAACGGTCGAGCGCCTGGGCCAGTACGACGTCATGTGCACGGTCAAGGGCGGTGGGCTTTCGGGCCAGGCCGGCGCCGTGCGCCACGGCATCTCCCGTGCGTTGACCTATTTCGAGCCGACCCTGCGCGGCAAGCTCAAGGCGGGCGGGTTCCTGACCCGCGACAGCCGCGCCGTCGAGCGTAAGAAGTTCGGCCGCCGCAAGGCCCGCCGCAGCTTCCAGTTCTCGAAGCGCTAAATCCAGGATTTCGATTTTGGTCGAGACAGGCCGCTCCCTTGGGAGCGGCCTTTTTCGTGGGCGCTGTCGGGCAGACGCATTTCGCGCTACACTATTTCCCCCAACGACGGGAGGACACGGCATGCGACGGCTTTTGACGGCAGTGGTTGTGTTATTGGCAATCTCGGGCACGGCCCGCGCCGCCACGGTCGGCGAGGACGGCCTGCACAAGCAGCCCTGGTTCGCCGAAACCTTCCTGATCCTGGCCGAGGACATGGCCGAGGCGGCGGCCCAGGGCAAGCGCGTCGCCGTGATCTTCGAGCAGAAGGGCTGTCCCTACTGTCGCGAGATGCACACCGTCAACTTCCAGGTGCCCGAACTGACCGACTTCGTGAAGGCGAATTTTGTGGTTCTGCAATTGAACCTGTGGGGATCGCGCGAGGTCACGGGCCTGGACGGCAAGGCCATGGAAGAACGGGACCTGGCCCGCCGCTGGCGCGTCAACTTCACGCCGACCATCGTGTTCCTGCCCACGCCCGCGGAAATGAAGGCCGGCGAGACCGAAGTCGCGCGCATGCCCGGCTATTTCAAGCCGTTTCATTTCCAATCCATGTTCGAATACGTGAAGGCGGGGGCCTACAAGGACCAGCCGTTCCAGCGCTTCCTGCAGCACAAGTTCGAGGTCATGGAAAAGGTCGGGCAGAAGCCCAAGGTCTGGTGATCCGGATTAGGTCGTAGACTCATAAATGGCGATTGACTGTGATCGGCAAGGAGCCCGTTTCGTTAGGAAAGGGCCGAAAGCGGGGCCGAAACCCCGGCGAGGCCGTTTGACGCGGCGAAACGGGCGCCTTGCCGACCCCTTCGGGGCGCGGCTCTTTTTGTCGCTGAACTGCGTTGTGTCGTCAGTCACGATGCTTTGGCATCGCTCCCTCCTAACGCCTTGTCAGCGAACAAAAATGGCCGCGTCACAGCAAACGCCATTTATGAGTTCACGACCTAGGGCGTGCGGTCGAGGAATTCACGCATTTTGCCGGCCCACAGGTCGGCGTCGATCATCGGCCCGGCATGGCCGTAGCGGGTCTTGAGTTCATGAAACTCCGCGTCCACGCCCTTTGATTTCAGCAAATCCACTGTTGGCTGGCCCAGGGCCACATCGACCACGCTGTCCGTATCGGCGAGCACGTTCAACAGCGGCGCCTTGATGTTCCCGGCCATCGGCGTCATGTCGGAGCCGATGCCGGCGCGGTAGAGGATGTAGAGGGAATTGGCGTCGAATTCCTTGGCCCATTTCTCCGCCCGTTCGCGGATGATGCGCTGGCATTCGGCCGGGTCGCCCGCCGTGTCGGCCAGATGCGTGCCGATGCCGTAGTTGGTCAGGCGTTCGATGCGGTCGGTGACCATGCGCTCGAACACGCCGCCCGATATTTCGTTGCCGTAATAGTGGCCGCCGTTCCAGCCTGGGCAGGCGGCGTAGCGGTCGATGATCGCCTGCACCTGGGCCGGTGTCGTCGCGCGTTTGATGACCCCTGCGATGGGGACCAATGCCCGCATGCGGTCGGGATGGGTCGCCCCCCAGCGGAAGGTCAGGTGCCCGCCGTAGGAATAGCCCATCACGGCCTTCAACTGTCCGATGCCCAGATGGTCGATCAGAAGGCGCTGCGCCTCGACCATGTCGGCGCAGGTATAGGCGGGGAAATCGGGGCCCCAGGGCTTGCCCGTCGCCGGATTGATCGAGGCCGGGCCCGAGGTGCCGTAGGCGGAGCCCAGCATGTTCGAGCACACGACGAAGTACTTGTCCGTGTCCACGGCCTTGCCCGGGCCGATCAGGTTGACGGCCCAGCCGCTTTCGTCGCCGGTGGCGTGCGGGTAATTGGTGTAGCCATGACAGACCAGGATCGCGTTGTCGGCGGCGGCGTTGAGCGTGCCCCAGGTCTCATAGGCGACGACCAGTTCGGAGAGCATTTCCCCGCTGGACAGTTTGAAACCGGCATGGGTAAAGGTCTGGGAGGTCGGCAGCAGCATGAGTTTGGGGCTTTCGTGACGGACGGGTGGGCGGGACGTGGCCGAAACTCTAGACCCGGGGCGGACAGCGGATCAATGCGCATTCTTGCGCAGCGGCCTCGGGCCGCCTATACCCTGTCGGCGCAACGAGCAATTCGCGACAAGGCCAAGATACCACAAGGACTGAGACCATGACCGCCAAGGTATTCATCGACGGAGAAGTAGGGACCACGGGACTGCAAATCAGCCAGCGCCTGTCCCGCCGCGCCGACGTGGACCTGTTGCGTCTGGCCGACGACCGGCGCAAGGACCCGGCGGCGCGGGCCGATCTGCTGAACGCGGCGGACGTGGCGATCCTCTGCCTGCCCGATGCGGCGGCCAAGGAATCCGTGGCCCTGATCGAAAACAACGCGACCCGGGTGATCGACGCCTCGACAGCACACCGCACGGCCGCGGGCTGGGCCTATGGCTTCCCGGAATACGACAAGGGCCATGAGGCCACGGTCGCCGGTGCGGCGCGCGTCGCCAACACGGGCTGTTATGCCGTCGCCTCCGTGTCGCTGCTGCACCCCTTGGTTAAGGCCGGGCTGCTGCCCAAGGACTTTCCCGCCAGCATTAACGCCGTGTCGGGCTATTCCGGCGGCGGACGGCAGCTGATCGAGGCCTTCGAGGATCCGAACGCGGAAGGGCATATCGACGCCGCCGTGCGGGTCTACGCGCTCGGCCTTGCGCATAAGCACGTGCCGGAAATCCACAAGTATTCTGGATTGGGCCACGCGCCGATCTTCGTGCCCTCCGTGGCGCGCTATCGCCAGGGCATGATCGTGCAGATCCCGGTTCCCCTGTGGGCTCTGCCGGGCACGCCGACGGCAAAAGACCTGCACGGCGTGCTCGCCGACCATTACGCGGGCCGCCGCTTCGTCACCGTCGAGGGCTATGACGCGGCGCTCGGCCTGGGTCATCTGGAGCCCGAGGGGTTGAACGGCACGAACGATTTGAAGCTCTACGTGTTCGCCAACGAGGCCACGGGTCAGGCGGTGCTGACGGCGCTGCTCGACAACCTGGGCAAGGGGGCGTCGGGCCAGGCGGTGCAATGCCTCAATCTCATGCTGGGGATCGACGAGGCCACGGGTCTTGAACCTTCCGCCGATTTGTTGACCTGAGGCCCAAGCGGGTGCGCGGCGATTACCTGATTCTCGCCGGCGTGCTGCTGTTCGTCCTCGTCACGACGTATTACGTCGTGATCACCGGTATTTCGCCCATGCCGTCGTCGCGCACGTCGCGGCGCAAGATCAATGAAATCCTCAATCTGGCGGGGGTCTGCGCCGTCGTGGACCTGGGCGCCGGTTGGGGCGACCTGGCGTTCTCCATCGCCAAGGCAATGCCGGAATCGGAAACGATGGCCTACGAGCTGTCGCCCTTTCCCTGGCTGGTGATGAAGGTGCGCAACGGCCTGTTCGGCCCGCGCAACGTGACGGTCCGGCGCGCCGACTTCCGCAAGGTCTCGCTTGCGGGCACGGACGCCGTGGTCTGTTATCTGTACAGCGAGCTTCTGGAAAAGGTCCGACACAAGCTGGAGGCGGAGCTCAAGCCCGGAACCCTGGTGGTATCCAACGTGTTCGACATTCCCGGCTGGACGCCCGAGGCCGTGCACAAGCTTTATGATTCGCAATGCCCGCAGGTCTACGTCTACCGCGTGCCCGACCGCACGGCGGCCGCCGTGGCGGCGGGGGTCGGCCTGGCAGGCTGATCCAGGCGGTCGGTGACTAAATGTCGATGTCCTGCACGAATTTCGCGTGTTCCTGGATATAGGCGAAGCGCAGTTCCGGCTTCCGCCCCATCAGGCTTTCCACCAGTTTCGCCGTCTTCCTGGCCTCGGACTTGATTTCCGGCCCGTCGCCCGTGGGAATCGTCACGCGCAGCAGGATGCGCTTGTTCGGGTCCATGGTGGTTTCCTTCAACTGGGCCGGCGGCATTTCGCCCAGGCCCTTGAAGCGGCTGACGTCGACCTTGCCGCGGCCCTTGAATTCCGTCTCCATCAATTCGTCCTTATGCGCGTCATCGCGGGCATAGGCCGACTTGCCGCCCTGGCTGAGCCGGTACAAGGGCGGCAGGGCCAGGTAGAGATGCCCCGTTTCCACCAGCTTGGGCATTTCCTGGAAGAAGAAGGTCATGAGCAAGGATGCGATATGGGCGCCGTCCACGTCGGCGTCGGTCATGATGATGACTTTCTCGTAGCGCAGGTCGTCTTCCATGAACTGGTCGCCGGTGCCGCAGCCGAGGGCTTCCATCAGGTCGGACAGTTCCTGGTTGGCGCGCATCTTGTCGGCGGTCGCACTTGCGACGTTGAGGATCTTGCCGCGCAGCGGCAGCACGGCCTGGGTTTCGCGCAGGCGCGCCTGCTTGGCGGAACCGCCGGCGCTGTCGCCCTCGACCAGGAAGATTTCCGTGCCCTGGGACGTGTTGCGCGTGCAGTCGGACAGCTTGCCCGGCAGGCGCACCCGGCGGGTCGCCGACTGGCGCTTGGTTTCCTTGGCGGCGCGGCGCTTGAGGCGCATTTCCGCGCGCTCAATGGCATGCTCCAGCAGCGCGTTGGCCTGGGCCGGATGGCCGGACAGCCAGTGGTCGAAGTGGTCGCGCACGGCGGTTTCGACCAGGCGATGGGCCTCGGCCGTCGCCAGCTTGTCCTTGGTCTGGCCCTGGAACTGCGGGTCGCCGATGAACACGGACAGCATGATCGCGGCCCCGCCGGTGATGTCGTCGGCCTGAACCTTGGCGGCTTCCTTGTTCTTGACCAGATCGCCATAGGCGCGCAGCCCCCGCGACAGGGCCGATTTCAGGCCTGTTTCATGGGTTCCGCCCTGGGCCGTCGGAATGGTGTTGCAGTAGGACGAACAGAAGCCTTCCTCGTCGAGCGGCCAGGCGATGGCCCATTCGGCGCGGCCGGTGCCGCCGATCAGCTTGCCCTCGCCGACGAAGGGCTGGTCGGTCAGGCATTTGCGGGTGTCCAGGGACGCCTTGAGATAGTCGCCGAGCCCGCCCGGGAAATGGAAGGTAGCTTCCGCCGGGGTCGGGTCGTCGGCCTTGAGAAGCTTGGGGTCGCAGGACCAGCGGATTTCGACGCCCTTGAACAGATAGGCCTTGGACCGCGCCATGCGGTAAAGCGCCTGCGGCTTAAAGGCGCAGCGCGCGCCGAAAATCTCAGGGTCGGGGGAGAACGTCACCGTGGTGCCGCGCCGGTTGTTGACGGCGCCCGCGTCCTCGAGCGTCGAGGTCGGATTGCCCCGCGAATAGGTCTGGCGCCACAGCTTCTTGTCGCGGGCAACCTCGACGATCAGTTCCGACGACAGGGCGTTGACCACGGAAAGCCCGACACCGTGCAGGCCGCCCGAGGTTTCGTAGTTCTTGCCCGAGAACTTACCGCCGGAATGCAGCGTGGTCATGATGACCTCGAGCGCCGACTTGTCCTTGAACTTGGGGTGCGGGTCGATGGGAATGCCGCGCCCGTTGTCGCGCACGGTCAGCGCCCCGTCCTCGCCGAGCGCGACTTCGATGCGGCCCGCGTGGCCGGCCACGGCCTCGTCCATGGAGTTATCGATGATTTCCGCCGCCAGATGGTGCAGGGCGCGCTCGTCCGTGCCGCCGATGTACATGCCGGGGCGGCGGCGGACGGGCTCCAGGCCTTCCAGAACCTCGATGTCCTTGGCCGTATAATCACCCTCGCCCGAGGGCTGGACAGCCTTTTGGGCAGCCTTGGCAGGTTTCGTGGCGGCGGCCTTCGGCGGCGCCTTATCCGGTTGCTTTTTGTCCTGGGCGTGTTGAAATAGGTCGGTCATTCGGTGTCCGGCGCCTTGTAACCTGCGGCGCGTGTTCGCGTGTTTTTCGTGTCCCTGCCGGCTGGCCCTGCGCTGGCCTCGGCTTGCCCCAAGCTATACCATAATGGGGTAGGGGGAATGCAATGAATTACCATATATTGTGCTGAAATCCCTATTGCGGAAACAGGAATATTTTGTGATGACGCCCCAGAATTCCACCGATTCGACCGCTTCCGACGATGATCTGCCGCGCGGCGAACTGGCGATCCGCACCCTCGCCATGCCGGCCGACACCAATCCGTCCGGCGACATCTTCGGCGGTTGGGTGATGGCGCAAATGGACGTGGCCGGCGGCATCACCGCGGCCCAACGCGCCGGCGGCCGGGTCGCCACCGTGGCGGTCGACGGGTTCATCTTCCATAAGCCCGTCAACGTCGGGGATGTGCTGTGCTGCTATGCCGAGGTGATCCGCGTTGGTAAGACATCGATCGCCATCCGCATCGAGGCCTGGGCCCTGCGCCAACGCGCGCGCGACCGGCGGGTCAAGGTGACCGAGGGCATCTTCACCTTCGTCGCCCTGGACGAGGCCGGCAACAAGCGTGCCGTGCCGCCGTCCTAGGACATCGGGGCGAGAGGACGGAAAAATCCGTCAGCCGACCACCATGCAGGCATAGCCGGCGGTGAACATGACGGCGAGGGCGAACAGTTCATGAAGGCGCGAAATGGACATGGGTCATCTCCCAGGGGGTGATACATTGTGTGAACGAAAAAGAACATAACATGAACATTATCGTCAACACTTTTTTGTCATGTCCTTGGTCGCCACCCTATAGACAGGCTAAAATTCCAAGAGTTTCGGGGTTTTCCCTGAGGAAATTGAAAGGGAATCATCTTCATGCCGTGTCGAGCCCGAACTTCCGCCGCCGCCGTCACGGCCCTGGCGCTGATGTTGGCCGGCGGTGCCGCCCTGGCCGACGCGCCCCGCGTCGTTCATGCGGAGGCGTCGCCCAACGGCGACGGCACCTATACGGTGAGCGCCACGATCCGCCACGGCGACACGGGCTGGGATCATTACGCCGACAACTTCGAAATTCTGGCGCCGGACGGCACGCTGCTGGATCGCCGGGTTCTGTACCACCCGCATGTGGACGAGCAGCCGTTTACGCGCTCGACCGAGGGGGTGAAGGTGCCGGCGGGGATCAAAAGCGTCATCGTGCGGGCGCACGACAAGGTCCATGGCTACGGCAAGGGCACGGTGACCGTCACGCTGCCGGACCGCTGACCGCCGGGATTGGGTTGTGCCGCTGTATGCTGCAGCACGCTTTTTTACTCTTGGCGGCCAGGCCGGATAGATGACGGGCATATTGTGACCATTGTCATTGGATCGCCGCATTCTCCATCCTAGAGTAGGCGACCGTACCGTGGCCCGAAGACATCTTCGGTTGGCGGCCCCGGCCAAGCCAAAGGAGCGACCCTTCCCATGCGCCTGATTCCCATGCTGTTCGCCTGCGTTCTTGCCGCCGCCGTCACGGCCGCCGCCCCTGCCCATGCCGACGATACCTACAGCCAGGACGAGATCATGGCCAAGGCCAAGGGCTTCTTCGGGGCCACCACCAAGGGGCTGGCCGAGGCTATCCAGAAGGTCTTCGCCGACCAGGGGCAACCCAATGCGGTGATCCTAGGTGAGGAGGCCTCCGGCGCCATCGGCATCGGCCTGCGCTATGGCGAGGGCATGCTGGAGCGCAAGGCCGGCGGCAGCCAAAAGGTCTATTGGCAGGGGCCGTCCATCGGCTTCGATTTCGGCGGCAACGCCTCCAAGGTGTTCACCCTGGTCTACAACCTGAATGACACGGAAGCCCTGTTCCAGCGCTACCCCGGCGTCGATGGCAGCTTCTACGTGGTCGCCGGCATCGGCATCAATTACCAGCAGGCGGGCGAGGTGATCATGGCGCCGATCCGCACGGGCGTGGGGCTGCGCGCCGGCGCCAGCGTCGGCTACCTGCATTATTCCAAGAAACACTCCTGGATCCCGTTCTAGGGGGCTGACTAAAGGGGCGGTGTTAAAGGGCTCAGGCCGGGCGTCACAGCTCTTCAATCGAACGCTGGTGTTCCAGCCGGCGGCGCACGACCTCTTCCGTCGCGCCCAGGCCCGACAGCACGCGCCCGGCCAGTTGCAGGCTGCCCTCGATCGATTCCGGCACCGCCTGGGTGGCGCCTGCGGCCACCATGCGTGCGGCATGCTCCTTGTCGCGCGCCCGCGCATAAACGGCGATCAGCGGCCAGGTACTGCGGATTTCACCGACGATGCGTTCCGCCGCCGCGGGGTTATCCATGGTGACGACGACGGCGGCGCAGCGTCCGATATGGGCGCGATTAAGTAGGTCGAGGCGCGAGGCGTCGCCGTAGAACACGGGCAGCTTTTCGGCCCGCGCGCGGGCGACATGCCCGGGGTCCGTGTCGAGCGCGATGAAGGTGATGGATTCCGCCTGCAGGGTGTTGGCCAGGGTGCGCCCGAACCGCCCGAACCCGGCCAGAATGACATGGCCCTCCATATCCCCGACGGCCTCCAGGCTGCCCTGATGGGTGCGGGTCGTTTCCCGGCGTTCCATGCGGCCGGCAAGAACTTCCGCCGCTTTGGCGACCAGCGGTGTGACCAGCATGGTCAGGCTGGAGACGATCAGCATGAACTGTCCGACATCCGCGGGCAGCAGGGTCAGGCTCATGGCCAGGCCGACGACGATGAAGGCGAATTCGCCGCCCTGACCCAGCAGTAGGCCGGCTTCGAGCGAGGTATGGCGGGGCAGCCCGAAGGCAAGGCAAAGGCCCGCTGTGATGACCGACTTCACCAGGAACAGGCCGAACACGGACAGGGGAATCCACATCGGCTCGTCGCCGATCACCCGCCAGTCGATGCCCATGCCGACGGACATGAAGAACAGTCCCAGCATCAGGCCCTTGAAGGGCTCGAGGTCGACCTCGATCTCGTGACTGTATTCCGTTTCGGCCAGCAGCAGACCGGCAAGAAAGGCCCCGAGCGCCATGGACAGGCCGGCATAGCCGGTGATCGCGGCGATGCCGATGACGGTCAGCAGCACCGCCGCCATGAACATCTCCGGGCTGCGGGTCTGCGCGACCAGGCGCAGGGCCGGGCGCAGGACCAGCCGCCCGATCATATAGATCGCAACGATGGTCAGCGCCGCCTTGCCCAGCGCCAGGGCCAGGTCCGCGCCGAATCCACTGTCGAGCTTGGTGCCGAGCACGCCGACGATGAACAGGATGGGCACCACCGCCAAGTCCTGCATCAACAGGATCGCGAAACTGGACCGGCCCAAGGGCGTGCCGATCCGGCGGCCTTCCAGCAACAACTGCATGACGATCGCCGTCGACGACAAGGCGAGACAAGCGCCGAGGACGATCGATGCCCGCACCGAGTTGCCGAATTCGAAGGCTATCAGGCCGATGATCGCGCCGGTCACCAGAACCTGCAGGCTGCCCAGGCCGAACACCAGCCGGCGCATGGCCCATAACCGCTCAAGCGACAGTTCGAGGCCGATGGTGAACAGAAGAAACACGATGCCCAGTTCGGCAAGCGCCTGAACGCCCGCGATGTCGGAAATCACGACTTGAGACAGGATCGGAAAATCGTCGGCCAAGAGGCCCAGGCCGAAGGGGCCGATGATCCCGCCGACGACCAGATAGCCGAGCACGGGGCTGACGCGGAAGCGGTGGAACAGGGGAACCATGACGCCGGCGGCGATCAGGAAGATGATCATTTCCCGCAGATAGGGCAGGGTCGCGTGCGATCCCATGGGTGGTCCTTCGGTCGTCGGTTCCGGAGAGGCCCCGCCGGCCGGACGGTGACCGGCGGGCCGGGAAAGAGGTTAGTGGGTTTTTCTCCGGGATTGAACCATTGTCGCGCCGATTTCCCTCAGCGTCGGTCGAGGCGGCTTTCCAGCCAGACCTTCGTGAGGTCGAACAGGCGCCGCCAGCGTCCCGTCAGAGGGTCCAGTTCGATGCCGACGGTGACGATCCGGCCGTTCTCCATGCGCCGGACGATGAGTTCGACCGAAACCAGATGCAGGCGGCGCCCGACGGTGGGCGCACGCAGCAGGTTGCGGCGCAGGAAATCGCCGACCGGCGTGTCGCGCCGGTTGCCGGGGATCCAGAAATCATAGGCATCGGCGATGGCGCCGAGGGGGGCTTCGGAATCGAACGAGAACTCGCCGACCGTGTCCGGGTCGTTCTGCCCGGGTTGCCGCGCGCCGAACAGCCGGTCGAGCGACGTCGCCTGATCGGGGGGCGCAAGCAGGATCACGTCGTCCCCCGGGGCCAGACGTTCGACGTCGGCGGGGGTTCGGAGGATGCCGTCACGGATGATGGAGACGACGTCGATGTTTTCCGGCAGGGGTAGGCGGGCCAGGTCGCGCCGCAGCGCCAGGCTGCGTGCCTGGACGGTATAGGCGGTCATGTCCTTGCCGACATCCGACGGCAGATCGATTTCGACCCGGGGCGGCTGTGCCGGACGGGGGGCGAGCAGCACGCCCAGGCGCCGTCCGACGGCGCCGACGCTCCATCCCTGCACGATCAGCGAGGCCATGACGACGACATAGACCACGCCGAAATAGGTTTCCGCGTTGTCGACACCCGCGATCACGGGGATGGTGCCAAGGAAAATGGGCACGGCGCCACGCAGCCCGACCCAGGATACGAAGGCGATTTCCCGGGGCGGATAGCGGAACGCGGCCAGGGACAGCCCCACGGCGAGGGGCCGGGCGATGAACATCAGGGCAGCGGCGATGGCGACGGCGGGCAGGATGACCGGGATGAGGGAACTGGGCGTGATCAGCAGGCCGAGGATCAGGAACATGATGATCTGGCACAGCCAGGCCAGGCCGTCGTGGAAACGGTTGATCAGCAATGTCGCCTTGTGCCGCCGGTTGCCGACGACCAGCCCCGCGATATAGACGGCAAGGAACCCGCTGGCGCCGATTTCCTGGGCGCCGGCGAACAGCAGCAGCGCCCCCGACGCGGCCAGCACCGGATAGAGCCCGGACGCGATGGTCAGGCCGTTGAGCGCCGCCAGGAGGGCATAACCCCCGAGCAGCCCCGCGATCAGCCCGCCGACGATCTGCAGGGCGAACCGCCCGGCGACGATGGTCGCGGTATCGACGCTGAGCGACGGGTCCGTCGACAGGATCAGGCCGACGCAGGTGACGGTCAGCAGCACGGCCATGGGATCGTTCAACCCGGCCTCGGCCTCGAGGATCGCGCCCAATCGTTCACGCAGGCGCATGGCCCGCGCCGACAGCAACAAAAACACCGCCGCCGCGTCCGTAGAGGCGACGATCGAGCCGATCAGCAGGCCTTCCAGCCAGGGGACGCCAAGCAGAAACCGCGCCGCGACGCCGGTGAGCGCGGCGGTGATCAGCACCCCGGCCGTCGCCAGCACCACCGCCGGCGCGCCAACGCCGCGGAAATCCTTCCACCGGGTGCGCAGGCCGCCGTCGAACAGGATGACCGCGAGGGCGATGCTGCCGACCAGATAGGTGGCGTCGTAGTCGTTGAACCTAAGCCCGCCGGGGCCGTCCTCACCGGCCAGCATGCCGAGCACCAGAAACACCAGCAGCAATGGGGCACCGAACCGCGACGACAGGGTGCCGGCGACGATGCTGACCAAGATCAGCGCCGATCCGATCAGGATGAGGTGATTCGAAAACTCCATATCGTCTGGTGCCCGGGAAAAGGGGTGTCGCAAGCGCGTAATCCATCATATTGGAATTAAAGGAGGTTTTCTGCAACCGGCATGCGGAATAAGTGGCGTGGAACATGCACCTGCTCTTGCGTCTTTTCCCCCGGCCCGGCAATCTGCGCCCAGCAATGACGAACGCGCCCCAGGGCCGCCGGCATATGGCCGCGCCGCACGAACCGGGCGCCTTACGGGAGGATCAATCCATGGAATACAGAACGTTGGGCCGCACGGGCGTGCGGGTGTCGCAATTATGCTTCGGCACCATGTCCTTCGGGGCCGAGGCCGACAAGGCCGCGTCCAAGGCCATGTACAAGAAGGTGCGTGACATCGGCGTCAATTTCTTCGACTGCGCCGACGCCTATACCAAGGGCAAGGCCGAGACCATCCTGGGCGAACTGATGAAGGGCGAGCGCGACAATCTGGTCATCACCTCGAAATGCTTCAACAACATCCGGGGCGACATCAACTCCACGGGCGGTAACCGCCGCCACGTCGTGATGGCGGTTGAGGACAGCCTGAAGCGTCTCAAGACCGACCGCCTGGACGTGCTGTTCATGCACCGCTTCGAGAAGCTGGCGCCGCTGGAGGAAGTCCTGCGCGGGCTGGAAGACCTCGTGCGGTCGGGCAAGGTGCTCTACACCGGGGCGTCCAACTACGCCGCCTGGCAGGTCGCCAAGGCGCTGGGCATTTCGGAAAAGAACGGCTGGACCAAGTTCGACGTGATCCAACCCATGTACAACCTGGTCAAGCGTGCGGCCGAGGCGGAAATCTTTCCCCAGGCCCAGGCCGAGGGCATGGGCGTCATCACCTACAGCCCCGTCGGCGGCGGCATGCTGTCGGGCAAATACCGCCCCGGCGTGCAGCCCAAGGTCGGCCGGGTCAAGGACAAGCAGGAATACGCCGTGCGCTATTCCGACGACTGGATGCTGGAAACCGCCGGCCGGTTCACGGAATTCGCGGAAAAGCAGGGTATCCATCCGGTGACGCTCGCCGTCGCCTGGGTCGCCGCCCATCCGGCGGTCACGGCCCCCATCGTGGGCGCGCGCAACGTCAAGCAGCTGGAACCGTCGCTCAAGTCCCTGGATGTCAAGATGACCCAGGATTTGTGGGACGCCGTCGCCGCCCTGTCGCGCACCCCGGCACCGGCCACGGACCGGCTGGAGGAGTACGAACCCGTCAAGGTGCGGGGGTGAGGGCCCGCCCGTCACGGGTCCGCGCGGCCGCGGCCTTATGAGTAGCGCGCCGGCGGAAATCAGGATTGAGGGCCTGTGCAAGGCCTTCGGCGCGCATCGGGTGCTCACCGGCATCGACCTGTCGGTCACGCGGGGCGAGATCGTCGCCATCGTCGGCGGCTCGGGCAGCGGCAAGACGGTTCTGCTCAACCACATCCTCGGCCGCCTCGACCCGGACCGGGGCCGTGTGTTCGTCGCCGACCACGACATGGACGGCGCGCCCCTGATCGACCTGACGGCGCTGGATACGATGGAGACCGACCGCCTGCACACCCATTGGGGCGTGGTGTTCCAGAGGAACGCCCTGTTTTCCGGCACGGTGCTGGACAACATCGGCCTGTGGCTCTCGGAAGTGCGGGGGATGGAAGAGCCCGAGATCATCGCCGTCGCCCGCAGGGTCCTGGCGGCGGTCGACCTCCCCGACACGGACGATTTCATGGCGACGGACGTCAACGAGCTGTCCGGCGGCATGGCCAAGCGCCTGGCCGTGGCGCGTGCGCTCGCCATGGACCCGGAGGTTTTGTTCTACGACGAGCCGACCACCGGCCTGGACCCGACCACGGCGTCGACCATGCACGACCTGATCGCGCGCACGCATGTCGCGCCGACCCGGTCGGGCAAGCATCGCACGACCTTGATCGTTACCCATGACAAGGATTTGCTGCGTCGGCTGCAGCCGCGCACGGTCATGCTGCATGAGGGCGTGGTGTTCTTCGACGGGCCGTTCGTGGATTTCGAAGGATCGGCGTCGCCCATCATCCGGCCCTATTTCGACCTGATGCCGGTGCTGCACGGCCGGGCCCTCGACCCCCGTGACCTGCCGCCGCCGGGGCACGAAGCGTAACTCCCAAGAAAATCGGGGGCCCGCCGCCGAAACGACAGAGCCCCCAAGTTTGGCGCGTAAAACCGATTGAACGCCGGTCTTCCGATTGGTCGTGATGTCTCCGAAAGACAGGGCAGGGCGGGACCGCGCGGTCCCGCCCGCCGTCTGTCTTAGGAGGAATAATACATCATGAATTCAACCGGATGCGGCGTGTGTTCGAAGTTGTAGATCTCTTCCCACTTGAGATCCATGTAGCCGTCGATGGCGTCGTCGGTGAAGACGTCGCCCTTCTTGAGGAAGTCGCGGTCGGCGTCCAGCGCCTGGACGGCTTCGCGCAGGGAGCCGCAGACGGTGGGCACGCCCGCCAGTTCTTCCGGCGGCAGGTCGTAGAGGTCCTTGTCCATCGGGTCGCCCGGATGGATCTTGTTCTGGATACCGTCGAGGCCGGCCATCATCATGGCCGTGAACGCCAAGTACGGGTTGGCCGTGGCGTCCGGGAAGCGGATTTCGCAACGCTTGCCCTTGGGGCTGCCCGAATACGGAATGCGGCAGGAAGCCGAACGGTTGCGGGCCGAATAGGCCAACAGAACCGGGGCTTCGAAGCCGGGAATCAGGCGCTTGTAGGAGTTGGTCGACGGGTTGGTGAAGGCGTTGAGGGCCTTCGCGTGCTTGATGATGCCGCCGATGTAGTACAGGCAGGTTTCCGACAGGTCCGCATAGCCCGAGCCCGCGAAGGTCGGCTTGCCGTCCTTCCAGATGGACTGGTGGGTGTGCATGCCGGTGCCGTTGTCGCCGGCCACGGGCTTCGGCATGAAGGTCGCCGACTTGCCGTAGGTATGGGCCACCATATGGGTGCAGTACTTGTAGATCTGCACGTTGTCGGCGGCGCGCACCAGGGTCGAGAACGCCATGCCCAGTTCGTGCTGGGACGCGGCAACCTCGTGGTGATGCTTGTCCATGGTCAGGCCCATTTCCTGCATCACGCTGACCATTTCGCCGCGCAGGTCGTGGCACGAGTCAACCGGCGGCACGGGGAAGTAGCCGCCCTTGACGCCCGGGCGGTGGCCCAGGTTGCCTTCGTCGAACAGGGTGCCCGAGACATAGGGGCCTTCTTCGGACGTGAACTCGTAGAAGCACTTGTTCATGTCGACGGCATAGCGCACGTCGTCGAACACGAAGAATTCCGGCTCGGCGCCGAAATAGGCCGTGTCGCCGATGCCCGTGGTGCCCAGATAAGCTTCGCCGCGTTTGGCGATGGAGCGCGGGTCGCGCTCATAGCCCTGGCCGGTGACCGGGTCGAGAACGTCGCAGTACAGGATCACGCAGGGTTGGGCCGAGAACGGGTCCATGACCGCCGTGGAGGCGTCGGGGATCAGCGCCATGTCGGATTCGTTGATTGCCTTCCAGCCGGCGATCGACGAGCCATCGAACATGATGCCGTCTTCGAATTCGGCCTCGGTGACGAAATCCGACACCATGGTGAGGTGCTGCCATTTCCCGCGGGAGTCCGTGAAGCGAAGGTCAACGAAAGGAATTTCGTTGTCCGTCACGTATTTAACGAATTCCGCCGGTGTTTTCAGATCCAAGCTCATACTTGCTTCCTTTTCTTGACTAGGTGTCGAGACGATATTTTTGAACGCGCTTTGGTTTAGGCCTCCCTGGCGCGCCGGCGCGGTGGCCGGCGGGAACCGGACGGCTAGATCGCTTCGGACCCGCGTTCGCCCGTGCGCACGCGGATCGCTTCTTCAACGGGGATGATGAAGATCTTGCCGTCGCCGATGCGGCCGGTCTGGGCCGTCTGCTGGATGGCCTCGACGGCCTTGGCGACCATGTCGTCGTTGACGACCAGTTCGATCTTCACCTTGGGCAGGAAATCGACCACGTATTCAGCCCCGCGGTAGAGCTCCGTATGCCCCTTCTGGCGCCCGAAGCCCTTGGCCTCGACCACCGTGATTCCTTGCAGGCCCACCTCGTGGAGGGCCTCTTTCACCTCATCCAGCTTGAACGGCTTGATGATGGCTTCGATTTTTTTCATCAGTTTGGTTCCCTTGGGGTTGTCCCCCCATCAGAAGAGACGGATTTCTCGGGTCGGAAGCCGTTCTTGGCGCGGCGTCCATCCTTCCTCGTCCGCCTCTGTATAGCAGGAGGCGTGCCAGTTCCGGGCCGTGAAGAAAATCGGCCCAATTCAAATACTTACGATGCAACTTGGCGGCCTTGAGTCAACCGTTTGCCCACCCATAATGCCGAAAAAAAGGGCATGTGCGAATAATTTCGGCACATGCCCCTGAGATCGTTGCGGACCGGGGCCGTGCTAGTCGGACAGGCAGTCGCGGATACGGGCCACGGCCTTCAGGATGTTCTCCTTGGAATTGGCGTAGGAAAAGCGGATGTAGCCCTCGCCCTGGGCGCCGAAGCTGGTGCCGGAAATGATCGCCACGCCGGCTTCGTTCAACAGTTTGTTCTGCATCTCCATGGACGACAGTCCCGTGCCCTCGATATTGGGGAAGGCGTAGAACGCCCCGCCCGGCTCGGCGCAGCGGAAGCCCGGAATCTGGTTCAGCTCGCGCAGGATCACCTTGCGGCGTTCGTCAAAGGCCTTGACCATATCGTCGACCGCGTCCTGCGGCCCGTCCAGCGCCGCGATGCCCGCGAACTGGCTCGCCGCGTTGACGCAGGAATTGCAGTTGATGGCAAGGCGGGTGACCGGCTCGACCATGGATTTCGGCCACACGCCGTAGCCCATGCGCCAGCCGGTCATGGCATAGGTCTTGGACCAGCCGTCGAGCAGGATCACCCGGTCGCGCAGGTGTTCGTATTCCAGCAGGCTGACGTGCTCGCGCCCGTCGTACAGCATGCGGCAATAGATTTCGTCGGACATGATGGTGACATGCGGATGGTCGGCCAGGCCCGCCGCCAGCTTGTCCATTTCCTCCCGCGGCACGGCACCCCCCGTGGGATTGGCGGGCGAATTCAGGATGATCAGCCGGGTGCGCGGCGTGATCAGGGCCAACACTTCCTCGGCTGAAAAGGCAAATCCCTTGTCTTCGTGCAGCGCCATGGGCACGGGGGTGGCGCCCGTGAACTTGATGACGCTTTCGTAGATCGGGAATCCCGGGTTGGGATAGATGATCTCGGCCCCCGGTTCGCCCAGGGCCAGCACGGCGAAGAACATGGTGACCTTGCCGCCCGGCACGATGATGACGTCGGCGGGATCGACGGTCACTTTCCGATGACGCGCGATGTCGCGCACCACGGCCTCGCGCAGTTCGGGAATACCGTTGGCGGGGGTATAGCCGTGATGACCGTCGCGCAGCGCCTTGATGGCGGCCTCGACGATATGCGGCGGGGTCTTGAAGTCGGGCTGGCCGATGCCGAGGTTGATGATGTCCTTGCCCTGGGCGGCCAGGGCGTTGGCGCGGGCCAGAACCTCGAAGGCGCTTTCGGTGCCGAGCCGCGACATCGCGGCGGCCATCTGTACCATGGATGCAATCTCCGTCTGGTGGTCTTTGTATCGGGGCCTTGGCGGCCCGTTTCCGGTGGGCCGCACTCTATGGTAGACGGTCGGGCGGAGGCAACGGTCATGAGCGACATCGACGCGGCGGAAATCGCCAACCTGTTCGCGAACCTGCCGGACGGCGCCGGGGCGGAGGCGGTCACCCGATTGGCTGAAGGCGGGGCCTTCCGGCTGGAACGCATCGTCTCGACCGGCCAGGCCACGCCGCCGGGCGACTGGTACGATCAGGACGACGACGAATGGGTGATCCTGCTCGCGGGCGGGGCCGGACTGCTGATCGAGGGCGAGGCCGCGCCCCGCACGCTGGCACCCGGCGATTTCCTGCTGCTGCCGGCGCACAAGCGCCACCGCGTGGAATGGACGGCGGCGGGCACGGAAACGGTCTGGCTGGCGCTGCATTTCAAGCCTGCTTGACGTAAGCGGCGGCAAATCCCGGGCGGGCCGCATTCTTAAATTCGAATGGGGCCCGCGACGACGCATTTGCGCCAAAATAACAACGGCCCACGCGCGTCTTGACGTGGGCCGGGCAGGGGATTACACAGGGCGCTCTTTCGTGGGCCGCGCCCAGTAAATTGGCGGCTCCGGGGCTCGAAAAGGGTCCGAATGGTGGCTGTAGCTCAGTTGGTTAGAGCATCGGCTTGTGGTGCCGAGGGTCGTGGGTTCAAATCCCATCAGCCACCCCATTTCCTCAAGTTCTCCCAAATTCTCATGGTCTCGACTCTGGTCCTGAGTCTAAGCTGGTGAAAATCGGCGGCCGTTCGGCCGTGCCCCCCAAAATAAGACCATCCAGAGGACCCATCCGCATGTCATCCGATCCGCAGGCCGCGCAGGCGGCCGCAACGCTGTCTCCCGCCCTTCAAGGCCTTGCCCAGCAACTCTGGGCCGCCCGCCGGGACGGCGGGACGGTCGATCTTGCTGCCGTGACCCTGCCGCTGACCCTGGACGAGGGCTACGCCGTGCAGGCGGCGGTCGATGGGGCCTGTGGTGCTGCCATCGCCGCCTTCAAGATCGGGTCCTCAAGCAAGGCGTCGCAGGAAAAGCTGGGCACGGACGAGCCCTGGTTCGGGGCGGTGGCGCAGTCGTTCATGGCGGAAAGCGGGGCCACCGTGCCGTCCGCCGCCCATACGCTGGCCGTGGAAGGGGAATTCGCCTTTCGCCTGGGCGCCGACCTGCCCGCGCGGGCGGGCAGTTACGCCATTGAAGACGTCCGCGCCGCCGTCGACCAGGTGGCGGGCGCGATCGAGGTCGTCGGGCGGCGGTTCGAGGGCGGGCCGGCGGACGGCGCCATGTTGCCGCTGTTGGTCGCCGACGGCGGCGTCAATGTCGCCCTGGTGTTGGGCGCCGCGAAACCGTTCACGCCGGACATGGATTTCCGCGACCATGGCGTGGTCATGCGGATCGACGGCGCGGAGCGGGGCAGGGGTGTCGGGTCCATGGCGCTCGGCGATCCGCTCAACTCGCTGCTGTGGCTGGTCAACGGCCTGTCGCGGCGCGGGCGCGGCCTGACGGCGGGGCAGTGGGTGTCGACCGGGACCTGCACGGGCATCGAGCCCGCCGTCCCCGGCGACCGCGCGGCCGCCGATTTCGGCGACTTGGGCGTTGTCGAGGTGACGTTGGACCGCCGATAACGGCAAACCCGCTTTTTAAGAAAATCAAACTCAGAGGATGCTTCCATGACACTTCCCCCCGTCGGTTTCATCGGCCTCGGTACCATGGGCCGGGGCATGGCGCTGAACCTCGTGAAGGCCGCCGAGACGGTATTCGTCTACGACCCCGTGCCCGAAGCGGTGAAGCTGTTGACCGACGCCGGGGCCGTCGCCTGCGCCAGCCCGGCCGAGGTCGCGGAAAAGGCGGGCACGGTGGTGATCTGCGTGCCCGACGCGCCGCAGGTGCGCGACGTGATCTTTGGCCCGGGCGGCAACGGCCCCGGCGGCATCGCCGATGCCGAGCGCAAGGACATCACGGTGCTGGACGCCACGACCGTGAAACGGCCCGATGCGCTCGCCATCGCCGAAGACGCGGCGGCCCGTGGCATCGCCTATTTCGACTGCCCCATTTCCGGCCTGCCCCGGCGCGCGGCGGACGGCACCCTGACCATCATGTTCGGCGGTACCCGGGAAGGCTATGACGCAGCCCTGCCGTTCCTCAAGGCCTGCGGCGAGGAGATCATCCATTCCGGGCCGCTCGGCGCCGGGCAGGCCATGAAGGGCCTGAATAACGTGATCTACAACATCAACATCGCGGCGTTCTGCGAATTGCTGCCCTTGGCCCTCAAGTCGGGCATGGGGGTCGAGGCGTTGGAGAAACTGGTGCTGACGGGATCGTCGCGGTCCTTTGCCTCGGAGCATTTCGTGCCCAAGGTCCTGAACGGCGATTTCGAGGGCGATTTCCCCATGCAGGGCGCCTACAAGGACATCCTCAACGTGCAAAGCTTGGCCAAGGACGCCGAGGCCGCGACGCCGCTGGCCGACGCCATGACGGCGATCTACGAACGCGCGCTGGAGGCCGGTTACGGCCAGGGCCCGAAAAGCTCCATGATCAAGCTGTATGAAGAGGACCTGGGCGTCCGGTTTCGCAAGCCCGGCAAGGGGTGATCGTCCGACGCGGCGGATTGCCGATTGGGCGGCCGCCCCCTGATTTATAAGCGGAGAGGGGCCGTTGGATTTCGTCTGCGCCCCGAAGAGAACGAAGTTCCGAAACCCGGCCTGTCCTGATTTTGACCGGGTTCGCGGAAGCCTTTGCCGCAGGTTGCATAGATTGGTATGACTGCATATCTATGTCTCTACAACTTTCTGTCGCTGGGAATTCATCGTGTCCGAGGAAAAAGCGGCCCTGCTTGGGCAAAACGTCATCGTCACCATGACGGAGACGTTTCGGTCTCCGGTGACACGGGCGCTGTTCGACTATTGGCGGATGAAACGCGGTTCCAGGCCCTATCCGGCCTGGACCGATATCAATCTGATGGACGTCTATAAAATCGCACCGCAGATCATCGTCCGCGATGTGATCGACGGCGGCGCGGAATTCCGCTGCCGGTATTCGGGCACGGGAATCTCGGAAGTGCTGGGGCCCGACGGCACGGGCGAACTGCTGTGCGAGACCTACCCTCCGCAAGCCGCGGAAGCGATCAAGGCCCGGTATCGACCGGTTCTGGAGGCGCGGGGGCCGGTCCGCGCGGTCGGTTACGTGCAGGCGGTCAAAAAAAACCTGCCGACGGCCTTTGAATCCGTTTATCTGCCGCTCGCCGATAAGGACGGGGCCATCGGCCATATCATCGTCGCCTACGACTTTTCCTATCTGCCCTTGCCCGACGAGCCGCGGCCCCCCGACGCCGCCCGTTAGACGGCCGGGGTCCGGCGGCCCATCAGGACACGCAGTTTGTCGGCCAGCCAGCGGCAGGCGACGTAGAACGTGGGCGTGAAGATCAGGCCGAAGAACGTCACCCCGACCATGCCCGAGAACACCGTCGTCCCGAGGGCCTGGCGCATTTCCGCGCCGGCGCCCTCGGCGATCATCAACGGCACCACGCCCAGGATGAAGGCGAAGGACGTCATCAGGATCGGGCGCAGGCGGGTTTTGGCCGCGTTGATGGCGGCGTCGATGGCGGTCATGCCTTCTTCCTCCGCCTGTTTGGCGAATTCGACGATCAGGATGGCGTTCTTGGCCGCCAGCGCGATCAGCACGACGAAGCCGACCTGGGCCAGGATGTTGGATTCCATGCCGCGCAGGTTGAGCCCGACGATCGAGGCCAGCAGGCACATGGGCACGATCAGAATGACCGCGAGCGGCAGGGCCCAGCTTTCGTAAAGTGCGGCCAGCAGCAGGAACACGAACACCACCGCCAGTCCGAAGGCGAACACCGCCGTATCGCCGGCCAGTTTCTGCTGCAGGGCGATTTCAGTCCATTCATAGGAAAACCCGTCGGGCAGAACCTTGGCCGCCAGAGCGTCCATCTTGTCCAGGCTTTCGCCGGTCGAGATCGAGGGCAGCTTGGCGCCCTGGACCTCGGCGGCGGGATAGAGATTGTAGCGCGGTACGCGGTGCGGCCCGGTGATGTCCCGGAACGTGGCGAGCGAGCCGATGGGCACCATGTCGCCCGAGGTCGACCGCGCGTAGAGCTTGGCCACGTCGCCGGGCTGGTCGCGGAATTCGCCGTCGGCCTGTGCCGTCACGCGGAAGGTTCGCCCTAAGAAGTTGAAGTCGTTGACGTAGGCGGAGCCGATATAAACCTCCAGCGCCTCCAACACGTTTTCCACCGGCACGTCGAGGATTTCCGCCTTCACGCGGTCGATGTCGGCATAGATCTTGGGCGTCGCGGAATTGAACAGCGAAAACACGCGGGTCAGGCCCGGTTCCTTGTTGGCGGCGGCGACAAGGCTTTGCGCCGCGGCTTGAAGGGCCTCGATGCCGCGTCCGCGGCGGTCCTGGACATAAAGCTTCCAGCCGCCGCCCCGGCCGATGCCGCGCACGGGCGGCGGGGCGACCAGGAAGATCATCGCGTCCTCGATCTGGAACAGCTGCGCCTGCAATTCGCCCAGCACCTTGTGGACGGTCGCTCCCCGTTTGTCGCGGTCGGAGATCGGCTTCATGGGCACGAAGATGGCGCCGCCGTTGGGCGCGTTGGTGAAGGTCGCGGCGTCGAACCCGGCGAAGCCGACGGCGTGTTCCACGTCGGGATGCTTGAGGATAATGTCGATGGCGCGGCGCACGACCGCGTCCGTGCGCGCCAGGGACGACCCGGCCGGCAATTGGACGACGGTGATCAGGTAGCCCTGATCCTGTTCCGGGATGAAGCCCGAGGGCGTGGTCTTGAATTCATAGACCGTCAGGCCGAGCAGACCGACATAGACAGTCAGCACGATGGCCGCTTTGCGCACGAACCGCTTGGTGCCTTCCGTATAGGCGATGTTCAGGCGCTCGAACCCCCAGTTGAAGGCGGCCGTGAATTTGTCGATGGGCAGCATCAGGGCCCGCATGACGCCTTGGCGTTCCGCGCCGCCGTGGTTGGCCTTGAGCAACAGCGCGCAAAGGGCCGGCGACAGGGTCAGCGACACGATCATGGAGATCATGGTCGCCGTCGCCACGGTGATGGCGAACTGGCGGTAGAACTGGCCGGAAATACCGGTGATGAAGCCCGTCGGCAGGAACACGGCGACCAGCACCAGGGACATGGCGACGATGGCGCCGCCGACCTCGTCCATCGTCTTGTGGGCGGCCTCGCGCGCACTCAGTCCCTTGGCCAGATAGCGTTCGACATTTTCCACCACGACGATGGCGTCATCGACCACGACCCCGATGGCCAGCACCAGGCCGAACAGGGTCAGGTTGTTGATCGAATATCCCAACATCCCCATGACCAGGAAGGTGCCGATCAACGACACCGGAATGGCGACGATGGGGACGATGGCGGCACGGAAGTTTTGCAAAAACACCAGGATGACCAGGATCACCAGGATGATGGCTTCGCCGATGGTCGTGTAGACCGCGTCGACGGAACGGGCGATAAACTCGGTCGGGTTGTAGACGATGGTGTGCTTCAGGCCTTCGGGAAAGTCCTTGGCCAATTCGTCCATGGCGTCGATGACCTGCTGCGCCGTCTCCAGGGCGTTGGAGCCCGGGCGCTGCATGATGACGATGGGCAGGGCCGTCGATCGGTCGAGATAGGCCGTGGTCTGGTAGTCCTGGGCGCCCAGTTCGACCCGCGCGATGTCGCGCACGCGGACCACGCCGGTGCCTTCACCGCGCTTGACGACGATGTCGCCGAAGGCTTCGGGCGCGATCAGGCGGCCCTGGGTTTCCACGTTCAATTCGAACGCCGACGGCTTGGGCACGGGCAGGCGGTTGATGATGCCCGACGCGACCTGGACGTTGTTCTGGCGCAGCGCCGCGACGACTTCGCCGGCCGTCAGGTTGAAATTGGCGATGCGTTCCGGGTCCAGCCAGATGCGCATGGAGTACGCGCGTTCGGCGAACACGCGGGCCTCGCCGACGCCGGGAATGCGGGCGAGGCGGTCGAGGACCTGCGTCCGCGCGTAGTTGGAGATGTAGAGCTGATCGCGCGAGCCGTCCGGCGACAGCAGGTGGATGACCATCATCAGGTCGGGGGAGCTTTTCTTCACGGTCACGCCCAGGCGGCGGACTTCCTCGGGCAGGCGGGCCTCGGCGATGGATACCCGGTTCTGCACCTGGACCTGGGCATCGTCCAGATTGGTGCCCAGCTTGAAGGTGACTTGCAGGTTCAGCACGCCGTCGCCGGTGGCTTCCGACTTGGCGTAGAGCATGCCTTCGACGCCGTTGATTTCCTGCTCGAGCGGCGTCGCCACCGTGTCGGCCACGGTTTCCGCCGACGCCCCCGGATAGGTCGCGGTGACCTGGATGGTCGGCGGCGCGATTTCAGGATACTGCGCGACGGGCAGGCTCAGATAGGCGATGAAACCCAGCAGCGTGATGAGGATCGAGATGACCGATGCAAAGATCGGGTGATCGACGAAGAAATGTGTAAAGCGCATGAGACGTCAGGACCCCGAACGAACCATGATTGTGCCGTCGGGCAACAGGTCGGCCTCCTTGGCGATGACCTTGCCGCCCGGCCGTGCGCGCTGAATGCCCTTAACGACGATCCTGTCGTCAGGCCCGACACCGCCGTGGATGACGCGCAGGCCTTCATGCAGGGGGCCCATGTCGATGGGCGCCGCCTTCACGTTGCCTTCGTCATCGACCATCAGCACCATTTTCTTGCTCTGATCCGACACGACGGCGGCATCGGGGATCAGTACGGCTTCGTATTCGTCGGACCCGATCAGGCGCAGGCGCCCGAACACGCCGGGCACGAGAAAGCCCGACGAGTTCTCGAACACGGCCTGGGCGCGGATGGTGCCCGTGTTGGTCGACAGTTCGTTATCGACGAAGCTCATGCGGCCTTCGCGGGTGAAGCTGTCCTCGTCCATCAAGCGCACGAACACGGGATTGGCCTTTTCCCGCGACGAATCCCGGCGTCCTGTGGCGTCAAGCCGGGAATATTTCAGGAATTCGGCTTCGGATGCGGAAAAGGTGAACAGGATCGGATCGATGGAGACCAGGGTGGTCAGCAGGGTCGATTGGGCCGAGCCGCCTTCGACCAAGTTGCCGACATCGACCTTGGCGTCGGATATGCGGCCTGAAATCGGCGCCTTCACCTGGGTGAACTCCAGGTTCAGCTTGGCGATGCGGATCTGCGCCTGGGCCGACAGCACCGTGGTCTTCGCGGTCTCAAGCTCAGCCTGGCGCTGATCGAAGGTCTCGCGCGAGATGTTGTTGCGCTTCAGCAGGCTTTCGGCGCGTTTGAATTCACGCTCGGCCAGATTGACGCGGGTCTTGGCGGCTTCTAGCGACGCCTTGGCGACGTCCAGCTGAGCTTCGAACGGGCGTGGGTCGATGACGAACAGCAGGTCGCCCTTGTTGACCAGATCGCCGTCCTTGAAATGGATCGATTCCATGAAGCCGGACACGCGGGCGCGAATTTCAACGCGGTTCGTCGCCTCGAAGCGGCCGGTGTATTCATCCCATTCGGTGATCTTCTTGATCAGGGGCTTGGCTACGGTCACCGGCATCGGGCCCTGTTGGGCGGCGGCGGGGACGGAAGCTGCCGCGAACACGAAGGCGGCGAGCGTCCAGGCGGCGGACAGGGAAAGCAGACGGGGGGAAATCACCATGAGAATTGCTCTCTGATTTTTTAACGGAATGATTGTTCTGGATAGACGCAAAAAAAACCGGGCCCGAGCCCGAGGTATGCTTAAGGCGTGAACATCGGCTTCATCGGTAAAAAATTCAAGCAAGAATTTTGCACCGCAGCAAAGAAAAATTGACGCTGCGACAGCCCGCGCGTTCGGTGCGAGGGCCGGAAGGTGCGCGTTGTTCAACCGGCCTCGGCCTTGGCGCCGCCCATGCATTGGGGGGACGCCAGGGTGCGTCCGCCGCGCGTCTGCCATTCTTCGGCCGTGTAGGTTTCCATGGACAGGGCGTGAATCGGGCCGGCGAGTTCGTCCGCCAAAACGGCGTTGACCGTCTGATGGCGTTTGATTCGGTTCAGGCCGTCGAACCGGGGCGACACGACGATCACCTTGAAATGGCTTTCCGATCCCGGGGGCACCGAATGCATGTGGCTTTCGTTGATGACCTCAAGGTGATCCGGCGTCAGGGATTCGGTCAGTTTTCTTTCGATCGACTGTTGAACGTGCACGGCATGCATCCTTGTGTTCGGGCTGTCTTAGGGCCTTAATCTAGGGGGCGCCCCGCGTGACGACAAGTTTTCCCCGTTATGCCCGATTTATCCCTGTTTGGCGGCTTGCCCTGGGCACGGCGAACGGTTATTCATGCCGCAGCCGTCCGGTCCTGAAATCCGGCCAGATTCCCTGGTTCGTCGGGCGGCGGCGACGTCCGCTTCAGGAGACTCCCATGACGGCTCCAGACAACGGTTCGAGCGTGGCCGCGCAAGCGTCGGCCGCCCTTGCCGTATCCCATCAAGACATGGCGAATGCCATCCGATTCCTTTCCGCCGATGCGGTGCAAAGGGCCAATTCCGGCCACCCGGGCATGCCCATGGGCATGGCCGATGCGGCGACGGTGCTGTTCACCCGGTTCCTCAAATTCGATGCATCGGACCCAAAATGGCCGGACCGCGACCGCTTCGTGCTGTCGGCGGGCCATGGGTCGATGCTGCTCTACAGCCTGCTGCATCTGACCGGCTATCCCGGCATGCCCATGAGCGAGCTGGAAAATTTCCGCCAGTTGGGCTCCAAGACCGCCGGCCATCCCGAATACGGCCATGCGCCGGGGATCGAGACGACGACCGGGCCGCTGGGGCAGGGCATCGCCACCGCCGTCGGCATGGCGCTGGCGGAACGCCTGCATAACGCGCGTTTCGGCGACGCCCTGGTCGATCACCATACATATGTCATCGCCGGTGACGGTTGCCTGATGGAAGGCATCAGCCACGAAGCCATTTCCATGGCCGGGCATCTGAAGCTGGGCAAGCTGATCGTGCTGTGGGACGACAACCGCATTTCCATCGACGGCGGCACGGACCTGTCCGTGTCCGACGACCAGATGGCGCGCTTCACGGCTTCGGGCTGGGACGTGCAGGCCGTCGACGGCCACGACCCGGACGCCGTCGCGGCGGCCATTGAAAAGGCCCGGGGGACGAAGACGCCCTCCATGATCGCCTGCCGCACCATCATCGGTTACGGCGCGCCCAACAAGCAGGGCACCTCGGGCACCCACGGCGCCCCCTTGGGCGACGATGAAATTGCCCTGGCGCGGGAAAAGATGGGCTGGCCCCATGCGCCGTTCACGGTTCCCGCCGACGTGCTGAACGCCTGGCGCGCCGCCGGCAACCGGGGTGCGGAAGTGCGTGCCGGATGGCTGGGGCGTCTTGACGGATCCAAGGACAAGGCCGCGTTCGAGCGCGGCGTCGCCGGCAAGCTGCCCGAAGGCTGGAAACAGGCGGTCCTCGACTACAAGAAGGCCGTTGTCGAGGAAGCCCCGAAATGGGCGACCCGGCAGGCGTCGGGCAAGTTTCTCGACCTGCTCTGCGCTGCCGTGCCCGACCTGATCGGCGGTTCCGCCGACCTGACCGGCTCGGTCAACACCAAGGCCAAGGGACTGGAGCCCGTCACGCCCGACGATTTCTCGGGCCGCTATATGTATTACGGCGTGCGCGAGCACGGCATGGCCGCGGCCATGAATGGCATTGCCCTGCACGGCGGGTTCATTCCCTACGGCGGGACGTTCCTGGTGTTCGCCGATTACATGCGCGGCGCCATGCGCCTGTCGGCGCTCATGGAACAGCGCGTGGTCTATGTGCTGACCCACGATTCCATTGGTCTCGGCGAAGACGGGCCGACCCACCAGCCGGTGGAAACCCTGGCCAGCCTGCGCGCCATGCCCAACTTCGCCGTGTTCCGGCCCTGCGACCCGATCGAGACCGCGGAATGTTGGGAACTGGCGGTGGAGCGGTTCGACGGCCCGTCCGGCATGGTGCTGACGCGCCAGGGCGTGCCGCTGCTGCGCAAGGACGCGGGGGCCGAGAACAAGTCGGCCCGCGGCGCTTATGTCCTGGCCGAAGCCGAGGGTGCCCGCAAGGTCACGTTGCTGGCGACCGGCTCGGAAGTATCCATCGCCATGGCGGCGCGGGATATGTTGCAGGCCGAAGGCATCGGGGCGGCGGTCGTCTCCATGCCGTCGTGGGAGCTGTTCGAGGAACAGGACCAAGCCTACCGGGATGAAGTGCTCGGCCCGGGCTCGGTGCGGGTGGCGGTCGAAGCCGCGATCCGCATGGGCTGGGACCGCTACATCGGTGCTGACGGCGGGTTCGTCGGCATGACCGGGTTCGGCGCCTCGGCGCCGGCGGGCGAGTTGTACAAGCATTTCGGCATCACGGCGGACGCCGTGGTCGCCGAAGCCAAATCACGGATCAACTAGGGATAACGCAGGGGCACAGGGGACGAATGATGAACCTTGATGTTTTGGCCGCCACGGCGCGGGAAATGGTCGACAATCACCGCGGGCTTCTGGCCGCCGACGAAAGCACGGGCACGATCAAGAAACGCTTCGATTCCATCGGGGTCGAATCCACGGAAACGGCGCGCCGCGATTACCGCGAACTGCTGTTCCGCACCAAGGGCATCGGCAAGTTCATTTCCGGCGCCATTCTGTATGACGAAACCCTCCGCCAGAAAGCGGCCGACGGCACCACCCTGGTGCAACTGCTGCAGGCGGAAAACGTCATTCCGGGGATCAAGGTCGACGGCGGCGCCAAGGCGCTGCCGGGATCGTCCCAGGAAAAGATCACCGAAGGGCTGGACGGCCTGCCGGAACGGGTTGCCGAATACGTCACGCTGGGGGCGCGTTTCGCCAAATGGCGCGCGGTCATCACCATCGGCGACGGCATGCCGTCCGATTACTGCATCCACACCAACGCCCATGCGCTGGCGCGCTATGCCCGCATCTGCCAGGAAGGCGGGCTGGTGCCGATCGTCGAGCCGGAAGTCCTGATGGATGGCAGCCACACCATCGACGTCTGCGAAGCGGTTACGACCAAGACCCTGGAAGCGGTCTATCACGAGCTTTACCTGCAGGGCGTGCAGCTTGAAGGCACGATCCTGAAGCCGAACATGATCATTTCGGCGTCGGACTGCCCGAACCAGGCCTCGGCGGACGAGATCGCCGCGCGCACCGTGAAAGTGCTGAAGCGTTGCGTGCCGACGGCCGTGCCGGGGATCATGTTCCTGTCGGGCGGCCAGTCGGAAGAGGAAGCGACCCGCAACCTCAATGCCATGAACGCCAATCACGGGCCGCTGCCCTGGGCGCTCAGCTATTCCTACGGCCGCGCCTTGCAGCAGAGTGCCTTGAAGGCCTGGAAGGGCGAGGCCGGCAACGTGCCTGCCGCCCAAGCGGCGTTGCTGAAGCGCGCGCAGTTGAACAGCGCCGCCTGCGCCGGGAACTACGCCGGTGAAGCGGAGAAAGCCGCCTAAGGGCGGCGTATCGCCATGGGCCGGGACATTAAGATCGCGCCGTCCATCCTGTCCGCCGACTTCGCGCGGCTGGGCGAGGAAATCCGGGCGATCGATGCCGCCGGCTGCGACTATGTGCACGTCGACGTCATGGACGGGCATTTCGTGCCCAACCTGACCATCGGGCCTATGGTGGTGAAGGCGATCCGCCCGCACACCCAAAAGCCCCTCGACGTGCACCTGATGATCGACCCGGCGCAGCCGTTCCTCAAGGAATACGCCGATGCCGGAGCCGACATCATCACGGTCCACGCGGAGGCGGACAAGCACCTCGACCGTTCGCTCCAGGCGATCAAGGATCTGGGCAAGAAGGCGGGGGTGTCTCTCAACCCCGGCACGTCGGAAAACGCCATCGAATACGTGCTCGACCGCCTCGACCTGATCCTGGTGATGTCCGTCAATCCGGGGTTCGGCGGGCAGAGTTTCATGCCCTCGCAACTGCCCAAGATCAAACGCATCCGCGAGATGATCGGAAATCGGCCTATCGAGCTTGAAGTCGACGGCGGCGTGAACACGGACACCATCAAGTCGGTGGTCGACGCCGGGGCCGGCGTTCTGGTCGCCGGCAGCGCCGTGTTCAAGGGCGATGACTACGCCGCCACCATCAGGGCGCTGCGGACCGCCGCCGCCTGATCAACTCAACGGATGGGCCGGCTGTTCCAAGACGGCCCGCGCGAAATACCGGAACGTGACGTTCATTGCTTCCGGCTTGTGGCGCCAGTCGTGGGCAAGCCTGCCCAGTTCCGGATCGATGTCCTGAATGTCCCCCGCCGCCATTGCCGCCAGTTGGATGCGTGCCGCGTGTTCGAAGAAAATTCCCATGACGCAGGCGGACTCGATGGTGTTGCCGGCGCAAAGCTGACCGTGATGGGCCAGCAGGATCGCGGATTTATCGCCCATCGCCGTGGTGATGATCTCGCCTTCCTCGTCGCCGAAGGGCACGCCCGGCCAGTGGGGCAGGTGGGCGACATCGTCGAAAAACGCCATCGTATCCATATGGGCGACGCGCAGCGGCGCGCCGATCATCGACAGGGCCGATGAATAGGGCGGGTGGGTGTGGACGATGGACTGTACGTCGGCGCGCGCGCGGTAGACATGGATATGGAAGCGGTTGGCCATGTTCGGCGTGCCCTTGCCCTTGAGGACCTTCAGGTCGCCGTCGACAAGCAGGTAGTCGGACGCCGTCACCTGTTCGAAGCCTAAGCCGTAGGGCAGGGTCCACATGGTATCCGGTTCATCCCCCCGGGCCGTAAACTGCCCGGCCAGGCCGCTGCCGTGCCCGTGCGCGGCGAGAATCCGGCAACCCACGGCCAGGCGTTGCTGCACGGACCAGTCGGGCATCTTTTCGCCCGCCAAGGCCGCGGTCATTTCCTCGATTGCCTGTTCCTGGGTTTGCGCCATCGTTGGGGCCTCCTGTGCGTTGAATGGGGTGAGGTGTCGAATGGGGTGGACGGCCGTGACCGGTGGCAAAAAGGTATCTCCCGGCTTAAAATTGGACAACCCAATTATCTATGTATTCCAGTTTTTGTTTGATATGGATATCTGTAGGATGACGCAACGTGCGGGCATTCCGCCCGCCCGGTCCGAATCTCGACGGAGATATCCATGGCGCTCGAAACCCCAGAGAAAGCAGATGCCGTGCTGTCGTTTTCCCCGGTCAAGACGATCCTGCGCCACCAGTCGATCATCGACCAGATCGTGGGGTTGATCGATACCGGCGCCTTGCAGGTGGGCGACAAGTTCCCGCCCGAGCGGATGTTGTCGGAACGCTGGCAGGTCAGCCGGCCGGTTCTACGCGAGGCCTTCCGCGTGCTGCAATCGCAAGGCATCGTCGAAAGCCGCCATGGCGACGGACGTTATGTGCGCGCCGTCCGCGCGCTGGACGTCAATGATCTGCGCCGCAGTCATCTGATCGACCGGCGCCAGTCCCTGTTGCAGATATGGGAAGTGCGCGCGTTGCTGGAGGTGCAGGCCGCCCGCCTGGCGGCGGTCAATGCCAGCGAGGAACAAATCCGGGCGATTGAGCGCCCGATCATCCTGATGGGGGAGATGGCGGCCCCCGACTCCCGGGAAACCGACCTGAACATGGAGATTCATACCGCCGTCGCCCTGGCCTCGGGCAACGACTATCTGGCGCAGATGATCCTCATGGCCCTTGAGGAGTACCGCGCCCTCGATTTCAAGGAAGCCGTGCCCATCGAGGAATGGAACGGGTTGCAGGAAGAACACTGGCCGATTGCCAGGGCGATCCGGTCCCGGTCCGCCGAACATGCGGGTGCGGTGATGACCCAGCATTTCGAAGACCTGAAACGGGCTCTCGACAAATGGTCCGGCCCAGCCAACTAAAGGATCGGAAACATGACCGTCAAATTGTATTCCCGGTATCGGAACTCCGCCGGGCAACGGGTTCGAACCACCCTGAACCTGAAAAATGTGCCCTACGATTACATCGCCGTCGACGACATGAGGTCCGAGGAATATCGGCGCGTGAACCCGCAGGGGCTGTTGCCGGCGCTGGAGATCGATGGCCGGGTCTTCAGCCAATCGACGGCGATCATCGATTGGCTGGAACGGACCTATCCGGACCCGTCCGTTTACCCGGAGGACCCGAAGGACCGGATGGACGCCATTTCGTTCTCCCAATTCATCGCCTGCGAAATCCATCCCATTCACAATCACCGGGTCCGCGATTACCTGACCGATCAGGAAGGTTGGAGCGAAGACAAATCCATGGCCTGGTACGCGCATTGGATCACCGAAGGCCTGACGACGCTGGAGACGATGTTGCGCCAGCGGCCGCGCAAGACGGCGTTCTGTTACGGCGACAGCCCGAGCATTGCCGATATTTACCTGGTGCCCGTGCTGTTCAACGCGCGCTGGTACGGCTTTGCGCTGGACAAGTTTCCCCTGATCCTGGGGGTCGAGGCCGCCTGTGCCGAGCTGGAGGCCTTTCGTCTGGCGGGCCCGGAAATGCAGCCGGATTATCCCGGACCCGATCCCGAATCCCGCTAGCTAGTTCTCAAGGCGCAGGCCGGACTGAACACGCTCGATGGTGCGGCGCACGTCGCGTTCGCTGAGATCGTCGGCGGCGATCAGTTGGCGGATGATCGGGTCGGACATCACTTCTTCCAACAACGGCTCATTCCTTGGCTGCAGGCGCGGGAAGCCGGCCAGGCGCCGAATTCTGCCGACGATCCGGGCGGCGGGGAAATCCGATTTTCCGGGAATGGTTCCATCGGTCATGGGGCAGTCTCCTCCTTCGCGTGCATCACGGCGCCGGCACGAGGGGGCACGAAATTGCCGCGCGCCCACTGCCGCCAGCCAGGGTCGAAGGGTCGCGGGGCAATGCGGCTAAAAAAAGTCGGCGGCCCCATCGGAGGCCGTGTTGTGGGAAAAAGTGATCAGCAGATCGCGTCGAGCTGCGCGTCGGTCAGATTGCCGGGCACGATGGTGATCGGCACGCGCAGGCGCCCGGCCTGTTTTTCGACCAGCAATTCGATCAGCGGCCCCGGGCCTTCGTTGCCGGTCGCGGCGCCGAGGACGAGCAGGGCGATGTTCTGTTCTTCGTCGATCAGCTTGATCAACTCCTCCGCCACCTTGCCCTCGCGGATATAGACCGGCGGAATCTTGCCCGTGATGCGCTGCACCACCGAGGCGACGGCCTGGACCATTTCCTCGGCTTCCTCGCGGGCTTCCTCGCGCATGCGCTCGCCGATCGCCATCCAGTGCTGGAATTCGGCGGGTTCGGTCACGTAAAGCAGGGCCACACGGCGGTCGGCGTTGCGCGCCCGCAGGCTGGCAAAGCGCACGGCGCGGGACATTTCCTCAGATCGGTCGACGACACAGAGGAACGTCAGCTGGTCGTCGCCCGGCTGGTCGGCGCCGGTCGGCTGTTTGGCGTCGGTCATCGGATTATCCCTTTCGGAATGCCGCGTTCGCCGCCCATCCTGCCACCACGGCGATGATCACGGCAAGCACGCCGTAGGCCAGCGAGTAGCGATGGGCGAGATCGTAGACTTGGGCCTCGACCCCGAACTTGCGCACGGTCAGCAGCGTCGTCGCCGTCGATTGCAGCTTGTTGTCGCGGAACAGGTAGACCTCGATGGTGAAGGTACCGACCGAGACATTGGCCGGAAACCGCAGGCGTGTGCGGAAAAGCTGTTCGGACAGGAACACCACGTTGTCCGGTTTGGTCATGTACAGGCCGATGCGCTGCAGGTTGCGGATCAGGCCTTCGCGGAAATCATAGGGCGCTTCGGGCAGCAACTTGCCGGAGACCTTGGCGCGCAGGTCGAGGTTCGTCAGCCCGATTTGCAGGCGGTCGGCATCGGCGGCGTTCATGAATTCATCGAGCGGGCGGTTGCTGGCGATGCGGTAATAGGACGGCACCTTGTCGAACACCAGTTCGTCGCGGTTGACCCATACACCCAGCACCTTTTCCTTGCGGCGGACGACCTCGTCCCGGGCCGGGCCGCGCACGACGACGACCAGATCGCCGGCCTGCTTCACGGCGCCGTAGAGCAACAGGTCCGTGCCCGTGAATCCGGTCGTGATCGACACGATGGGGTCCGTCAGATCGATGGTGATGTCACGGGCCTGGGCGCGGCCGGGCAGGGTGAGCGCCAGCAGGATTGTCAGGAAGGGAATCAGGTGTCGCATCGTCAGTGCCCCGCCAAGCCGATGGAGTAAAGATCCACGGGCGTCGCCACCAGGTCGTAAGTCAGCTTGGCGCAGACCGCGAGCACGATCAGCGCCAGCATGCCGCGCAGTTGTTCGCCACGGATGCGCCCGCCGAACCGGGCGCCGAACTGGGCCCCGATGACGCCGCCGAACAGCAGGATTAGGGCCAGAACCACGTCCACGGTCTGGTTGGTCACCGATTGCAGCACGGTGACGTTGGCGGTGACGAAGATGATCTGGAACAGGGAGGTGCCGACGACGACCGATGTCGGCATGCCGAGCAGATAGATCATGGCCGGGACCATGACGAAGCCGCCACCGACCCCCATGATGGCGGCCAGAAGACCGACGAAGACGCCGACGCCGAGCGGCAGCAGGGCGCTGATGTACAGGCGCGAGCGGCGGAACCGCATTTTGAACGGCAGGCCGTGCAGCCAGTTGTGCGTATGTTGGCGGCGCGGCACGTCGCGCTTGTGCGCCATCATCGCCCGCATGCTCTCGATCAGCATCAGAAATCCGATGATCGACAGGAACACGACATAACACAGCTTGATGACCAGATCGACCTGGCCCAGTTCGCGCAGCACGGTGAACAGCCAGACCCCGACCGACGAGCCGATGACGCCGCCGACCAGCAGCACCATGCCCATTTTCAGGTCGACGTTGCCGCGTTTCCAATGGGCCAGCACGCCGGACACGGATGCCGCCACGATTTGGTTGGCTTCGGTCGCCACGGCGACGGCGGGCGGAATGCCGGAAAAGATGAGCAGCGGGGTCATCAGGAAGCCGCCGCCCACGCCGAAAAGTCCGGAAAGAAACCCCACGCCTGCGCCCATGCCGAAAATCGCGAATGCGTTGACCGACATCTCGGCGATGGGGAGATAGATATCCAACTCTGTATCCCGGTGGGCTTAGCGCGAAAATGCTGCGGGTCAGGTTTGTAACCGCGTGAAATTACAAGGAAATCCTGTGTCCCCATAGAAAGTAATAATATAGCACTCTGCACTGTAAAACCCTTAATTTGCCGTGGATCGGCGATTTTTCCGAAATCGGGACAGAATTCGTCATCGCACCCGCCGAACGGGGGTCAATAGCGGGCGACTTCGGCGATGGAGAACAGGTCCGCCGGTTGCAGGACGAGCTCGTAGGTCAGCTTGGCGCAGACCCCGAGAACGATCAGCGCTAGCAGCCCGCGCAGTTGTTCGCCTTGCATCTTTGCGCCCAGGCGGGCACCGAACTGGGCCCCGAGCACGCCGCCGACAAGCAGGATCAGCGCCAGCACGATGTCCACCGTCTGGTTGGTCGCCGACTGCAGGATGGTCACGTTGGCGGACACGAAGATGATCTGGAACAGGGACGTGCCGACCACCACCGCCGTCGGCATGCCCAGGATGTAGATCATCGCGGGGACCATGACGAAGCCGCCACCCACGCCCATGATCCCGGCCAGCAGGCCGACGAACAGGCCGACGGCAAGCGGCGGCAGGGCGCTGATGTACAGCCGGGAACGGCGGAACCGAACCTTGAACGGCAGGCCGTGCAGCCAATTGTGCGTATGGTCGCGGCGCGACTGGTTCTTTTTCTTGCGCATCATGGCGCGGGCACTTTCCACCAGCATCAGGCCGCCGATGATCGCCAGGAACACGACGTAGCTGACGCGGATGACAAGGTCGATATGGCCTTGTTCGCGCAGCACGGTGAACAGCCAGACCCCGACCGATGAGCCGATGACGCCGCCGACCAGAAGGAACCCGCCCATGCGAAAATCAACGTTGCCGCGTTTCCAGTGGGCCAGTACCCCGGAAATCGACGCGGCGACGATCAGGCTCGCCCCGGTCGCCACGGCCACGGCGGACGGGATGCCGATGAAGAACAGCAGCGGTGTCATCAGGAACCCGCCGCCGACCCCGAACAGACCCGACAGAAGCCCCACGCCGGCACCGACGGCCAGAATAAGGGGGACGTTCACCGACATTTCGGCGATGGGCATATAGATATCCAAATCAGCTTCCTGACGGATCTAGGGGAAATCAACAGAGCGGTGCGTGTTGCCGGGACGGGCCGGGGCGGGTCGCGGCCCGCACGTTGTAGTCCCGTCCGCCGGCCAAGAAAAGCCCCGGAAGTGGGAAATTTCCGTGTAACCATGTAATTAGGCCGCCGATTGGTCTTGCGGTGGCCCGGCGCATCCCGAAAAATGCGGACTTCCTAATCGATCTCGAGGGTAACGACATGGCGGAGACTTTGGATGCGCGCGGCCTGAAATGCCCACTTCCCGTGCTCAAGGCAAAAAAGGCCCTGAAGCCGCTGGCGACGGGCGATACGCTGACGGTGATCGCAACGGATCCCAGCGCGCCCAAGGATTTCGAGGAATTCTGCGCCGCCACGGGCTACGCCCTGGTCGAGAGCCGCGCCGAAGGCGGGGAATTCACCATCGTCGTGCGCAAGACCTGACCATGGCGGCAGGTGCCACGATGGAGAGCGGGCCACGACGGGGAGCGGGTAGCGCGTCTTGACCGAACCTCCGTACATCACCGACGACGTCGATGCCGGGGGAGCTCGGCCCCTGGCGCGTCTGACCCTTGCCCTCGCCGTGGCGGTGGGGTTGACGCTCTGCGCCGCCGCGGTGCCCATTCTGGTCGGCGCCGAACGCCTGATCGCCGCCGTCGGCGGCTGGGTCACGGGCTACGAGGTCGAGGTCAAGGGCAGCGCCCAGTTACGCTTTTGGGGAACGCCGGGCCTCGACGCCGACGATGTCATTCTGCGCCTGCCGAGTAACCGCTTCGTTCCCGTGGACAGCCCGCCGCTGTTGCGCATCGCGCGGCTGGAGGCCGATCTCGACCTGTGGGCTCTGGCGCGCGGCGCCGTGCGGGCGCGCCGTCTTGTCCTGGTGCGTCCCAGCCTGCGGCTCGACCGCGGCCCGGACGGGGTCAACAACTGGAGCCTCCGGGGCAAGCCGCGTCTGGACGGCGAGGCGCCGCCGCCGGGGACACCGGCCTTCAAGGTATCCGGCCTGCCGGGGGCCGAGATCGCGGCGCTGACGATCGAGGGCGGCGCCCTGCGTTATACCGACGCGGGGCTGGATCGCGACGTCACCCTCGACGGCATTTCCATGGAGGCCGGCATCGCGCGCGCGTCCGAGGGCCGTGTGCTGCGCCTGCGCGGCGATGCCCGGTTGCGGGGCGAGCCCGTCTATGTCGAGGCCGAACTGCACCGGCTCAACGATTTCCGCGACGGCATCCGCGTGCCGTTCAAGGTCATGCTTGACGCGGCGCCGGGCAGTCTCCTGGTGCGCGGTACCGTGGCCCATCGTCATCGCTGGGCGCTGAGTGCCGGGATCGACCTGGACCTGGACGATCCCAAGGCCCTGGCCGCCGCCTGGCCGCCGGCACCGGCCGATCTGATCGGTCAGGCCTCGGCCCGTCTGCAGGCGGACGTGAAGGGCGGACGCATCGACCTTGGGCTCCGTAGTCTGGTCCTGGGCGCGACGGACATGACAGGGCGCGTCGCCGTCGATCTGGATGACAAGCTGCCGCTGATCGAATTGGATCTGGAGGCCGGGGCCCTCGACCTGCGCCACGCGGTCGCCGTGGCACGCCTGGCCGGATTGTTTCAGCCGGCGGCGGGGTCGGCGCCGCGCCGCTTCGCCATCGGCGGGCGGGGGCGGATTAAATGGGCGCGCCTGAAGGTGCCTGGGGTCGACTTAGGCGCGGGCGGGCTCGGCCTGTCGTGGCGCACGGGGGAACCGAACCTGGCGGCCGAGATCGGCGCACTGCCGCTGTTCGACGGCACGGTCAGCGCCCGCTTGGAAGCCACGGCGAACGAGGGCAAGACGGCGCTGTCTCTCGCCTTGTCGGGCAGCGACCTGGATGCCGCCCTGATGACGGCAAGTCTGCTGGGCGGGCACGGCGTCGCCGGGCGTCTGCACGGCAATCTCGATGTTCTGGCCGTGGGGGCCTCGGGGCCGGAAATGCTGGCGGCCACCTCGGGCGGCGGGCGCGTGACGCTATCGGAAGGGCGCATCTTCGGGTCGCCCCTGCAGCGTGCGGTCGACAAGGAAAAGCGGTCCATCGGGCTCGGCCGGGCGTCCATGGATTTCACGGTCGAGGGCGGCCTGGTCGCGAGCGACGAACTGCTTCTGGATTTCGAGGTCGGCCACGCCCGCGCGGGTCTGACCTGGGACATGCCGTCGGGCGATGTCACGGTGACGTTCCAGCCGTCGCCCGTGTTCGAAGGCAGGGACGCCCCGCCGGTGATGTCGGGCCCATTGTGGGAAGTGTTGCTGGCGCGGTAGAGGACAGAGCGAAAAAGCGTGTTCTAGAACACCAGTTCGCCTTCTTCGTCGCCGGTGGCGATGACGATTT
>TARA_R110000772_G_scaffold49123_8_pt1 | contig 79510 bp, 72 predicted proteins | sample TARA_R110000772 | Tara Oceans TARA_R110000772 (sample SAMEA4397948) | marine metagenome | biome: Polar Biome; feature: [SRF] surface water layer (ENVO:00010504); material: water (ENVO:00002006), including particulate matter (ENVO:01000060) such as... | depth 5 m | reverse complement strand
CCCCCGCCGGGTTCTGCGGCGTCGTCGGCTTCCGCCCGTCGCCGGGCACGGTCCCGGCCGAAGGCAAGGCCTCGGCCCTCATGCCCTGGTCGGTGCTGGGCCCCATGGCGCGCACGGTCGAGGATGTGTCACTGCTGTTGCAGGCGCAGATGGATGACGACCGGCGCGACCCGTTCTCGGGCCTGGTCGATCCGCGTCTGTTTTCCTCCGTGGACGGCCTGGACCTAGGATCGATTCATGCCGCGATCACGCCCGATCTCGGCTGCTGCCCCGTGGACAAGGGCATCGCCGACACCTTCAAGGCGCGCACCGATCAATTCCGGGGCGTGTTCGCCGAGGCCCAGGACCGCGCCCCCGACATGGGTGACATCCACCGGGTGTTCGAAATTTTCCGCGGCATCACCTTCGTCGCCCTGCACCAGGAACGCCTGAAGAACCACAAGGACCTGCTCGGCCCCAACGTCATCGACAACACCACCCGGGGGCTTGAGGTCACGGCGTCCGACGTCGGCTGGGCCCTGACGGAACAGGCCAAGCTGATGCGCAACTTCATCGACCTGTTCGACGAGGTCGATGTGCTGATCTGCCCCGCCGCTTCCGTTTCGCCGTTTCCCCATGAACAGCTGTATGTGGACGAAATCAACGGCGAAAAGATGCCGACCTACATGCGCTGGCTGGCGATTTCCTACGCGCCGACCATGGCCATGGCCTGTTCGGCCGTCATCCCCTGCGGCGTCGACCACAAGGGCATGCCCTTCGGCCTGCAGGTCATGGCACCCAACGGCAAGGACGCTCTGGTGCTGGCCGTGGCCCATGCACTCGAACGGTACTTCGCGGGCAAGGCCGATCTGATGCGGCCGGTCCCCGATCTCGCCAACCTGAAAGCCTAGGACAGAGTCATGACCAAGCGTGTTCTCATCGCCGGTTTCAAGCACGAGACCAATACGTTTTCGAAACTGCCCACCGACATGGCCGCCTACAAAGCCCGGACCTATTACCGCGACGACGAGGTCGCCCGGAAGATGCGCGGCACGGCGACGGAAATCGGCGCGGCGCTCGACGCCGCCGGAAAGCACGGCTGGTCCATCCGCCACCCCATCTATGCCAACGCCACGCCATCGGGCAAGGTGACCAGGGACATGCACGACCATGTCACCCAGGTCATCGTCGATGCCTTGAAATCCGACGGCCCGTTCGACGGCATCCTGTTGTGCCTGCACGGGGCCATGGTGTGTGAGCATGACGAGGACGGCGAGGGCCGGCTGCTGCAATCCGTGCGCGATGTCGTGGGCCCTGACGTGCCGCTTGCCATGACGCTCGACCTGCATGCCAACGTGACCGACCGCACGGCCGATCTCTGCGACATCGTCATCAGTTACCGCACCTATCCGCATATCGACCAGTACGAAATCGCGACCCAGGCCTGCGACCTTCTGGCGCGCACCATGGCGGGGGAAATCCATCCCAAGGTTCATGTCCGCCGCCGCGAGATGCTGGACGGCGCCGACCATGGGCGGACCACGGCGCCGGGGCCGATGACGGAAGCGCTCGCGACCTTGGACAAGCTGCTGAAGGAAACGCCGGGGACCTACGCCGGGTCCATCAACGCGGGTTTCCCCTGGGTCGATATCCATGACACGGGTCCGACCTGCATCGTCACCGGCGAGGGTGACAATCCGGCCCACGGGAAAATCGCCGAACAGGTGATGGATCAGATCTGGCGCGACCGCAACAAACTGACCATCAAGCTGTATCGTATCGACGAGGCCTTGGCGCAGGTCAAATCAGCCCTGGCCCAGGGCGTGCAGGCGCCCATCGTGCTGGCCGATTATGCGGACAATCCGGGCGGCGGCGGTTACGGCGACGCGACGAAACTTTTGGGCGCGATGGTCGAGGCGGACCTGCCCGATGCCGCCTTCGGCACGATCTACGATCCCGATGCGGCGCTTGCCTGCCGCAACGCGGGCCTGGGCACGACGTTCAGGCTGGAACTCGGCGGCAAGGTCGATCCGGCCGTGCAGGGCGGGCCGCTGTCGCTGATGGGCACGGTGACCGCGATCACCGACGGCACCTTCGCCATGGAAGGGCCGATGACCCGGGGGACCCGTGTCGAGATGGGCCCGGCGGCGGTGTTCAGCGTCGGCCGCCTGGATATCGTGGTGGCCAGCGCCCGATATCAGAACTACGACAAGATGTTCTTCAAGTCCGTCGGCATCGATCCGGAGAAGAAGAAGGTTCTGGGGGTCAAATCGGCGCACCATTTCCGCGCCGCCTACGGGCCCATCGCGTCGCAGATCATCGTCGTCGACGACGGCGGCGGCGTGACCTCGCGCAACTACAAGGACTTGGACTACAAGAACGTCCGCCGGCCGGTGTTTCCGCTGGACATCGATTAGACGCCGCGGGGGGAGGCCGGCCCGCCGGGCAGAAATGCCTGGATCAAGGATTTCAGAAGGACCGTCATCACCGTCGAGGCGGGGATGTCGAGGACGGTGCGGAGGGCATCGACGGGATCGATCGCGCCCGGGAGCTTTTCGATAACGTCCTGTCCGAGCGGGCGGAACGTCATGGACCAGTCGGCAAAGATGCGGGCGGTGATGGGGCCCTCGGCGAGCAACTGGACGTCCCGGTGGCGCGAATCCCGCTGGATATTGACGAATAGGGCGTCGATCTCCATCTTCGGGCCTTCCAGGTATTGCGCGAAATTGCCGCATCCATAGATCAGGATGCCGGTGATGCCGTGTTCCTGGTTTGCCCGCCGGGAGACGTCGAGCAGGTCCTGCAGGGCGTCCGGCCCCAGCGGTGAAACCGCGTGACTGAAATAAACCAGGGAATACAGATCCGGTGTCTCAGGCATGGCCATATATGATGTCAAACGACAGGCGTGCGACCGGTCTCAGGGCCGTGTCGGTGCCCGGACGACGTTGCGGAACGTAAGGTTGACGCGGGGCCCGACGGCCGCTTGCGTCTTGGGCACCCGGTGTTGCCACAAAATCTGGCATCTTTCCCCCATCACCAGGACGTCACCGCCGCCCAGGCTGATCTCGATTTTGATTTTCTTATCATTCTTGCGGCGCAGCTGAAAGCGCCGAGGCGTCCCCAGGTTGACCGACGCAATGACCGGGGCGGGCCCTAACGACGCCTCGTCGTCGGAATGCCAATCCATGCTGTCGGCGCCGTCGCGGTACAGATTGGCGAGCACGGAATTGAAGGGGGCCTGGGCGATTTCCGCGCAGCGGTTGCGCAGGTCGGCCAACACGGGCGGCCAGGGACGGGGCTCCAGGCGGAGACCTGAATAGGCATAGGCCGCATCGCCGTACCAGGCACTCAGGCGCGGCTGCGGAATGCGCCGGCCGTAGAGAGTCAGCTCCTCCTGCCGCCAGTCGACGGCGGCCATGACCGCTTCGAATAGGGCGTCGGCGCCGCCCAGGGCGGCGGGGTAGAGCACCGCGTCCGCCGCCTCCAGACGCACGGGCGGAAAGTTCAGGGCCAAGCCGGACATGACAAGGCCGCTCATGGCGTGCCTCAGTGGACGTTGGGGGATTTGTAGAAATCGCCGCGCGCGCAGGACTGCACAGTGAGCGTCATCAGGTCGCCGTCGCGGTAGATGTTCAGGGGTACGTCGATCCCGGCATTGCCCAGCGACCATACGCCGCGGAAGAACTCGGCCATGCCCTCGACCGGCTTGTCGTCGACGCCGACCACCAGGTCGCCGGCCTTGAGGCCCGCGTCCTCCGCCGGGCCACCCTTCCAGGTGCCGACGATGACGACGCGGCCCATGGTCTCGGCCGTGAAGGTGCCCAGCCAGGGCCGGGGCGGGCGCCCGGTCGCCCCCGTGGTGCGCAGGGTCGGCAGGATCGCCTTCACGATGTCGATGGGCACGATCATGTTGCCCTCGGTCTCGCCGCTTTCCTCGCCCCGCACGTAAAGCGACCCGATGCCGCGAAGCCGGCCGTCCTCGCCGATCAGCGCCGCCCCGCCCCACAGGGGATGGGCCGGCGCGGTGAAGATGGCGTCGTCCAGCAGGTATTCCCAGTATCCCGCAAATTCCTTGCGCGCCGACACGCGGGTCTGCAAGGCGTGTTTGCGCCCGCCGCAGCCGGCGACGATCACGTCGTCGCCCGGGATCAGGTCGGCGGACGACCCCAGTTCGATGGCCGGAGCGTCCAGGGGCTGCAACGCCTGGACCAGGCCGAAGCCCGTTTCCTGGTCATAACCCATGACGTGGCCTTCGGCGGCGCGGCCGTCGTTGGTGACCAGCCACACCCGCTCGGCCTCGACCACCAGATAGCCGATGGTCAGCACCAGTCCCTTGGGGTCGATGACCACGCCGTGGCCGCTGCGCTGGGTGCCCAGGGTCGTTGCGGTGAAGGCTGTTTCGGGAATTTCCGTGCGCAGGGAGACGACGCTGCGCAGCGTCTTGTCGATGTCGAAGGAAAACCGGCTATCGTCGGGCCGGTAAGGCTCGGGGATTTCAGGATATTCCTGGTGCGGTTCGTCCATGCGGGAATGGTAGAGCAGTTCGCCCGGAAAGGAAATGCGCCGGGGCGGGATTTTCGTCATTCGCGCGGGCGGGGGCATCGTCTATTGAACGATCGTGCCCCGCGGCGCTAGATTGTACACAATCAAACCGAGCGAACGGATTGGGAGGGTCGGCCATATGGCTCAGGTAATTCAATTGCACGAGGTTCCGAGCCTGCGCGAGAAGGTCTCGGAAGAGGAGTGGGCGCTGCGCGTCGAACTCGCTGCGGTCTATCGCCTGGTCGCCCGGTTCGGCTGGGACGACGGCATTTTCACCCATTCGTCCGTGCGCCTGCCGGGCCGCGAGCACCACTTTCTGATCAACCCCTACGGCCATCTGTTTTCCGAGGTCTGTGCGTCGAATCTGGTGAAGATCGATCTGGACGGCAACGTGCTGGATGACAGCCCCTACGAGGTCATCAAGGCGGGCTTCGTGATCCATTCGGCGATTCACATGTCGCGCGGCGACGCCATGTGCGTGATCCACACCCATACCAATGCGGGCATGGCCGTCTCGGCGCAGAAGGACGGATTGCTGCCCCTGAACCAGAAGTCCATGGGCTTCTATAACCGGCTTGCCTATCACGACTATCAGGGGATCTCGAACGATACGGAGGAACGCGACAGCATCGTTCGCGACCTTGGCAATCATCATTCCATGATCCTGCGCAACCACGGCCTGCTGTGCACCGGCCGGACCATCGCCGAGGCGTTCCAGCACATCCGCTATCTCCAGCATGCCTGTGAGCTGCAGTTGATGGCCCAGGCGTCGGGGGCCGAGCTGATTATTCCGCCCAAGGAGGTCTGCGAGCACGCGGCCAGTCAGTTCGACGGCGACGGCGGCCCCCGAGGTGGCGATCAATTCGCCGCCTTCGTGCGCCTGCTCGACCGGGAAGAGCCCGACTACAAGCACTGACAAGAATCACCGCCTCAGTGGTTTTCTTTTTCCTGACGGTCCGGATTCCGTCAATAGGCTCAGTCGGTTCCACGAGATCGATTGATTGCCAAAATGGCGTCATTTGACATCCCGGCTTCGGGCAACTATCTTAGGTAAATCAACAACTTAATACTGCAGCCATTTGACCCGGCCAAGGATGACCGGGGCGGTGGCTTTTTGTCCGTGCCCAGTGCTGGGCGACGGGCGCCCGCCATTTCGACGGGCGGGACGCGCCAATAGAAATAAAGGAGCTGGATGCGGCATGTGTGGACTTAGCGGAGAAATCAGATTCGACGACGGCTATGCGGACGCACGCGCGGTGGCGCGCATGACCGACGCCATGGCGCCCCGAGGACCTGATGCTTCCGGCCTGTTCCAGCAAAGCCGCTGCGCCTTCGGTCACCGGCGGCTCAAGATCATCGACCTCACGGAAAAGGCGCAACAGCCTTTGGTCGACCCCGAACTGGGCCTGACCATCGCCTTCAACGGCTGCATCTACAATTACAAGGCTCTGCGCGAGGAATTGATCGCCAAGGGCTACCGGTTCTTTTCCACGGGCGACACGGAAGTGGTGCTGAAGGCTTTCGCCGCCTGGGGGCCCGATTGCGTGAAGCGCCTGAACGGCATGTTCGCCTTCGCCGTCTACGAGCGCGACTCGGGCCGGTTGACCCTGGCCCGTGACCGGCTCGGCATCAAGCCGCTGTATCTGGCGGAAAACGGTAAACGGCTGCGCTTCGCCTCGACCCTGCCCGCGCTGCTGGCGGCGGGCGACACGGACACGGACATCGATCCCGTGGGCCTGCATCATTACATGTCGTTCCACGCCGTGGTCCCGGCCCCCTATACGGTGCTGAAGGGCGTGCGCAAGCTGCCGCCCGCGACCTATGCGGTGTTCGAGGCCGACGGCACGCGGAAAGACACCACTTATTGGTCCGTCGATTTCACGCGCTCCGCCGACGACATGAAACTGTCCGCCGAGAACTGGTGCGATCTGGTCTACGACGCCCTGGCCCTGTCCATCGACCGGCGGCTGGAGGCCGATGTGGACGTCGGCGTGCTGCTGTCGGGTGGGGTTGATTCCTCGCTGATCGTCGGCATGCTGGCGCGTGCCGGAAAGACACCGTTGCGCACTTTTTCCGTCGGGTTCGAGGATGCCGGCGGCGAAGCCGGCAACGAATTCAAGTATTCCGACCTGATTGCCCAGGAATTCGGCACCGAGCACTACAAGATCCATATCGGCGCCAAGCGCCTGATGGATCTTTTGCCGGACACCATCCGGGCCATGTCGGAACCCATGGTCAGTCATGACAGCGTGGGCTTCTTCGCCCTCAGCCAGGAAGTCTCCCAGCATGTGAAGGTGGTACAGTCGGGCCAGGGGGCGGACGAAATCTTCGGCGGTTATTCCTGGTATCCTCCCTTGATGGATTCCAACGATCCGGTCGGCGATTACGCCCGGGTGTTCCGTGACCGTGATTTCGCAGATTACAAAAAGGCGGTGTCGCCGCAGTACCACACGGACCGCGACGAAAGCCTGGCCCTCATCGAACGGAATTTCGCCCAACCCGGGGCCGACCGAGCCGTGGACAAGGCCCTGCGCATCGATTCAACCGTCATGCTGGTCGACGACCCGGTGAAGCGGGTCGACAACATGACCATGGCCTGGGGGCTCGAAGCCCGGGTGCCGTTCCTCGATCACGAACTGGTCGAACTGGCCGGCCGCGTGCCGCCGGAACACAAGGTGCGGGACGGCGGCAAGGGGGTGCTGAAGGACGTCGCCCGCAGGGTCGTCCCGGCCGAGGTCATCGACCGGCCCAAGGGATACTTCCCGGTGCCGGCCCTCAAGTATATCGAAGGCCCCTACCTGGACATGGTGCGCGATACCCTGGCGTCGAAGCCGGCGCGCGAGCGGGCCCTGTTCGACCGCGGCTATCTCGACATGCTGCTGGAAGCACCCGCCGATCACATCACGCCGCTCAAGGGCTCGAAGCTGTGGCAGGTGGCGCTCATGGAAACCTGGCTGCAGACCCACGGGGTCTAACGGCGTGAGCCGGCGAAAGGAATACCCGGTCATGGAAGATGCGCTTTCTCTGAAGCATTGGGGGCCCCCGCCCAAGAACGGCAAGGGCACGGTCGGCAAATGCGTCGCCGTGCATTGCGGCTGGGGCCGGGTGTTGTTCGGCCAGACCTTCGACAAGCCGGAACTGTTGGCCGGCCGCCTGATGGAGGAGGAGACCGGCGAGCGCGACCTCGCCATCTACGTGCGCGACCCGCACGTTATCCTGTCCATGGCGCCGCAGACCCTGTTCATGGATCCGTCCCACAGCTTTCGCCTGAACCTGAAGGAGCTGCCGGCCGCCGCCCGAAGTACTGACAGTAATATGTTCAAAGTACGTCCGGCCGAGGCCGCCGACGAAGTGGCGGTCAACCGCATCTATACCTCGCGCGGGATGGTGTCGCTGAAGCCCGGCTATCTGGCCGAACTCGACGACCAGCATTGCGTCACGGTGCTGGTCGCGGAATCGGCCCAGGACGGCGAGGTGCTGGGCGTCGTGATGGGGATCGATCACACAATCGCCTTTGACGATCCCGAGGAAGGCTCATCCCTGTGGGCCCTGGCCGTCGATAGTCAGGCGGCGGTGCCCGCCGTGGGTATCGGTCTGGTGACTGCGCTGGCGGCCGATTTCCGGGCCGCAGGACGCGCGTTCATGGACCTGTCCGTGCTGCACGACAACGCGGAAGCCATTCAATTGTACGAAAAGATGGGGTTCGAACGGGTTCCCGTCTACACGGTAAAGAAAAAGAACCCGATCAACGAATCACTGTTCATCGGCCCACAGCGGGTCGAGAATCTGAACATCTACGCCAAGATCATCGTCGACGAGGCTAGGCGGCGCGGCATCCACGTGGATATCGAGGACGCGGCGGCGGGCCTGTTCACCTTGACCCTGGGCGGGCGGTCCATCGCCTGCCGGGAAAGCCTGAGCGAACTGACCTCGGCGGTCGCCATGAGCCGCTGCGACGACAAGGCGCTGACCCATCGGCTTCTGGCCAAGGCGGATTTGAAGATGCCAGGACAGGCCTCCTTGAACAGCCGCGACGACGTGCGGGCGTTTTTGGAAAAGTACGGACGCATCGTGATCAAGCCCGCCCGGGGCGAACAGGGGCAGGGCGTGTTCGTGGATCTGTGTTCCGAGGACGAGGCGATCGCCGCCTTCGACGAAGTCCGCGACCAGGTTGACCATGTGATCGGGGAGGAGTTCGTCAGAGGCCATGATCTGCGTATCATCGTCATCGGGGACGAGGTCGCCGCCGCCGCCGTGCGCCGGCCGCCGCGCATCACCGGCGACGGAGAGCACAGCATTCAGGAACTGATTCAGCGCCTGTCGCGCCGCCGCGCCGCCGCCACGGGGGGCGAAAGCCGCATTCCCATCGACGACGAAACGCGGCGCTGTTTGCAGGCTCAGGGCCACGGCATGAATTCGGTCCTGGCCGACGGCGTGGTGCTGGAGGTCCGCAAGACCGCCAACCTGCACTGCGGCGGCACCATCCACGATGTAACCGATGACCTGCACCCCGTGCTGCGTGATGCGGCCTTGAAGGCGCGGCAGGTCTTGGGCATTCCCGTGGTCGGGTTCGATTTCATGGTTCCCCGCGTGGATGGGCCCGACTACCGTATTATCGAAGCCAACGAGCGCCCCGGCCTGGCCAACCACGAGCCGCAGCCGACGGCGCAGAAATTCGTCGATTTCCTGTTTCCCGAAACACGTCAGGAATTGGTGAAAAATCCCGCAAGTGGGTAAGGAGTTAACGCGTGAAGTACGAACTTTTCATAGACCGCGACTACATGGTCGAAACCCTGGCCAAGCTTCTGGCCACGCCCAGCCCGACCGGCATGACGGACGAGATCGTCGGCCTGGTCTGCGAGGAGCTGAAGGAACTCGACATTCCCTTCGAGCTGACCCGCCGGGGCGCCATCCGCGCCGACCTGAAGGGCGAGGAAGCCTCGCCCGACCGCGCCATCGCGGCCCATCTCGACACCCTGGGCGCCATGGTCAAGGGCTTCCGCCTGGGTGGGCGGCTCGAAGTCGTGCCGATCGGCCATTGGTCGTCGCGCTTTGCCGAGGGCGCGCGCTGCACCGTGCATTCCGACGGCGGGCGGACTTTCCGCGGCACCATCCTGCCGGCCAAGGCGTCGGGCCATACCTATAACGAGGCCATCGACACCCAGCCCACGGAATGGTCCGAGGTCGAATTGCGCCTGGACGAGCGGGTCGGCTACGAGCACGAGGTCCGCGCGTTGGGCATCAACGTGGGCGACACCATTTCCATCGATCCGATGACGGAATTCCTGCCCAACGGCTTCGTGTTTTCGCGCCACCTGGACGACAAGGCCGGGGTTGCGGCGCTTTTGACGGCGGCGCGGGCGGTCCGGCGCGCGGGCACGGTCCTGCCCATCGACTGCCATCTTCTGTTCACCATCACGGAAGAGGTCGGCGTGGGTGCGTCCGCCGTGCTGCACGGCGACGTGGCCGAACTGGTGTCCATCGACAACGGCACCATCGCGCCGGGCCAGCATACCTCGGAATACGGCGTGACCATCGCCATGCAGGATTCCTCGGGACCTTTCGACTGGCACCTGTCGCGTTCGCTCATCGACATGTGCGTGGGGCATGGGATCGAGCATTCCCGTGACGTATTCCGCTTCTACCGCTCCGACGCGGCGGCGGCGCTGGAGGCCGGCAACGACATCCGCACGGCGCTGCTGTGCTTCGCGCTGGACGCGTCGCACGGGTATGAGCGCACGCATCTTGATTCGGTCATGGCGCTGACACGGCTCTTGACCCTCTACATGCAGTCCAAGCCCATGTTCCTGCGTGACAAGGATGCCCTGGGTCCGCTCGGCGATCTGCCGGCGACGGAACGCGACAAGCCCGCCAAGGCGGCCGAGTAGGGGCTTGCCGGGGTGGCCTGCCTGGGCGAGACTGGCCCTTGAACATCTCTGGAATTCGAATTCCTAAAAAGGGGCGGGGGAAACATGACGCAGGGCATGGTGGTCGCACCGCAGCCGGAACCAGTCGAGGTCGGCGCGGAAATTTTAAGGTCGGGCGGCAACGCCGTGGACGCTGCCGTCGCGACGGCATTGGTCCAGACGGTGGTTGACCCCTTCATGTGCGGCATCGCCGGCTTCGGCAGCATGCACCTTTATCTTCCCTCCGTCGGCCAGCACCTGTGTCTTGATTTCCATGCCCGCGCCCCCGGCGCCGTCACCGACACCATGTGGCAGGACCTTCTGGAGAAAGAGGCCGAGGACGGTTTCGGCTTCATCCTGAAGGGCCGCGTCAACGAGGTCGGCTATCAGGCCATCGCCACCCCGGAAACGCTCCGCGCTCTCGATGCGGCGCTCACCCGGTTCGGCACGCGCTCACTCGCCGATCTGTTGCAGCCGGCCATCGCGCTTGCCGCCGACGGCTACATGATTCGCCCGCACATGCACCGCTTCTGGACGCAGGAAGAGCCGGCCGGCCGGGTGCAGCACATCGAATACCTGCGCGGCAGCCCGGCCACGGCCAAGACGTACCTGAACGCCGACGGCAGCCTGAAGACGCCCGGCATGACTATTACCAACCCGGACATGGCGCACACGCTTGCGCGCATCGCCGAACAGGGCGCCGACGATTTCTATGAAGGAGAGATCGCGAGCAGGATCGCGTCCGACATGGCGGCCAACGGCGGGCTGATCTCGGCGGCCGATCTCGCCAACTGCGGGCCCGAGGAAACCCAACCCCTGTGGTCCGAGTACCGGGGGATCAGGGTGTCGTCCTGCCCGCCGCCGGGCGGCGGGATCATGGTTCTGCAGATGCTGAATATTCTCGAGAACTTCGACCTCGCGGCCATGGGCCACAACTCGCCCGACTATATCCGCACGGTCGCCGAGGCGATGAAGATTTCCACCGTCGATAAGGACCGCGGCGTCGGCGATCCGCGCTTCGTCGACGTGCCCGTCGCGCACTTGCTGGACAAAGGCTATGCGGCGGAATGTGCGGCCCGCATCAAGGCGGGTGAGGTAACCCATGTGCCGCGCGTCGGGCGCGACAAGGAAAGCAAGGACACGACGCATCTCTGCGTGGTCGACAATGCGGGCAACTGCGTCAGCCTGACCCATTCGCTGGGCATGCCGTCGGGCGTGACCACGGACGGCCTTGGCTTCATCTACAACGGCTGCATGGGCGTGTTCGACCCCCGGCCGGGGCAGGTGGGGTCGCTCGCCCCCGGCAAGGCGCGGTTTACCTCCATGGCGCCGACCATCCTGTTCGACGGCGACGCGCCCCGCTTCATCGTGGGTGCGCCCGGCGGCACCTACATCGCCATGGGCGTGCTGCAGGCGATCCTCAACCATGTGGATTTCGGCATGGACGCACAGCAGGCGGTGTCGGCGCCCCGGTTCTCGGCGACCAGCGACATCATCGAGATCGTCAACCGCATCCCCCGCGCGGTCGAGGCCGACCTCAACGGGCGCGGCTACCGCACCCGGCGCTATCCCATCAATTTCCACTTCGCGGGCGTTCATGCCATCCGCCTGAAGGACGGTCAGGCCGATGGTGGCGCCGACCCAGGCCGCGACGGCATGGCGATGGCGGTCTAGGCATTTTGTAATCCCCAGGCTCCAGGCTTCGGCCGGGGCGCATCCCCTCACGATATCTTGAGAACGGGCGCGGGACCCGGATTTCTGCCGTTCAATAAACACACAAAAATTTTGTATGAAAAATATTAATTACATTCCTATTGACGAAATTATAAATCTGAACCACATTTAAACTGTGAATATTGATATAATTCACAAGTAATTTTTGTTAAATATGCGTTGGCGGCCCGGATTCCCCTGGATACCGGCCCCGCCATGCGCAAGACAAGGCGAAGGCGACCCATGCGGCAGTTTCCCATCTTCCTCACGGTGCAGGACCGGCCCGTGCTGATCGCTGGCGGCGGCGAGGCGGCGGCGCGCAAGCTGCGCCTGCTGTTGAAGGCCGATGCCCGGGTCACCGTCGTCGCCCCGGACGCGACCGACGAAATCCTCGATCTCGTCGAAGCGGGCGATATCGACTGGCAGGCGCGGGCGTTCCGGCCTGAAGATCTTATGGGCGCCGTTCTGGCCTACGGCGCCACGGGGATCGACGCCGTGGACCGTCAGGTCTCCGACGCCGCCCGCCACGCGGGTGTGCCCGTCAACGTGGTCGATCGGCCGGAACTGTCCGATTTCATCACCCCGGCCATCATCGACCGCGCGCCGATCACCGTCGCCGTGTCGTCGGGCGGCACCGCCCCCGTCTTGGCGCGGGGCGTGAAGGCGGCCATCGAACGCCTGTTGCATCCCAACCTGGGCGCCCTGGCGCTGTTCGCCGAACGCTTCCGGGGGGCGGTGAAGGCCGTGGTGCCGACCGGCCGGGCGCGGCTGCGGTTCTGGGACGCCTTCTTCGACGGGCCCATCGCGGCCCGCGTGCTTGCCGGTGATGAAACCGGGGCGGCGGAAGACATGCTGTCCTACGTGAACCGGCGGGGCCGTGAACAGGGCGGCATCGTCCATATCGTCGGCGCCGGGCCGGGGGCGGCGGACCTCATCACCCTGCGCGGCCAGCGGCTGCTGGAGCAGGCTGATGTCATCGTCCATGACCGTCTGGTCGGCGATGGGGTTCTTGACCTCGCGCGCCGCGATGCGGACCGCATCGACGTGGGCAAGGCCCCGGACCGCCATCCGGTGCCCCAGGAGAAAATCAACGACATCCTCATCGCCCAGGCCCGTCTGGGCAAACGCGTGGTCCGCCTCAAGGGCGGCGATCCCTTTGTGTTCGGGCGCGGCGGCGAGGAACTTGCGGCATTGAACGCCGCCGGTATCCGGGCCGAGGTCGTGCCCGGCATCACCGCCGCCACGGCCTGCGCCGCCGCCACGGGGATTCCCCTGACTCATCGGGAGCATGCCTCGGCCGTTACCTTCGTGACCGGCCATAAAGGCGATGGCGATGCGCCGGATATCGACTGGGCGGTGCTTGCCCGCTCGGGCGCGACGTTGGCCGTCTACATGGGCATCGGCGGCGCCGGTACCATCGCGAACGATCTGTCCCGCCACGGCCTGGCCGATACGCCGGTCGCGGTGATCGAAAACGGCACCCGCCCGGATCAGCGGGTTTTCACCGGCCATGTCCACGGCCTCGACGCCCTAGTGCGGACGAACGGGATTACGGGACCGGCCTTGATCGTCATCGGCGATGTCGCGGCGCTGGCCGATCTGTCCACCGCAACCGGGGGGCCGGTGCCCCTCGCCGCCGCAATGTGATTTGGAAGTTAGGAACGGAACAATGGTGCAACAGGTTGTCACGGGTAACCGCCTTGCCGACGGCGTCGTCATCTACCTTGGGCAGGACGGGGGATGGACGCCCACGATCGACGCGGCCCGCGTCGCCGCGGACGAGGGCGAGGCCAAGCTTTTGGAGGATATCGCCAAGGCGGCGGAGAAAGCCCGCATGGTGGTCGGCCCCTATCTGATCGAGGTCACGGATGCGGACGGCGCGGTGACGCCCGTGCGCTACCGTGAACGTCTGCGGGCCTACGGTCCTTCCGTTCATCCCGAATTCGGCCGCGCCGACGTGCCGGACCATCTTCGCATGGGCTCGGAAGCCGAGTTCGTGCACCTGAACGGCGTCGCCGGCTGAAGCGCCGGTCACGACCGTATCTCGCAAGGAAAGAAGAAACGACATGTACCGCTACGATGAATTCGACCATGCCATGGTCAAGGACCGGGTCGACCAGTTCCGCGGCCAGATCGCCCGCCGCATGGCCGGTGATCTGACCGAGGAACAGTTCCGTCCGCTGCGCCTGCAGAACGGGCTCTACCTGCAACTACATGCCTATATGCTGCGGGTCGCCATTCCCTATGGGCAGTTGAGTGCCGTGCAGATGCGCAAGCTGGCCCATATCGCGCGAACCTATGATAAGGGCTACGGCCATTTCACCACGCGCCAGAACATTCAGTACAACTGGCCGAAGCTGAGCCAGGTCGCCGACATCCTGGACGAACTGGCCAACGTCGAGATGCACGCGATCCAGACGTCCGGCAATTGCATCCGCAACGTTACCGCCGACCAATATGCGGGCGTGACCGTGGATGAGGTCGAGGACCCCCGCATCTATGCGGAGATCATCCGCCAATGGTCGACCTTCCATCCGGAATTCACCTTCCTGCCGCGCAAATTCAAGATCGCCGTGTCGGGCGCGGTGGGGGCGGACCGCGCCGCCGTGCGCTTCCACGATATCGGCCTGTTCATCGTGAAGAACGACGCGGGCGAGGTCGGGTTCGAGGTCTGGGTCGGCGGCGGTCTGGGGCGCACGCCCATGATCGGCAAGAAAATTCGCAGCTTCGTCGCCAAGGCCGACCTGCTCGCCTATCTGGAGGCGATCCTTCGCGTCTACAACATGCTGGGCCGACGCGACAACATGTACAAGGCGCGGGTGAAGATCCTGGTCCACGAAACGGGAACCGAGGAATTCACCCGCCTGGTCGAAAAGGAATTCGCGGACACCCAGGGCGGTGCACTCGACCTGCCGGACGAGGAAATCGAGCGTATCGCCGCCTATTTCCAGCCGCCGGCCTATGAGGCCCTGTCCGACGATCCGCCCGCCCTGACGGTCCGCCGGTTCGAAGACAAGGACTTCAGCAACTGGGTCCGGGTCAACGTCGCCCGCCACAAGGCGGCCGGTTACGCCATCGCCAATATTTCACTGAAACCGGTGGGCGTGCCGCCGGGCGACATGTCGGCGGACCAGATGGACGCCGTCGCGGAGATCGCGGAGGCGTACTCGTTGGGTGGCATCCGCGTGACCCATGAACAGAACCTGGTGCTGCCCGATGTGCGTCAGGACCAGCTGTACGACCTGTGGCTGGCGTTGCGCGACCAGGGCCTGGCCGACGCCAACCTGGACCATATCGGCGACATCATCTGCTGCCCGGGGCTGGACTATTGCTCACTCGCCAATGCGCGTTCCATCCCCATCGCCGAGCGGATTTCCCAAAGGTTCGCCGACCTGGACCGTCAGTACGACATCGGCGAACTGCGCCTGAAAATCTCCGGCTGCATCAACGCCTGCGGCCATCACCACGTCGGCCACATCGGTATCCTGGGCGTCGACCGCAAGGATCAGGAGTACTACCAGATCACCCTGGGCGGTGCGCCCGGCGAAGACGCGGCCATCGGCACCAAGGTGGGCGCCGCCTTTTCCGCCGCCGAAATCGTCGATGCCATTGAGACCGTGGTGAACACCTATCTCGCCATCCGCCAGCCGAAGGAACGGTTCATCGATACCTTCCGCCGGGTCGGCGATGCGCCCTTCAAGGAGAGCCTCTATGACAAAGCTGCTTAAGGACGGAAAAGTCACGCCCGACACCTGGGTCCATGTCGCCGACGGCGACGTGGTGCCGGAAACGGGCCCCGTGATTGTCACCCTGGCCCGCTGGCAGGCGGAACATAACTCGCTCGCCGGACGCGCGGACGGCCTCGGCATTCGCCTGGCAAGTGGCCAGTCGCCGGAAGCAATCGAGGACGACCTTGCCCGCTTCGCCGTGGTGGCGCTTGAGTTTCCCAAGTTCGGTGACGGCAGGGCCTATTCCCACGCCCGCATGCTGAAGACCCGTCTGGGTTACAAGGGCGAGGTGCGGGCCGTGGGCGACGTGCTGCGCGACCAGTTTCGCGCCATGCACCGTTGCGGGTTCGATGCGCTGGAAGTATCCAGCGACCGGACGGCGGACAAGTTGGAAGCGGACTGGCGGGCGGCGCTTGGCGACCTGCGTCATGCCTATCAGCCGGCGTTGCGTGGGCCGGAGCCGGTGCTGCGTCAGCGCCACCGCGCGGTGGCCGCATGATGGGCGTGGCTCCGGGAAAAGCGGGTCAGCCCGCGGCCTGAAGCTCGGCGCGCCACACGACCTCGTACACCGGGACGGGCTTTTCGATGCCCTTCATGTCGAAGTTGCCGGCTTCGCGGAACTGGATCGAGTGACCGGTCACCAGGTCGCGGACCGACTGGGTGACGAAGATCTGTTCGGCGTCCGCCTTGTCGCACACGCGGGCGGACAACTGCACCGTGGTGCCGAAGAAATCGTCTTCTTCCTGAACCGCCGCCCCCGCATTGAGCCCGATGCGCACCTTGACCGGCAGGCTGCCCTGCGCGCCGTTGTGCTTGGCCAGTTCCTGCTGAATCACCATGGTCGAGGCGACGGCGTTGGCGGCGTTTGAGAACACGGCCATGATGCCGTCGCCGGTGTGTTTAACCTCGCGCCCGTGGTAGGCGGCAAGAGCGTTGCGCACGATGGCGTTATGGGTGCGCACGACCTGTTGGGCGCCCATGTCGCCCAGTTCCTGGGTCATCTTGGTCGATCCCACCAGGTCCGTGAACATCACCACGACGACGCCCTGGGCCGTCGCCTTGGCCGCCTTGTTGGAGGTGAAGCCTTCAAGAACCGCCGGCAGTTCGCCGAAGGCCTTGGCATCGCCGTCGATGAAGCGTTGCATGGCCGAACGGCCGGCGTCGATCATGGCGCGGCTTTTCGAATCCTTCTCGTACTCCGCGAATTTGTCGCAGAATGGTCCGGCCATGGCCTTCTTGGTGCCGATGGCGACGATGGCCTCGGAAATCATGCCGTTGCGCTGCGCCCCTTCCAGGCCGCTGTGCTTGGCCAGCTGGTCGCCGGCCCCGGCGAGATACAGGTTCAGGCCGAACTTGCCCAGCTTGTCGAGCTTGGCCAATTGGCTGCGGATCGCTCCCAAGGCAAGTTCGAGAAATTTGAGCATGGTCTTACGCGGTTCCGCCGGCACGTTTTCCGGGGGATAATCCAGACCGGACGCCATTGTCGCCGCGCCGCTGTCGGCGACGGCTTCTTCTTCCAGGGCGCCCATGGGATCATCGCCATTCGCGTCCTCGCGCCAACTGCCGAGTCCGGAATCGTAGGCATCGAATTCGTCGTCGTCCTGCCCGCTGCTCCGCGCATCCTGAAAATACTGGGTCAGGATTTCCATATCGCCTTTCTTAAGGAGAATTTTGCCCAGGATCAGGGCGGCGATGGCGAACCCAAGGACATATCCCGCAATCATGAATCCGGGAATGTCGAAGCCGGTGGTAACCAATTTTTTGTGCAGGATCTCGAGCGGGAGTTTCCCGGCAAACGTGATGACCGCCGTGATGATGAAGACCGTGACCAGGCGCGTGCCGACGGCGATCATGGGCGATTTCGGTGGCTTGCCGGCCTCGGCCTCGCGCAGGGCGGCTTCTTCGGCTGCTTTCTTGACCGAGTGGGCCCCGCCGATGGCGCCCGTCGCTTCCAGATGCTGTTTGGCGATTTTCTTGTAGGCTTCGCCCGCGCTTTCGGCGCCGCCCTTGCGCTTTTTCCGGCGTTTGTTCCCGGGAGTATTGTTGCTGTCGGCGCCCGTGGCTCGGCCACCGTTCTTGCGGTCATTCCCGCTGCCGTCGCTGCCGCCGCCGCCGCCGTTCTTGCGGTCACTCTCGTCACCGCCACCGCCACCGCTTCCCCGCAGCTTGGCTTTCCCGGCCCGCGGAATGCCGGTCATCCAGGCGATGGTTTCCTGCGGCGGGCGTCCGTCGGGATAGGTGCGCCGGCTCATCAAACGCACGGCCTGCCATTTGGATTGGTCGTCGGCGTCGTGGGCGGAGGTCAGGGCCTCGAATTCATCCGTTTCAGCCCACTCGCCCTGGCGCACCCAATCGCCCTCGGACGCGCGGCAATAGAGCACGAACGTCGTTGTGTATACGACCCTAGCGGCAGCCAACGCAGCAGCTCCTGTCCCGTGCAAGCAACACAAAAACCCCCTCGGCGTCGCGGCGACACTCGCACGCCGAAACTGAATTCTAGGCAAGTTGACGCCGAGTATGGCATTCAACACTTTGGATTTGTACAGATTATCGGCCGTGAACCAATGATTTGTTCGCGATTGATCCAACGCGCGGCATGAGAGTATCCGCGTAAGGAGGTTCGATGAGCAGGCAGGTGACGGATTTATCCTTGATCGCACCCGTCGCAGCGGGGGTTTTGGGGCTGAACCCGTTCTTGCATCCGGCGGTTGCGGCGCCGGCGCCGGATGCCGTGGCGGTGCTTGCCGCCGTCTGCCCTCTGAAGCCTGCCGATACGGTCGGTCTGCGCCGCGTGTTGACGGGCGGCCGCCTGCTCGAGGCGCGCCTGGACGGACCCGCGGATAACCCCTTCAGGACGGTGCATCGCATCCTCATGCCGGAGGGCGGGGAATGGGTGATCAACCGGCTGTCGCCCGGCGGCCGACTGCGCCGCATCAGCCTGGAATGGCATGCCCCGGCGCCGTCCGGCCTGCGTCCGGCTATCGCCGTCAATGGCTCGGGCGATTGCCGGGTAACCGAGGGGCGCCGCCTGATCTACGGCACCGACGGGCGCGCGGAGGCACTTGAAGTTCTGTCCGCCGATCTGGCCGATGTGGTGTTCCGCGAAGCCCTGAACCCGCCCGTCCCGGCGGGCCCGCCGACGGCGCAAGGGGCCGTCCGTGTTGCCGTCATCGACACCGGCGTCAACTATACTCTGCCGTTGTTTGCGGGACGCCTGGCGCGGGATGGCGCCGGGGGCCTGTTGGGATACGATTTCTGGGACATGGACGCGCGCCCGTTCGATGTGGACACGGCGCGTTCACCGTTCTTTCCCCTGCATCACGGCACGGCGGTGACCTCGATCGTCCTGCGCGAGGCGCCTGGGGCGGTGATCCTACCCTACCGCTATCCGCGCCCGGACATGACGCGGTTCGGGGATATGGTTGCCCATGCCGACAGGGCCGGGTCGGTGATCGTCAACATGGCCATGGGCTCCAACGCCGAAGCCGACTGGCGGGCCTTCGCCCAGGCGGCCAAGGCACGGCCCCATATGCTGTTCATCGTGTCCGCCGGCAACGACGGCCGCGATCTGGACAAGACGCCGGTCTATCCGGCCGCCCTCGGCCTCGACAACATCTTGACCGTGACTTCGGCCGATGCCGACGGCCGTCTGGCCCGGGGCTCCAACTGGGGGGCGTCGCGGGTCGACGTCATGGTGCCGGGCGAACAGGTTGCGGTGACGGACCATCGGGGCGCGGCGGGCAAGGCGTCCGGGTCGTCCTTCGCCGTGCCCAGGGTCACCGCCCTGGCGGCGCGGCTGCTGGCCCGGCATCCCGACTGGCGGGGGCCTGAGTTGAAGGCGGCGATCGTCAAGCGCGCGCGCAAGCCGTTCGGCGGCGGCGCTGTCTTGCTGCGCCACGGCTGGATTCCCGATCCGACGGACGATTTCGAAGGCTGACGTGAACCCGGTGCAGGCTTATTTCACCGTCTTGTTACCGCGCCGGGGCGGCGGCGGTTGCTGCATGAAGCGTTCCGCCACGGGTTTCAACTGCGGATGGTGTTCCAGTAGAAGCGCATAGGCCTTTTGCGCCAGGATGTCGTCCCCGCCCCATTTCCCTGCCTGGATCGCCAGACGCAACACCTGCGGATCCGTCGGCAGGGCGTCGATCAGCGCCCTCAAATGGGGGATTTCGTCCTCGTAACGTTGCGCCACATGCAGGGAAATGGCCATGGATAGCCGTGTGTTCAGGCCGTTGGGGTCCTGGTCCAGGGACTTGTTGAACAGGTCGAGCGCCTGGTCAAGGAACTGCTGGCGGCCGAGCGTCCGGCCCGCGTCGTCGTACAACTGGCGATTTCCGGTGGCGAGGCATTGCGAGTAGAGAAATTCCACATTGCTGGGCGCCATGTGCTGGTCGCCGCCGCGCACGGCGTCCAGGGCCTCGGAACATTTGCGGTAAGCCAGGCCGATACGGGCACTGGGCAGCGCCTGATCGGGGCCCGACTGGGTCTTCAGTTTGGCGATCTCGGCGATGGGGATGGCCTCGTTACGGCCCTCGCCGCCCGATGCGATGATCGCCACAAGCGATCCGTCGCGGGCAAACAGGGCGCCGCCTGAATTCCCCGGCTGGCTGCGCGCCGAATGATGGACGCGGGCCAGCGGCTTGCCCTGGGGCGGCACGGCGACCACGCGGCCCGGCAGATAGGCGCGAATGGCGCCGCGGCCCACGTCGGCGCCGACCGCGTAGACCTGCTGGTCGACCGCCGCGGTTCCCAGGGTCAGGGGCTGCTGCACCACCAAGCCGTCCAGGCGCAGCAGAATCAGGTCGCCGGGATAGGTCGTCGGCACCACGTCGGCGATGCGTTGGCTGCCGTCGGACATGAAGACCTGGGCTCGGGAGTTGTCGGCGACGACATGCCGGTTGGTGACGAGAAGCCCCGGTTCGATCAGCACGGCGCTGCCAACCGGATCATAGGACGAAATGGCGAACACCCGCGCCGATGCCTGACACACGGCCGTCGGCGCCTTGCATCCCGGCGCCGGACGCTGGGCCTGGGCGGGGGGGCAGGCGACCGCCAGAACGGTCAGGAAAATCAATGCGAAGCGGATCATCTGGAAGCCCTGGAACATGAGAATGCGATGCCGGATTCCGCAGGGTCTGTCAATCATGTGGCCTTCATGGATTATCATAAAGGTGCATAATATTATAAATTGAGACGATATACTCCTGATTTATGTTGAAATGATGTAAGTCTTGCGTATAATCGGGGCGACGGCGCAAAAACGCCGCAGACCCATGGGAACGGGAATTGATGACAGAACGCGCCTCCGCCCAGCCGGGATACGATCGTTCGGCAATCACCCTGGTGACAGGGGTGATTGGCGCCGACACGCATATTGTCGGCAACCGCATCCTATCCATGGCGTTGGAGAAGGAGGGCTTCAAAGTCGTCGCCCTGGGCGCCCTCACACCGGCGGACGAGTTCGTCAAGGCGGCCATTGAAACCGCCGCCGACGGCATCATGATGTCGTCCCTTTACGGACAGGGCGAATTGGATTGCCGCGGTTTCCGCGACCTTTGTGTCGAGGCCGGGCTGGAGGACATCCTCATCTATGTCGGTGGCAACCTGGTGGTCGGTAAGCAGGACTGGGCCGACGTTGAGAAGCGCTTCCTTGCCATGGGTTTCGACCGGGCTTTCCCGCCGGGCACCCGCACCGACGATGTCGTCCGCGCCCTGGATGCCGATTTCGCCGAACGCACGACGCGGCAGCGTGCCTCATGAGCTTGCAAGTCTGCGAACCGGCGGCGTTGCTGATCGACTTCGGATCGACCTATACCAAGCTGCGCGCGGTCGGCCTGGAAACGGGCGCGATTCTGGGTGCGGGGCAAGGGCCGTCCACGGTGACGACGGACGTCAACCGGGGGCTCGACGCGGCCCTGAAGGACCTGGAAGGCCATCTGGGCGGCCTGCCCGAGTTCCGCCACCGCTTGGCCTCGTCCTCCGCCGCCGGCGGCCTGCGCATGGTGACCGTGGGCCTGGTCAAGGAACTGACGGCCGAGGCCGCCCGGCGCGCCGCCCTGGGGGCAGGGGCCAAGCTGGTCGGTACCTTCGCCTATCGGCTGACCCGCGCCGACCTGGCCGAGATCGAGAACCTGGCCCCCGACATTCTGCTGCTGGCCGGCGGCACGGACGGCGGCAACGCCGAGGTCGTGCTGCACAATGCCGAAGTCCTGGCTGGGGCGGCCCTGGGCGGCCCGGTGATCTATGCCGGCAACCGCGCCGCCGCTGACGAGGCAGCTGACATCCTGGGTCGGGGCGGCAAGATCGTGGTGGTCGCCGGGAACGTGATGCCGGAATTCAATGTCCTGAATATCGAGCCAGCGCGCGCCGCCATCCGCGGCGTATTCATCGACCGCATCGTTCACGCCAAGGGCATCGACCGTGCGGCCGGCCGCTTCGACGCGGTGATGATGCCGACTCCGGCGGCGGTGCTGGAAGGCGCGCGCCTGCTGGCCCAGGGCACGGCTTCGCAGCCGGGCCTGGGCGAGCTTTTGGTCGTCGACATCGGCGGCGCCACCACCGACGTGCATTCCGTCGCCAAGGGCGACCCGTCGCGCGAGGGTGTGATCGTCCACGGCCTGCCGGAACCCTTCGCCAAGCGTACGGTCGAGGGCGACCTGGGCATGCGCCACAACGCCCGCGCCATTGTCGATCTGGCGGGTGCGGCCGCCGTCGCGGCCGACGCCGGGCTGGACGAGGATCGGGTGGAGGTCATGCTGGCTGCCATCGACGCCGACGTGGAACGCCTGCCGCAAACGGACGAGGAACATGCCTTCGACCGCGCGCTGGCCCGCGCCGCCGTGACGCAGGCCGTGGCCCGCCACGCCGGCACGGTCAAGGTGGTGCAGACCGTGACCGGCCCTGCGACCATGCAAGAAGGCAAGGACCTGGGCCGCGTCGAAACGGTCATCGGTACAGGCGGCGCGCTGGCCCACGGGCGTGACCCGGCGGACATGCTGGCGGCGGCGCTGGCCGATCCGGGCGACCCTTCGTCGCTGCGGCCTCGCGCCCCCCGTTTCCTGATCGACCGCGAATACCTGCTATATGCCGTCGGCCTGCTGGTCGAGCCGGCGCCCGAGGCGGCTCTTAAATTGGGCCTTGCCCACCTGTCCGACGTGACGCCACAGACAACCGGGGGGGCGGCTCATGAGCGCGCAATCCATGTCGGCTGACCAACGCTGGAAATTCTCGGCGGACCAGATACCCGCTGATCTGTTTGCCGAACTGCGCCGTGAAAACTTGGCGCGCTGGCCGACTGGGGCGGAGGTCGATATCGACGAAGCGGCCGAATTCCACAAGGCCTTGCCCCGGCACAAGCAGCTTGGCTGGGTCATGCGCCAGGCGGATGCCGAAGGGCGCTGCCTGACACAGCCGCGCGGCGGCTTCGGCACGCTTGAGCTGCAATTGGAACTGATGCGCTGCCTGGACAAGGAAGGGCATGCCGACATCGTGCCGACCACGACCGACAGCTATACCCGCAACGAGCGTTGGGCCGAGGCCGCGACCGGGATCGAGGAATCGAAAAAGGCCGGGCGGTCCATGCTGAACGGCTATCCCATGGTCAGCTACGGCCCGCGCACCACGCGCCAATTGATCGAGGCCATCGATAAGCCGGCCATCGTGCTGTCGGGCACGGCCATGCCGCGCCTGACGTCGGAAGTCGGCTTCGCCGCCGGGTATTCGGGATACCTTGGATCGGGTCTGGCCTATACCACGTCCTATACCAAGGAGACCTCGATCGAGGCCGGCATCCGTAATTACCAATACCTGGACCGTCTGGCGGCCCTTTACCAGGAAAAGGGTGTGGACCTGCATCGCCGTCAGCCGGGGTTCCTGACCGGCACCAACGTGCCGCCCTGCATTGCCATTCTGACCTGCATCATCGACGCCCTTCTGGCGGCAGGGCAGGGCGTGCGCAATTACGGCCTGGAACTGGCGCAGACCCTGCACTTGATCCAGGACGCCGTGGCGATCCGCGCGTGCCGGGAATTGACGCAGGAATACCTGACAGCGGCCGGCTACGACGATGTTTTCACGCCCGTGACCTCGCTGCATTGGATGGGCGCCTGGCCGCAGGACGACGCTCAGTCCCAGGCCCTGGTCGCTTATGGCGGGACGCTGGCCGCCGTCGGGGGCGCCGTCAGCGTGACCACCAAGTCGACGCACGAGGCCTTCGGTATTCCCACGCCGCAGGCCAACGCCGAGGGCCTGCGCACGACGCGCATGGCGATCTATCTGGCGCGTCATATCCGGCTCGACAGCATGACCGAATACCAGTTCGAGCTCGACCTCGTGAAACGCGAGGTCCGCCCGATCATGGACAAGGTGCTGGAAATGGGCGACGGCGACGTCGCCATCGGGACGGTGCGCGCCTGCGAAGCCGGGGTGCTGGACATCCCCTGGTCGCCCAACCGCCATCTGAAATGCCGCATCATGCCGGCGCGCGACGCCGACGGGTATCTCCGCATCTTCGATCCGGGGCTGATGCCGTTCGACAAGGACGTTCTGGCGGTACACGAGGAGCATCTGCGCAAGCGGGCGGAGCGCGACGGCGTGCCTTATGACCACGATCTTGCGGTCTCCAGCGTCTACGAAATTTCCGAGCCGCTGCAGAACCTGATTCCCTTTCCCTGGGCGGCTGAGTAGGGAGGATGCGATATGCCTGATTCCTTTTCCAACGGCACCGGCAGCGCCCTCGGCAAGGCGCTTGCGGTGCTCGAGGTTTTATTGGACGAACCGTCGGCCCTGTCCCTGGGCGACATCGCGGCCCGCACGGACCTGCCGCGCCAGACCGTTCACCGCATGGTCAAGCAACTTGAAGAAAACGCCCTGTTGCGCCGCGATCCCGGCGGCGACAGCTATTCCGTCGGCCCGCGCATGATCGATCTCGGCATGCAGGCGCTGACCGCCGGCACCCGCGCAGCACCCGTGCGCCGGGTTCTGCAGAATCTGGTCGAACGCCTGGGTGAAACCTGCAACCTGGGCGTTCTCGCCCGCGACGAAGTGGTTTATGTGGAACGCGTCGAATGCGACTGGCCGCTGCGCATCCAGTACGGCGTGGGGTCGCGCGTTCCCCTGCATGCCACCGGCATCGGCAAGCTGCTGTTGGCCCATTTGCCGGCCCGCGAACGGCGCCGTCTTTTGCGCGTGCTGCCGTTGACCCAGCTGACCGACCGCACGATCACCGATCCCGACCGCCTGGAGGACGAGCTGGCGGCCATCCGACGCCGCGGTTACGCCGCCAACGATCAGGAGAACACCCCCGGTTTGATCGGCGTCGCCGTGCCGATCCGCAATCCCAAGGGCCGGGTCATCGCCGGTCTGGCCGTGCATGCGCCGGAAGCTCGCCTGCCCATGGCCCGTGCCCTGGAGCATTTGACGCTGCTCAACGAGTCGGCGGCGGCGCTGGAAGCCTTTTTCGCCGAGGACCTGGAAGGTCTTCACCCCCTAACGGACGAGGCCCACAAGGCCAGCGCGCAAGACAACACAGGAAGGATGCAAAGATGACATCACTTGAACAATCGGTTTCCGGCGGTGGCCGGGACGGCGGCCTGCGGCTGCGCCCGGTGTCTGACGCCATCGGTGCCGAGGTTTTGGACGTGGATCTGGCAGCCGTCGACGACGCCCTGTTCGACCAGATCCATGCCGCCTGGATGGACCATTGCGTGCTGTTGTTCCGCAATCAGGTGAACATGACCGACGATGCTCTGGTTTCGTTTTCCCGCCGCGTCGGGACCCTCGATCAGGCGCCGCCCAACGAAAACGGCAAGCGCTTCGTTTCGGGCTATCCGGAAATCCTGGTGATCTCCAACGTGGTCGAGAACGGGGTCGCCCTGGGTTCCCTCGGCGCCGGGGAATCCGTATGGCACACGGACATGAACTATATCGTGGAACCGCCCACGGCGAGCCTGCTGTGGGGCATGGAGGTGCCGGAAACCGGCGGCAACACGGGCTTTCTCAACATGTACAAGGCGCTGTTGGACCTGCCGGCCGATCTGCGCCAGCGCATCAAGGGACGCCAGATCAAGCACGACAATTCAACCAATTCGGCAGGCTATCTGCGCGAAGGGGCGGAAGAGGTCACGGACGTGACGACCTGTCCCGGCGCGGTGCACCCCATCATCCGCACCCATCCGGTGACCGGGCGCAAGGCGCTCTATCTGGGCCGCCGCCGCAACGCCTATATCGTCGGCCTGCCGCTGGAAGAATCCGAAGAATTGCTGGATGCGCTCTGGGCCCATACGGCGCAGGAAAAATACTACTGGCATCACCAGTGGCGTGTCGGCGACGTGTTGATGTGGGACAACCGCTGCGCCATGCACCGCCGCGACCCCTTCGATGCCTCGGCCCGCCGCGTCATGCACCGGACCCAGATCAAGGGCAGCAAACCCGTTTGACCCTGCCTTTCTCCGGCCCATCGGCCGGACCGCCAAGCCTCTAGGAGAACATGAATGACTGCCACCGCAGAAAAAGTGGCCGATACCGGCCCCGAACAGGTAATTGCCGGCCTGATGACCCGCGCCCGCGCCGCCATGGAGGCCTTCGCCGACGCCGATCAGGCCCAAGTGGACGAGGCTGTGACCGCCCTTGCCTGGTCGATCTACGAGCCCGGCCGGGCCGAGGAACTGGCCAGGATCGCCGTCGAAGACACCGGTCTCGGCAACGTCAAATCCAAGATCATCAAGAACCAGCGCAAGACCTTCGGCTGCCTGCGCGACCTGATGCGGGTGAAGACCGTCGGCGTGATCGAGGAAAACAAGGCCAAGGGCCTGATCAAATACGCCAAGCCCGTGGGCGTCGTGGGCGCGGTCAGCCCCTCGACCAACCCGGCCGCGACCCCGGTCAACAAGGCCATGTTCGCCATCAAGGGCAAGAACGCGGTGATTGTGGCGCCGTCGCCGGCGGGCATGAAGACGACGACCATGACCGTCGATTACATGCGGGCCGAACTGAAAAAGGTCGGAGCACCCGAAGATCTGGTGCAGGTGTTGCCGGCACCGGTCGACAAGGCCCTGACCCAGGCCCTGATGAAGGCGGTCGATCTGGTCGTCATCACCGGCTCGCAGAACAATGTGCGCCGGGGCTATTCCTCGGGCACGCCCTGCATCGGCGTGGGCGCCGGGAACGTGCCGGTCATCATCGACGACACGGCCGACTTCAAGGACGCGGCGGAAAAGATCCGCATGTCCAAGATCTTCGACAACTCGACCTCCTGCTCATCGGAAAACTCCGTCGTCATTCTCGACAGCGTCTATGACGAGGCCATCGCGGCGTTGAAATCCGTCGGCGCCTATGTCTGCACGGCGGAAGAAAAAGCCAAGGTCAAGGACACCCTTTGGAAGGACGGGCATCTCAACCGCCGCGTCATCGCCAAGGACCCGGACATCTTCGCCAAGGAAGCGGGCCTACCGGACGCCGCCACCAAGGCCGATTTCTTCATCGTGGAGGAGCCGGCGGAAAACGTCGGCAAGGAACATCCGTTCTCCGACGAGAAGCTGTCCCTGGTTCTGACGGTTTACCGCGTGCCCGACTTCAAGGCCGCCAAGGCGCAGGTGCAAAAAATTCTCGACTTCGTCGGCATGGGCCATAGCGTCGGTATTCACACCAAGACCCAGGAACACGCCGATGAGTTGGCCGCGGACCTGAAGGTCGTCCGCGTGCTGGTCAATCAGGCGCATACCTTCGGCAACGGCGGCAGCTTCACCAACGGGCTGGAATTCACGCTGACCATGGGCTGCGGCACCTGGGCCGGAAATTCGATCTCGGAAAACCTGAACTACAAGCACTTCATCAACATCACCCACCTGGTTCGGGAAATTCCCGAGGACAAGCCGTCGGAAGAAGAGCTTTTCGGAAATCATTGGGCCAAGTACGGCAAATAAAACGATTGTCCCGCTCCCTCGGGAACGGGACCGGCGATCTCATCCTTTCTTCTCACTGTCTCACCGTCTCAGTGGTTTTCCCTGTTTTTGAACCACTGAGACGGTGAGGCAATGAGGAAGGAAGGCTTGAGAAGAATGAAAAGGGACATTCCATGAATTTTGAGGAACATGCAGGTAAGCCGCTTCTGAAGGCGGCCGGAATCCCCGTGCCCGACGGCGGGGTTGCGACAACGGCGGATCAGGCGGCGGACATCGCCGGGCCGCTCGGCAAGGTCGCCGTGAAGGCCCAGGTGCCGACGGGCAAGCGCGGCAAGGCCGGCGGCATCAAGATCGCCGACGATGCGGCCGCGGCCAAGGCGGCGGCCGAGGCGATCCTGGGCATGACCATCGGCGAGCATGTGGTGGAAAAGGTCCTGGTCGAACAGGCGACCGCGTTCACCCGTGAATTCTATGCAGCATGCATCAACGACCCGGAAACCAAGGGGCCGAAGATCCTGTTCTCGACCTTGGGCGGCATGGATGTCGAGGAAGCGGCGGAGCAGGACCCCAATGCCATGCGCTCGCTTAGCATCGATATCCGCCACGGCCCGGACCTGGCGCATGTTCGCGCCATGTTGGACGGCGCCGGTCTGGACGGTCTGGAAGACCAAGTCGCGGGTCTGCTGATGAAGCTCTATGACGCTTACCGGGCCAACGACGCGGAACTGATGGAAATCAATCCGCTGGCCGTGACCGAGGCGGGCGGGCTGATCGCGCTGGACTGCAAGTTCACCATGGACGACAGCGCCCTGCCGCGCCACGAGGAGACGGCCAAGTCCGGCACGCCCGACAAGCTGACGGGCCTGGAAGCCAAGGGCAAGGAACTGGACCTCAAGTACATCGAACTGGAAGGCGACGTCGGGGTCATCGCCAACGGCGCCGGCCTGACCATGACGACCATGGACGTCGTCCGCCATCACGGCGGTACGCCCGCCAACTTCCTGGAAATCGGCGGTGAGAGCTACACCAAGGGCACGGAAGCCCTGTCCCTGGTGCTCGACAATCCCAAGGTGAAGTCGCTGGTCATCAATTTCTGCGGCGCCTTCGCGCGTACCGACGTGATGACCGACGGCATTCTCAAGGCCTGGGAAGAACTGAAACCCACATTGCCGACGTTCTGGTCCGTGCACGGCACGGGTGACGTCGAGGCCGTGGCCATGTTGAAGGAACGGATCGGGGTCGATCCCCTGCCGGACATGTCGGCCGCCTGCAAGGCTGCGGTGGACGCCGCGAAAGCCAATAAAAATAAAGGAGCCGCGAAATGATTATCCGTGGAACGCATCGGGTGATCGTGCAGGGCATCACCGGCAAGCAAGGGACCTTCTGGTCCGAACGCATGATGGAATACGGCACCAAGATCGTCGGCGGCGTGAACCCGAAAAAGGCCGGGACCGAACATATCGGCGTGCCCGTGTTCGGCTCCGCCGTGGATGCCATGAAGGGGCTCGACGGCGGCTTCGACGTCTCCATCCTGTTCATCCCGCCCATGGGGGCCAAGGCGGCGGCGTTGGACGCCATCGAGGCCGGGGCTAAGGCCGTGGTCTGCCTGACCGAACACATCCCCGTGCAGGACGTCATGTACATGATGGCGGCGGCGAAGGAGCGGGGGGTCAAGATCATCGGCCCCAATACCGCCGGCGGCGTGACACCCGGCGAATGCTTCACGGGCTTCATGCCGGCCTTCAACGAGAAAATCTTCCGGCCAGGCAACGTCGGCATCATCTCGCGCTCAGGCTCGCTCGGCACCCTGATGTGCCTGAACGTGGTGCAGGCAGGGTTCGGCATTTCCGCCTTCATCGGTATTGGGGGCGATCCGATCATCGGCACCACCACCCGCGATGCGCTGGAAGCCCTGGATGCGTTCGAGAAGACCGACGCCGTCGTCATGGTCGGCGAGATCGGCGGCGCCATGGAGGAACACGCGGCGGAATATGCCGCGACCATGAACAAGCCCATGGCCGCTTTCATTGCCGGCGGCGCCGCGCCCGCGGGCAAGAAAATGGGCCATGCCGGTGCCATCGTCATGGGCAACAAGGGGACGTACCAGTCCAAGGCCGACGCCCTGTCGGCGGCGGGCGTGGCGATCCTCGACACGCCCATGGATGTGGGGCCGGTGCTCAAGGAGCGGATGGGCTGACGGCCCGAACCGGACAAGACCAGAAACAGGGCCGGGCGGCAGCGTCCGGCCCTGTTCCATTGTCTTCGCCCTATTTCTTCTTTTCTTCGATGGTGATCACCCGGTGCGGGTAGGGGATCTGGATGTTGTTCGCCTGCAGCGCCTGCCAGATCATGAACAACAGATCCGCGCCGACGCGGTTCTTGCCGTCGTCGATGCCCTCCATCCAGAACTCGACCAAGATTTCGATCCCGCTTTCGGCGAACGTGGAGATTTCCGCGTCGGGCCGTTCCTCGATCGGGATATCCTCGCCGGACAGCACGCGCGGATGTGAGGCGACGGTTTCGCGCAAAATCTGGAACAGCTTCTCCAGGTCGGTGCCGTAGGCGACTTCGAAGGTGATCGGATAGCGCTGTTTCTGGTTGTTGTGGGTCCAGTTGACGAAGGCCGTGGTGATGAACTTCTCGTTCGGCACCATGATGTCCTTGCCGTCATAGGTCTCCAGGATCGCCGAACGCATGCCCAGTTCCCGGATTGTTCCGGCGCGGCCGTCCTCCAGTTCGACGTAGTCGCCGATCGTGAGCGAGCGGTCGAGCAGGATGATCACGCCGGAGATGAAGTTGGACGCGATCTGCTGCAGGCCGAAGCCCAGGCCGACGCCGATCGCGCCGCCGAACACGACCAGCGCGGTCAGGTCGATCCCCGCGACCTGCAGGAACAAAAGACTGAAGACGACGACCAGGGCAACCTGGAAGGACTTCAGCGCCAGTTCGCGGGTCGTGTCGTCGAGCGACGCGCGGGTGCGGATCAGGTCCAGCCCCTTGGTGTTCGACATCCGGCCGATCCAGAACAGCAGGATGCCGAAGATCAGGGTCCGGAGTAGCGCGTATAACGAGAACTTGATGCTGCCCAGCTCGAGGACGACACCTTCGAACACGGCGATCAGATCGTCCAGCACGCTGAAGGCGTAGAGGGCGATGATCGGCATGACGATGAAGTTGAGGAAGTATTTCACGTACGGGCTTTGCACGAAGCGCGTGGTGATCAGCAGCACCAGGGTGAAGGCGTAGAAACCCTGCACCAGCTTGACGAGCCAGGCGTGGTGGAAGAATCCGCCCGAGATGGCGACGGCGACCCCCATCAGCGTCGCGCCGATCGCCGGAAACAGGAGGTCGCGGATCGGGTGGAAAGCGGCGGCAAGGCGGCGGCGAATACGCCGAGTGCCGTCATTCTCGGCATTGGCGGCGGCGTCCAGGCGGCGTCTCAGGTTCGACGACACGAGCCAGGCGACGGCAACCGTCAGGACAACCACCAACAGCTGCAGGATGAATTCCTCGCTGGTGACGGTCCGGGCGATCAGGTCGAGAAGTTCTTGAAGGTTGGCGATATCGTCCACGTTGGCGGTTCCTGCTGCCGAAATCGCATGTATTTTCCAATCATAATGTGACGGTCAGAACCTGCAATCGCGATTTGCCGCGCCAGCGGTGTTGGCGGTATGTTAGCGCAAATTCGACCACTGGAGTGACGATATGACCCCGCCTGACGGCCCCGGCCAGACCACCGACCACCCGACCATGTCCGACACCATCCGCGTTTTGGGCCAGCGGCGCTCGATCCGCGCGTTCTCGGACAAGCCGGTGACCGACGATCAGGTCACGGCGATCCTGGAAGCGGCCCGCCGGGCCCCGACCTCGGCCAACCTGCAGGCCTATTCCGTGGTCGTCGTGCGCGACCCGGACACCAAGGAAAAGCTCGCCAAGATCGCCGGTGGGCAGAAGCACATCATGACCTGCCCGGTGTACTTCGCCTTCGTCGCCGACCTGACGCGGATCGAGGCGGCGTTCCGGCGCAACGGCAACGATCTCGACGACAACAACCTGGAAATGGGCCTGATGGCTTCCATCGACGCGTCGCTGGTCGGCATGGCCGCCTATGTGGCGGCGGACAGCATCGGCATCCAGGGCGTGATGATCGGCGCCATGCGCAACGACCCGGAGGCGGTCGCCGATATTCTGGGTCTTCCTTACCGCGCCTATGTGGTGTTCGGCATGTGCCTGGGCTATCCGGCGGAAGCGCCGAAGCAGAAACCCCGCATGGCCGCCGAGGGCATCATCCATTACGAACGCTACGACGCGGAAAAGGCGCTGGCCGTGGTCGATACCTACAACGCCGACCTGAAGGCCCATTACGACTCCGTGGGCAAGCCGACGGCGGACGACTCCTGGTCCGCCGATGTCGACAAGAAATATGCCCAGCGCCCCCGCGACCACCTGCGCGACGCCTTGAAAAAGCATGGGTTCGATTTCCGCTGAGCCCGCGCTCTGTCGACTGATTGCCATTTGCCGTGCCGTTCACCATTCACGATGAACCCGAGGGCCCATGCCGAGCGCGACCGCCACCGCTATCACCTGTTCGATTTCTCGGACATCGACCGCGACGCCCTGTTCGCGCTGACGGAAGCCATCGGCACCGCTCACGCCGCCAAGTCGCGGGAAATCTTCGGCGACCGGGAAAATCCCAAATACACCGGCCTGATCTCGCCGCACGAGAAGATGCAGATGGTCTTCCGGGCCTTTATCGACTCCAATCCGCGCCCGCCGGGTCATATGATCAAGAGATTCACCAACGTGAAGCAGGCGCGGGCCTGGCTGCGGGAATGCCTGAACGGGAAACATTCCGAAAACGTCGATTGAATTTCACGCCCCGTGGGCCATGTTTGAGCCTTCGCGCAGGCCGTCATCACCTCGGGGCAAAACATGACCGCAAGTTTTCTCGTCCAGGCCGCGGTCTTTCTTGCCGCCGCCGCGATCGCCGCACCGATCGCCAAGAAGCTGAACATCTCCTCCGTGCTGGGATATCTCGCCGCGGGGGTGCTGATCGGGCCCTACGGGCTCGGCTTTGTCTATTCCGTCTATCAGGTCGAAAGCATCCTCCACATCGCCGAATACGGCGTGGCGCTGTTGCTGTTCCTGATCGGCCTGGAACTGCGGCCGAAGCGTCTGTGGACCATGCGGCAATCCATTTTCGGCCTGGGGGCCGGGCAGGTCGCCGTTTGCGCCCTCTGTCTCGCCCCCCTGGCCACTCTGTTCGGCATTTCCTGGGACAAGGCCGTGTTCGTCGCTCTGGCGCTGTCCCTGTCGTCGACCGCCTTCGTCCTTCAGGTGCTGGAGGAAAAGGGCGAGTTGACCACCCGCCACGGGCGCGCCGCGTTCTCCATTCTGCTGTTTCAGGATTTGGCCGCCATTCCGCTGATCGCGATGATCCCGCTGTGGGGGGCGGGCGCACCCGGATCTGGCCTGTCCCTGACCGACGCGGGCTTTGCCATCGGCGCAATCCTGGCCGTCGTCGTGGTCGGGCGCTACCTCCTGTCCCGGCTGTACAAGCTGGTCGCCCTGACCGGCGTGCGCGAGGCCCTGACCGCGAGTGCTCTTCTGACCGTGGTCGGCGTGGCGCTGCTGATGGAGGCGGTCGGTCTGTCGGCGGCCTTGGGCGCCTTCCTGGCCGGAGCACTCCTCGCCGATTCGCCCTACCGGCATCAGATCGAGGCCGATATCGCGCCGTTCGAAGGCCTGCTGCTCGGCCTGTTCTTCACCGCCATCGGCATGGCGCTGAATCTCAACCTGCTGGCCGACAAACCCCTGGTGATCGCCCTCGGCGTGGCCGGGCTGGTCGCCGTCAAGGCGGCGGTGGTGTTCGGGCTTGGCCGGATGCGCGGGCTCGACACCCCGGCGGCGCGGCGGCTCGCCATGGCCGTCTCGCAGGGTGGGGAATTTGCCTTCGTGCTGTTCTCCACGGCGCTGGGCGCCAACGTGATCGAACGCGATCTGGCTGACCTGCTGTCGGTCATCGTCACGCTGTCCATGCTGTCGACGCCGCTGCTGCTGGCCGCCGACAGCCTGCTTGCCCGCAAGGGGGCGGCGGCCACCGACGCCCATGACGACATGCCCGAGGAAATGGGCCATGTGGTGATCGCCGGGTTCGGGCGGTTCGGCCAGATCACCGCCCGCGTCCTGGGGGCGCGGGGCATTCCGTTCATCGCCCTCGACAATTCCCCGGAACAGGTCGACCTGGTCGCCCGTTTCGGCAGCCGGGCGTACTTCGGCGACGCCAGCCGTCTGCATATCCTGGAGGCCGCGCAGACGCGCAAGGCGCGGGCCTTCGTGCTCGCCATCGACGATGTCGAGGCGTCGATGCGCACGGCGGAAATCGTGCGCCGCCACTTCCCCGACGTGCCGGTGTTCGCGCGTGCGCGCAACCGCCAGCACGCCCACCGGCTGATGGACTTGGGGGTCAAGCACATCCGCCGGGAGACGTTCCTGTCGGCCCTCGACCTGACGCGGGAGGTTCTGGGCGGCCTCGGCTTTTCTAATGCCGAAGTCACGGGCATGACCGACGCCTTCCGTCGGCATGACGAACAGCGCCTGTTCGAGGATTACGCCGATTACGCGGATCAGCAAAAGCTTCAGGTCAAGGCGCGCAAGTACCAGGAGGAACTGGTCGATCTGTTCAAGCAGGACGCTGCCGGGCTGGGCGGAGAGACGCCGGAGGACGGCAAGGGATGAGCGCCGTCAGGCGCTGAGCGCGGCCGGCCGGTTCATGTTGTCGAACAGGCGGGCGACGATCATCTTGATCAGGTAGAGCCCGAATTCCGGGTTGTCGGCGAACAGCTCCAGCACCCGCTGTTCCGCGATGGCGAGGACCACGCAGTCGTCGCGGCATTCCACGGTCTGCGAGCGTTTGCGGTCCGGCGCGAACATGGCGATCTCGCCGATCAGGTTGCCCGGCCCGATATCGAGGCCCAGTTCGACGATATGGGCCCGCCCCGCCGCTAGATAGAAGATGTCCTGGGCCGCGTCGCCCCGCCGGCACAGAAATTCCCCCTTGGCGACGCGGCGCTCCGTCATGAAGGGCAGCAGGGATTTCACGTCGAATTCCGCATGGGCCATTTCATGGATGCGGCGCTTCAGGCGCACGGCCTGATACAGGCGCATCGCGTTCAGCGGAAACAGGCAGCCGTGCAGCACCATGATCGGCACCAGGTCGCCGTAGACGCCGTAGGAAAAGAACAGGAAATTGCTGGCCAGCCCGACAATCCGAAGCGGGATCATCGACTTCATCCAAAAGGTGACGAAGACCGCGCCGGACGCGACGTAGCCGAGAATTTCCAGTAACTGCATGTGCTCCCCGATCGGTCTTGTTTTTAGACCATACCTTCTAACCACTCACAGGGGGGTGGGAAAGCATTCAATTTTTGGAATGTTCCGGGCGACGGTGGGCCGCCGGCCCGTCAGTCCTTGATGATCTCCGGTGCAGGCGGGGCCTTGCCCAAAATCATGTCTGCCGCCTTTTCCGCGATCATGATGGTCGCCGCGTTCAGGTTGGCGGACGGCATGTTGGGCATGATCGAGGCGTCGACCACGCGCAGGCCTTCCAGCCCGTGCAGGCGCAACTGGTCGTCGACCACGGTCGACTTGTCCGTCGCCGGGCCCATGCGGCAGGTGCCCATGGGGTGGAAGGTGGTGGTCGCGCGGATCTTGGCGGCTTCCATCAGGTCTTCGTCGGACTGCACATGGTCGCCGGGAAATTCCTCGCCGTCGAAGTATTTGGCCATGGGGGCCGAGCGCAAGATGCGGCGGACCAGCTTCATGCCGGCCAGCAGGACCTGGCGGTCCGTCTCGTGCTCCAGATAGCGGGGGTTGATGATCGGCTTGTCGAAGGGGTCGGTGCTGACCGCCTTCACATATCCGGTGCTTTCCGGGCGCTGCTGCCAGGAGGCCACGGTCATGCCGGGAAACTTGTCGAGCACGGTCTGGCGGCCCGAGACGTAGCTGGCCGGGGTGAAGGTCAATTGCAGGTCCGAATTGGCGATGGCGGGGTCGGAGCGCCAGAAGGCGTAGACCATGGTCGCCTGCAGGCCGAGCACGCTGGGCTTGCCCATCAGCCATTTCGCCACTTCGGGCACCAGGGCCAGGCCCTGGGCCCGCTGGTTGAGGCTGCCCGTGTTCTTGACCCGGGCGGTGAAGCGTGGCGCGTAATGGTCGCGCAGGCCCTGGCCCACGGCGGGCAGGGCGTGGCGGACGTCGACGCCCAATTCGCCCAGATGGGCCGGGTCGCCGATGCCGGACAACTGCAAAAGCTGCGGCGAGTTGATGACGCCGCCGGACAGGATGACTTCCTTTCGGGCGGCGATCTCATGCGCTTGGCCGCCGCGCCCGCCCTTCAGGAACCGCACACCGGTCACCCGTTTGCCGTCCATCACCAGGTCCGTGGCATGGGCGCTGGTGATGACGTTGAGTTTACCCTGCTTCATGGCCGGATGCAGGAAGGCCCGGGCGGCGCTCATCCGTCGGCGGTTGTAGATGGTGCGCTGGGTATAGGCCACGCCTTCCTGGTGGGCACCGTTGTAATCGGGATTGCGCGGGATGCCGCAGGCTTCGGCGCCGTCCATGAAGGCTTCGCAAAGCTCGTGGGGCATGTCGGTGTCGGTGACGGTCAGCGATCCGTCGCGGCTGCGGAACCGCTCATCGGCTTCGCCGATGCGTTTTTCCGAGCGTTTGAAATAGGGCAGCACGTCGGCATAGCCCCAGCCCCGGTTGCCCATCTGCGCCCAGGAGTTGTAATCCTCGCGGTTGCCGCGGTTGTAGACGTTGCCGTTGATCGACGACGATCCGCCCAGCGTCTTGCCGCGCGGGACCGGAATCGCTCGCCCGGCGGTCCATTCCGTCGGCTCCGTCTGATAGCGCCAATTAAGCGTTTTGTGATCCAGCAGCTTCATGAAGCCGGCCGGGATATGGATCATGGGGTTCCAGTCGGGTGGCCCGGCTTCCAGCACGCAGACGGAATTCCTGCCGTCCGCCGAAAGCCGATTGGCCAGCACGCAGCCCGCCGATCCGGCGCCGATGATGATGTAGTCGTATGTGTCCATGCGGGGTCTTCAACCTGGATGATATCTGGGGCGGGCTTCGCGCCGCTTGAAGCCCCTAGAAAACCCCATCACGGCGGGGCGCGGCAAGGGGCAATTCGGGAAGATTAATCGGCCGAGGTGGGGCGATCTGTACATATTGCGGCCTTCGGGCGAAGGGTGATAGCGTTCCTGTACCCGCTACGGGCCATGTTATCGGCACCGGCCGGGGCCTTGTCTTGGCGGTGCGATTTGTCGATGCACCGCCTCCTGTGTGGTTTCCTGGGCCTGCGTTCCCGCGGGGTTTTTCTGAAAGGGACTGCGATGAGGTCTGTGCTGTGCCGCTTGGTTCCCGGTCTGGGGTTCCTTCTGATTTTCATTCTGTCCATTCCTGTGGAGGGCGCCGCCGGTGAGATTGCCCAGATGGGGGGCGGTGGGCCGCCTCCGCCGGAGAAAATGATGCGGCGCATGGACGAAAACGGCGACGGCAAGATTTCACGTCAGGAGTTCCTGGGCCCGCCGAACCGCTTCGATATGATCGATGCCGACAAGGACGGCTTTCTGACCGTTGAAGAGATCACGACGTTCCGCGCCAAACGCCAGAATGATGGCGGCATGGGGGGGCAAAGCCCGGCAAAAGGTCCCAACGGCGAAGCTTTTCTGACGGCGGCGCAACTGAGGCTGCTGATCACAGGTACTGAGATTTCCCACACCTCGCCACGCAGTGGCAACGCAGTGCTGATGAAATTCCTGGCCGACGGCACCGTCGACGGTACCGTCGGCTTGGGCACGCCGATTAATGGCACTTGGCAGATCAAGGAGAACGGGCAGCTGTGCTTCGACGTTGCCGTGCTGGGCAACGGCATCTGCTTCTACCTGATACGCAAGGGGGACAATCTGGAGCGCTACAACCGTGATGGTCGCCCGGCCAAGGGGATCGACTGGACCATCTCTAATCCGGGTCCCGACGCAAACAAGGTGCCGTGATCCCGCCCGCAACCGCCATTTTTGCGGGCTTCGGTTCGCAGATTTTCCGCTAACCGGAAGGTGCCGCCGTGCCGCCGATTTCCGACAAAAACACGCCCGTCCGCTTTGCCGATCCGCTTCCGGACGCCGTCGATGTCGTCGTCATCGGCGCCGGGGTGGCGGGCACGGCGACGGCCTATTTCCTGGCCCAGCGCGGGCAGAAGGTCTTGCTCTGCGAAAAGGGCCGGGTCGCGGGCGAACAGTCGTCGCGCAACTGGGGCTGGATCCGGCAGCAGGCGCGCGATCTGGCGGAACTGCCGATCATGATCGAGGCCAACCGCATCTGGCGCGGCCTGGCGGCGGAGACGGGGGAGGCCGACCTGACCTTCACCCAGGGCGGCTGCCTTTACCTCGCCACCACCCAGGCTGAAATGGCGGGCTACGAGGGCTGGCTGGCCCGGGCCAGGGATTATCAGCTCGACACCAAACTGTTGTCGCCGGCGGACCTGTGTGCGCTGTATCCGGGCCTGCCGGGCACCTATACGGGCGGCATGTATACGGCCAGCGACGGCCGGGGCGAGCCCTTCGCCGCCATCCCGGCCCTGGCGCGGGCGGCGCAGCGGCTCGGCGTCGCGGTGATTGAGGATTGCGCCGTGCGCACCCTGGACGTGACCGGCGGGCGGGTTTCCGGCGTGGTCACGGAAAAGGGCCGGGTTTCCTGCAATGCCGTGGTTTTGGCGGCGGGGGCCTGGACGACCCATTTCGCCTCCAACGTCGGGGTCGACGTGCCGCAATTGGCCGTGCGCTGCACCGTGGCGCGGACGGAAGCCGCCCCCATGCTGTTCGCCAACCAGCCCGATGTGCCCAACATCCGCGACGTGGGGTTCTGCCTGCGCAGGCGCGCCGACGGCGGCTATACGCTGGCCACCGGCACCCATGCGGACCATTACCTGTCGGCCAAGTCGTTCAGGTACGCGACCAAGTTCATCAAGGCCATGAGCGCGTCCTGGCGCGACATCCGCCTGCACATCGGCGCGCCCAAGGGCTATCCCGGGGCCTGGGGCATGCCGACGCGGTGGTCCGGCGACGAGATCAGCCCGTTCGAGAAGACCCGTGTGCTGAACCCCGAGCCGACGGCGGCCGAAGTGCGGCGGCTCGAGGACCGAATGGCGAAACGCTATCCGGCGCTGGCCGGCGTCAAGCTGGCCGAGGCCTGGGCCGGGATGATCGACGTGACCCCCGACGTGGTGCCGACCCTGGGTGAGGACCCGATGCTGCCCGGCATGTTCATCTGCACGGGCCTGTCCGGCCACGGCTTCGGCATCGGCCCGGCGGTCGGCCGGGTCATGGCCGACATGGTGACCGGGCGCGACCCGGGCCACGACATGACGCGCTTCCGCGCGGAACGGTTCCGCGACGGCAGCCCCATCGTGCCCGGGCCGTACCTGTAACCTTCCGTGCACTCAGGGCAGGCGGCAGCCCGCCTGCATGCAGGCCGCGATGCTTTCCAGTAGCGCCCGGCTAAGCCTGCCGTCGGCGGCCCCGGAATAGTAGCCGGCCTCATGCAGGCGCACTTGATAGCGCACGATGGTCGCGGGGGCGGCGGCGCGCAGGGCCTTTTCCAGGGCCAAGAACCGTTCCAGCATCGATGGGCCGGACGGCACCGGCGGCGGCGCGGGGGCGGTCTCGACCGGGGTTCGGGGAAGGGCCGGCGGCGTGGGGGCGGTGGGCGTCTGCGTTACCGCGGTCAGGGGGACATCGGCGGGCGGCGGGGAGGTTCGCGCCGGTTCGGGATCGGGCTCCGGTGCCGCGGCCGGTTCGGGGGCGCCGGTCAGAAGGACGGGCGCCTGTTCCACGGCGGTCTCCGGCGGCGGCAGGTCGAGGGTCGCCACCGGCGTCTAGCGCTGCCGGCGTTCCGCCTTCGTGCGGTTTTCGCGCGCCTTGGCGTAGTCGGGGCGCAGCGCCAGGGCGCGGTCGTAATCGCGAATGGCGGCGGCGAAGTCGCCCTTACCCGCATGGGCGATGCCCCGGTTGTTGTAGGCGGCGGCGTATTTCGGGTCGAGCGCGACGGCGGGGTCCAAGTCCCGGATCGCCGCGTCATGGCGGCCCAGCATCATCAAGGCGCCGGCCCGGTTGTTGAGGGCGCGGGGGTCGTCGGGATTGAGTGCCATGGCGCGGTCCAGGTCGGCCACGGCGGCGGCATAGTCTTTCTTGCCATGATGGGCGCGGGCGCGGTTGATGCGAAAGGCCGCGCGTCCGGGCTCAAGGGCGATGGCGCGGCTGAAATCGCCGATCGCCGTGTCGAAGCGGCCCTGACGATTCAGGATGATTCCTCGGTTGTTGACGGCGGCGGCGTCGCCGGGGGTGAGTGCCATGGCCTGGCCGTAATCGGCGGCGGCGGCATCGAGTGCCTCTTTGCGGGCATGGGCGTCGCCCCGGTTCTTGAAGGCTTTGGACAAGGTGCGGGCATCTCGCAGGCCACCGTCGATCAGCACCGTGCAGGCATCGATGCAGCGGTCGGGATTCATGTCACAGGCGCGGCACGCCCCGCCCTGTGCATCGGCAGGAGCCGGCGCCAGGGCCAGCACCGCGCAGAACAGCACAGCCACCAGAAGCTTTTTTCGCAATTTGAGTTGCGAATGATATTCAAAAATATATAACAAAATCAATATACTTGCGGTCATTTTCGAACTGTGTAAATGTAGGGTCAGCATAGGGACGGCACTGGTTCACATCAAAGGAGACGGCAGATGAAGGGCGACGCGGAGGTGCTCAAGCGCCTCAATCTGATCCTCAAGAACGAACTGACCGCCATCAACCAATATTTTCTCCATTCCCGTATCTTCAACGACTGGGGCATGGATGACATCGGCGAACACGAATACAAAAAATCCATCAAGGACATGAAGCAGGCGGACAAGCTGATTGCCCGCGTGCTGTTCCTCGACGGCCTGCCCAACCTGCAGGACCTGGGCAAGCTGCGCATCGGCGAGAATACCGAGGAAATCGTGAAATGCGACCTGGCGTTGGAAGAGCAGTCGATCGCCGACCTGCGCGCCTCCATCGCGTTGTGCGAGAAAAAGGGCGACTTCGTTTCGCGCGAACTGCTCGACGGCATTCTTGCGGACGAGGAAGAGTACCTGGACTGGCTGGAAACCCAGGTCAGCCTGATCAAGGACATGGGCCTGCCCAACTACATCCAGTCGCAAACGTAAGGAGTGCCGCGTCATGAAAGGCAAGAAAACGGTCATCACCGCCCTCAACGGCCTGCTGACCCACGAGATGTCCGCCGCCGATCAGTACTTCATTCATTCGCGCATGTACCAGGACTGGGGCCTGGAAGAGCTTTACGAGCGCATGAAGCACGAACAGGAAGAAGAGTTGGACCATGCCGCCAAGATCATCGAACGCGTCCTGTTTCTGGAAGGCACACCCGACGTGGCGGCCCGCGCCAAGCTGAAGATCGGCAAGGACGTGCCGTCGATGATCAAGAACGATTTGGCCTATGAGGTCTTCGTGCAGAAGGAATTGGTCAAGGTCATCGCCCTGTGTGAGAAAGAGGGCGACTACGTCAGCCGCCAGATGCTGACGGGCCTGCTCGAGGACACCGAGGAAGACCACCTCTACTGGTGTGAAAAGCAGCTCGGCCTGATCGAGAAGATGGGCCTGCCCAACTACATCCAATCGAAGACGTCCGGCGGAAGCTAAGTAACGGGCCTGGGGCCGCCTACTTCTCCAGCAGCGGCTCATACCGCCGGTCGGTCAGCGTTTTCATGAACGCGACCAGGGCATCGATGCGCTTGTCGTCGAGCGCCGGGCCGTGGGCTAACTCCTTCGCGGACAGGGTCGCCGGCACCTCGGGGGCGCGGAACGGTTTGCCCGTTTCCGGGTTGATCAGGCGGTCCGGGTCCTTGGTGTTGTACTTGTTGTAGAACAGCACCGTCGTCCGCAGATCCTTGAACACGCCGTTGTGCATGTAGGGGCCGGTCACGGCCACGTTGCGCAGGCTCGGCACCTTGAACTTGCCGTCCTGTGCCTTGTCCGTCACCGCCGGATTTTCCAGCAATCCGTGGTCCACATGGTCCGGTTTCGTGCCATTGGCCCGGCGTGCGGTGGTGTTCACGGGAATTCCGATGTTGTGGAACTGGTAGTTGGTGAAGGTCTCACCCTTGACCGGCTGCACCGCGTGCAGTTGGTGGCACTGGTTGCAGTTGGTGAACTGCTGGGAAAAGAACAACAGCCGCCCCAGTTCCTCCTGATCCGTCAGCTTGGCCTCGCCCTTGAGGAAGCGGTCGTATTTGGAATCGAAGGGCGCGAACTCGGCCGTCTCCTCGAAGGCGGCGATAGCCTGCGTCATGGCGCCGTAGGCGGCGTCGGTGTCGCCCGCCACCTTGGGCCCGAACAGTTTGGCGAAGGCCGTCACATAGGCCGGGTTTTCCCACAGCCGTTTGACGACGCTGATCTTGTCCGGCATGCCCATTTCGAGGGGGTTGAGGGGCGGGCCCCCGGCCTGACCGGCCAGATCCGGCTCCCGACCGTCCAGAAACTGCCCGCCCTCATAGGCGCCGTCCTTGCGTTGATGGAACCGGGGCGAGAATTTGGCATAAGCCGCCGTCGGCGCGTTGCGATCGCCCAGCGACATGCCGTCGTCGCCCAGGGACACGGCCCGGCCCACGGCGGTTTCCCGGGGGTCGGTGAAGGCGTGGTCGGGGTCGTGGCAGGTCGCGCAGGCCTGGGTGCGGTTCTTCGACAGGTTGGTGTCGAAGAACAGGGCCTTGCCCAGTTCCGCCGGGGTGGCGTAATCGGCTGCCCGGGCGGAGGGCGCCGCAAGCAACAGGCTCAAGACAAGGGCCGTGAAAAAAAGGCGGTGGGCAAAGGAAGTATGGTGTTGCATTTGACGATCCATATTGCGAATGCGACTTGCTATCACCATTTTGCAAGGCTGTGTTGATCAAAATCAAAAGCCCGCGGGTTTTTGTCGGAGACGGGATCAAAGGCCGCTGATCATCACCCAGGCCACCGCCGCCGGGGCGACGAAGCGGCAGATGAATATCCAGACCTTGGCCAGGGCGAAGGGATGGTCGCCCCCGGACTGGGCCTCGTCGACGGCGCGGGCGGCGACGGACCAGCCGACGAACAAGGTAATCAGGATGCCGCCGAGCGGCAGCATGATGTTGGATGCCAGATAATCGACCGCATCCAGGATCCCCTTGCCGCCGACCGTCACGTCCTTCCAAGGGCCCAGTGACAGGGCGGAGGGCACGCCCAAGGCCCAGGTCACGGCCCCGGCCCCCCAGGTCGCGGCGCGCCGGGACATTTTCCGTTCGTCGATCAGATAGGACACCACGGGCTCGATGATCGACACCGCCGAGGTCAGGGCGGCGATGGCCAGAAGGGCGAAGAACAGGAAGGCGAACAGTGCCCCCGCCGGCATCTGGGCGAACACGGCGGGCAGGGTGATGAAGGTCAGCCCCGGTCCGGCCGCCGGATCGAAGCCGAAGGCGAACACGGCGGGCAGGACCATGAGCCCGGCAATCACGGCGAAGCCCGTATCCAGGAGCGTCACCTGGGCGGCGGTCTTGGGCAGGTTGATCTGTCTGTCCAGATAGCTGGCGTAGGTGATCATGGTCCCCATGCCCAGCGACAGAGAAAAGAACGCCTGACCCAGGGCCGCGTTCACTGTGTTCCAGGTAACACGCGAAAAATCGGGGGTCAGGAAAAACGCAATGCCCTTGGCGGCGCCGTCGAGGGTCATCGCGCGGACGGCCAGGACGATGACCAGCAGCGCCAGGATCGGCATCAGGATGCGCGCCGCCCGCTCGATCCCATGGCGCACGCCGCCGGCGACGATCACCAGGGTCAGCACCATGAAGACGGTGTGAAAGCCGGTCACGTCCAGGGGGTCGGCGATGAAGGCGCCGAAGGCGGCGCCCAGGACCTTGGGGTCGTTGGAGGCGAGGGCGCCCGACACGGACTTGACGGCATAGGCCAGGGTCCAGCCGCCGACCACGGAATAGAACGACAGGATGACGAAGCCGGCGATCACGCCGAGCCCGCCCACGGTGGGCCAGGCCCCGCCCTTCAAGGCGCGGAACGATCCCACGGGATTGCGCTGTCCGGCGCGGCCGATGGCGAATTCGGCCAGCATGACGCTGAGCCCGATGGTCAGCACGAAGACGGCGTAGAGTACCAGGAACGCGCCGCCGCCGTTCTGTCCGGTCATGAAGGGGAATTTCCAGATGTTGCCGAGTCCCACGGCCGACCCGGCGGCGGCCAGGACGAACCCCAGCCGTGTGGCGAAATGGTCGCGCGATCTCATGGCGTTCCCCCTTGCCTATGCAATGATCCGGCGTCGGCGACACTTAGAACAGGTGTCGGGCAATCTCAAGGGACTGCCCGCGCCCACTGTCAGCCGGTCCTGGCATCCCGCAGGCGACGGCGTCGGCGCTGGGCCGCCAGGTTCAGGACCTCGACCAGCATGGAAAAGGCGATGGCGAAATACAGGTATCCGCGCGGAATGTGGAAATGCATGCCGTCGGCGACCAGGGCCATGCCGACCAGCAACAGGAAGGCGAGCGCCAGCATCTTGGTCGTCGGATGATCCTGGATGAAGCGCGCCACCGGGCCCGACGACCACATCATGATCACCATGGCGATGACGACGGCGGCGATCATCACCGGCAGCTGGTCGGACATGCCGACGGCGGTGACCACGCTGTCGATGGAGAACACGATGTCGAGCACGATGATCTGGCCGACCACCGCGCCGAAGGTCGCCGCCTTGGCGCCCGCCTCGTGCTCCTCGTCGCCTTCGATGGTGTCGTGGATTTCATGAGTGCCCTTGGCCAACAGGAAGATGCCGCCCGTAAGCAGGATCAGATCGCGCCAGGATACGGTATGGTCGATGAACGGGATGGTGAACACGGGCGCGGTCAGGCCGATGATCCAGGCGATCGAGGCGAGCAGGACGATGCGCATGCCGAGTGCGGCCGTCAGCCCCAGCTTGCGCGCCCTCTCCTGCTGCGAGGCAGGCAGTTTGGCGGCAATCACGGAGATAAACACAAGATTGTCGATGCCGAGCACGATCTCGAGCGCGGTCAGGGTGAAGAGGCTCAGCCAAAGGTTCGGATCTGCGAAGTCCATGGAGCGTCTCCTTCGGAAACGGAGCGGAATATCAGAATAGGGCGCGGCGGATCAGATTCAGGCCGATCAGGAACAGCAGCATGAGCATGGCGCGGCGAAAGGCTTCTTCATTGATGTGCCGGCGAATGCGCTCGCCGGTCAGAATGCCCGCCATTCCGGGAATGCAGGCCGCCGTCGACAGCCAGACGTTCGATGGGTTCAGCACCCCGTTGGACCAGTAGAACGCAGCCAGCGGCACGGCGCCGGTGACATAGACCAGGGCGACGGAGCGTACCCAGACGTCCTTGGGCAGCCGCAGCATGACCAGATACATGATGATCGGCGGGCCCCAGACCGTGGATAGGCCGCCCAGCAGGCCGCCGGTCACGCCGGCCAGCGGTCCGGCCCACAGACGCGTGCGCGGCGTCAGGGGGTCCAGATGCGGCTTCCACATGTTGGACGCGGCAAAGGCCGCGACGATGCAGCCGAGCACCAGGAACACGCCCTTGGTGTCCATGCCGGCCAGCATCCGCGAGCCCAGGAACAGACAGGGCAGGAACACGGCGATCAGCAGCCAGTGTTCCTTCAGCGTTTCCATCCAGCCGCTCGACCGGATCGCCTGCCACAGGTTGGTGATTAGGATCGGCATGACGACGAAGGCGATGGTGTCCTTGGCCGGCAGTAGATCGAACGTGAAGATGATCGACATGGTGATGATCGGCAGACCGATCCCGGAAATGCCCTTCATGATGCCGCCGAGAAAGATCGCAAGCGCCAGCAGGGCCAGCATCGCCGGCGGTTGGCCTAGAATATCCAGCATGTCTAGGCCGCCACCCGAACGGTTTCCGCCGCCAGCGCGTCCAGCGCCGCGTCGTCGATCAGCACGGGCGCCTTGGGCGTCAGGATCATCGCGCCGCGCTCGACCCGGATGGGCTCGGCGAACAGAATCTGGTGAGGCTTGAGGAAGCCGTTCATCTCTCCGGCATTGGAAATATGGGTGCGGGCGATGCAGGCTTCCATCCAGCATCCCGGGTCGGCGGCGACGCCGTTGCCCAGCACCGGCTCCATGCCGAGTTCGCGGATGCGGGTCAACTGTTCCGCCAGGGCGGCGAGCGACCCCGCCTTCATCAGCTTCAGTTTCACAAACCGCGCACTGCCGCTTTCCGCCGCGCGTTCGATCTCGGCCGGGCCGTAGATGCTTTCGTCCAGCATCATGGGCACGGATGAGATGTCGGAAACGGCCTTGGCCGCGTCCCAGTCGTCCATGTGGCAGGGTTGTTCGAACAATTCGATGTGATCGGGTTCGAGTATGCGGGTGAAGGACAGCGCGTCGGCCTGGGAAAATCCCTGGTTGCCGTCGATGCGTAGTTTCAGGGTTCCGGCCGGCATGCGCCCGACTTCGCCCTGGATGAATTTCAGGCGCCTGGCGTCGGATTCCCATTCGAACCCGACCTTGACCTTGACCGTGCCGTAACCGGCCTGGCGGTGGCGCTCCAGCTCTTCTGCGATGCCGGCGTCGTCCGACGCGCTCAGGATCGCCAGCAGCGGCACCGGAGTGTCGCTGGAAATGTCGAGGAAGGGGCAGCCTTCCGCCATCTCGATGGCGGTCACCACGGACGACACGGCGAAGGGGGCCTTCTTGAGATGGGTGAGGGCCATGCCCTTGGCCGTGGCCGCGTCCCGGCCCTTTATCAGGGCCGCCAGTTCCCCCACCTTGGTCCAGGCGCTGTCGATGGTCTCGGCCGTATAGCCGGTCAGGATGGTCGCCTCGCCGAAGCCGTGTTCGCCGCCGTCGCCCCGGACGGTGACCAGAATGGTGTCGAAGGCGGTGACGGCGCCGAAGGCAAGCTTGTACGGCACCTTCAGGGGCAGTGACAGTCGGCGCAGGGTAATCTCGGAAATGATCATGGCGGGCGGCGCTTGTGGATGGCGTGGGCGGGTATCGACGGCAGCCATCATAACGTTTTCCCCCCATGCCGCCAGTCATCTTGCTGACACATCCTGCCGACAGGCTTGAAAAGTGGACCTATTCAGCCATTCCTGCCCCCTGGCCCTGGGGCCGAGGTGCTCTATAATGGTCCCCAAGTCAGGGCGGGAGGCCTTCACATCCATTGCGAGGACCGAAATCCATGAGCGAACAGAACGGCAAGAACAGCACGGCAAAACCGGCGGCCAAACCGGCGCCGAAGGCGGACAGCAAGACGGCGGACAGCAAGACGGCGGCGGCCCCGGACCCGACGGCCAAGACGGCCGCCGATGGCGCCGCCAAGAAGTCCACCTTGGGCGGGCTTTCCGGCGCCATCGGCATGGACGGGTCGGCGGCCACCTGGAAGCGGGTCGCCCTGGCGTTGTTCGTGGTGGCCGGTCTGGCCATCGTCGCCGCGGTCGACTACGCATCCGATGTGTCCCAGGCCCAGGATGACATGTCTCGCTTGCGTGCCCAGGTTGCCGAGGAACGCATTGCCATGAAGGCGGCGCAGGACAAATTCATGCAGGAATCCGCCGACATCGCGGAAGCCGTCGCGAACAAGAAGGAAGAGTTGGCGGCGACCCAGGCCGATATCGACAAGCGCCGGGCCGAGGCTCAGGAACTCGAGGCCAAGCTGTCGAGCCTTTACACGGAAACCAAGACGGCCCTGGAGGCCGCCTCGGAAGCGGCCCGCAAACAGGCCGACGCCCAGGCCGCCCTCGACAAACTGAACGCCGAGCGCGCCAAACTGACCGCCCAGATCAAGTCCGGGCGCGAGAATTTGGGGGCCCTGGAAAAGGACGCCGACAGCATGATGCAGGGGCTCAAGGAAACGATCTCCCGGATCAAGGGTGCGCTCGACAAGCTTTGACCAGACATCCAACCGGCAAGGACTTCACGACATGACGGCATACCGCGCGGCGGTGATCGGCCTCGGCGCCATGGGCATGGGTATGGCGAAATCCCTGGTCGCCGCAGGCATCGATACCGCCGGCTGCGACCTGTCCGAAGACGCGCGTAGTGCCTTCGCCGCCGCCGGTGGCCGGGCTGCCCAGACCCCGGCCGATGCCGCCCGGGGGGCGGACGCCGTCGCCGTGGTCGTCGTCAACGCGCAGCAGGTGGAGGCGGTCCTGACCGGCCCGGATGGGGTGCTCGACGCTCTGGCCCCGGGGGCGGTGGTTTTGGGCTGCGCCACCATGCCGCCGGACACGGCCGTTTCCCTGGCCAAGATGGTCGAAGCCAAGGGGGCGCTCTATCTCGACGCGCCGATTTCCGGCGGGCCCGTCAAGTCGGCGGCGGGCAGGCTGTCGGTCATGGCTTCGGGGTCGGCGACGGCCTTCGCCCAGGCCCGCCCGTTGCTCGATGCCGTGGCGGAAAAGGTGTTCCAACTGGGCGACGGACCCGGTCCCGGATCGACCATGAAGATGGTCAACCAACTGCTGGCCGGCGTGCATATCGCGACGGCCATGGAGGCCATGGCGCTGGCGATCAAAAGCGGCCTGGACGCCAAGACGGTGTTCGAGGTCATCACCGCGTCGGCGGGCAATTCCTGGATGTTCGAAAACCGCGTGCCCCATGTGCTGGACAACGACTACAGCCCGAAAAGCGCCGTCGACATCTTCATCAAGGATCTGGGCATCGTGCTGGCCCAGGGCGAACGCCTGGACTTTCCCCTGCCGATTTCCGAAACGGCGTTGCGCCAGTACCAGCAGGCCAAGGACATGGGCCTGGGCCGTCAGGACGACGCCTCGCTCATCAAGGTCTACCAGCGGGACGGAGGATTCTCCTTGCCCGGCGAGCCCGGGGACGGAAACGCCTGAGCCACCCGGCGGCTTCTTGCCTCTTGCCAGCCGATGGATGAATATTAGCCGAACCGGGGATTGTCAGGGTTCCTGAACCGATCAAGGCAACGGGGGACTTGGGGGTATGCCGCTTTCGACCTATCTGCCGGAGGAAATGGGCTCCGTTTCCATCGCCCCCCTGGGTCCGGTGGAAGCGGGCAGCTTCCAATCCTTCTTCATCATCTACACGGCGGGCAAGTTCGGGATCGACGATTCCGGATCGCTCAAGATCGTGCACCGTTTCGCCTCGGACTTAGGCAGGCTGCAGATGGATGATCCGGAAGGCGCCAACTACGTCTCGGCCCAGGCGTCGAACGGTGCCGTCCTGCACATGGAATACGACCTCAAGCGCAATTTCCGGCCCTGGGACAAGACCCTCTACATCAAGGTCGTGCGTGGGTTTCTCAGTGAAGGCGACCGCATCGTCATCCGTGTCGGCGACCGCCGGTTCGGCGGGCTGGGCGTGCGCATGCAGACCTTCCAGGAAAAGGAATTTCAGTTTCGTATTCTGGTCGATGCCTTCGCGACCTACGACTACGTCGAACTGCCGGACACGCCATCCATCGAGATCGTGTCCGGTCCGCCCGTCCTCTACAAGGCCGTGCTGCCGACCCTGAAGCGGGTGGGGGAGACCTTTTTGCTCGGCCTCAAGGGGGAAGACCGCTGGGGCAATCCGTCGAGCAAGTGCGAGGATACCTTCCGCGTCACCTCGACCCGGCCGGTCGAAAACCTGCCGGACGAAATTTCCTTCTATCCCGGCCAGGCTTCGGTGCAGATCGACGGCCTGCGCGCGGAAGAGGAAGGCGACCTGTGCATCGACCTGGTCGACATGGACGGCAAACTGGCCGCGCGGTCGAACCCGCTGCGCGTGGTGGCGAAGGCCGGCGGCGTCAGCTTCTGGGCCGACCTGCACGGCCAGTCCCAGGAAACCATCGGGACCAACAACGCGCGCTCCTATTTCACCTTCGCCCGCGACAAGGCGTTCCTCGACGCCACGGTGCATCAGGGCAACGATTTTCAGATCACCTCGGAATTCTGGGACGAGTTGAACAGCCTGAGCCGCGAGTTCACCCAGGACAGCCGCTTCATCGTCATCCCTGGCTACGAATGGTCGGCCAACACCTGCCTGGGCGGCGACCGCAACATTCTCTATGCCGAGGAAGGGCGGCCGATCTACCGCTCGTCCCACGCCCTGGTCGAGGACACCGGCGATCTGGACCAGGACGCCAACAGCGTCGAGGACCTGTTCGACCGGCTTAAAGACGAAGACGTCATGGTGTTCGCCCATGTCGGCGGGCGCTATGCCGACATCCGGCGCGGCCACGACCGTAAATTGGAACGCTCGGTCGAGGTCCATTCCGCCTGGGGTACCTTCGAATGGCTGGTTGAGGATGCCTTCGAAATGGGCTACCGCACGGGCATCCTCGCGACCTCGGACGGGCATAAGGGGCGGCCGGGGGCCTCGCACCCCGGGGCCACCCGTTTCGGCGCCTACGGTGGGCTGACCTGCCTGTTCGCGGGCGACCTGACCCGCAAGGATCTGATGACGGCATTGAAGCGCCGCCACCATTATTGCACCACGGGCTGCCGGGCGGTTCTCTCCACCAAGGTCGCGCTCGACCGGCCCGCCGACCGCTTCAATGACGACCCGGCCCTGGGCGGGCCGCCCGACGAACAGGTCACGGAAGCCGTCATGGGCGACATTCTGCGCACCGATGCCGACAGCGCGACCTTCGAGATCGACATTCATGCCGCCGCGCCGATCGAGCGCATCGACATCCGTGACGGCCTGCGCCTGCTGGAAACCTGGCGGCCGTCCGAGGCGGAGGATATGGGCAGCCGCATCCGGGTCATCTGGGAAGGCTCCGAATACCGAGGTCGGGGCCGGGAAACTGTATGGGACGGATTCGCCGAATTGTCCGGCAACGCCTTCACCCGGATCGCACCGATCAACTGGTACAACATCGAAAAACGCCTGGACCGGGTCAGTCCCCAGCGCGTCGAATGGTCGTCCCTGACCACCGGCGGCTTCATCGGTTTCGACGCCTGGCTGGACGACATGGTCATGGGCTGGCTGCGCATCGACACGCCGCTGGTCAAGAAAACCATCGCCGTGCAGGACATCGGGCGCGAGGATATCTGCCTGGAGGCCGGCGGTCTCGGCCGCCGCGTGCGCATCTATCGCATTCCCGAGGAAAACCCCCATAAACGGCTCAGACTGGAGCGCAAAATTCCCCTCAACCCCGATCGCGACAACGCCCTTTACGTGCGCATCACGCTGGAAGACGGCCACGTCATCTGGTCGTCGCCCATTTACCTCGTTCCATGACAGGTTATTCATGACAGGTATCGATCACGTCGTTCTGGCCGCCCGCGACCTCGCGGCGCTGTCGCAATTTTACGAACGGCTCGGCTTCACGCTGACGCCCCAGGCGCAGCATCCCTTCGGCACGGGCAACCGATTGGCCCAATTGCAAGGGAACTTCATCGAACTGCTGTCCGTGACCAAGCCCGATGATGTGCCGGAAGCTGGGCCGGACGCGTATTCTTTCGGCGCCTATAACCGGGACTATCTGAAGACAGGCGACGGCATGTCCATGCTGGCCCTGACCTCGGACGGTTGGGAGGCCGACCGGGCTCGGTTCGAGCGATCAGGATTCAAACTTCACGCCCCCTTCGCCTTCGGGCGCAAGGCGCGTCAGCCCGACGGCAGCGAGGTGAAGCTGGATTTCCGCCTGACCTTCCTGACCGACCCTGCCCTGCCGCGCGCGCCCTTCTTTACCTGCAACCACCGCCACCCAGCGGAAATCTTCTGGAAACCCCAGTATCAGACCCATGCCAACGGCGCGCGGCGGATTGTCGAAGTGCAGATGGTCGCTGAAAATCCGGAAATCCACATCGGCCTGTTCAAGCGTCTGTTCGGGGCCGTGGTGCCCATCAACGGCGGCATTTGCGCGGGGCTGCTGGACGGGGCCGGGTTTTGTGTTCTGGAGCCCGAGGCCTTTGCCGAGACCTATCCCGGGGTGGCGATCCCGACGGTGCCGGAGGGCGAAGTTCGGTTCGCCGGGTTCCGCGTCGCCGTCGACGACCTGGATGCCGCCGAGGCCCTGTGGCGGGAAAACAGTGTCGCATTCCGGCGTGTCGGTGGGCGCATTTACGTTTCCGGCGAAAATGCCTTCGGCTGCCTCATTGCCCTGTCGGTCAGCTGATTCGGCGTGTTGAATACCTATATAGCTATATAGGACTTGAAGGTTTCCGGTCTCTGGGTGTAGGAATCAAGGAAAGGCCGCATTGAACCGGCCGTATCAGGGAACGCATCCATGGTTTTCTCCGCCTTGGCGACGGTGCTTGAGGACGGCGTGCATTCAGGCATGCCGCGCCTGCCCAAGTACCTGCAACTGTCCGATGCCATCGCCCGTGCGATCCTGCAGGGGCGGCTGAAGACCGGCGAGAAACTGCCGCCGGAAAGCGAACTGGCGCGGGTGCTGCCGGCCAGCCTGGGCACCATCCAGCGCGCGCTCAACAATCTCGCCGAACGGGGCCTGTTGGTCCGCCGTCACGGTCACGGCACCTTCGTCGCCGAACCGGCGATGGCGCCCAAGGATCTCTGGCATTTCCGCTTTCTCGCCGACGACGGGCGGTCGCTGCTGCCGGTCTATACCCAGGTCGGCTCCATCGACGTCGTGCGCCGCCCCGGGCCCTGGCGCGATTTCCTGGGCACCAAGGACCTGATCGTCGTCACCCGGCGCATCGACGTGAACCATGTTCATACGGGAATCAGCGAACTGTACCTGCCCGAATCCCGCGTGCCGGGCCTGTTGAAGGTTCGGCCCAAGGATTTGGAGAACGTGAACATCCGCGCCTTTCTGGCCGACCGGTTCGGGATCGCCACGGAACGGGTGCGCGAGATGGCCGCCTGCGGCACTCTGCCGGAAACGGTCACGGCGGCCCTCGGCCTGACGCCGGGTGTGGCGGGCCTGGCCTATCACATGGAAGGCTTCGCGCACCACGACCGGCCCATCAGCTATCAGACCGCCTGGTTTCCGCCGGGCGGCCCGCGCCTGGTTCTCGGCGAGAAACACGAATAGGAAGACCCATAGGGATGGCCATACGGATGGAATACATATGAGCAACGACACCCTTACCGTTGAAATCTGGCGTGGCCGCGAGGACGGTCGGTTCGATACCTTCGAGGTGCCGCGCATGGCCAGCCAGACCGTGCTCGACATCGTCACCTACGTGCAGCGCAATCTGGACCCGGGGCTCAGCTACCGCTTCGCCTGCCGGGTCGGGGTCTGCGGGTCCTGCGCCATGACCGTGAACGGCAAGCCGCGCTGGACCTGCCGCACCCATGTCGACAAGGTCGCGGATGAAGGCACCTTGCGTATCCAGCCCCTGAAGAACATGCCGGTGATCCGCGATCTGGCCGTGGACATGACCGAATTCTTCGAAAAATGGACCAAGGCCAAGGCCCACTTCGTGCCGACGGCGACTCGCCATGACGACTTCGCCCAGGTCTCGCCCAGCGACCCCAAGCGCAAGGAAGCCACGGCGGGGATCGAATGCATCAACTGTGGGGTCTGCTATTCGGCCTGCGACACGGTGTCCTGGCTGGGAGACTATCTCGGCCCGGCCGCCCTCAACCGGGCCTGGACTCTGGTCAACGACGCGCGCGACGGCGGCCAGTCGGCGCGGCTGAAAGCCATCGCCGGGGCCGGCGGCTGCCAGTCCTGCCATTCGCACCAAAGCTGTTTCGAACTCTGTCCCAAGCATCTGAACCCGACGGCGTCGATCGCCGGGCTCAAGCGCGCGACGGTCAAGGCGGCGCTGAAGGGGGAGATCTGATCCATGACTCCCGAACGCGCCGAAACCCTGGAATGGCTGATGCAGCGGGTCTCCGCCGCCGTGCTTGCCGTTTGTGTGATCGTGCATCTGGCCGTCATCGTCATCGCCGTGCAGGGCGGGGTGACATCAAAGGAAATCGTCGCCCGGGTCGGCGGTTCCGTGCCCTGGCTTGCGTTCTATTCCGTGTTCGTGATCGCCGTGGCGCTGCACGCGCCGACGGGGTTGCGCAACATCCTCCGCGAATACACGGCCCTCGGCCGCCGCGCGACCCATTGGATCATGGCCGCCGTCTGCGTGCTGATCCTTGTCATGGGGTTCCGCGCCGTCGTGGGCCTCTATGGATTGGGGGTATAACGGCATGAAGACGCATCGCAACCACGCTAACTACTGGGCCTTTGTCCTGCACCGGATTTCCGGGCTCGCCCTGTTGCTGTTCCTGCCAGCGCACTTTTATGTCCTGGCGCTCGCCGTCGAACAATCGGCGACCCTCGATATGTTCCTGTCGTGGACCGAAGCGCCCCTGGTCAAGCTTTTGGAAACCGGGCTGGTGATCCTGTTGGCCGCCCATATGACCGGCGGGCTTCGCATCCTCGCCATCGAATTCCTTGCCTGGCGCAACTGGCAGAAATCCGTGGTCGCCATCACCGGCGGGCTGTCGCTGGCTGCCGGGCTGCTGTTCCTTCTCAATGCGGGATGACCGGGTCACCATGAACGAGTTGTCGCCCGAACTGATCGTGGTGCTCGGGGCGTTCCTGGCGGCCTTCGTCGCGGGATCGTCCGGGTTCGGCGATGCCCTGGTGTCGGCGGCGTTCTGGCTGCACGTTCTGCCGCCGGTCGAGGCCGCGCCCCTGATCATCCTGACCGGCATCACTCTGCATGTGTTCCTGCTGATCCGTCTGCGCAGCCGGCTGGATTTCTCGCGCCTGCTGCCGTTTCTGGCGCTCGGCGTCATCGGCGTGCCCTTGGGCACCTGGTTGTTGCAACACCTGCCGCCGGAACCCTTCAAGCTCGCCGTGGGCGCCCTTCTGGTGCTCTACGGCGGCGGGCTGTTGATCTTCGCCAACCCGCCGACCATCACCCGGGGCGGGCGCGGGCTGGACGCGGCGGCGGGCGGCATCGGCGGCGTGTTGGGCGGCATGGCGGGGCTGTCGGGCATCGTGCCCGCGGTGTGGAGCGGCCTGCGCGGCTGGCCCCGCGACCAGGCCCGCGGCGTGACCCAGCCCTTCATCCTGATCATGCACAGCCTGTCGCTGGCCGCCATGGCCTATGCGGGCCTGATCACGCCGCAGTTGGCGCACAACTATCTTTGGGCCATGCCGGCCATGGCCCTGGGCGGGCTGATCGGCATCGGCTGCTACACCCGTTTGAACGAAGAACGCTTCCGGCGCATCGTCCTGGCCATCCTGGCCGGCGCCGGTTTGACGTTGATTGTCTAGGAGGCGACCCAAGATGAAACTCGATCTCGACGCCGTCGAGGAAACGGCCAAACATCTGTATATCCAGGCGCTGAAAATCCTGCCGCCGGACATCAAGGACGGCTTCAAGCGCCTGGATGCGACGGAGACGGACCCGACGGCCAAGTCGATTCTGGCGACCATGATCAAGAACATCGACGTGGCCGAGGACACGACCAACCTTTTGTGTCAGGACACCGGCATCCCGATCTACAACATCCTGATCGGGCGTGGGGTCGAGGTCGATGGTCACGCCCTGAAACAGGCGATCCGCAAGGGCTGTGAGCGGGCGACGACCGAACATCCCCTGCGCTCCTCCGTCGTCCACCCGATCACCCGCGTTAACGAACAGACGTCCTGCGGCATCAAGGTGCCGGTCATCACCATCGACTTTTCCGACAAGGACGAGTTCTTCGAGATGGAGATGATCCCCAAGGGGTCCGGGTCGGAGAACGGCAGTTTCCTGAAAATGTGCATCCCGGCCGAGGGCGTGGCCGGCATCAAGACCTTCGTCGTCGACAAGGTGATGGAAGTGGGTGGCCGCGTCTGCCCGCCGACCATCGTCGGTGTCGGCGTCGGCGGCACCTCGGACCTCTGCACCAAGCTGGCGAAAAAGGCGGGGGCGCGGCCGCTCGGCTCCGTCTGTGACGACCCGGAGGGTGCGAAACTGGAGAAGGAACTCAGCGCCGCCGTCAACATGCTGGGCATCGGCCCGCAGGGCCTGGGGGGCGATTCAACCGCCTTCGCCGTGCATGTTGAGACTGCGGCCACCCACATCACCATGAACCCGGTTGCCGTCAACATCATGTGCCATTCGGCGCGCCGCGCCCGGGCGACCTTCACGCCCAAAGGCGTCGAGATCGGGTTTTAAATTTTTCCTCACTGCCTCACTGCCTCAGTGGTTCAAAAAATGTTCACCACAGAGACAGTGAGACGGTGAGAAGAAAGGAAGAGAAAAATGGTTGAGCATGTCATTCATATGCCCTGCACCGAGGAACAGATCAGGGAGCTTAAGGCCGGCGACACGGTGATCCTGGAAGACTGGCTCTACGGCATCCGCGACGCGACCCAGATCCACATGTTCGACAAGGGCCGCACGACGCGCTTCGATTTGAACGGCCATGCCGTCATCCACACGGCCCCCAACGTGAAAAAGGTGCCGAAATCCAACTTCTGCCCGGCGGGCTATCAGTCCGTGTGCATCGGCACCACGACCTCGCAGCGCATGGAGCGCTTCACCCGTCCGTTGATGGAGCAGTACGGCGTGCGCATGATCATCGGCAAGGGCGGGCTCGGCGAGGACAGCCGCGCCGCGTTCAAGGAATTCGGCGGCATCTACCTGGCCATCATCGGCGGCACGGCGGCGCTGGAAACCACCTGGATCGAGCAGATCACCGACGTCGATCTGGAAGACCTCAACCCCGAGTGCCTGTGGGAATTCAAGATCAAGGGCTTCGGCCCGCTGCTGGTCGCCATGGACGCCCACGGCGGCTCGCTCTACGACGGGGTCAAGAAGACCGCCGAGGACCGCCGGGCGGAAGCCCTGGCCAGCATGGGAGTTTCCTCGTGAAGCCCGAAATCGACACACAGCAGACCGACGTTCTGATTCTGGGCTCCGGCGGGGCCGGGCTGTTCGCGGCCCTGCACGCCAAGGACCTGGCGCCGCACTTGAAGGTGACCGTGGCGGTCAAGGGCTTGCTCGGCAAGACCGGCTGCACCCGCATGGTGCAGGGCGGCTACAACGTGGCATTGGCCCCCGGTGACAGCGCCGAACGCCATTTCATGGATACGGTCGAGGGCGGAAAATGGCTAAATAATCAGGAGCTTGCCTGGACCCTGGTGACCCAGGCCCAGGTCCGCATCCGCGAGCTGGAGAACGAGCTCGGCTGTTATTTCGACCGCAACCCGGACGGCAGCATTCATCAGAAAGCCTTCGCCGGGCAGACCTTCGACCGCACGGTGCACAAGGGCGATCTGACCGGGATCGAGATCATCAACCGCCTGATGGAACAGACCTGGGCGCGCGACGTCGACAAGCTGGAAGACCACCGCGCGATCGAACTGATCAAGTCGGCGGACGGGTCGCGCATGTCCGGCGTGCTGTTCATCGACATGCGGACAGGGCAGTTCCGCTTCGTCCAGGCCAAGGCCGTGCTGCTGGCCACCGGCGGCGGGCCGACCATGTACAAGTACCACACGCCCTCCGGCGACAAATCCTGCGACGGCATGGCCATGGCCCTGCGCGCGGGCCTGGGCATGCGCGACATGGAAATGGTGCAGTTCCACCCGACGGGCCTGATCGCCGGGTCGGACACGCGTATGACCGGCACGATCATCGAGGAAGGCCTGCGCGGCTTCGGCGGCTACCTTCTGGGCGGTGACGAACAGCGCTTCATGCACAAATACGATGAACGCAACGAACGCGCGACCCGCGACATCGTGTCCCGCGCCATGTTCACGGAAATGCGCGCGGGCAACGTCGCCGCCAACGGCGGGCTCTACATCACCATGAAACACCTGGACACGGCCCAGGTGCGCAAGAATTTCAAGGGCATGGTCGAACGCTGCGCCGATTGCGGGTTTGACCTCGCCGCCGGTCTGGTCGAGGTCGTGCCCACGGCGCACTATATGATGGGCGGGGCCGAGTTCGAGGCCGATTGCTCGACCGTCATCCCCGGCCTGTTCGCCGCCGGCGAGGATACGGGCGGCGTCCACGGCGCGAATCGTTTAGGTGGAAACGGCGTCGCCAACTCCACCGTGTTCGGCGGCATCGCCGGCGACACCATCGCCCAGTGGACGCCCGACCACGGCCAATTCGCCGAGCCGGACCCGTCGGCCCTGGAAGACGCGGTGATGCGCGCGGGCCGCCCCCTGACCCAACCCAAGGGCGACATCGACGGCATCCGCAAGCGGCTCTACGACCTGATGTGGGAAGACGCGGGCATCATCCGCGATCTCGACTCGTTGAAACGGGCCGAGGCCGGACTGGAAACCCTCGACCGCGATCTGGACGCCACCGGCGTTACCGGCACGGACCTCGCCTACAACCTGACCTGGCACGACTGGCTCAACCTGAAGAACCTGATCCTGGTGTCCAAGGCGATCACCGCGGCGGCGACGGCGCGCGACGATTCGCGGGGGGCGCACTACCGCGCCGACTACCCGGACGTCCGCGATGTCGAAAACTCCCGCTTCACCCGCGTGACGCTCGACGGCCACGGCCAGATCAACATGACGACCGAGCCGGTCAAGTTCACCCGCGTGAAACCGGGCGAGACGCTGCTGACGGAAGGGGCGGCGGAGTAGATTGCGTTTTAGAATTGTAGGCCGAGCTGTTTATTCCCATCGACACCTCTAACCTTCTCCCAAAATTCTAGAGCACGTTCATGGCGTGCTGCGAATGCAAGGAGATAGAGACGTTGATTTTTGGTGCCGACGACCAATTCGGCTTGCTCCGTGGTATCCATGCCTTCCGCCTTTAGCAAATCTCTCCAATGCCCAAGTATTCTCGACCGGATAGATTTCGGATCGCGGAACGTGCCTATGTGATCGCGCCAACCTGGTGCAAAGGCATCCAAAGGGGATTTTTCGCTCTCAATGTAGCGTTGCAGGTTTCGCTGTAAATCTTGAATGCTTACATGGATCAGAATGTCCATGCGCTTTAAAGTGGCTAATTTCTGGATAATTTTAAAATCTAAACTTTCAAGATTGTACGGGTCCAAGAACGCAAAGTGCAAACCGTATGGGTTTAATTTAGACACAATGCGATCAACGGTTTCGATCGCTGGGCCAGCTTCTGAATACACAGGTGCGCCGACCGCAGACAACCTAGCTTCAACAGCGTCAGAATTTTCTGGGTTGAGGTCAGCAACATGTATTTCAGAGAAGCCAGCGCCATTATGCGCAGCTTCTTCCCAAGCAATTGCCGGGCTTCCATTGAATGCTGACAGTTCGTCGCGAACCCTTACTCGGCCCGGTCCAGAAAACAGATCAATGTATGTAGCGCCTGCTTTTCCAGGTCCGATGAATCTGGACCGAACTGCTCGGCTTATCCCGATGTATCGTTCGAGACGGGCATGTTTATCTCGAACCCACGGCCCTACGACTTCTCGAAGGTAACCATCTTCATCCATCTCGTAGTTTTGGTCTTCCGAGGATTTAGCCATTGAACGAACGCCATTAAAAATTGGGGAGTCAAAGTCATTAAATTCTAAAAGTAGTTTTTTGGTGTAAATTTTTTTTGTTGTTACTCCGCAGCTACACTCACTACCTCAGCCGTTCGAATGGTGGGAAACCCATCCCACAGTTCACCTTCTAACTCCCGCCCGCCAGCCTTCGGCCGGAAGCCGCCCCATTGCTTGAAGAAGAACGGGATTTTCTGGGCGATGCACTGGTCGCGGACTTCGGTCGCCCACTCCTCTTTCATCTCGCGGAAACCGGGGCCGCTTTCACCGCCGACGATCACCCAATGGATGCCCGTGAGGTCGACCTTGCCGATAGGGCCGATGAGGGGTTCGATGGACAGGAAGCGCGTGCCGGCCTGCATGTCGCGGATGTGCTTGATGCGGGATTTCTTGGAGCCGTCCTCGACAGAGGTGCCGAGCCAGATGTGCAGGGGGGCCGCGCCGTCGCCGTAGCGCCGGTTCACGTAATCCCGCATGCGCGACGACCGCTTGGTCAGCACCTGGAAGGTGTGCCAACGGGCCTGCTCCATGGTGTCGAAAACCTTGTCCACATAGGCGAACGGCACGTCCTTGTGGAACAGGTCGCTCATGGAGTTCACGAAGATCATCTTCGGTGTGCGGATGGTGAGCGGTTGTTCCAGGCGATGCGGGCGCAAGGTCAGGTCGAAGCCTTCCTCATACGGATGACCCGGCACGCCCCGAAATCGCTCCGCGAACCGCTCCGCATAGCAGTTGTCGCAGCCCGCGCTGATTTTTGTGCAGCCCGTCACCGGGTTCCACGTCAGGTTCGTCCATTCGATCTGCGATTCCTGGGTCATCATACATCTCTTGTGAACAAAACAAGAACATTTGTCAATCACATAGAGACTATAGCTTAAGCGGTGAATGAAGCCCTAACGGGCCGCCTTCGGCTTGTTCGGCGTTTTGGCCGGTTTGTCCGGACCCCAGATGCGGGAATAATAGCTGTCCGCTAGGTTCAGGGCGCCGATGGGGTTGTGGGCGAGCACCCGGTCCTTGGCAACCAGGGTCGTCGCTAGGCCTTGCGAATATTTGAAGAACAAGCTGTCGTGGCCGACGCAGAGGCCCAGCACGATGTTGAACTCGCAGCCGACCGCGTTCAGCACCTGGGCCTGCGATACCGGGTTGCACATGCTTTCGTGCTGGCCCGGCCGGATTTTCTCGTCGTCGCGCAGGCCGATGTCCTCTTTCGCCACGCCGCCGTGCTTGCAGGCGGTGGAGACGACCTCGAACCCGTGACTTTCCAGCACGCCGCTCAGAACCTTGGCCTGCTCCAGGAAGCTGATGCAGCTGGCGATGCCGATCTTGGTGAAGCTCATCTGTCTGGCGAACTGGACGATCTCTTCGACCCGCGTCCATTTGCAGTAGCCTTCGGCCTCGATCCGGGCCGAGACCTGGGCGACCTTCAGGATGGTCGGGTCCTGGTAATGGCCGACGGCCTCCTTGATTGTGTCGGGGCAAACCTTGGACGGGCAGAACCCGGGCCCACGGCTATCGCTTTCACCCTGGCGGCAGGCCTGCACGCTGGGCGGGCAGTAGGCACAGCCCGGTTCCTCGTACACGGTGCCTGAAGGTTTCTTGTCGCCGTCCATGGATATTCCTCCCTATCTTCGGGGGGCAGGTCGCCCTGCTGTGCTTGAAATTTAGTTTGCATGGGGCCCCCGGACATTGATGCAGATCACCGCAGGCAGTGCCTAGGCCGTGACAAGCCTGAGACAACCCCCTAGGATTCCGCCATGATTCGGATCCGCTCCGTCGTGGCGCTCGGCGCTACCGTGGTCGTGCTCGCCGGCTGCCTGCAGTTGACGCCGGCGCGGCGCGTGACCGATCCGTCCGCCAAGGCGCCGGCCGATCCGCTCGACGTCTATACTTTCCAGATCGACAAGGCGCGGGAGACGAGCCGGTGGTCCGAGGGCGAACAGTGGATCGCCCAGGTTCCGCCCAATCTGATCGAGGACTACCGCCGCTGGTTCGAACCGCAGGCCCATTACTTTCCGCCGCTGTGGCTATACGCCTCGGCGCGCAAGCTGGAGCAGGACGGAAACGAGCTGAAGGCCGCCTATTGGTACATCGCCGCCCGCGAACGCCAGATCCGCCAGCTGCGCCACTGCCGCGACGACAGCGCCAAGGAACAACTGATCTGGGCCGACGGCGCCTTCGCCGGCCTGCGCCGGGAAATGGGCCGCCACGAGGAGATGACCCGCTACGCCGCCAAGCATGCCTTTGCCTGGCTCGACCTGCATGCGGATACGGACGACGGCCTGCTCGAGGCCTGCCTGCGCGGCAAGGCGGGGGCGGAGCGGGCCAAGGACGGCAAGCTGATCCCCATCGAAAGCGCGGGGGGGCAGGGCAAGACCTTTCGCCTGATGCCGCCGCCGGTGGAGAACCCCGCCGACTGGGTCGTCCCGGCGGCCGAGATTCACGATATCCGCACCTGGTCGCGTATCCTGATGAAGCAGGACGTGGCGAAAATCCTGGGGGAGCCCGAGGCCGAGCCACCGACACCGACCATCACGCCGCTGCGCTAGACGCAGATGATTCCGGGCGTTGACCGGGAATTTATCTGCATTTTTTTATATATATTGTGATGATCGGCACATCCCTTTGCCGCGCGACAAGGCATGGATCAGGCATGAGCAAACCCGCGTTTCCGCAAACGCCGTCGGGCGTGACCGATTGGGAGAAGGTGTTCGAGGACCCGAACGAGGGCCTGATCGCCGTGATTGCCAGCGCGCCCAACGCGGCGGCGCTCCGAAGCTGCCTGGAGGCCGTGACCCGCCAGTTGTTCACCCGCAAGGGGGACGAGCTGGAAATTACCCGGGTCGAGGGCGAGATCGAACGCATGTTCGCCAACGCCGGCGGTGCCACGCCCACGGACGACGCCGTCGCCCTGCTGCGCTCCATCAAGGACCTGCGGACCCGCAAGGCGCAGGAATTCCTGGCGCGCAAGCATGCGGATGCCGCCGACCGCCGCGCCAAGGAAGAGGGCAGCGGCCTGAAGCGTCTGGCCTATCTGGCGTTCAAGGACCCCAAATACCTGATTGGCGCCACGGTCGCCATGCTGGCCCTGGCGGGCTATCTCTACATCGCCCTGAACGACCTGAGCACGGCAACCGCCGAGAACGCCGAAACACCCCCTGCGCCTGAAGCCGCCGCCCCAGCCGCGGACGTCCCCCCGCCCCAGGACGGTGTTGTGATTATTCCCCCGGTGGGGGCGCCGGCCGATACCGTTCACAAGGCCGAAGAGTCCAGGTCCGGCCCGATGTCCGGCATCGCCGCCGCCCTACCGACACAGCGGCGGGCCGCTTCCCCGGAGGAGGACACGCCGCCGCCGACGATCCTGTTCAAGCATGTGCCCATCCCCCGGCCGTTCGTCGGCAAGCGGGGCACCGCGGAGACCGTGTTGCCGGTCGCCATCATGGCCGAACGGAATGCGGTGGAGGATATCTGCGACATCGCGCCGGTGATCTATCACATGGTCAACATCGCGTTGTCCGACGCGGGGTTGGCCGGATCGGACTACAACGATTTCGATCTGGAGCGGATGGCCCGGACCCTGACCCGCAAGGTCAATCGTGAACTGGGCCGGTCCCTGGTGGAACGCATGGTCTTGATCCGCGATCCCGGCCGCAATGTCTTTGCCCGCCACGATTGCGCCCAGGCGCCGAAAGCCATGGTGCGGCGGCTTAAGCTGGACCGTTAGTCTTCCCGGGCGGCCGCGATGGCGGCGATGGCGGTGGCGGCGAAGCGGGCTTCGGGCGGATCGGCGCGGGACGTCAGCACGATCGGCACCTTCGCGCCCAGCACCACGCCCGCGGCCAGGCCGCTCATGAAATAGACCATCATCTTGAACAGCCCGTTGCCCGTTTCGATGTTGGGCACGACCAGGATGTCGGCGTTGCCGGCGACGGGGCTGTCGATGCCCTTCAGCTTCGCCGCCTCGGGCGACACGGCGTTATCGAAGGCGAAGGGCCCGTCGACGAGGGCCCCGATGACCTCGCCCCCCCCCGCGCGCGCGACGATCGCCTTGGCCTGTATGCTCGACGGCATGGCGGGGATCGCACTTTCCGTGCCCGACAGGATGGCAACCTTGGGCTCCGCATTGCCGAGCGCATGGCAGAGGCCGACTGCGTTGTTGGTGATGTCGATCAGGGTGCCTTCGTCGGGCGCCACGTTGACCGCACCGTCGGTGATCATCAGCACCCGGTCCGAGCCCGGCACGGTCATGTGAAACACGTGGCTGAGGCGGCGGCCCGCGCGCAGGCCGGCCTCGCGGTTGACCACGGCGGCCATCAGGGCATCCGTGTGGACGTGTCCCTTCATCAGGGCATCGACCTCGCCGCCACGGGCCAGGGCGACGGCGGCGCGGGCGGCGGCGGCTTCGTCCGTTTCGCCGGTATCGACCAGACGGTAGCCGGAGATATCCCAGCCCGCGTCGCGCGCCAGGCGCCGGATCGCGCCCGCGTCGCCGACCAGGACCGGGTCGATCAGCCCCGCCTCGGCGGCCTGCCGGACACTCTCCATGACCACCATGTTGTCGGCCCCGGCCACGGCCATGGGCACGCGGTCCAGGCCGCGGGCGCGGTCAAGCAGGTATTGAGGGACTTCGTAGGGGATGGTGCTCAGCATGATTCAGCATACACCCAAAAAAAGGGGCGCCCGCAAGAAAGGGGCGCCCGGGAAAAAGGGGAGGGCCGGGAGACGGGCGGTGGTTGCCGCGGTCTCCCGGCCTCTTGCAAGGGCGGTTAGGCCCCTTTCTGCGGGCGCATGTCGCCGGAATTGATCCCCGCGACCTCGACCGGCGCCTTCATGGCGTCGCGGCGGAACGGCTCGCCCAGTTCCTGGTTCAGGATGACCTCGATGAAGGTCGTGGTCTTGTTTTCCATCTGCGCCTTGACGGCGGCGTCCAGGGCTTCGGTCAGTTCCTGCATGGTCGTGACCTGCACGCCCTTGAGGCCGCAGGCTTCGGCGATCTTGGCGTATTGGACGTCGAGGTCCAGTTCCGTGCCGACGAAGTTGTCCTGATACCACAGCGTGGTGTTGCGCTTTTCCGCACCCCATTGGTAGTTGCGGAAGATGACCATGGTGATCGCCGGCCATTCGTCGCGGCCGACGGCGGTCATTTCGTTGGCGGAGATGCCGAAGGCGCCGTCCCCGGCGAAGCCCACGACGGGCGTGTCCGGGCAGGCGATCTTCGCACCCATGATCGACGGGAAGCCGTAGCCGCAGGGCCCGAACAGGCCCGGGGCCAGGTACTTGCGGCCCTGCTCGAAGGTCGGATAGGCGTTGCCGATGGCGCAGTTGTTGCCGATGTCGGACGAGATGATGGCGTCGCGCGGAAGCGCCGCCTGAATGGCGCGCCAGGCCATGCGCGGGCTCATCCGTTCCGGGTGCTTGTTGCGCGCCCGTTCGTTCCAGGTCGTGCCCGGATCGTCGTCTTCGTGGTCCATGGACGACAGGGTCTGCAGCCAGCGCGACTTGGTGGTGGAGATCAGGTCCTCGCGTTCCTTGCGCCCGGCGTCGCCGGCGGTCGGGGCAAGCCCGGCCAGGATCTGTTCGGCGACCTGCTTGGCGTCGCCCTGGATGGCCACGTCAACCTTCTTGGTCAGGCCGATGCGCTCGGCCTTGATGTCGACCTGGATGATCTTGGCGTTCTTCGGCCAGTAATCCATGCCGTAGCCGGGCAGGGTCGAAAACGGATTGAGCCGCGTGCCCAAGGCCAGCACCACGTCGGCCTTGGAGATCAATTCCATGCCGGCTTTGGAGCCGTTGTAGCCGAGCGGACCGGCGAACAGCGGGTGCGAGCCCGGGAAGGCGTCGTTGTGCTGATAGCCGCAGCACACGGGGGCGGACAGGCGTTCGGCCAGCGCCTTCGAGGCCTCGATACCGCCCGACAGCACCACGCCCGCACCATTCAGGATGACCGGGAACTTGGCGCCCGACAGCATCTTGGCGGCGTCGGCGATGGCCTGCTTGCCGCCCGACGGGCGCTCCAGTTCGATGACCTGGGGCAGGTCGATGTCGACGATCTGGGTCCAGAAATCGCGCGGCACGTTGATCTGCGCCGGGCCGGAGCCGCGCCAGGCTTCGGTGATCACGCGGTTCAGGACCTCGGCGATGCGGGTCGGGTCGCGGACCTCTTCCTGGTAGCAGACCATGTCCTCGAACAGGGCCATCTGCGGGATTTCCTGGAAGCCGCCCTGTCCGATGGTCTTGTTGGCGGCCTGCGGCGTGACCAGCAGCATCGGCGTGTGGTTCCAATAGGCGGTCTTGACCGGGGTCACGAAGTTGGTGATGCCGGGGCCGTTCTGGGCCACGCACATGGCCATCTTGCCGGAAGAACGCGTGAAGCCGTCGGCCATCATGCCGGCGTTGCATTCATGGGCGCAGTCCCAGAAGGTGATCCCCGCCTTGGGGAACAGGTCCGAAATCGGCATCATGGCCGAGCCGATGATGCCGAAGGCATGTTCGATGCCGTGCATCTGCAGGACCTTAACGAAGGCCTCTTCCGTGTTCATCTTGGTCATGCTTGGGATCCTCCCGTAAGCAGTTTGGCCGGCCGCCGCGTGGGGCCGGCATGGAGTGTTGTTCCGTACGTTATAGCACCCTTGACGCGGTTGGCGCGCGGCGCCGGGCACGTCCATTGGCCCCTATTCGGCGCGGCGCTCACCGCCGCATGCCGTGACGATGTAGGTAGGCCTTCCCTGGTCCAGAGGATAGGGCCAGTTGCCGCCTTTTGGTCCGGCCAGAAACCGGTTTATGGTGCGATATCGTCCCATTTTTGAGATTTTTATGCGATTTGCCGCTGTTTTAGGCACCCAGGGCGGTGCGCGGGTCCTCGAACGGCAGGCCCTGGGCCTCGGCCACGGCCCGATAGGTCAGCTTGCCCTTGTGCACGTTGAGGCCCGCCAGCAGATGGGGGTCGTCGGCCAGGGCCTGTTCGGCACCCTTGTCGGCCAGGGCCAGGATGAAGGGCAGGGTCGCGTTGTTGAGCGCATAGGCCGAGGTATGGGCGACCGCCCCCGGCATGTTGGCGACGCAGTAATGGACCACCTCGTCGACCACGAAGGTCGGCGCCGCATGCGTGGTCGGGCGCGACGTCTCGCAGCAGCCGCCCTGGTCGATGGCGACGTCGACGATGGCCGCCCCGGCCTTCATGACCATGACCATGCCGCGCGTCACCAGTTTGGGGGCTTCGGCGCCCGGCACCAGAACGGCGCCGATCACCAGGTCGGCGGCGGTGACCTGTTCCTCCAGCGTGTGGCGGTTGGAATAGACGGTCTTCAGGCCCAGGCCCATGCGGTGTTCCAGGCTGCGCAGCGTGGCCACGTTGGTGTCCAGTACTGTCACGTCCGCCCCCATGCCCAACGCCACCACGGCGGCGTTGGCGCCGACCGTGCCGCCGCCGATGACGACCACCTTGGCGGGAGCCACGCCGGGCACGCCCGACAGCAGGATGCCGCGCCCGCCGGCTTCCTTTTCCAGGCAGTGCGCGCCCGCCTGCACGGCCATGCGGCCGGCGACCTGCGACATGGGGCGCAGCAGGGGCAGGCCGCCCCCGGCGTCGGTCACGGTTTCATAGGCGATGGCGGTGACGCCCGTGTCCAGCAGTTCACGCGTCTGTTCGGGATCGGGGGCCAGGTGCAGGTAGGTGAACAGGATTTGCCCCTCGCGCAGCATCCGGCGTTCCTCGGCCTGGGGCTCCTTGACCTTGATGATCAAGTCCGCCCGGGCAAACACGGCGGCGGCGTCGGGTTCGATCTCCGCCCCGACCTGGACATAGGCCTCGTCCGCGGCGCCGATGCCGTTGCCGGCACCCGTCTCGACCAGCACGCTATGGCCCTGGTGCACGGCCTCGGCGACGCTCGCGGGCGTCAGGCCGACCCGATACTCGTGAACCTTGATTTCCTTGGGCACGCCGATGCGCATGATAACTCTCCCGGCCTGTTCAGGGCGTCGATGTTACCACTGCGGGCCGGGGGGGCAACTTGATACGGATCAGGTTCAGATGTCGCGCTTGATGATGTCGGCCAGAAGGCGGATGCCCGGCTCGATCCGCTCCGCCGCGATCGACGAGAATCCCAGGCGGAAATGGTTGCGGGCGGCGTTCTTGGCGGCGAAATTGACGCGGCCCGGCTCGATGATCACGCCATCGTCGAGCGCCCGGTCGGCCAGCTTGCCGGCGTCGAAACCGTCCGGCCCGCTGACCCAATAGCTGGTGCCGCCGAAGGTCGGCGCCTTGGACCAGCCGGGCAGGTGGTCGGCCAGAGCCCGGCCCATGATCTTCCAGCGTTCGCGGTAGGCCTTCTGCAACTTGTGGACCAGGCTGTCGTGATGGCCGAGGGCCAGGAACAGGGCCGCCGTGCGCTGGTTGTTGTTGGGCGCGTGGCGCAGCATCAGGCGGCGCAGGGCGCGGGCTTCCTTGATCAGCGGCGCCGGGCCGACCAGATAGCCCAGGCGCAGGCCAGGGAACAGGGTCTTCGACAGCGATCCCACGTAGATCACCCGTCCGGCCGTATCCATCGATTTGAGCGCCGGCGTCGGTTCGGACACGTAATTGGTTTCCCATTCGTAATCGTCTTCGATGATCACGAAGTCCTTTTCCCCGGCGCGGGCAAGCAGGTCCTGCCGCCGGGCCTTGGGCATGGTCACCGTGGTCGGCGCCTGGTGCGACGGTGTGACGAACACGATGTCGGCGCCGTCGAGCTGCCGGTTCACGGGCAGGCCGTGGGCGTCCACCGGGACCGGCAGGATGTGGTCCGTCTTCAGCCCGAAGATGTTGCGTACGTCGGGATAGCCCGGATCCTCGATGGCGACGCAGGTGCCCTCGCGAACCAAAAGCGCGGCCAGGATATAGAGCGCGTTCTGCGCGCCCAGGGTCACCAGGATTTCATCGTCACGGGCCAGGATGCCCCGGCGCGGCAGCAGGCGCGTCTGAATCTGTTCCACCAGCATGGGGTCGTCGGCGGCGAGCGCGTCGCCGGTCCATACGTCCATGCCCTTGCGGCCCAGCGCCTGGCGCGAGCATTCCCGCCACTGCGCGATGGGGAACAGGGACTGGTCCACCTGGCCGTAAATGAACGGATAGGGATAGGTCAGCCAGTTGCCCGGCTTTTCGATATTGATCTGATCGGACGGATGGACCTGGAACCGCGCGGCCCAATCGGGGCCGTTGCCGGGCCGCGGGTCCGGGGCGGGCGGCGGCGCGGCGGGCTCGTCGGCGCGGCCTTCCATGATGTCGTCGGTGACGTAGAAGCCCGACCGTTCGCGGGATTCCAGATAGCCGTCGTCGACCAACCCCTGATAGGCCAAGACCACCGTATTGCGCGATACGCTCAGACTTTTCGCCAGTTTGCGCGACGACGGTAGGGGGTCGCCCGCCGGCAACTGGCGGCCGAGGATGGCCGAAACCAGCATCTCGCGGATCTGGCCTTGGATCGAGATGTTGGGTCGCCGGTCCAGGTGGAATATGCCGTCGCGCATGGTCGTCCGATGGTCTGCACAAGTGCGAAAAGTGGTCCAGGGAATCGCCGAGTCTGGCTCTAACATGGTGCCAGGAGCGCAGATTACGATGGCGCCAATCAACTGACAAGTCCGGCGGCCCCGCATTTTGCCAGGGGCCGCACGGCATATCCACCGCCAGGAACCGACCTGCAGCGCCCCGAGGAGGAACAATCATGGAATACAACACCAATTCCCTTGAAGAGAACTGGATGCCCTTCACCGGCAACCGAGACTTCAAGAAAAGCCCGCGCATCGTCGTGCGCGGCGAGGGCCTGCATTATTACGATCACAAGGGCGGCAAGATTCTCGACGGCTCGTCGGGCCTGTTCTGCTGCCCGCTCGGCCACGGGCGCAAGGAAATCGCCCAGGCGGTGTATGAGCAGCTTTTGGAAAACGACTACACCCCGCCGTTTCAGCTGGGCCACCCGGGGGCCTTCGATCTGGCCCAGCGGGTCGCCCGCATCACGCCCGAGCCCATGAACCACATCTTCTTCGCCAACTCGGGCTCGGAAGCCATCGACACGGCGCTGAAGATCGCCATGGCCTATCATCGGGTCAAGGGCCAGGGCCACCGCACGCGCTTCGTCAGCCGCGAGCGCGCCTATCACGGCGTCAACATCGGCGGCACGTCCCTGTCCGGCATGGTCAAGAACCGCGAGACGTTTTCCGGCATGATGCCGGGCGTTGTGCACATGCGCCATACCTGGGACCCCAAGCAGACCTTCGTTCGGGGCCAGCCGGAAAAGGGGGCCGAGCTTGCCGACGACCTGCAACGTATCTGCGAGAACGTCGGCGGATCGACCATCGCCGCCTGCTTCGTGGAACCGATCGCCGGGTCCACGGGCTGCCTCGTGCCGCCCAAGGGATACCTGGAACGGCTGCGTGAAATCTGTGACGCCCACGGCATCCTGCTGGTGTTCGACGAGGTCATCACCGGCTTCGGCCGCACGGGGGCGCCCTTCGCGGCCCAGGCCTTCGGCGTCACCCCGGACCTGATGACCATGGCCAAGGCGATCACCAACGGCTGTCAGCCCATGGGTGCGATCGCCGTGAAGGACGAGATTTACGAGACCATCATCAACGCGGCGCCCGAGAACGCGATCGAGCTGTTCCACGGCTATACCTATTCGTCCCATCCGGCGGCCTGCGCCGCCGGCGTCGCCGTACAGAAGATCTACGAAGCCGACAATACCTTCGCGAAGGCGGCCGGCATGGTCGATCATTTCCAGAAGGCGCTGTATTCCCTCGAAGGGCTCGACTGCCTGGCCGACATCCGGGGCTACGGCATGATCGGCGCCATCGAACTGAAGCCCAAGGGCAATCCGGGCGCGCTCGGCACGCAGTTCCAGAAAGACCTGTTCTGGCGCGGCCTGCATGTAAAGTTCACGGGCGACTGCGGCGTCGTGGCCCCGGCCTTCGTCGCCAATGAGTCCGACATCGACGCGATGATCGGCCTGCTCAGGGAAGCGCTCGAAGAGCTCTGATCCGGATCGGAGTATGGAATTCAAGGCCGGGGCCGCGGTGCGGTCCCGGCTTTTTCTTTAGGACGCCAGATACCGGTCGCGGTAAGCGTTGCGCAGGCCCGCGAACCACACGGGCTCGTCCGGCCACCACCACAGCTTCTCGAGCGCGTCGCCCGGATAGGCATCCTTGAATGCCTGGCGGGTCTTCTTGGTCAGCAGGCCTTCGACCCCCTGGACCACGGAATTATAGCCCGAGGCGTTGCTCATCTGGGCGCCGGCGCGGGCGGTGTAGAGCGCATCGACGAAGGCATGGGCGGCATCGACGTTCTTGGCCGCCGCCGTCAGCGACAGTCCGTCCATCCAGGCAAAGGCCCCTTCCTTCGGCGCCATGTAGGCGATCGGCTGGCCGGCCTTGATCAGTTCGATGGCGGGGCCGTCCCAGGTCTGGCCGATCACCACGCCGTTGCGGGTGAAGTTGGTTTTCTGGCTTTCGTGGTCGTGCCAGAACGCGCGCATCCAAGGCCTGTGCGCGAGGGCGAATTTGAGGATGTCGCTCCAGATGGCGCGCATGGCGCTCTCGTCCTTGTAGGCGTCCTGAAACGGCGGCAGTTTTCCCTGTTCGGCCAGCATGCGCCCGATCCCGGACATCAGGGAATGGGCCCGGCCCTGGACCAATCCCTTCATTTCGGGCAGCCACAGGTCGGCCAGGGATAGATTGCCGTAGACACCCATGAAGCGGTCCGTGCGCCAGGCGATGCCTTCCGTCCCCCAGATATGGGGCAGGTGGTGCTGACCCTTGTTCCAGGACCAGTTTTCGGAAATTTTCAGGAACGCAGGCTGCACGTTGGCCAGGTTCGGGATCTTCTTCATGTCCCAGGCCTGGGTCATGTTGAGGGCCAGCCACTGGCTCTTGCGGTGGGCGGAGGGGGAAATCACGTCCCAGGCGCGGCCGTGGGTCGCGGTGACCTGGGTCAGCATTTCCTCGTTGGAGCCGACGGTGGTGATGTTGGCGGTGATGCCCGTTTTCTTCTTGAAGGCCTGGGCGAAGCGGGCGGGGACGTAGCCGGTCCAGGTCAGCACGTTGACGGTTTCGCCCTTGGCGTTGGCCGGGCGGATCAGCATCGGCGCGACGGCCATTCCGATGCCGCCGGCGGCAAGGGCGGCGCCATTTCCCAGCAAGGTGCGCCGCGTGAAAACGCGCGCCAAGCGCGCGGTCTCGCCGGCAGAAGCGCCAGCGGAAGCGGATGTTTCTTGTTGGGGCTTTCGGCCCATGAACGGCGGTCTCAATGATAATGGATCAATCCGCCATTATCGTCGTCTATCTATGCAAAACCAGCACCAGTTTCTAATTTTCACGGTGCCAGTCGTCAGGCCTATGCAAGACATGTGTGTTACTTTTTACCCATTCTAACGTCCAGCATAGGCAATGAAGGGCATACCGCCGTGAGTGAATCCGAGGCCGAGGAGGCGCGTCAGTTCGCTGTGGTGGCGCCGCAGGACGTGTCTTCGCCCAAGCTGGACGCGTTCCTTGCCCATTGCCGCGCGCTGCAAGGCGACCGGGCCATGCCCCGGTGGTCAGACTTCAAGCTCCACAAATTGCCGGCGGACGTTATTCCATACATGGCGGTGGCCGACGTCGGCGACGGGGCCAAGACCTTCACCTACCGATTCTGGGGGACCGGCCATACGGCCCTGAAGGGGGTCGATATGACGGGCCGCATGGTGTCGGAAATCGCGGCGCCCGCGCTGGCTTACATCGGACAGCGCCAATACGAGATGGTATCGGAGGCGCGCCGGCCGCTCATTTTCGTCCATGCGCTCAAGCCGTACAATCCCTGGAAGGATGAAATCCAGGTCGCCGCCCGCGTCCCCCTGTCCGAGGACGGAGAGACCGTCGACAAGGTGGTGTCTTACTCCAGCTATATGGAAGACAGGGAGGCCTGGGCCGACATCTATTGGCGGGCGGTCAACGGCGGCGGCGCGGCGGGCAGGCGTTCCGCTGTTCGCTGAACGCCAAAGAAGGCCGCGATTACAGAATCGACTGGCCGGTCTTTTCCCAGTCCTTCAGGAAGGCTTCCAGGCCCTTGTCCGTCAGCGGATGCTTGAACAATTGCCAGATCACCCCCGGCGGCAGGGTGCACACGTCGGCGCCGATGCGTGCGGCGTCGACCACATGCTGCGGCGAGCGCACGGAAGCGACGAGGATTTCCGTCTGAAAGTCGTAGTTGGAATAGATCTCGGCAATCTCGCCGATCAGGCTCATGCCGTCCTGGCCGATGTCGTCGAGTCTGCCGACGAAGGGCGAGATGAAGGCCGCCCCCGCCTTGGCCGCCAGCAATGCCTGGGCGGCGGAAAAGCACAGCGTCACGTTGACCGGCGTGCCGGCCTGGCTCAGCGTCTTGCAAGCGGTCAGCCCGGCCTCGGTCAGCGGTACCTTGACCGCCACGTTCTTGGCGACCTTGGCCAGCTTGCGGCCTTCCTCGATCATGCCGGCGGCGTCCGTCGCCGTGACCTCGGCCGATACGGGGCCGTCGACCATGGCGCAGATTTCCTTCACCACCTCGATGAAGTCGCGCCCCGACTTGGCGATCAGGGATGGGTTGGTGGTCACGCCGTCCACCAGGCCGGTGTCGTTCAGGCGTTTGATTTCGGCGACGTCCGCCGTGTCGACGAAGAACTTCATGAAGTCGGCTCCCAACCGATGGTGTCGTTGTCGGGCCCCACTTAACCCGTGGACAGCCGGGAAATCAACCGCCCGCCGCTTGCCGTCACGAATTGGCCACACCTATAGTCGCGGTTACGGAGGAAACGCACATGCGGGCATTGCTGCAACGGGTGACGGCGGCCGGGGTTTCCCTGGTCGATGATGCGGGCGCGGAAGCGCCCCTGGCCGCGATCGGCCCCGGTCTGGTGGTCCTGGTCTGCGCCGAGCCGCAGGACACGGACGAAACCGTGCAGTATTTCGCGCGCAAGGTCGCCAACATGCGGATGTTCGAGGACGCCCAGGGCAAGACCAACCTGTCGATCCAGGACGTCGGCGGCCAGGCCCTGGTGATCAGCCAGTTCACCCTGGCCGCCGACTGGAAGCGGGGCAACCGCCCCGGGTTTTCGGGGGCCGCCGATCCGCAAACGGCGGAACGCCTGTACCTGGCGTTCGCGGATCATCTCAAGGCCGAAGGCGTCGATGTGGCGATGGGCCGGTTCCGGTCGCACATGCGGGTGACTCTGACCAACGACGGGCCGTTCACGATCTGGATGGATTCGGATTAAGCGCATAGAAAACGCCGCGCCCTTTGGGGGACGCGGCGTTTCCATGATGCCGCCGCTGGGGCGGGCGGCGGCTGGGGAAGGTTATCTGCGCTCGCCGTGATGGCCGCGTTCGTCGCGGTCATGGTCACGGTCCTTGTGCTTGCGCTTCAGTTCGCCGCGTTCGATCTCGCCGTCGTCGTTGCGGTCGAGGTGCGCCATCATGCGGTCGACCCGGCGGGCGATCTCGGCTTCCGAGACCTTGGCGTCGCCGTCACGGTCGAGCTTCTGGAACATGCGGACCATGCGGTGGCGCATGATTTCGTTGAACAGGCCCTGGAATTCGTCCAGCGACAGTTGGCCGTCCTTGTCGGCGTCGTACTTGGCGAGGGATGCCTTGCGGGCGGCCGTGATCTCGTCCTTGGTGATCTTGCCGTCCTGGTTGGCGTCATAGCGTTCGAACAGCCATTCGGCCCGGTCGCCGGACTTGCCATGATGGCCGCGGTAGTCGGCCTGGGCGGCGAAGGCGGCCCCGCCAATCACGGTCGCGACGGCCAGGGCGCCGAGGACGATCTTGGTGTGGGTCTTCATACGGTGGGTGCGTGCCATCGATTGTCTCCTTGTTTCGTGGCTTTCGATGCCCCCAAGAGACCCTGCAAACGTCGCTCAAATATGGCGGCAAACGCGTCTATTGTCGCAAAACGTGGCGCTCCGCCGGGATGACACAGTTGGTTACAAATTTTTGCCCGCCGCCCCGCGGGCCTTTGGCATAGTGACGTCCTGGAAAGAAATGAGACATGCCCGACAGCGAACACATCCTGGTCGTCGACGACCATCCGGATATCCGGGACGCCCTGGCGCGCTATTTGAAAGAGCACGGTTACCGGGTGACCACGGCCGACCGCGCCCAATCGGCGCGTCAGGCGCTGGACACCAGCGCCATCGACCTGGTGGTTCTGGACATCATGATGCCGGGCGAGGACGGCCTGTCGCTGTGCCGCCACCTGCGCGCGACCACCTCCCTGCCGGTGATTTTGCTGACCGCCATGGCCGACGATACGGACCGCATCATCGGCCTGGAAATGGGCGCCGACGATTACGTGACCAAGCCGTTCAATCCGCGTGAACTGCTGGCCCGCATCAAGGCCGTGCTGCGCCGCGCCGGCGCCATGCCGCCGGTCGAGGCCGAGACGCCCGGCACCCGCTACCGCTTCGGGCCCTGGACCTTCGATCCGGGCGCTCAGGTGTTGAGCGGCCCCGGGGGCGATCCCATCGCCCTGTCGACGGGGGAAAGCCTTCTGTTGGGCGTGTTCGTGCGCCATCCGGGCCGGGTTCTGAATCGCGATCAGTTGTTGGACCTGACCCGTGGGCGCACGGCGCAGTTGTTTGACCGCGCCATCGACAATCAGGTCAGCCGCCTGCGCAAGAAGGTCGAACGCGACGCGCGCCATCCCGAATACATCAAGACCCATTGGGGCGGCGGATACAGCTTTGCCGCCCCTGTCGAAACCGTCCGGCCATGACGGCGCCCCGCTTCAGACTGCCGGCCTTCAGATTGCCCTGGCCGCGGTCCCTGGCAGGACAGCTGATTGCGTCCTTATTGGTCGCGATCACCGTCGCCCAGGTCGTCAGCTTCGTCGTGTTCACGTCGGAACGCCGCGACGACATCGCCAACGCGCGGCGCGAACAGGTCATGCAGCGCGCGGCTTCGCTGGTGCAGATGCTGGACCGTTTGGGGGCGCAACGCGACGCGGCCCTGACCCAGACGATCCTGACGGCGGCGACCTCGACCCGCGTGCGGTTCTGGATCGCGCCGACCAACGCGGTGCCGGCGGACATGGCGGACGTTGTCGACAACGATTATGTGCGCACTCTGGCGGCGCGCCTGGGCGATGACGACAAGCGGAGGATCTTGGTCATGGTCGCGGATTTCGACGGCCGCCGGCTGCTGCCCCTGCCGCCGTTCCTTCACCGCCTCCACAGGCAATGGCATGGCGGTGAGGGGAAAGAGGAAATCAGCCGCCCCGCCGGGCCGCCGCGCCATCCCGTCGGTTTGGCGTTGTCCGTGTCGTTGGGCGGCGGTGAATGGCTGAACGGGGAATGGGCCGCCCCTCCGCCCCGTGTGTGGGGCATCCGCGCCTTGATCGCCATGGTGCTGATGGTGCTGGCCGTGTCCGCCGTCAGTTTCCTGATCGTGCGACGCCTGACCCGCCCGCTGCGCGAACTGGCCGCCGCCGCCGATGCGCTCGGCCGTGGCGACGTGCCGCCGCCGCTGATGCCCCGGGGCCCTGGTGAAATCCGCCGCACGACCGCCGCCTTCAACACCATGCAGGAGCGCCTGCACCGCTTCGTCGCCGACCGCACGCGCATGCTGGCCGCCATCAGCCATGACCTGCGCACGCCGCTGACGTCGCTGCGCCTGCGCGCCGAATTCATCACCGACGATGCGGAAAACAAGCAGAAGATCCTGAACATCCTGGACGAGATGGAACGCATCACCGAGGCGACGCTGGCCTTCGCCCGCGACGAGCAGGCGGGGGGCCAGACAGCGTCCACGGACGTCGCGGCGCTGTGCCGCGATGTGGCCCAGGAACTGAGCGACATGGGGTTGGACGTGACGTTCACGCCGACGGGGCCGGCCGTCATGACCTGCCAGCCGACGGCGATCAAGAGGGCGATCCGCAATCTGGCCCAGAACGCGGTTCATTACGGTGGCCGGGCGCGCCTGGCCGCGCGCCTGGGGAACGGCGAAATCCTGGTCACGGTCGAAGACGACGGCCCCGGAATCCCCGAAGCCGACCAGGACAGCGTGTTCGAACCCTTCACCCGGTTGGAAACCTCGCGCAGCCATGAAACGGGCGGGGTTGGGCTGGGTCTGGCGATCACGCGCAACATCGTGCGCGCCCATGGCGGCGACATTCGATTGGAAAATCTGACGCCCCGGGGCCTGCGGGTGACCGTCTCCCTGCCGTTGCCGAGCGACGGCGATTGACGGCCCCGGACGACAGGTCGGGTGGCTATAACTAAAGCCTTGTTGGCAAAGGGTTTTATTTTAAGGCTATACTGCCGCTCGGCGCTGCCGGACGGGGACCGGCGGCTGCCCACGGAGGAGGCGGACCGTGGAAACCCTGAATGCGGGCGCAAACGGCGATCCCGGCGGCGAGATCGGCACGATTCACGACCTGATGGAAACGTTGGACCATTGGTCGGCGCCTGAATCCGACGTCAACCATCTGCTGCTGGTGTCCTTCACGACGCTTGGCATGCCCGATCAGCAGGAAGGCGTGCAGCAGGCGCTTGAAGGCGCCTTTCTCACCTTCGTTCATTCCCGTGGCGGACATGTGTACAAGCTGTCCGATCTGGACACCGCGATCCTGATCAAGCTTGCTGAATTCAACCGCATGGAAGCGATGATGGACCTGAAGGTCGACATCATGCGCGTCATTCAGCACCACCTGCCGGAGCATTTTTCCAAGATCGACCAGGCCCGCCTGATCCGGCCGATCGATCTGGGGGCCCGCCTGGACGCGGCCAAGCGGTTCCTGGACGCCTACGGCGACCGCCGCCGCGAAACCGCCGGCGACGACGGCGGCGAACGGCCGCTCAACATGCAGGACATCCAAAAGCTGCGCGACGCGCTGCGCAAGCTGGGCCCGCGCGAATTCGGCAAGCGTTACATCCGCTCGCAGACCGCGGCCCGGATCGTGCCGGGCAAACCGGCGCAGCCGGTGATGACCGAATATTACGTGGGGGTCGATCTGTTGAAGCAGTCGATCCTGCGCGGGGTCGATATCCGCGGCACCGGCAACGTGTTCAATCAGCTGACCCTGACCTTCGACCAGGCATTGTTGTACTGCATCGGCGCCGTTGCGGGCGACAAGTCCAAGCGGTCCCTGAACATGAACGTGGAGACCGTGTTCACCAACGCCTTCGATCACTTTCTCAACGAAGGTGGCGACGGCGGCCTGGCCGGTGTGGTCATCGAGTTCCGCCAGGACAACATGTTCCAGCATTTCAGCCAGTTCCAGACCGCCTGTGAGCTGATCCACAAGAAGGGCGGCACCGTGGCCATCGACAACGTGCAGCCGGAAACGCTGGGCGTGGTCAATCTGCACCGTCTGAAGGTCAAGATGGCCAAGGTCATGTGGCGGGGCGACGCCGAGGAGACGTATCTTCAGGCCAAGGACGATATCCGCACCATGCAGGAGGGCGGCACGGTTATGGTATTGGCCCATGTCGATGACGAGCAGGCGGTCACCATCGGCCAGAGTCTTGGCATCAACCTGTTTCAGGGCTATCACGTCGACAAACTTCTGGCCGGTGGGGCGGCCTCGAAGGGCGGCGCTTAGGCCGGCCTCGCAGAAACAACGAAACGGAAACGCAAGATGGCATTCGGGGCTTCATCAATGGCGGGGGACGCCACCGATCTGCTCAAGAAACTTCGGGCCATGGGGGGCAGGAAGGGGGATGTGAACACCCTTTTGCTGGTCGATCTTTCCGACCTGGGGCTGTCTGAAGACGACGAGCATCTGATGGACGAAATCGCCGAAATCCATACCCGCGTCGCCCGCGTGCGGGGCGGCGGGGCGTATCAGCTGTCGCCAACCAATATCGCCGTCATCGCGAACCTGACGGAAATGAACAGGATGGAGGTTCCCCAGGAACTGAAGATGAGCCTGTTCAAGATCCTGCAGGAGGAATTCCCCGACAAGGTCGCCGCCGTCGACCAGACGAAGATCGTGCGCACCATCGACATGACGACCCAGATGGCCGGTGCGATCCGCTTTCTCGAAGCGTTCGAGGAGCGCGCCAAGGAACAGGGCGTGATCGCGGGGGCGGACGGGATGCGGATGCTCAACGCGGCCGACAGCCAGACCGTGCGCGCCGTCCATGCCAAGATCGGTGACAAGGCATTCGCCGAAACCTATGTGCAGGGCCAGTCGATCACCCTGATCGCCGAGGGCAAGCCGCCGACGGTGATTGCCCGGGAATACTACATGCGCATGGATATTCTGGGCTCCGACGCGCTGAAGAACGTCAGCATCCATGAGTCCGACCCCCTGTTCCCGCAACTGACCCTGGCTTTGGATCCGCTGATGCTGGGCATGTACCGGCACTACAACCCGGAAGGCGGAAAGTGCGCCCTCAACCTGACGTTGGAATCGGTTACCGGCGCGGCATTCCAGAAATTCCTGGCCGCGAATGGCGCCGCCAAACTGTCCAACGTCATTGTCGAACTGCGTCTGGCGGACGTCTTGCGTGACCTGCGCAAGTACGAAGCGGCACAGACCGCCGTGCGCGCCCAGGGCGGCACCATCGCCGTCGACATCGTCGATCCGGCGTCGCTCGCGGTGCTCAACCTGGCCGGCTTCAATGCCAATATCGCGAAAATTCCTTGGCGCGAGAGCGGCATGGAGACCCTGGCGCGCAACCGTTCGGTCATAAAGCAGGCCCAGGACGCGGGATGCATCGTCGTTCTGTGCCGAGTCGATTCCGAATTGGGGTTGCGGGTCGGGCGCGAGATTGGAATCACGGCCTTTCAAGGGCTGCATATCGAGGAAATGCTGATATAAGGCGGCGGGGCAATTAAGACAGTCTTATCAACTACCTGATATGGATGGTTTGTTCAGGCATTGTTCTTGCCCGGAATACATCGTATGAACCAAAATTAAGCCCATTGACGAAAATGGACCGGAAATTTCATGGCTGATTCAAGCCCAGGTGGCGGCGAGCATCTTAAGCTGCTGACGCGACTGAAGAATTGGAAAGGCGGGACGGAAGAGCCCAATCATCTGATTCTGGTCAGTTTTTCCACCCTCGGCATGACCGAGGAAGAGGATAAGCAGCTTCGCAAGAAAACCGATGAATCCTACGAGCGCTCGCGCGAGCGGCGCGGCGCCGAGGTCTATCGCCTGACCAATACGGACACGGCGCTGCTGATGAAGCTCAACGACTACAACCAGATGGAATGGACGTCGGAGCTCAAGGTCGACCTGATCCGCGTCATTCAGCAGAATTTCCCGGAATATTTCAGCCAGATCGACCAGTCGCGC